>ERZ827512.3-NODE-3-length-385937-cov-10.795528_pt1 | contig 385937 bp, 424 predicted proteins | sample MGYA00519916_ERZ827512 | MGnify/ENA primary metagenome ERZ827512 (study PRJEB31778, sample SAMEA3449335) | human gut metagenome | biome: human gut; feature: human-associated habitat; material: faeces | place: United Kingdom | collected 2010/2012 ...
TAATAAAAATGGCTGGGTAATATCATTATTAAGTAATCCACAATTATCAATAACAGTAGAGGGAAATATAGTAAATGGTTCTAAATTAATACTAGATAATACAGAAGATAATAGTAATCAAATGCTTTATTTATTTGATATAACAGCAAATGAACAAACAAAAGCAAATGGAACTTATGAAATATTATCTAGTGCAGATACTAATAAATCAGTAGAGGTAACAGGAAGTAATACAGAAAACAATGCTAAAATTGGAATATGGGATTATGGGAATGTTCCAGCACAGCAATTTAATATAGAGTATGTAGAAGGATACTATAAAATTACTGCAGGACATACAGGAAAAAGTTTAACAGTAAAAGATGGGAAAATAGAAGAAGGAACACAAATAGTTCAATATGAATATACTGGAAGCGATTCACAAAAATGGGTATTAAGAGACAGCCAAAAGAATGGCTGGGTAATATCTCCATTAAGTAATTTACAACTATCAATAACAATAGATGGAAATGTAGAAAATGGTTCAAACTTGATATTATCAACAGTAGAGAATAACGATAACCAAATGTTTTTAATACTAGGAGTTGTAAAAGGAACAAACATTATATCAGATGGAACATATAACTTAGCTATAGTGGCTGATCCTAATAAATCAGTAGAAGTAGCAGGAAGTAGTACAGAAAATAATGCCAAAATTGATATTTGGGATTATGGTAATGTTAGAGCACAAAAATTTAATATAGAGTATGTAGAAAATGGATATTATAAAATTACTGCAGGACATACAGATAAAAGTTTGACAGTAAAAGATAATAATATAAAACTTGGTGAAGCGATTGTTCAAGATGAATATAGAGGAGAAATTGGACAGATGTGGATAATTAGAGATAGCAATATAAATGGGCTAGTTATTTCTCCTGTAGCAAGACCAGATATGGCAGTAACAGTAGAAAATGTCATAGAAAATGGTTCAAGATTAATTTTGGAAGCTATGCAAAATAATGAGAGACAAAGAATAAATTTTAGAAAAGCTAGTTTGGGAATAGAAATAGACTCGAGCAAATATCCTGGAATAACAGAAGCAGTAGATAACCTAACAAGCCAGCATCCTAATTGGGAATTTGAAGTTTTATACACAGGAATTGATTTTTATACAGCTGTTCAAGGGGAATATGAATATGATAACAGAAAAGCTAATTTAGTAGATACAAGTGTATATAAAGGAGATTGGATTGCACCAAATCCATATGTTAGTGGAAACTGGGCATCAGCATCATATAATGGAATAGCATATTTCCTAGACCCAAGAAACTTTTTAAATGATGTAGATGTATTCCAATTTGTAGACTTGTCAGACTATGCTAATAGTGGTGCTACATTAGAATCAATTCAATATCAAGTAAATGGTACATTTTTAAATAATTTTGCAGAGGATGTTAGGCTGTCTTGTGAGCATCAAAATGTGAACCCATATTATATAATTGCAAGACTATTCCAAGAACAAGGAAGATATGGTTCAGATACTATATATATGGATGGAGGAGACGGAAAAATATATTTTAATCCATTTAATATAGGTGCTCAAGTTGGAAATGATGTTGCAACAGCTTTAGCCAAAGCTAAAGAACAAGGCTGGGATAGTATGCAGAAAGGTATAGAAGGCGGAATAAAATTTATAAGAGAGGGATATTTAGATGCTCACCAGAATACACTTTATTTAAATAAGTTTGATGTAAATCCAAATAGCCCAGGAGGATTTTATACTCATCAATATATGCAGAATTTATCAGCAGCATATAGCGAGGCACGTATTTTTAGAGGAGCATATGTAGATACAGGAACACTAGATAATAAGATTAAATTTATTATACCGGTATATGAAAATATGCCAAGTTCTCCAGCTGCAAGGCCAACAGGACAAGGAAGTAGTACAGAACCAGGATTCCCAGCAATATCAGACCAAGGTCCAATGAGTGTTCAGGTTTACGATATACAAACTTCATTAATAATTAGAAGTGGACCAGGAACACAGTATGGTGAGCTTGAAAGATTACAAAATGGAGTAGTACTTCTTTCTATAGTGAGATATGAAAATGGCTGGCAAAGAGTAATAACACCATCAGGAACAGTTGGATATTGTTCAGGAGATTATTTACAATTTATAAATGATGTATCAAATTGTAATGAAAGAGTGGCAATTTCTACAAGTACTAGTGTTAATGTCAGAATTGGCCCAGGTCAAAGTTATGCAAGTTTAGGAACATTTAGAAATGGAACGACAGGTACCAGAATATTAAAAGATGCATATTTTTCAGATGGATATACATGGGATTTAGTAATTCTAGATGATGGAACTAAAGGATTTATAGCATCGAATTATTTAAGAATAATTTAAGAAGGGAGAATGGTAAATTAATATAAAAATTAATTTACCATTTCTTCGTACTTTAAATATATTTGAAGGGAGAGAAAAACGTGAAAATTAAAGCATATGTGTTTTGTGCAATTATACTATTGGTAATATGCTTCATGAATATATCTTTAGCTGAAACGGGTAGACTTGTGGATATTCCCGTACCACCAAATAGTGCAGGATATGCAGATTTTACGGAAGAAGAAGCTGCAGAAAAAGCAGAGGAATATGAAGATAGCAAGAATAATATAACAGCGGAAAGCCTAGTAGGCAAATCTGGTAATTACTATTTAAAATCCTTAAATATAGATGGATATAATTTAAATCCAGAATTTAATAGACAGAATAGTAATTATACAATTTATACAAAAGATGATAGTATTAATACTTTTTATGTAACTGCAGAACCAGATAATGAAAATGCTAAAGTAGAAGGCTTAGGAAAAGTAACGATATCAGAAGAACAAAGACTTATAAATGTAACAGTAACGGCAGAAAATGGAAATGTAAAGGTTTATACAATTAATGTAGAAAATGAAACTAATAAACAAAAAAAATCTACAGCAAATGGTTCAATAAAATGGATAATTATAATTACTATAATGGTTATTATTATATGTATAGGCGCAATTATAATTAAAAAGAACCATAAAGATTCTTAAAAAAGCTGAATAACATACAGAGAAATGATACCATACGTACAAATAAACGTAATAATAAGGAGAAAAGTATGAAAAAGAAATATTATATAATTATTGCAATAATTTTAATAGTTATTGTTGGTCTATTAATTTTTATGAATTTGAGAAATAAAAATGAAGACATAGAAAATATTATAACTAATGAAGTTGAAAATATTTCTACTTTAGATGAAAATGAAATACAAAATATGATAGAAGAGTTAACCGCAGATAATGAAAATATGGACGAAATAAAAAATATGCAAAGTCAAATAAATTCAACAGCTAATCCAAATATTTATTATATAGATGAGGAATATGATGGAAGGAAGATTCTACAAATAAAGCCAGAAATTCAATATGAGGTAGATTTAGCAGGAATATTAAAAAATGCAAAACCAGAGGAAAGTGAATTAAATGAAATATTACAGAATGCTCCTAGTAAAACTGGAATTTGGGTTTCCGAACAATCTAGACAAAAATTTTTAGAATTATTAAATGCAAATAATATAAAGAGTTTTAGCATATCTTCAGATGGATATCTAGAGGTTTTAGAAGATAAAAGTAATAATACTATTGCAGGAAAACTAAAGGATATGATGAGCTCAGGCAAACTATATATTATTAATATGTCAGGTATTGCCTATGAAAGAGATTATATTTCTGGTGAAATTACAGAATACCCATTTGAAGCTATGGATCCATATCAAATAATACAACCTTACAAAACGGAAAATAAAATTATTTTAGAAATTACCAGCAACAAAAATTCGAGATTAAGTGATAACGAGATTTTAGAAACGATTATAGCATATGAATAGTAAATAATTAGAAAATAGATATTTAGTTTTTTGGAGGAAAAATGAAAAGAGTAACAAAAATACAAAATTTGCTAGTAAGACACAAGTATGATATTTATACCTTTGTAGGGATGTTGTTTTTTTCTATTATTATATGTATTAATTTTATAAAACCTCATTTTGCATTAGATACTTATTGTGTGTATTCTTATAGTGGTCAAGAACTAATTTCACATTTTTTGGTTTCTAATAGAATATTTAGTGCTTTAGCGAGATGGCTCTTTGACTTATTAGGAATTCCTTTCCTTATAAATACAGAATTACTAGTATTGGCAGGTATATTATTTTTAACAATAGCATGGTTTGTATTATTTAAATTTATTACTAATTCAAATAAGCAAAAAATGGATTTTTTAACTAGTATTTTATTTGTTGGAATATCTTTTATAATTGTATTTAATTTTTGTACTATTGAAAGTTTAGTATTCTGGGAATCTGGAGTAATGTGTTTAGGAATATTATGTACAATAATTGCAGCATGTGTTTTTAATTCCAATATGAAATTTAAAAGAATAAAAGCTTTTATTAGTTTACTAATCGGAAGCCTTTGTTACCAAGGAGCAATTACAATATTTATTCCTTTAGCATTAGTCTTATTAGCATATAGAAATAGAGATGATTTTAAGAAAATATTTATAGAAACAGTAAAAATAGGGCTAATATATGTAATTGTTATGGTAATTAATCTTATTGCAACAAAGCTTTTTAGTAATCTATTTAATAATGAATTTAGAAAAATGGCTGTGCTATCAATTACGGATTTATTTAATACTATGGTAAAACTTAGCACTGATATGATATTAAAAACATTTGGTATAGGTACTAAATACTGGTATGTTGTAATACTTATAGCAATAAGTATTATATTTTTAAGTTATGTTATAAAAAATAAAAAAAGTAAATTATATATTTTTGAATATGTTGTATTATTCTTAACTTGTATATTAATACCAATATTACCAATGTTGGTAACACCAGTAGAAAATCAATACTTAGAAACAAGAATGGCAATGTCTTTTGGAAGTAGTATTGGAATATTAATTTTATTTTTTAGCTTAATTGTAGAAATTAGAGGAGCTAGAAATTATAATAAAGTAACCTCTGTAATTGTTTTCTTTATAGTACTACTAAATTCTATGTATTATATACTAGCTTCTTCAGAGATGCTTACTACGAACTATTTAGATAGAAATATTGCTAAAACAGTAATTCAAGAAATTGATAATTACCAGACTGGAACAGGAGTAACTATAGAAAATATAGGTGTTTGTTTTGACAAAAATCCAACTATTAATTATGATGGACAAAGATGGTTAGGAGTAATTACAACAAGAAGTATGGGAACAGATTGGACAGCAAAAGAAACAATCGAATTATATAGAGGAAAGCAATTTAATAAAATTGATGTTCCTAATGAATATAAAGAAGAATTTGAACAAAAAGATTGGAGTTTTTTTGATAAAGAACAATTGATTTTCGACAACAATAATTTATATATTTGCTTATACTAGAAATATTCAGCCAACATTGTTGGCTGAAATTTGTATTTTTGCTTGTAAAAATACACTCATAATGATAAGATAAAGGCAAATTAATTATGAAGGAAGTATTAAATATGGAAAATATTAAAATTTTTGCTTGTAGCAAGTATGCAGAACCATTTACAAAAGAAATTTGTGAGTATTTAGATATTCCAATGGGAAAAATAAATACAATGAAATTTAAAAATGATAATAACTTTGTACAAATATTAGAGACTGTAAGAGAACACGATGTGTATTTAGTACAAAGCAATATACCACCAGTAAATGAAAGAATAATGGAATTATTAATAACAATAGATGCAGTAAAAAGAGCATCTGCTGGTAAAATAAATGTTGTTTTACCTTATTATATATATTCGCGTTCAGACAAAAAAGATCAACCAAGAGTACCAATAACAGCCAAATTAATAGCGGAGCTATTAGAGGCAGCTGGAGCAACTAGAGTAATTACATGCGACCTACATAACCCAGCAATACAAGCATATTTTAATAATATAAATTGTGATAGACTTTCTGCAGAACAACTATTAGAAGACTATTTTGCAAATAAAAAGTTAGACAACATGGTAATTGTTGCTACAGATGCAGGAAGTTCAAAAAAAGCTTATAAATATTCAGAATTTTTTAATTGTCCAATTGCAATGCTTGATAAAAGAAGAGATGGAAATAACGATAAAGCAATAGGAACTACAATTATTGGTGATGTAAAAGATAAGAATGCAATTATTTTTGATGATGAAATAGACACAGCAGGCTCTATGATGGAGACAGTAAGAGTATTAAAAGAATTTGGTGCAAAAGCAATTTATGCAGGTTGTACACATGGTGTACTTTCTGGACCAGCAATAGAAAGAATTAAAAATTCACCAATAAAGGAATTAGTTATAACAAATACAATTCCATTACAAAAAGAAAAGCAAATACCACAGATAAAAGTTGTTTCTATTGCACCACTATTTGCAGAAACAATTAAAAGATTGAATGAAAGAAAGCCATTGGGGGAATTATTAAAAAGAAAATAACATTAGAAAGAAAGGATGTATTAAAAGTGAAAAAAATTTCAATAGTAGTTCCAATGTATTATGAGGAAGAAGTGGCAAAAGAATGCTATAGTAGATTAAAAGGAATATTAGAGAAAATAGAAAATTACAATTATGAAATTATATTTATAAATGATGGAAGTAAAGATAAAACATTACCAATATTAATGGAAATTGCAGAAAAAGATAAAAATGTAAAAGTGATTTCATTTGCAAGAAATTTTGGACATCAATGTGCAGTAACTGCAGGACTTCAATATGTAACAGGGGATGCAATTGTAATAATAGATGCTGATTTACAAGATCCACCAGAACTTATACCAGATATGTTAAAACTTTGGGAAGATGGTAATGATGTAATATATGGAAAAAGAAAATCTAGAGAAGGTGAATCTAAATTTAAATTATTAACAGCATCAATGTTTTATAAAACTTTAAATGCTTTGTCAGATGTGGAGATTCCAAAAGATACTGGAGATTTTAGATTAGTAGATAGGAAAGTTGTAGATGTTATAAATTCTTTACCAGAACACAATAAATTTTTAAGAGGACTATTTAGTTGGGTTGGATTTAAACAAACACCTTTCGAGTATGAAAGAAAAGAAAGATTTGCAGGAAAAACAAAATATCCATTAAAGAAAATGTTAAAGCTAGCTCAAGATGGAATATTCAGTTTTTCTACAAAGCCTCTTAGAATTGTTGGAACAATGGGAATTATATCTATTGCAATTTCAATAATAATTCTAATATATGCAATTTTATCATATATTTTTAATTGGAACAACCTAACAGCAGGCTGGACATCTTTAATGGTAACAATGACATTCTTAAGTGGAATGATACTTATATCTTTATGGATGATTGGCGAATATATTGGAAGAATCTATGACGAAACAAAGAGAAGACCACAATATATAATAGAAAAAACGTATAATATAGATGAGAAATAATATAAATAATAGGGGGAAGTGCAATGTGTAATGTATCAGTTATTACAATTTTTAAAAGAAGACACAAAAAAGTAAAAGAATGTTTAAATAGTCTGATAAATCAGACTTTACCAAATACAGAGATAATTTGTATTTATAAAGAGGAGAATTCTGATATAGATAGTTTTGTAAAAGAAACTCAAGAAAAATATAATAATATAAAAATTATATATAAAACAAAGGCTCAAGATGTAACAGCTAAAAATAAAGCATTAGAAGAGGCACAAGGGAAATACATTATAGTAATGAATGGTGATATGTGTCTAGAAAAAACAACTTTAGAAAAACTATATAATGTACAAGAAAGAAATGATACAGATATTGCAATTTGTGGCTTCAATATAATAGATATAAATACAAATCAATTAATTCATGAAGGACTTAATAATAAATTTAAAGAAGTAGAAGAGATAAATGGAAAGAATGAAAATTTTGCATATTTAAATCTGGATGGCGGAAATAAATTAATAAAAAAAGAAATTGCAAGAAATATTAAATTTCAAAATTATGACGAATGCCAAGATGAAATATTTATATTAAGTTGTTATTCTAAGGCTAATAAGATATCTTTTATAAATGAACAGTTATATTATAAATATGAAGATAATTCTAATAAAAATTTGAAAAATCAAGTTCAAATCAAAGATTTAAAAGATGGTCTTGTAGAAGTTAAAAAATTATATAAAGATGCTGGTAAATATGAAAAATTGAAAAATATGTTAACATTTATAGCTTTTACAAGAATAGGAATGAGGGCTTTAATAGAACTAACTGTAACTAAAAATGGAGATTTAAAAGATAATATTAGATATGTAATGAATTATCTAGATATAAACTTCTTTGAATGGAGAAAAAATCCATTTTTAAAATTAAAAAATGTGCCTAGAAAAAAATATTGGATTGCATATACTATGTATAAATATGGTTTCCAACAATTATTTATAAAAATATATAGTAAGCCAATAGAAAAGGGAAATAAACTTTTAATAATATAGAATTTGGGATTTGAGGATATTCCTTTCTGTGGGATTTGGGGACGTTCCTTAAATCCCTTTTAGCTTTAGGTAAATGTTTAAAATAGTGAGATATTTTAACATATATTGTTCAACCCCTATTTTACTACTATGTACAAATTATGGATTTTATAGTATAATATATTATGTAACCAAATATAGTGATGATAAAAAGATCAAACGGAGGAAAACATTATGAAAAAAGGTTTTACAACAGTTGTAACTTGTGGTCTTATTGGAATGAGTTTTATCAGTTCACCAATGAGTGTAGAGGCAGTTTCATCCGTCTCCGTAGAATCCAAAGATGGAAATTATTCTACAATGGGATTTGGAGGGACTTTCTACGAGATGGAAGAAGCAGTCAACGAGCGGTTAAGTGAAGGTCCTGATAACCCAATCTGGTTTATCGCTAGTGAAAATTGCCATACAGAGGCAGAGTATCATTTCTCAACGGACAAATCAAAAGAAGATTTGGCATGGGAATATGATTGGGTGGCAAGAGATAGTGCGACGGATTTCGTCCAGGTCGGAACCTATATGGACAACCGCCTCAGAGCAAATCTGGAAGAAGATTTTAAAGCTGACCCACAGAAAGCAGTAAAAGACGTATTGTCTTCTGCGACAGAAGAATTTGCAGTAGAAACAGCTCCGGACAAGCCAATTTATTGGCATACCGAAGATGTAAATACTGATAAATTCTTATTTGAAGTAGCAGTAGGGAAATATGTCATCGAGCCAGGTGATTGCCTGAGTGTGCTTGCAGAGCGCTTCAATACATCAGTAGAACAACTGATGGCTGACAATCAGAACATTGAAAATCCTGACTTGATTTACGCGGGAGACTTTCTGGTTGTAAAATGAATCATCACACAAAACTGCCTAAGAATGAGGCAGTGGCCCTATAGGAATTAACCTTCCTATGGGGCTTCTTCAATTATTAGATGTGCTAATATTTATCAAGTAAAGAAAACTAAAAAACTTGTATTTTTAGCGTATAAATGATATTATTCTTATTGTATAAATTGCTATAAAGATTAAATAGGAGATTAGTATGGACGAAGAAAATTTAATTAATCCGGAATTAATAAATGAGGAAGAAAATAGATTAGAAAATTCATTAAGACCTAAAACGCTTTCAGAATATATAGGACAAACAAAAGTAAAAGAAAATATGAAAGTGTATATTGAGGCTGCAAAAAAAAGAGGAGAACCATTAGACCATGTACTTTTATATGGACCTCCAGGACTTGGTAAGACAACACTATCAAATATAATTTCAAATGAAATGAATTCAAATATAAAAATAACATCAGGACCAGCGATAGAAAAGCCAGGTGATTTAGCAGCATTACTTACAAATTTATCAGAATTTGATGTGTTATTTATAGATGAAATTCATAGACTAAACAAGAGTGTAGAAGAAATTTTATATCCAGCTTTGGAAGATTACACATTAGATATAATTATTGGAAAAGGACCAAGTGCTAGGTCAATAAGATTGGACTTGCCAAAATTCACATTAATAGGTGCGACAACTAAAGCCGGTTCATTAACTACACCATTAAGAGATAGATTTGGAATTGTAGAAAGACTAGAATTATATGAACCAGAAGATTTACAAAAAATTGTAAAAAGGTCTGCAGGAATTTTGAATGTAGAAATAGATGACACAGCAAGTATGGAAATTGCAAAAAGATCAAGAGGTACGCCAAGAATTGCAAATAGAATACTAAAAAGAGTAAGGGACTATGCAGCAGTTTTAGGAGATGGAAAAGTAGATTTGAATATGGCTAAAATTGCATTAAATAAATTAGAAATAGATGATTTGGGGCTTGACCAGACAGATAGAAACATATTATTAACAATAATACAAAAATATGCAGGGGGACCAGTTGGTATTGAAACTCTAGCAGCTACAACTGGTGAAGAAATAGAAACTATTGAAGACGTCTATGAACCATTTTTAATGCAAATAGGTTTTATAGCACGTACGCCAAGGGGAAGAATTGCACTTCCTGCAGCATATGAACATTTAAATTTAGAATATAAAAAATAATGTTTTAGATTGGAGATAAAGTGAAAGAGAAAACAAAAGCAAAATTAATAGATATTTCCTTTTTTGTAATAATGATGTTGTTATTTGCATCTACAGTACTTATAAGGAATTTAGCTAATTTAGATGAAATATGGAATTTTAATTTTGCAAGGAATATTGCTAATGGTTTAATTCCATATAATGATTTTAATATGTTACAAACACCGTTATTATCATTTATACTTCGGAGTCATTTTTAAGTTATTTGGACAAGAACTTTTGGTTATGAGAATTGCATCTACTGTTTTAGGTGCAGGAATAATTCTGGTGTCATTTAAAATATTTAAAGAGTTAAAGCTAAACATTAAATGGTCAATATTATCATCAGCGTTATTATTTCTATTTATAAAAGATAATTTTTATATAGATTATAATTATGCGATTTTATTTATAGTATTAGTGTTAATTTACGTAGAATTAAAATATAAAAATTATAGTACAAGATATAATTTGCTTATCGGTCTGCTTGCAGGTTTAACAATCTTGCTAAAGCAAAGTACTGGAATAATTATATCAGTTATAACAGTGCTATATTTATTAGCAGAAAAGAGAGATAAGCAAACACTAAAAGCAGTAGCATATAGAGTTTGTGGCGTTTTAATTCCTTGTATAATTCTGCTTATATATTTACTAGCAACAAATTCTATGTCAAGTTTTATAGACTATTGTGTTCTAGGAATAGGAACATTCAAAAATAGTATATCTTATCTTAAATTACTAAGAGGAGGAGATTTAACAGCCATTTTGGGTATGATAGCTCCACTTACTTTAGTAGTATTACTTGTAATAAATATAATCAATATAAAACGAAAAGTTATAAAAACTAAAGAAAGTAATTTAATATTATTTGTATATGCTGTAGCTGAGTTTACAGTAATATATCCAATAGCAGACGAAGTACATTTTGTAATAGCTGCATTTCCTGCGATTTTAATTACTTTATATTACATATGTAAAAAAATTCAAGAAATAAAGAATATTAAAGTATCTATATTTATAGAGCATTTTATGAACATAATAACAATATCATTTGTAGGAATATTAATCTTACAAGCAATTAATGATATTTATTTATATACACAAATGGATAAATCAGTATTAAATCATTTTTCAAATATACCAATTTCTTCTACATTACAAGATAGGATAATAGAAGTAGATGCATATATTAAAGATGAAGAAAGAGCTGTGTATATATTAGATTCAGAAGCCGCAGTATATATGATACCACTAGATAAATATAATAAAGATTTTGATATGTTTTTAAAAGGAAATTTAGGTTCAGCAAGTGAAGAAGGACAAATAGAAAAAATAAAAAATATGGAAAATGCAGTAATACTAATAAAAAATGATAAAATGGCATTAAACTGGCAAACCCCAACAAAAGTAATAGAATATATAAAAAATAATCTAGAAAAGATAGGAACAGTAAGCTTTTTTGATGTTTATATAACAAAATAGGGAATTGGGGACGTTCCTAAAATCCCTATACATACTAAAGATAGGATGTGATTAAAAATGGAAAGCGATAGAAAAAATTAAGAGAAAGAATACTTAGTTTAGGTGGTCATGAAGTGCATATAACTCAACCAAATGTAGATGTGGACAAATGGTTAAGTAGAGGCGAAGCAAGTGATGGAAAAGATTCGATAGTAGAAAATGGTAGAGCAGGTTTTTGTGAAGAAGAATCGTTAGATTATTATTTAAAACACAAAGATGAAGGTGTAAAATTATGCAGAGGATTTGCATTAAATAAAAACCATGGTATGTGGGTTTATCATGCTTGGTGCAAAGACAAAGATGGAGTGATTCATGAATGTACATCTGTAAAACGAGATTTATACTATGGTATAGAATTAGATGAAAAAGAATCAGAAAAATATAGAAGAAGTGTTGATTTTGCATATGATGCAGAATGTGCTAGAAAAGAAAAGCAAATAAGTGCGAATGATGTAGGAAGATGTGGATATAAAGGATTTGAGCAATATGGACCACAGAGTGAATTAGCACAATTTTTTAAAAGAGTAGTTGAACAATGTTCAAAAGGAGAGGATACAAGAGATGATAAATCAAGCGATAATGCCAAAAGCCTATAAAGAAGTTTATGAAATTGTAAAACATCTTTCAGAAGAAGATTTTAATAAAATTCCAAAAGAAATCATTAAAACATTACATAGCAATATGGACAAAGATTATGAGTTTTATATTAATTTTGAAGATCTTCAAAATCAAGAAACACTGAATGAAACAAAGTTATTACTTGCAATAATTTTTAGAGATTATTTGGCTACAGAAAAACAAAAAGAAAAGATTATGGCAAAAGAAAGATATGATGAACAAGTTTACCAAGAAGAAATGCGAAAAAAGTATAACCCAGAGAATTTCTTTAAAAAACAGCAAAGCAGTCTGGATAAAAATAAAATCCAAAAAGAAACAAATGTAATAGAATATAAACCAAATATTTTTAAGAAAATTTTAAGCTTTTTTAAAAGAGTATTTCACAAATAATAGTAAAGAATAAAAAGGAGAGGACTAATAAATGAAATTATTAATGCATACATGCTGTGCACCTTGTAGCGTATATTGCATAGATTCATTAAGAAATGAAGGAATAGAACCAACTGTATATTGGTTTAACCCAAATATTCATCCATATATGGAGTATAAAGCAAGAAGAGATTGCTTAAAAGAATATACAAAAAGTATAAATGTAGAAGCTATTTTCGAAGAGGACTATGGCTTAGATGAATTTTGTAAAAATGTAGTATGTGATTTGCAAAATAGATGTCAAAATTATTGTTATAAAGTTAGATTGGAACAAACTGCGAAATATGCAAAAGAACATGGTTTTGATGCAATTTCTACTACTCTTTTAGTTAGTCCTTATCAAAAACATGATATTCTAAAAATGCAAGGGGAAGAAATTGCAAAGAAATATGGATTAGACTTTTTATATAGAGATTTTAGAGTTGGATTTAGAAAAGGTCAAGCAAAAGCAAGAGATCTAGGTTTATATATGCAAAAATATTGTGGATGTATTTTTTCAGAGGAAAGTAGATATGTAAGCCACAATCAAGAAATGCCTAAATTACCACATGGTTTCGAGTTTTTACCAGTGAAACATTCAATTAATATAAAAAAAGAAATAGATAATAAAGAACAATATTTAGATTTATTACTTGAAGCAGATCCAAGCAAAGAAATGGTTAACAAATATTTATCTGATGGAGAATTGTTTGTATTAACATATAATGATGAACCAGTTTGTATTGCTGTAACTATAAAGAAAGATAGTGATACAGTAGAATTAAAAAACATAGTAACAAAAGAAAACTACAGAGAAAACGGCTATGCTAAAAAGATGATTAAGTATTTAGTAGATAATTATAAGACAAGATATAAAAAGATGATTGTTGGAACAACGCAAAATAATATACCTTTCTATGTAAAACAAGGATTTGATAAATACGAAAAAACTATTAAGAATTTCTTTACTGATAATTATGATGAAGAAATTAAAGATGGAGGATTAATCTGTACAGATTTAATATATTATTCAAAAAATTTGAAAAAAGAGTGAAAGATAAATAGTAATTTGTAGGTGAAGAATATTATGGGATATATAAGTGATTTAAGGAAATATGTTGGACATGAACCGATACTTACTGCGGGAGTTGGATTATTTGTTTTTAATGATGAAAATAAGGTTTTAATGCAACTTAGAACTGATTATAATTCTTGGGGATTTCCAGGAGGAGCTATGGAGTTAGGAGAAAGTTTTGAAGATGTTGCAATAAGAGAATTAAAAGAAGAAACTAATTTAATAGCTGATGAATTAAAATTAATTAAAGTTTTATCTGGAAAGGATACATATAGAGAATATCCCAATGGAGATAAATTATATGATATTACAGCAATATTTGTAATAAAAAAATATCATAATAATTTAAAAATAAATGATAATGAATCTAAAAAATTAGAGTGGTTTAAAATAGATAATTTGCCAGAAAATATGACAGAATATACTAAGAATTATATAAAAAAGTTTGGCAATATTTTGGAAGAAGCTTTAGAAGAATTTAAAAATTAATTGGGAGACAAATTACAATTTCTATGCACAATATTTATAGATGTTAGAACTAATCTCTATTTCTATAGCGAAATATAATAAATGCAGATGTAAAAAGAAGTATAAATAAATATATTAAGAAAATATCAAAGGAATCTTTATTTTTTTCATAATTAGAATTGAAAATAAAAGTTTTAAGTGATATTATTTAAATGTAAATTTATACGACAATTTATTTGTCGAGAAGGAGTTTTATTATTGATTTAAAAAAATTATTTGGATATGAGCCAAAAAGAAGAAATAGATAGAGTAATAGAAGAATTGCCAGAAAAGATTGATGCATTATTCTTATGTCATGGTATTGCAGCTTTCCCTGGCAAAGAGTTATTAGTACAAAAGGTAAATTTCTACAGTCAAAAATATATGACAGAAAAATTACTAGATAGAATATCAGAACATGGATCAGTTACTTATATTTCATCTGTAGGTGGATTTGGCTGGCAACAAGTTTATAGTAAAGCAGTGGAACTTATTAATTTACTTACTTGGGAAGATGCGATGGATTGGTATGACAAACATCCTGATTTAATCAAGAGTGCTTATGTTTTTGCAAAACAATGCTTAGAGTCATATGTAACTTATAAATGTATGTCATCTGAATTTATAAATAAGAGAATAAGAATAAATGCAATTAATCCAGGAGATACAACAACAGGATTAACAGAAGATTTCAATAAGTCAACAAGTCCAAATGGAGATGCAAAAGAAGGTGAAGAGATGATTTCAAACATTTTCTTAAAGAGTTGGAATAGATACCCAGCAGAGCCAAAAGACATGGGATACCCAATGGTTGTAATAGGTAGTGATATTTGTTCTTATATGTAAGGACAATTAATTTATATAGATTATGGTTTAACATCTTCTTGGACAAGTGGAGCATTGTTACAAGCAAATAATAAGTCAATTGAAGAACTTTCAGCAGATGCAAGTAAATAGGAGTTAACATAGAGAGTAGTTAATTACTCTCATTTTTTTTTATTTGTTGTTGACAAATTCTAAAACAAAGAGTATACTAATATACTAGTACGGTATAGTAGTATACAAAGAAGGGAGTAATAATATGAAACAAGAACAAATTCTAAAAGCCGCAAAAGAACTATTTACAAAATATGGTTTTAAAAAAGTGTCAATGGATGAAATCGCAAGTGAAACAGGAGTTACTAAAAAAACAGTCTATAGTTACTTTAGTAGCAAAGAGGAACTTTTAAAAGATGTTATAAAGGAAGAACTGCAGAATATTAGAAAAATTATAGATAAGGCTGAAAAACAAAGTAATGATTTTTTTGTTAACATTCAAAGTGTAATTTGTAGTGTAATTAGATATAAAAATGAAAGTGATTTTTTTAAGATGCTTATTAAAGAATCTGAAATGTTTAATAATGAAAAGCTAAAAGATAATTTAAAGATCATTGATAGTGAAATAAAGGATTACATAAAAAGCAAAGTAGAAAAAGCTGTAAATAATAAAGAAATTGTCGTAAAAGATGTTAATATTATTACTTTTCTTATATACAAAATGTACATAGCATTAATAATAGATTGGAATGAAGATAATGCTAAATTAGATGAAAAGGATATTGCAGATAACGTCCTTCAAATTTTAAAATATGGTATTAAAAGAAAGGAAGTAGAATAAAATGCAAAACAAAAAATTTTTTAAAACAATAATTTTTATTGTGGTTTTGTGTATACCATTAATTTATAGTTTCTTTTATTTAAAGTCTTATTGGGATCCATATGGAAATTTAACAGATTTAAAGGTGGCCATTGTTAATTTAGATAAAGGTCAAGATGATACTAATCAAGGTAATGAATTAGTTAAAGAGCTAAAAGATAAAGATGTTTTAGATTTATGTGTAGTTGATGAAAATCAAGCTAAACAGGGATTACAAGATGGAGAATATTATGCAACTATTACCATTCCATCAGATTTTACAGAATGTTTAAATAGTGCTAGTGAAGAGCAAAAAAAGGTTGCAACAATTACATATACTCCTAATCAACAACAAAATTATCTGGCATCTCAAATCATTAATAAAGTTGTTACTGCAGCTCAAATGGAATTGCAAAGCAAAGTTGGAAAAGAAGTTGTTTCAACATTATCAGATACTTTATCTGCAGTTCCTGATAGTTTACAAGATATTTCTGATGGGGCAAACGAAATTTATGATGGTACTTCATCTTTGAATAGTGGATTACAAGATTTAAATAATGGAGTAGGAGAGCTTAATAGCAAATATAGCGAATTTAACAAAGGTGTAGAAAATGCATATAAAGGTAGTGAAAGTTTAAATTCTGGAATTGGGCAAGTTAATAATGGAATTGATAGTTTAGCAAGTGGTACTTCAACTTTAAATAATGCATTAGATCAAATTAATACTGGTGTTGATAGTGTTGCAAAAAATGGTGGAGATAAAATAAATCAATTAACACAAGGAATAGATACTTTAAATAATGGTGCACAGACTTTGAATGTAGGAGTAAATTCATATATTGACGGAGCAAAATCTTTGAGTGATGGTATTCAAAGTTATGTAGTAAGTGTAAGTACAATAGATAAAAATGAAAGTGCAATTTTACAGTCTATTATTGACTATGATACGGTTATTAATTCTAAAGAGGTTACAAATCCAACCATTAGAACTTTAGCAGAAAATGCAAAACAAATTTTAAATGTTAAAAATAAATCTAACATAGATGCAAAAGGGCAGGCACTTGTTCAAGGAACACAAGATTTAAGTAAAAATTCAGATCAATTAAAAGCAGGTGCTAAAGCAGTTTCTGATGGTACTTCAACTTTAAAAAATAGTACTTCAGAAATGAATGAATTAATTAAGAATATTGCAACTTTAAAAGATGGATTATTTGCAGTAAAACAAGGAACTGAAACTTTATCTAATGGTGTATCTACTTTGAAAAATGGAACAAATCAAGTACTAAATGGATCACAATCCTTAGAGCAAGGGCTTCAAACTTTGAGTAGTAGTTCTGGAAATGTAAAAGAAGCTTTAAATCAATTAGATGAGGGAAGTAAATCAGCTGTTGATGGAAGTAAGAGACTTTTAGATGGTGTAAAAACGTTTAAGACCGAAATTAATAATGGATTAGAAAAATCAAAAGTTGAATTATCAAAATTAAATGGTTTAAATGATTTTGTTTCTGAACCAGTTGTTATTAATGAAGAGCCTTATGGAGAGGTTGATTCATATGGTATTGCATTTACTCCATTGTTTTTATCTATAGGATTGTGGGTTGGAGCATTAATGTGTTATGTTGTTTTATATTATGATCAAAAACATAGATTTGGAAAATTTGATTATACTTATAAAAATAAATTAGCTCAAAACTTATTATATATTGCAATTGGCATTGTAGAAGGTATTGTCACTGGATTGTTATTAAAATTGGGATTAGAATTTAATGTTGCTAATATGGGAATATATATAGCAGAATGTGCAATTGTTGGAGCTATATTTATGACTATTATACAATTTTTAATTAGAAATTTTGGAGATATTGGTAAATTTTTAGCTTTAATTATATTAGTATTACAATTGGCTGCATCTGGTGGTACTTTCCCAGTTGAAACTATTGATAAAGGGTTTAGATTTTTAAATCCATTACTACCTATGACATATAGTATTAAAATATTTAAAGAGTGTCTTGTTCAAACAAGTAATAACTTTATAGGAAAAAATACATTAATACTTGTATTAATCGGTTTAGCACTAGGAACAATTACTTTAATAGTTGAAATAGTAAAACATAAGGGAAATTCTAAAAAAGAAATTGAAAACAATAATGAAAAAGTAACAGGAGCCTAAGTAATTATCCCCCAGCTAAGCTGGGGGATAATTACTGTATAATAACGAAAATAGAAAAACTATAATATAGTTTTTTCAAATTTTGTTGGTTTCAAAGACAAAAAAATGATTGTGTGATATAATTCAATAGAAGACAATTTATCTAAACAATTAAAATTCATATTTTTACAACAAGACGACAATTAAATAGATGGTAAAAAAATCAATCTAATAGAAAAATAGATTGTTAAATTATAAGGAGATTATTATGGCAAATATAATTGATTATGTTGAATGGAGAGGAGATTTAAACTTAAATAAAACGGAGTTTAATGAAATAGATAGTTTAATATTAAATAGATTTTCGTATTTTCCGTTAGATAATCTAATAAACAAAAATGAAATGGTATCAATAAAAGAATTAAGTGAAAGATTTAAAAAAGCAGATAAAAAGCAAATGAGAATTCTTTGGAAGGATGATGCAGATTTATTTCCAATAATGGGCAATAGTAAAAGGTTTGGTGAAATGTTAGCTTTAGAATACATAAATAAAATAGATCCAGAACAAGAAAAACAATTTTCTGCTATTACAGTAATTTTACCTGATGATACACTTTATATTTCATATAGAGGAACTGACAATACATTAATTGGTTGGAAAGAAGATTTCAATATAAGCTTTAAAAGCCACATTGCATCACAAATTTCTGCAAAAAAGTATTTGGAAAATATTGCAAAAAAATATCCATATAAAAAAATAAGAATAGGAGGCCATTCAAAAGGAGGAAATTTAGCAGTTTATGCTTCTGTTTTTGTTGATTCTGAAATACAAAAAAGAATTATTAATGTTTATAATAATGATGGTCCAGGTTTTCATGAAGATATAATAAATACTGAAGAATATAAGAGAGTAATTAATAAAGTAACAACATATATTCCACAAGATTCAATATTTGGAATGTTATTAAATCATGAGGAAAAATATACAATAGTTCAAAGTAATGAAAAAGGGTTAATGGAACATGATGCATATTCTTGGCAAGTATTAGGAAAAAAATTTGTTGTATTAAAGGAAGTTACAAATGAAAGTAAATTTATAGATAAGACAATTAAGAATTGGTTGAAAGATTTAGATATGGATACAAGGCAACAGGTGATAGACATTGTTTTTGAAATTCTTAATTCTACAAATTCAAAGACAATACAAGATTTAAAATTTTCATTAGTAAAAAATGCAAGAATAATTTTATCTTCATATAAGCAAATAACCCCTGAGAATAAAAAAATGATAGAAGCTACAGTAACTGCACTTCTTGGAATAGTTAAAGAAAATGTTAAAGCAGAATATAAAAAATTCAAAATTTTAAGTAAATAACAAATTACATGTATACTTTTAGATGTAAATAATAGAGTTTACATCTAATTTTTTTGGTTGTAAAATTATTTACAAAGAATTTAAGTTAGAACATCAAATTACAGAGGTCTTTGAATCTAACAACTTGACGGTTCGACTTTTATTCCTATTATTAATTTAGTTTTAGATAGTGAGGGCAATAGACTCTATATAACAAGCATGATGAAATAATAGTAGAGGTAAAAGACTTAAGTTCAAAAAGAAAGTAGGTGAATAATTTGAAAACAGTGTTAAGTGTAGATGTTGCTAAAGGAAAAAGTATGTTTATGCTTATGAATAGTGAAGGAGAAATATTTATTGACTCAATTGAACTAAAGCATAATTTAGAAAATTTCAATAAACTAAAAAAACAAGTAGAAACATTTGAAATAAGTGATTTAACAGTATTTATGGAGTCAACAGGAATATATCATTTACCAGTTGAAAGATATTTTAAAGAAAATGGATTTAATACTTTAGTTATTAATAGTTTAACAACAAAAAATAACTATGACACAATAAGAAAAACAAAAACAGATAAAAAGGATTGTTTTAGATTGGCTAAATTATTTTTTGTAAATGAAGTAGAATATCATGATTTATCAAAAAAAGATTTATATGCTAATTTAAAAGCGATGACTAGACAATATTTTTATTTGACACAAGTAAATGTTAGTTGTAAAAACAGATATAAAAGATTAATAAATATATGTTTTCCAGAGTTAGAAACAATATTTAAAAGTAGTAGAATATATGAGGAAACGGCTTTGAATTTTATAAAAGTATTTCCACATGCTGAAATAGTCAAAGAAAAAAGAATTGATGCATTATATAATAATTTATATAAAACAAATTCAAGGCACGATTACTATTATAAAAGGTTAGCTCATGAAATAAAGGAAATTGCTAGTAATTCATATCCAGGAATTGATAAAGCCCATTCTGATGTTCAGAACTTATCAAATATAGCTGAAATGTTGCAAAATAACATAAAAAATATTAATGAACTAAAAGAAAGAATGATAGAAACAGCAAAGCAATCACCATATTTTAAAATTATTAATTCATTTTATGGAATTGGAGAAGTATTAACAGCAGAATTATTAGGAGAACTAGGAGATATTACAAGATTTGACAATCATAAACAATTAATAGCTTTTTGTGGTTTAGATCCAACGATTATACAGTCAGGAAAAAGTATTAATGTGCATGGAGCAATTTCAAAGAGAGGAGATAAATATGCAAGATGGATATTATTTAATATAAGTCAAATGGTTGTGAAATTAGGACATCAATATCTAGAACATCCGGTATATAATTATTATTTAAAGAAAAAAGCAGAAGGCAAACACTATTATGAAAGCCTAACTGCTTGTTCTACAAAAATTCTAAGAATGTTATATTCTATGTGCAAAAATAATAAACAATTCTTAGAAAAATAACTATAATTAAATTTTAACATAAAAGGAGTGAAAAAGATACAATTTTTTAAAAAATATATCATTTTCACTTGTTTGCCATGCAAAAAAATAATATAATAAATTTATAAAAAAGTACTTGACAAAAATTAGATAGTCAAGTTGTAAAGAAAATCAAATTAATATCAATTTAAATAAATTAAAATTAAAAAAGGAGGAAATTTTATTTGAATAATAGCTTGGATTTAAATTTTAATGAGATAGTCAATATGATAGAAACAAGAAGAAATAATGCTTACAAAAAAGTTAATGAAGAATTAATTTCTTTATACTGGGACTTTGGAAAATATATCAGCGAAAAAGTTAATGATAACAATTGGGGAGATAAAATCGTAGACAAATTAGCGGAATTTATGAAAAGAGAATACCCAACTATGAAAGGATTTAATCGAGCCGGTATTTATAGAATGAAACAATTTTATGAAACATATAAAGATAATGAAATTGTCGCTCCACTGGTGAGACAAATTAGTTGGACTAATAATATATTGATATTAGGTGCTACAAAAACAATAGAAGAAAAAGAATTTTATATAAAAATGTGCATAAAAAATAATTATTCAAAAAGAGAATTAGATAGACAAATAGGAAGCGGATATTATCAAAGATATATGCTCTCAGATGGTAAAGCAAATGAAAGTTTAGCAAAAGTTGAAGGTGATGAAGATTATCCTAACACAAGAATATTAGATACATATAGTTTGGAATTTTTAGACTTGCCAAACCAATATTCAGAAAAAGATTTAAAAAAAGCAATAATTTCTAATATGAAAGATTTTATATTAGAGATAGGAAAAGATTTTACCTATGTTGGGGAAGAATATAGAGTACAAGTTGGAAATGAAGACTTTTATATTGATTTACTATTTTATAATAGAGCATTGAGTTGCTTAGTAGCATTTGAATTAAAAATAGATAAATTTCGTCCTGAATTTATTTCAAAAATGGATTTTTATTTAGAAGCATTGGACCGACAAGAGAAAAAAGAAAATGAAAACCCAAGTGTTGGTGTAATATTGTGTGCAAGTAAAGATGAGCAAGTGGTTGAATATGCAATGAGTAGGAGCATGTCGCCTACTATGGTCTCTCAATATACTTTAAAATTAATTGATAAAAAGATATTAGAAGAAAAACTTAAAGAAATTAATGATATTGTAGAAGAAAATAATAATAAGGAGTAGAAAAATAAGCAAGTTATATATTATAACCGCAAAAACGGATAAAACATTATATATGAAGGAAAACATGAAATTTTGAAATACTCATAAATATGTGGCTTTACTCCATTATGATAGACTCAAAATGTAGTGATATCAAGTACTTTAAGGAGTAATGTCATGGTACGCAAATTTTGACAGTTAAATAGGAAAAGTTCTGAGGAAGATAGATATAGCAAAAAGATTGAGAAGGATAAATTAAAAAGGTGAAGAATATGGAATATATGTTAAAAGAAGTAAGTGTAAAGATTGCACAAGAGAAAATAGCACAAGAAGTAGGGAAACTTACTATGGAATATGAAAAAACGCATGATCATAAGATAAAAATTAAATTACAAGAATTAATTTCAGATAGAGATGAAATATATAAAGAAAATGAAGAGATTATAAAGAAATATGTAGGAGATATTACAAAATGGACCAAAAAGAATTAATAGAATTACAAGCAAAATATAAACTTACAGAAGAAGAATATCAGCAATATTATCATGCTGTTAATATGTTTTTTACAGCTGGAAAGCAATCAGAAGAAAAACCTAAACTAGTTTTTGTAGCAGGACAAGCAGGAGCTGGAAAGTCTAGATTAATACCTGTTGTAAATAAAAAGTTAAACTATAATGCAGTAGTTATAGATTATGATGTAATAAGATCAATGCATCCAAAATTCGAATTAGCTAGTATAGAAAATAAAGAAGATTTACATTTAGCACTATTACCAGATGCAGATAGAGCAAGCCAAGAGATAAGAGATTATTGTAGAGAAACTAAATTAAATCTTATTTATGAGGGAACGATGAGGGCAACTGATGGCTTCTTAAAAATGGCGAGAGAATATAAAATGTCAGGGTACGAAATAGATTTAGAGTTAATGTCTGTTCCAAAATTCGAGAGTTATACATCTACTTTTTTTAGATATGCAATGCAATTAGAAAGTGATGCTAATCCAAGATGGGTACCTAAAAGTGTTCATGATTCTTCATATGATAATTTCATTGTTACATTGCAAAGATTCGAGAGTGAAGGATTATTCGAGTATGCAACTGTATATAAAAGAGGGAAACGAGATCCAGAGCCTTTTTACAGTATTCCACAAGTGCCAAATGAAATTCAAATTGGTATGCCTATGCCTAATTTTATAGGATTTAAAAGTCCAAGTGAAGCTGTAATATATGGAAGGAAAAAATTTAAAGATGAAGCCTTAAAAAAATTTAGTTCAGAATATCAAATTATATATAATATATTTTCGGAATATGCACCAGAATTGATGCCATATGTTGAAGAACTTCAAGCAATGTATGTAGAGGAAAGCGCAGGGCAGGATAAAAAAGAAATAGAAGGAGAAGATAGAGATGATTGATTTGCATATGCATTCTACTAATTCAGATGGAACTGATTCTGTAATAGATTTATTAAAAAAAGCAGAAGAAAAGAACTTAGACTATATTTCGATTACAGACCATGATACCTGTAATGGATATGAGGAATTAGAAAAAATAGATGTAAGAGAATATTATCATGGTAAGATAATTCCAGGAATCGAGATAAAATGCAGTTATGGAAAAAATTTAATCGAAGTATTAGGGTATAATATAAATGTAAATAAAATGAAGTCATGGACAAAAGAATTTTATAAAGATAAATCTAGAGAAAAATTACAAACAAAGTACTTTAATATCCAGTATGAAAAAGCAATAGAAATGGGGCTTATTATGAGCTCAAAGGAAGAAATTAAATGGAATCCAAAGAATGATTGGGGAAGTGCTACAATATATAATGAAATAAAAAAACATCCAGAGAATCAAGCTAAATTACCAGAAGATTTATGGAGTGAATTTGATGTGTTTTCTAAGAAATATTGTGGCGACAGAAATTATCCAATGTATATTGATAAAACACCAGATTATCCAAGCACAGCAGAGGCTGTTAGGGCTATTAAAGAATGTGGAGGCTTAGCTTTTTTACCACATTTGTTTATATATAAATGGGCAAAAGACAAGTATAAATTAATAGATGATATTTTGAAAAAGTATGATATTGATGGGATTGAATGTATGCATAGTACATTTACAGCAGAACAAATTGAATATCTTGTAGACTTATGTAATAAGAGAAAGTATTTTAAAAGTGGTGGTAGCGACTATCATGGTAAAAATAAACCTAATATCGATATGGGCTGTGGAAAAGGAAATTTGAAGATACCAAATGAATGGGTAGAAGAATGGATAGACATACAATAAAAGAATAGCAAAAGATAAATTAAAATAAAAGGTGAAAGTTATGATTATACAAAATAAGGATAGGACTACTAATCCAAGAAAGCAATATAAAGCAGATAAGCAAGCGATTAATTTAGAAATAAAATCACATACAATGTGTTTAAATCATGCAATTGAAGATTTAAACCGAGCACGAGAAACTTATGGTTTTAATTCTAATGAATATAATGCAGCCTTTATACAAACAGAAAGATGGAGATATTGTATAGAAGAAAATAATTTAGAGTTAAAGTTTGTTAGACCTAATAGTCAAAGTGATATTGAATATAGAATTAATCAGTATAATGAATTTACAGAAAAACTGCAGTCAGTTATTTCTAAGAATTTAGACTTAAGATTTCATGGAACACCAATTTATTTTGCAGAACAAATTATAAAAACAAAAACTATAACTTCTACTGCAGATAGATATAATGGCTATAGAAATTCTACAGATCGATATGGTGAATTTTCTGCTTCATCAATTCAAACATTGGGAGAGACGATTAAATTATTTTCAGACATACAAGCATATTATCATTCATTACCATGTGGATGTATATTTGCATTGTTTCCTAAAGGACCAGAAGATAATGAATTTCCAAACTTGATGAAAACTGTAGATCTTAGCCAGAATCCAGAGCAATTATATGGAATATTTACAACTCCAGAAAATATAGATAGGGTTAGTACATGGATGCAAGAGGCTGGATTAGATGCAAGTAAAGTATATACATTCGAGTCTTTTTTAGAACAAGTACAAGAGACATCTAGGTTAATAGATGGTGAAGAAGTTCAAGCTGTAAATCCAATATATACCGAAGCAGATAATTTTAATGTAGAAGAAATTAAAAAATTATCTTATGAAAGACAAACTGGACGTTTAGTACAACTTCAGCTTAAATTGAAAAATATTTTTTCTAGAAATATAGAAAAAGAGGGGGCAAGAAATGATGGAACAAGTAGAGATTAGTAATGCGGCAAAAGAAGTATTATGCCTTTGTGAGTGTTTTGCCCCCGAAATTAATATGAAAATACCAGAGAATTTTTTATTAAAGTTAAAAGAATTAGCTAGCACATCCAATATTATAGTAAGTATAGACTATAAGAAAAAATTAACTGAACAAAAAATTTCTGAAACTGCAAAGGATATATTAGCATTAATATATTATAGTTATATTGCAAAACCTGAAGAAAAATTAAAAATTAAAGAAGCATGGGATAAAAATGATGTGAAATATAGAGCATATATTAAAGAAAAATATGATCCAGAAAAAATTTTTAAGAAAGAAACAAAAGTAAAAGAAAAAAATAATAAAGTTATTGTATATAATCAAGGTTTTATTTCAAAAATTATAGAAAAAATAAAGACTGTATTTAAGTAGAAATAGACGAAACAAAAAACTAGTAAAGAAATTAAGTTTGGAGGTTGGAATTGCCTCAGAGGCAGATTCGTTTAAAGAATTCAGACAAAAAGATGAATGGATTTCTAGTAAGATAAAATTAATTGATTATAATATTATATAAAAAAAGAAAACCCCGCAGGGTCAATCCAATATAATTATTGTAGTAGATTGAACTTGCGGGGAAAAGTGTTTTAATTTACGGATTAATTGGAATTGGAGAAATCTTGTACGTTCTGCAGCCACAGATTTCGTCGCACTTTGTAACGTTAGCCAGTGCAAACATGCAGTGACTATCGAAGAAATGGGCATATTTGCTAGGAAAATGACTAGACAAATACAATGACAAGTCTGTTTCGATATGGTATCCTGCTAGAAAGTCATAGTCTTTAGATTTTTCTTTGCAAGATGTCATTTTGCAGGTATCAATTTGCAAAGAATCTTGAATCCCTACCCGCTTTAAAGAGTCGACCAAAATCTCGCTAACTCTGTTTAATGTGTCTGTAGTCTCCCGATTAAAGTCGTTGTGAATTAAAAGTACTTTTTTCATAAAATTACCTCCTTGATGTTAAAAGGGAAATACCCTTTTTTATACTTAAAATGTTTCTTGGTCAACTTTTATTATACCATATTTTGTAAATAAAAACAATATTTTACAAAATTTAGCACTAGAGAGCAAAAACAAATTATTTGCTAAACTTAAAAAAACTTTGTATAATCTAGATGTAATAAATCGAGGAATTATGAAAAGAAGTAGATTTTGGAGGAGAAAATGGCACTATTAGAAGTAGAAAATTTAACACATTCGTTTGGAGACAAATTATTATATAAAGACTCTTCTTTCAAGCTATATAAAGGCGAACACATGGGGATTGTAGGTCAAAATGGAGCAGGAAAAAGTACTTTAATAAAAATATTATTAGGAGAAATTTTACCAGATAAAGGAACAGTAAGATGGCAAAATGGCATTACCATAGGAAATCTAGACCAATATGCAATAGTAGAAGAAGAACAAACAATTTTTGATTATTTAAGAACAGCATTTAAAGACTTATATAAATTAGAAGAAGAATTAAATAAATTATATGAGGAAATGGCAGAAAATTATAATGAAGCTATTTTAAACAAAGTTTCTAAATATCAAGAAGAATTAGAAGAAAGAAATTTTTATGCGATAGATAGTACTATACAAAAAGTTGCAAGTGGGTTAGGAATAACAGCACTTGGAATGGAAAACTGTCTAAAGAACTTAAGTGGTGGGCAAAGGGCAAAAGTAATTTTAGCAAAATTACTTTTACAAAATCCAGAGGTCTTGGTACTAGATGAGCCAACTAACTTTTTAGATAAAGAACATGTAGAGTGGCTTGCAGAATATCTACAAACTTTTAAAGGTGCATTTATAATTGTATCACATGATTTCGATTTTTTAGAGAAGGTTACAACTTGTATTTGTGATATAGAATTCAATAAAATGAAAAAATACAAAGGGACATATTCTAGTTTTTTAAAACAAAAAGAATTTTTAAGAGAAGATTATATAAGGCAATATAATTCACAGCAAAGAGAAATAAAAAGATTAGAAGATTATATTGCAAAAAATAAGGTTAGAGCATCAACTGCGCAGATGGCAAAGAGTAGAGAGAAAAAGTTAGAAAAGATGGAAAAAATAGAAAAACCATCTTTTACTAGTAAACCGCATTTCCGTTTTAATTGTATCCAAAGTACTGCACAAGTAATATTAGAAGTAAATGGTTTAGAAGTAGGATATTATTATCCATTACTTCCTAAAATGAAATTTGACATACAAAATGAGGAAAAACTAGTTATAACAGGATTTAACGGGATTGGAAAATCCACATTATTAAAAACTATTATGGGAGAAATTAAACCTATTTCTGGAAATTTTAAGTTTTCAGAAACAATTAAGAGTATAGGATATTATGAGCAAGATTTAAAATGGGAAGATCCACAGGATATTCCATTAAATATAATTTCTAGAGAATTTCCAAAATTAACGCAAAAACAAGTTAGAAAACATTTAGCCGATTGTGGAATAAAAAGGGAACATGTTATGCAACCTATTTCTACGCTAAGTGGTGGGGAACAAGCAAAGGTTAAGTTATGCAAATTAATACTAAAACCTTGTAATTTATTAATATTGGACGAGCCTACCAATCACTTAGATGCGGATACAAAAGAAGAGTTACAGAAGGCATTAACAGAATTTAAAGGAACTGTTATTCTAGTTTCTCACGAAGCGAGTTTTTATAAAGATTTAGCAACTAAAGTTGTAAATATAGAAAATTTATGTATTAAAAAAATTAAATAGATAGAATTAAAGAAGGAAGGGAAGCCTTCCTTTTTGCATATAAAAAGATTATAAATAGCACTTGAATATTTTATAAAAAAATTATATGATTGTAAGGAAAATTTAAATTTAGAATTACAAAAGAATAAGGAGAAGGCATGAAACAAAGAACAAAAAGCTTAATACTATTTTTTATTTTATTTGTAATAACTGGGGTTGTTTTTTGGAATTATGTATCAATGCACTATGCAACAGATACATATAATATAATGAATATAGGATATGAAAAATATGCAATAAATAATTCTTTAAGTGATGGAAGAATATTTATGTTTTTAATAGGAATGTTTGCAAATACAATAAATATTCCTATTAATGTTTATGTAATAACTTTAACTGTTATTGGTTTAATAATATCGTGTATAGCAGTAATAGTACTTAAAAATATGATAATGAAATTCTGCAAAAAAGAAACAAAATTACAAGAAGTTATTGCAATTTTAATATCATATTGTACAGTATTTAACTTTATGTATGTAGAAAATTTATATTTTGTAGAAGCTGCAGTTATGGGATTTAGTGTATTATTTTATATATTGGCAGTAAAACAAATTGTAGACAAAAAGAAATTATATGCACTTAAAGCAGGGCTATTAGCCATAATAGCAACTTTTTGTTATCAAGGTACAATAGGTTTATTTGCACTATATGGGGTAGTATTTTCTATAGCCAAAAATGGAAAAAATATAAAAGAAATATTAAAAGATTTTGGAGTAATAATCTTAATTACAATAATTTCATTTGTGGCTAATTTAATTCAAATAGATATTGCAACATATCTTGCAGGAACTACTCAAAAAAGATTAAATGGAATACAAAATTTACTAGAAAATTTTATTTATGTTTTGTCTAGATTTGGTACAATGGTATTTAATACTATGTTTATAAGTAATTGTGGACTATTTCCTAATTATTTAATGATGATCTTTGTATTAATCATAACACTTATGGCAGGGATTTATGAAGTCCAGACCAAAGAAAATGGTATAGTATTTAATATAATATTTCTTTTTGCATTAACTGTTCTTATAACTTTTGCAATGTGTATTGTTAGTATTGCAAGTTATGATACAGGAAGAATTCATGTACCTGTTGGGGCCTTAATAGGAGTTATTTTTATTTATCTATTTTGTAAAACAAGCATTTTTGAAGAAGAGACAATCATTAAATATTTAATAATAACAACATTAATTGCTTATAATCTTATAACGATAGTAAATACAATATCGTTGCTATATCAACATAAACAAGTTAACGAGTTAGAAAGGAAGCAGTGTGAAGGCTTAGAAGATTACATAGAAACATATGAAAGAGAAAATAATGTAAAAATTACAGAGGCTAGATATTTTAAATTATCTAACATGAAAAAATATGGCTATTTTGAAGAAATAAAGAACGAGTCAGTTCTTACATATGATGGCGTTGCATGTACATGGTCTGCAATAGGTACAATTAATTTTTATACAGGTAGAGATTTTGCAGATAACTATCTAGAAGCATATCCAAATAAAGAATTGTTTTATGCATATGCAGCTAAAAGAAAGTTAGGATATGAAGGTAACTTCGTAATAATGGATGACATTTTGTATTTCTTAGCATATATTTAAAAATTAGGTGATGATATGAAAAAAAGGCAAAAAGATTTCTTAATCTTTTTTGGAATATTTATATTGGCAATACTAATGTATAGTAACTGGCTAACTATGCATTATGCTTCAGATACATATAATATTATGAATGTAGGATATGAAACATATGCTACAAATTGGTCTTTAAAAGATGGAAGGCTAATAATGTATCTTATTACCATGATATGTGCAAAACTTAATGTATCAATAGAAATTTATGTGATAGGAACATTATTAGGAGCACTACTAATATCTGCTGGCTGTGTTATAAAATTAAAGAATACAATTTTAAAAAATGGTGAATCAAATTTAAAGAAAGAGATATTAATTACAATTGCTTCATTTTTTACAATATTTAATTTTATGTATATAGAGAACATGTATTTTGTAGAAGCAATCGTAATGGCACTAAGTCTATTAGTATTTATATATTCTGCAGATTTTATAGTTAATAACAAAGGAATAAAAAATAAAAGTATAGCATTAATTTTAGCTATAATAGGAGTTATAGCATATCAGGGAACAGCAGGATTTCTTATTATAGTAACTTTTGTTTTTAGTTTATTAAAAAATAAAGTGGAATTAAAAGGTTCAAAAGAAAATATAAAAACAAATATAAAACAAATTTTAATAGATTTATTTGTAGCCGGTGTATGTGCACTTATTGGGATATGTATTAATATGCTAATAGTTAATATTATTGGAGATATAACAGGGAGACAGCAAACTAGGGTTGGTAGCATATCTAATATATTTACAAATTTACAATATATTATTAGCAATTTTACGTCTATTTTAAAAGATAATATTGGCTTATTTCCAACTAATTTATTATATATATTCTTAAGTGTTATATTAATATGTTCATTAGTTTATGATATTAAGACTAAGAGTAAAAATTTTTTAACGATAAAAGAAATAAGTATAATAATTGTAAGTATAATATGTGGTTTTGTAGTATCGCTAGGTACATTATCAAGTTTTTATACTGGAAGACTACATTTTTCAATAGGAAGTATGCTGGGTTTTGCTTTAATTTGTCTAATTATGGAAAATGAGGACGAAATTTTTAGAAAAATATTTGCATTAATTTTAATAATTTATAGCTTTATTAGTATATATAATTGTATAATAGTTACATATGAACATAAATTAGTTAATAAATATGAACAAAAAGAAGTTCAAACAATAGAAAATTATATAAAAAATTATGAAAGTAGGGCAAACGAACAAGTAAAGAATATAGCAATATACACAATTAAAGGACAAGCAGATAAAACATATTTTGAGAATATTTCAAGAAAGTCTGTAGTAACATATAATGCAGTTAGATGTGATTGGGCTGCAGCTGGAGTTATAAATTTTTATACAAAAAGAAATTTAGAAACAGTAAACTTGACAAAAGATTTATTAACAGAATATCTTAAACAAGAGAACGAAAATGGTTATGGAATAGTAGATAATACATTAGTAATAGAATGTTATATGTATTAGGAAAGAAGGTTTATTTTGGGAAAATTAGTATTAATAGATGGTAACAGTATTTTAAATAGAGCTTTTTATGGAATTATGGGAAGTAAGATGCTACAGTCAAAAGATGGAACACCAACAAATGCAGTTTATGGTTTTTTAGCAATTCTATTTAAGATACTAGAGGATATAAAACCAGAATATTTGGTAGTAGCTTTCGATTTAAAAGGACCTACAAAAAGACATGAAATGTATGATGGGTATAAAGCAAATAGAAAGGGTATGCCAGATGAACTTGCATGTCAAATGCCAATAATTAAAGAAATTTTAAGAGCAATGAAAATAGATATTGTAGAAAAGCAAGGTTATGAAGGTGACGATATATTAGGAACATTATCTGTTTATGGAGAAAAACAAGGATTAGATGTAACGATTTTATCAGGAGATAGGGATACATTTCAGCTTGCAACAGATAAAGTAACTATAAGAATACCAAGAACAAAAATGGGAAAGACAGAAGTAGAAGATTTTAATAAAGCTAAAGTAGAAGAAATTTATAATTTAGAACCAAAACAATTAATAGAAGTAAAAGGTCTTCAAGGGGATACCTCAGATAATATTCCAGGAGTTCCAGGAATAGGCGAAAAAACAGCTTTAAAACTTATTCAAGAATATAAGAATATAGAGAATCTATATAAATTATTAGAGGCAGGACAAGCCGAAGATGTTAAAGGTAAAACAAGGGAAAGAATTTTAGAAAATAAAGATTTAGCTTTTCTATCAAAAGAACTAGGTACAATAAACATAAATGCACCTATAGAAGAAAATTTAGAGGAATTTAAAGTAGAAGAATGGGATAAACCAGAGGTTTTAAAATTATTTAAAGAATTAAATTTTAACAGATATATAGAAAGATTTAATTTGGCCTCACAAGATGAGATTGAACCAGAAGAAGTAGCAGAAAAATATGAAGTACAAGAAATAGACATAGATAAAGCTAAAGAAATGATATTAAAAATTAAAGAATTATTTTATCATTTCTCTACAAAAGAAGTAAATAAGCCAGAATATATTATAAAAAAAGAATTTGAATCATTCTCTTTTTATAACAAAGAGGAAAATAAAGCATATTTTGTAAAATTGTCAGAAGATTCATATAATGCGTTAAAAGAGATTTTTGAAAACAAAGAAATAAAAAAATATGGGTATAAGACATCTGAAGATTATATTTTATTAAAACAACTTGGAATTTTACCACAAAATATAATTTATGATGCAGAAGTTGCAGTATATGATTTAGATCCATCAAATATGAAATACAAAATGCAAGATGTAGCATATCAATATTTAGATTTCAATATGGAGGAGTATTTAAATGGCTTAGGAATAAAAAAACAAGAACAAATTAATTTGTTTGAGGAAAATGCTGATAATGATGAATATGAAAGATATTTAAATACTTTATATTGTTACTTGATTAAAAAATTATATGAGAAAACTACAGAAGAACTAGAAAGACTAGAAGAAACAGATTTATTTAATAACATTGAGATGCCTTTAGTAGAGGTACTTTCCGAAATGCAATATGAAGGTATACAAATAGATAAGGATGAATTAGAAGAATTTGGAGTAACTTTAAAACAAAACATAGAAGAATTAACACAAGAAATATATACTTTAAGTGGAACAGAGTTTAATATAAATTCACCAAAACAACTAGGAGAAGTTCTATTTGAAAAATTAGAATTGCCAGTAATTAAAAAAACAAAAACAGGATATTCTACAGATGTAGATGTTTTAGAAAAACTAAAGAAAGAGCATCCTGTAATAGAAAAAATCTTAGAGTATAGAAGTCTAACTAAATTAAATTCTACTTATGTTGAAGGGTTAAAACCTTATATAAATCCTGTAACAGGAAGAATTCATTCATATTTCCATCAGACTATAACTGCAACAGGTAGAATAAGTTCTACAGAACCAAACCTTCAAAATATACCAACCAGAATAGAACTGGGTAAACAACTAAGAAGAGCATTTAAACCAAAAGAGGGATATCTATTTATAGATGCAGATTATTCACAAATAGAGTTAAGAGTACTTGCACATATTTCTAATGACGAACATATGATAGAAGCTTTTAATAATAATGAAGATATACATAAACAAGCTGCTGCAAGCGTATTTAAAGTACCAATTAATGAAGTAACTAAAGAACAAAGAACTCATGCAAAAGCAGTTAATTTTGGAATAGTATATGGAATAAGTGATTTTGGTTTAGGAGAACAAATTGGTGTATCAAGAAAAAAGGCTAAAGAATATATAGACCAATACTTAGAAAAGTATAGTGGAATAAAACAATTTATGTCAGACATAGTAGAAGAGGCAAAAGAAAAGGGGTATGTTGAAACTTTATTTAAGAGGAGAAGATATATACCAGAGCTAAAATCTAAAAACTTTAATATAAGACAATTTGGAGCAAGAGCTGCAATGAACACTCCAATACAAGGAACAGCAGCAGATATAATGAAGATTGCAATGATAGATGTATTTAATAAATTAAAAGAGAGAAAATTAAAGTCTAAATTAATTTTACAAATACACGATGAACTTTTAATAGAAACTAAGGAAGAGGAAAAAGAAGAAGTAAAAAATATATTAAAAACATCTATGGAAAATGCGATAAAATTAAAAGTACCATTAAGAGCAGATGTGTCTGAAGCATATAATTGGTATGATTTAAAATAATTGATAGAACTTGCATTCCAACATATTTAGGCAATAAGTAGACGAAGTTTTAATTAGCAAAGTATATACAAATAAATCTAGAAGAAAGGAGAGTATGGTATATATATCATACGGTAGAAAATGGCAAATAAATTACTAAAGATAATAGTTATATTACTATTTATATGTGCTATAATATATTTAGCATTTGGGGTGTTTGAAGTACATAAAATAATAATAAGACAAATCTATCCACAAAAATATTCGGAATATGTAGAAAAATATGCAGAAGAATATGATATAGATTCATTATTAGTATATGCAATAATTAAGGCTGAAAGTAACTTTAAAGCAGATGTGGTTTCTAAAAGTAATGCAGTAGGTTTAATGCAACTTATGGATACAACAGCAGAGGACACTGCAAGCAAATTAGGAATGGAATATAATAAGGAAGATTTAAAAAATCCAGAAATAAATATAAGACTAGGGACAAAATATTTTTCGACATTATATGAAACATATAAGAATATTCCAATTGCTTTAACAGCGTATAATGCAGGTAGTGGAAATGTAGATAAATGGTTAGCAGAAGAAACAATTTCAGCAGATGGTTCAGATATAGAAAACGTACCATTTAGAGAAACAAATAATTATGTTAGAAAAATATTAAGAGATTATGAAATTTACAAAGATATTTATGCTGAAGAATAATCAGCTAGTAATAAAAAGGAGGAATTAATATGTCAATTTTAGTTACAGGAGGAGCTGGTTATATAGGTAGCCATACAGTAGTAGAGTTATTAAATGCAAATAGAGAAGTTGTTATAGTCGATGATTTTTCTAATAGTAAACCAGAGGTATTAGATGCAATTAGAAAAATTACAGGAAAAGATTTTAAGTTTTATGAATTAAATTATCTTAATAGGGAAAAATTGGATAAGGTATTTAAAGAAAATAACATTGAAGCTGTAATGAATTTTGCTGGATTTAAAGCTGTTGGTGAATCTGTTCAAAAACCAATAGAATATTATACAAATAATATTTCTGGAACATTAACATTATTAGATGTTATGAGAGAAAATAATGTTAAAAAATTCGTATTTAGCTCTTCTGCAACTGTATATGGCAAACCAGAAATTATTCCTATTACAGAGGAATGTAAAACAGGAGGAACAACTAATCCATATGGTACAAGTAAATTATTTATAGAACAAATTTTAAAAGACGTATATAAATCAGATAATACTTGGGATATAGTAATTTTAAGATATTTTAATCCAATTGGAGCACACGAAAGTGGGTTAATAGGAGAAGAACCACAAGGAATTCCAAATAATTTGATGCCATATGTCGTAAGAGTTGCAAATGGTACTTTAAAAGAATTATCTGTGTTTGGAAATGACTATGATACTCCAGATGGAACTGGTGTAAGAGATTATATTCATGTTGTAGATTTAGCAAAAGGACATATTAATGCATTGGAAAAATTAGAAAAAGAAGGAGAGGGCTTATTTATATACAATTTAGGAACTGGAAAAGGATATAGTGTTTTAGATATAGTTAAAACATTTGAAGAAGCTACAGGAATGAAGGTTCCATATAAAATAGCACCTAGAAGAGCAGGAGATATAGATACTTGCTATTCTGACCCAACAAAAGCAAAAAATGAATTAGGCTGGGAAGCGGAAAGAGATTTAAAACAAATGTGTAAAGATTCATGGAATTATATAGAAAGAAAAAAATAATTTTAGGTGAGAATGGTGGAAAACAAAGATATAGGACAAAGCAAGAGTAATAAAATAGTATTTGTATATAGAATTGTAGTATCAATTATAATGGTGGTTAGTATAATATTAGTGTATATATTAAACCATTTAGGTCAAAGTAAGGAAGTTGATGCTATGTTTAATTCTACACAAAATAATCTTTTAGAAGGGATTATAGAAGGTAATACTTACGATAATACTATTGCTACAGAACATGCTACTTCAGAAGAATCTTTGAAAAAACTTAGTGATTGGCGTTTAATGTTAGTAAATTATGAAAATGAAATGCCGAAAGATTATGTTCCACCACTTTCTAGTATAGATGAAGCTAGACAATTTGATTCCAGAGCAATAGATAGTTTAGTACAAATGATGTTAGATATGAATGCTGTCGGAATAAATCACATTTGGGCACAATCTACATATAGAGATCCAAAAAAACAGAAGCACTTAATAGAAGAAAGCATACAAGAGTATTTAGAACAAGGAAAAACTATGGAAGAAGCAGAAGCATTAACTGCAAGGTCTATAGGAGAACCATATAAAAGTGAGCATAACATAGGTTTAGCAGTGGATTTTAACGATGTTAATTATGCTTTCGAAAACGAAAAAGCATTTACATGGCTTATGGAAAATGCAGAAAATTATGGCTTTATATTAAGATATCCAGCAGATAAGGAAGATATAACGAAAATAAAATATGAGCCATGGCATTGGAGATATGTAGGCCCAGAATATGCAAAAGAAATGAATGATTTAGGCTTTTGCTTAGAAGAATATATAGAATATTTAAAGAATAATTAGAGATTTTTGGGATGTTCCTTCCAATAGGGATTTGGGGACGTTCCTTTTTTCCCTATTTTGTTGAAGAAGAATAATCTAACAGTTAAAAGCAGTGAGTTATCACTGCTTTTAACTTTAGAAAGAATATATTAAATAAGTCATGAAAGATTTTATAAAAATTGAATTTACATAAAATTTGAACTTTAAGCTCCGTCCCTAAAGTTCAGAAAAAAATTAAAATAGTGCTAGCACATTTTTTTATTTTATGATACAATAACAAATGTGCTAAAAAGAAAGGAGAAATAGAAGAGATGATTAAAGAACTTGCAAAATACGTCAAACAGTACAAAAAATATGCAATTTTAACACCATTTATGGTTGTTTTAGAAATTGTAATGGAGGTTGTAATACCTTATCTAATGGCAAGAATAATTGATATAGGAATTCAAAATAATGATTTGGATTATATTATAAGAATCGGAATCATGTTAGTAATTTCTGCAATTATGTCTTTAATTTTTGGTGTACTTTCTGGTAGATTTGCAGCTGTTGCATCTTCTGGATTTGCTAAAAATTTAAGACAAGGAATGTTTTATAACATTCAAAATTATTCTTTTTCTAATATAGACAAATTTTCTACATCAAGTTTAGTAACAAGATTAACAACTGATGTTACAAATGTTCAGATGGCTTTTCAAATGATAATAAGAGCATTAGTAAGAGGTCCTGTAATGATAGTATTTGCTTTAATTATGGCATTTTCTATTAATAAGGAATTATCATTGGTTTATGTTGTAACAATGGTACCTCTTGCAATATTATTGGCATTTATTTCTATAAAAGCACATCCATATTTCGAAAAGGTATTTAAGAAATATGATGAACTAAACAGAGTAGTTGGAGAAAACTTGAATGCAATTAGAGTTGTAAAATCTTTTGCAACAGAAGATTTAGAAGAGAAAAAATTTGAGGACGTTAATTCATTAGTATATAAATTATTTAAAAAGGCTGAAAAAATAGTGTTATTTAACAGTCCACTTATGCAACTTGCAATATATGGCTGTATATTACTATTATCATGGCTTGGAGCTCAAACAATAGTAGGTGGAGGTATGCAAACAGGTCAACTTTCTAGTTTGATTACATATGCATGGCAAATATTATCAAGTTTAATGATGCTTTCTATGGTATTAGTTATGATAATTATTGCTCAATCTTCTGCAGAAAGAATAGTTGAAGTTTTAACAGAAGAACCAACAATTAAAAATAGAGAAAAAACAATAAAAGAAATAAAAGACGGAAGTATAGAATTTATAGATGTAGATTTCCAATATGATGATGCAAAAGCAAATGAGATGCTTCCACTAGAAGACATTAATTTAAAAATTAATGCAGGGGAAATAATAGGAATTATAGGTGGAACAGGAAGTTCAAAAACATCTTTAGTAAACTTAATTCCAAGATTATATGATGTTAAATCTGGATTTGTAAAAGTTGGAGGAGTAGATGTTAGAGATTATGATCTAGAATCTTTAAGAAATGAAGTTGCTATGGTCCTACAAAAGAATGTATTATTCTCTGGAACAATAGCAGAAAACTTAAGATGGGGTAATAAAGACGCTACTGATGAAGAATTAGTAAGAGTATGTAAATTAGCTCAGGCAGATAGCTTTATACAAGAATTACCAGATAAATATGAAACAGTATTAGATCAAGGTGGAACAAATGTATCTGGAGGACAAAAACAAAGAATTTGTATTGCAAGAGCATTACTTAAAAAACCAAAAATATTAATTCTAGATGATTCTACAAGTGCTGTTGATACAAAAACAGATGCACTTATAAGAAAAGCATTTAGAGAAGAGATACCAGATACAACTAAAATAATAATTGCGCAAAGAATAAGTTCTATTATAGATGCAGACAAGATTATTGTTATGGATAATGGTAGAATAGATGGAATAGGAACATCTGACGAACTATTAAAAACAAATAAAATATACCAAGAAGTATATGAATCTCAAATGGGAGGAGATGGTGCTGACGATGGAAAACAAAACTAAAAAATCACATACATTAAATAGATTATTAAAATATGCATTAAGTGACTATAAAGGACAATTTATAGTTGTAATAATTAGTATAGTAATAAGTGCAGCAGCAGGTGTTGTTGGAATACAATTTATCCAAACATTAATAGATGAATATATTACACCACTTATTGGAAATCAAAATCCAAACTATTCATCATTATTGCAAGCAATACTAGTGATGGGATTGATTTATATTGTTGGTATTATTGGTACATATGTATATAATAGATTAATGATTAATATAACACAAGGAACTTTAAAGAAAATACGAACAGAAATGTTTGAACATATGCAAAGATTACCAATAGGTTATTTTGATAGCCATAGCCATGGGGAGACTATGAGTACTTATACAAATGATGTTGATACACTTAGACAAGCGTTAAGTCAAAGTATTCCACAGGTGTTTTCTTGTATAGTTTCTATGGTATCTGTACTAATAGGAATGATTACAACTAATATATATTTAACTTTAATTGTTTTATTAATGGTAGCTATAATGGTAATTGTATCAAGATTTTTTGCTAAAAATAGTTCAAAATACTTTATTGGACAACAAGAAAATATAGGTAAAGTAGATGGCTATATAGAAGAAATGATGAATGGTCAAAAAGTTGTAAAGGTATTCTGCTATGAAGATAGATCAAAAGCAAGATTTGATAAGCTAAATGAGGAATTATTCCAAAGTAGTACAAAAGCCAATTCTTATGCAAATACATTAATGCCTTGTATTATGAATATAGGAAATATTGGATATGTACTAGTTGCAGTTGTAGGTGGTATTTTAGCTGTTAATGGTTTATTAACAGTAGGTAGTATAGCTGCATTCTTACAATATATAAAAGCATTTACAAATCCACTTGCTCAAGTTTCACAACAATTAAATTTCGTTGCAATGGCTTTAGCTGGAGCTGAAAGAATATTTAAATTAATAGATGAACCAGCTGAAGAAGATAATGGATATGTAACATTAGTAAATGCTAAAGAAGAAAATGGAAAAATTGTAGAGTCAGAAGAAAGAACAGGACTTTGGGCATGGAAACATCCACATGGTGATGGAACAGTTACATATACAAAATTATGTGGAAATGTTGAATTTGAAAATGTTACATTTGAATATGTACCAAATAAAGTAATTTTACATGATATAAGTCTTGATGCTAAAGAAGGACAAAAAGTTTCTTTTGTTGGACCTACAGGTGCTGGGAAAACTACAATCACAAACTTAATAAATCGTTTTTATGATATTAATGAAGGTAAAATTAGGTATGACGGAATTAATATAAATAAAATGAAAAAAGATGATTTAAGAAGATCATTGGGAATGGTTTTACAAGATACACATCTATTTACTGGAACAATAAAAGATAATATTAAATATGGTAAAATGGATGCTACAGATGAAGAGGTAATTGCAGCAGCTAAACTTGCAAATGCAGATAGATTTATAAGACATTTACCACATGCATATGATACAATGATTTCTGGTGATGGAGAAGGTTTATCACAAGGACAAAGACAATTACTTGCAATAGCAAGAGCAGCATTATACAATCCACCAGTATTAATACTAGATGAAGCGACATCAAGTATAGATACAAGAACAGAAAAGATAGTTCAAGATGGTATGGATAAACTTATGAAAGGAAGAACAGTTTTTGTTATAGCACATAGACTTTCTACAATTAAAAACTCTGACTTAATAATGGTATTAGACCATGGAAATATTATAGAAAGAGGAAATCACGATGAATTATTAGCTAAAAAAGGAATGTACTATGGACTATATACAGGAGCAATCGAAATAGAATAATGACTATAAGATGGATTTTATGGACGTTCCTAAAATCCCTATTTATATAAAAAGTTAAAATAGTATTAGACACGGATTGAATTTTACCTCAAATGTTAAACAAAAAAGTTTAACATTTGGAGGTATTTTTTATTATATAGGAAAAATTAATAGATTTTTACGTATATAACAATGTTAAGTTCCCTATGTCAGTGCGATTTCTTTAAAATTAAATATTGTAGTTAGCTTATGGCACATTCTATTTTCCTCTTAAAGGGAAAATAGAAACGTCCCCTAATCCCGATTGACAAATAAATTTAATTAAGTTATTATATAAATAGACATAATGGAAATAATTTATATAAAAATAATATATGGGAGGTAAGTCGTATGGATGAAGAAAAAAATTTAGAACAAGAAATTAATGTAGCAAATGAGGTTGTTGCAACAATAGCAGGTATGGCTGTTTCTAAAATTGATGGTGTTGCTAAAATGGCAGGTGGTTTTACAGAAGGACTTAAAGCGATAAGTGGTAAAAAGCAAATGTCAAGAGGTATTAAAGTAGAAGCAGATGGTGATACTGTAAAAATAGAAATAAACATTATTGTAAGATATGGCGTAAATATAAGAGAAGTAGGAAAGAACATTCAAGCTAAAGTTAAAGAAGAAGTAGAAAATATGACAGGAAATAAAGTAGAAAAAGTTGTTGTAAATGTTCAAGGAGTAAAAGTTGATGATGACGGAGAGGAAAAAATAGATAATATGGAGGAATAATATTATGGATCCAATAAAAGATTTGTTAAAAAAATCTGGTATGTCTAATATATTGATATCAATAATTTTTGGACTATTTGGAGTAATATTATGTGTTTTCCATGAAGGTGCAGTTAAATTAATTTCCTGCTTAATCGGACTATTATTTTTAATGATAGGAGTTGCAAGACTAGTAAATTATGTAAAAGGAAGAGGAAGAGGAGAACATTTGAATTTTGACTTATTCTGTGGATTAATTGCAACGCTTGCAGGAATTATAGCTATTATTTATACAGATGCAATAGGTGCTATACTAAGAATAATAGTTGGTTCTTGGATTGTATATAGTGGAATAACGAGAGCATATTTGTCACTTAAAATAAAAGGTTTTAATTCATCAATATGGATATTTAGCTTAGTGCTATCAATTTTAATGATTATATTTGGAATATACATTATGCTAAATAGTGGAGCAATCATAACATTAATTGGTTCATTAATGATTGCATATGCAATAATAGATATAATAGAAAGTTTTATTTTTATAAGAAAGTTAAAACAATTCTAGGTTTAATTTTTAAAAAATCAAACAAATAATTAAAATGAATAAAATAACATTAAAAAAAGCCTTATATATAAGGCTTTTTTTGCTTTTAAATTAATTTACAAATAAAACACAATTCGGGAATAATTTGGAAATAATTTATAGGTACAATATATCCATACTAAGAAGAAAGGAGTGATGCCATATAGAAAGTGAACTGGTAAGCACAAAAAAAGAAATTGTACAAAATAAGAAATTAACAGTAAAAAGTGACATATTTAAAGAAATAATGTCAATATATTCACTTAGCATAGAAGAAATTAATAAAATCATAAAGGAAATGGAGGTGAAATATAAGGAACTAAATTTAATAGATCATGTTAAATGTAGGATAAAAAGCCCTAAAAGTATAGTAAATAAAATGAAAAAGAAAAAATACAATTTAACATATAAAGAAATGATAAATAAAGTAAATGATATTGCTGGGATAAGAATTATTTGTCCATTTCAAGAAAATGTATATATAGTACGAGAACTATTATTAGAAAATCCTAATATAAGAATCTTAAATGAAAAAGATTATATTCAATCCCCTAAAAAAAGTGGATATTCAAGCTTACATTTAATCGTAGAAGTACCTGTAAAAACAGATATGGGTAAAATATATGTAAAAGCAGAAATCCAAATAAGAACAATGGCTATGGACTTTTGGGCTAGTTTAGAACATGAATTAAAATATAAAAATAATAATGTTACTAAGGCGGCATCTAAAAGATTATTAAAAGCTGCCAAAGTAATGAAAAAGCTAGATTATGAGATGTCAGTACTAGCAAAAGAAGTACGTTAAATTCCCCTTTTATTTTAAATAGATAAAAACTACCAAAGAAATATTCTTTGGTAGTTTTTTGTGCAATCTATTATAAACATAACTATTAAGATATTATTAATATTTAAGAATTTAACAAAACAATTTGTTTTTTATAAAATAATATAGTAATATATTATAGTGTATGATAAAATACAAGAAAATTCGAAAGAAAAGGAGTGTAAATTTTGGATAAAGATGAATTAAAAGGCTTGACAGAAGAGCAAATACAAGAAAGAATATCAGAAGGAAAAATAAACAAAGTCGAAGATGACAAAACTAGAAGTAATTGGGAAATAATTAGAGATAATGTATGTACATTATTTAACTTATTTAACCTTTTAATAGCTATAGCATTAATTGCAGTTAAGGCATATACAAACTTAGCATATATGTTAATAATTATAGTAAATATAGTAATTGGAATTGTGCAAGAAATTCATGCAAGAAATCTAGTACAAAAACTATCTGTGTTAAAAGTTTCAAAAGCTACAGTTGTTAGAAATGGAAAAGAAAAAGAAATTAATATAGATGAAATTGTATTAGATGATGTAATAATTTTAGAAGCTGGAAAACAAATATGTGCAGATTCTGAGGTGCTTGATGGCGAAGTAGAAGTTAATGAATCTTTACTTACTGGGGAATCAGACACAATATTAAAACAAAAAGGCGATAAATTATTATCAGGAAGTTATGTTGTTAGCGGAAGATGTTATTCTAAAGTAGAAAAGGTAGGAAAGGATAATTTCGCTGCACAAATTACAAGTGAAACTAAGAAATATAAAAGAGCAGAATCAGAACTTGTAAATTCAATGAAAAAAGTTACAAATTTTACAAGTTTTGTAATAATTCCAGTAGGAATAATTTTATTTGTACAAGCATATTTCTTTAGGAATGTAGACATAACAAATTCAGTTGTATCTACTGCAGCAGCATTATTAGGAATGTTGCCAAAAGGACTTATGCTTCTTATAACAATATCTTTAGCAACAGGTGTAATAAAACTTGCTAAAAAACGAGTATTAGTACAAGATTTATATAGTGTAGAAACATTGGCACACATAGATACATTATGTTTGGATAAAACAGGAACAATTACAGAAGGTAGAATGAAAGTAGATGAGGTAAAAGTATATAATGAAAAATGTATGCCACATTCTATGCAAACAATGATGACAGCTTTTGTAAATGAGATGACTGACAACAATGCTACATTTATGGCTCTTAAAGATTATTATAAAGGTGAAGATAAATTTGAAATAGCAGATAGAATGGCATTTTCTTCAGAAAGAAAATGGAGCTCAATAAGCTTTAAAAAAGTTGGTTCAATAGTATTAGGAGCACCAGAACGCTTAATAGAAAAAAGCGATATGGACATGCCAGAAGAAATAGTTGCAGCACAAAAAGCTGGTAAGAGAATGTTATTTGTAGGTTATTCAAAGGAAACTGTAAGTGACGAAAATTTACCAAAACTAGAGATTGTTGCAGCAATAACTTTGGATGATCCATTAAGAAAAAATGCAAAAGAAATGCTAGGTTTCTTTAAGACACAAGCTGTAGATATAAAAATAATTTCTGGTGATAATCCACTAACCGTTTCAAGCATTGCAAAAAAAGCGGGCTTAGAATCATATGATTCATATATAGATTTATCAACTATAAGTTCAGATGACGAAATTCCAGAGCTAGTTGACAAATATAGTGTTTTTGCTAGAGTTATGCCTCATCAAAAAAGCTTAATAGTAAAAGCGCTTCAGGAAAAAGGTCATTCAGTAGCTATGACAGGTGATGGTGTTAACGATGTAGTTGCGTTAAAGCAAGCTGATTGTAGTATTACATTACCAGAGGCTTCTGATGTTGCAAGACAGGTTTCACAAATTGTATTATTAAATTCAGATTTTAGTGTACTTAAAGATGTACTAATGGAAGGTAGAAGAGTTGTAAATAATATAACAAATGTTGCTAGAATATTCTTTATTAAAACAATATATTCAATGTTATTATCATTATTTAACATAGTAACAAATACAGCTTTCCCATTTATACCAATACAAATTACATTAATAGATTTAGTAATAGAAGGATATACATCATTCTTCTTATCATTCTTAGAAAATTCAAAACCTTTACAAGGAACTTTCCTAAGAACGGTAATACGAAATGCTATGCCATATGCATTAACGATAATTATAAGTATTATAATTATTACATTTGCTAGAGAAGGTTTAAACTTAAGTGTAGAAGAAGCACAAACCTTAATGTATTTAACAATTGGAGGCGTAAGCATTTTTGCAGTAATAGAAGCTTGTAGACCATTTAATAGGATAAGCACATTTTTATGTACTACAACTGCAATTGGATTTTTCTTTGCAGCAATTCTATTTAAAAACATATTACATTTAAGTGGTATAACTGAACAAGTAATAATTATACTAGGCGCGACATTAATTTTAGCTTATATAGTAGTTACAGGGCTTAAACATTTAATTAATAATTTAAGTCAAGATTTAGAAAAAGCAAGTGAATAATGGGTGATGCTTATGGAAAATATATTTTTAAATATATTTTTGATAATTGGAATTTTACTAGTATATAGTGGAATTTCAGGGATGCTAACAGATATAATAAGAAAAAGAAAAATATTTAAAAGAAAATATATAATATTAGCGTTAGGAATTATAGTTATTATTTTTGCTATAATTCCACGCATATTTGATAATAAAATAATGCATTTTATTAGATATGTATCAATATATTTTGCTGTAACATTCATTATATTTTGCATAGCAAGTATAGTAGTTAATTTAAGGATTAAAAGAAAACCATATGAGGCTATTGTTGTGCTGGGTGGATATTTAGTATATGGAAACCAATTAACGAAAGCATTAACCAAAAGACTAAAGTTAGCAATAGAATTATATAATAAACAGAAAATTAAGCCTAAGATTATTGTGTCTGGGGGCAAAATAAGACAGGAAACGATAACAGAAGCAGAAGCAATGGAAAAATATCTGCTTGACAACAATATTCCGAAAAAAGATATTATAAAAGAAGATAAATCTAAAAATACGTTAGAAAATTTTAAGTATTCTAACGAAAAATTAAAAGAGCTAAAAATACATCAAAATATAGCTTTTGTAAGCAACAATTTTCATATTTTAAGAGCGAAAATTTACTCGTCAAAATTTAAATTAAAGGCTAAAGGCGAAGGTTCTAAAACTTTATGGTATTATTTTCCAGAGGCTTTTATAAATGAATATTTAGCTATAATAGTTTTGTATAAAATTACTTTAATTATATATATAATACTAGCAATAATCCTAACAATAGTTATATAGCAAAAATGAAAGGAATGTTATATTAAATGAAAAAGTATGGCTTTTTTGGTGGAAGCTTTAATCCGCCAACTATAGCTCACGAAAGATTAGCAGAAGAAATAGCAGATAAATTTAAGTTGGACAAAGTATACTTTGTCCCTGTAGGAAATTATTATGAAAAAACAGATCTGATAGCCGAAAATAAAAGACTTGATATGTTAAAGAGCATAAAAACAGATAAAATAGATGTTCTAGATATAGAACTAAATTCTAAAAAGAAATTATTAGCTGTAGATGCTTTTGAATTAATAAATGATAACTTTTCTTCATCTGAAAATTATTTTATCTTAGGTGGGGATAATTTGGAAAAACTACCAAACTGGGAAAATGCAACTAAATGTTTAAACAATAACATTATCGCAATCCAAAGAGGAAAAAATCTAGCTAATATAATAGCTGGAAATAAATTATTAGAAGAAAATAAAAATAAAATATTTGAATTTAACGCAAATAAATTATATAATTATAGTTCGACAGAAGTAAGAAAAGCAATAAAAAATGATAATATGGAAACATTAAATAAAATGCTTAATAAAAATGTTTATTTTTATATCGAGGAGAATAATTTATATAAATAGGAGATGTTTGAGGATGAAATTAAGGAATACTCTATTTAATTTTTTTGCAAACATATTTTACTATATTGTGGCAGTGCCAATATTGTTTGTGGTAGACAAAGTATTTTTTGATTATAAAGTAGTAGGGAAGGAAAATGTAGCAAAAGTACCTGGTGGAAAAATAACAATTTCGAATCATATACATTATTTAGATTGCACAATGAATGGGCTTATTAATTTGCCAGATTATTCATATTTTATAACTTTAGAATCTAATTGTAATATTCCAATAATTGGAGCTTTGGTAAAATTACTTAGAGGGATTCCAATACCAACAAAAGTAGAAGAAAAAAAGAAGTTTTATCAGCATATTGCAAAATTATTAGAAGAAGGAGAAACTGTTCATATATATCCAGAGGGCGAAATGCATTTATATAATCAGGAATTAGTTGGTTTTAAGAAAGGTGCTTTTGCAATGGCAGTAGAAAGTAATGTACCAATTATTCCAACTGTAATACTTACACGCAAGCCACACGGAATATATAAATACATAAAAACAAAACCATTAATAACACATGTAGTATTAGAACCAATTTATCCAGATTTATCAATAGAAAATAAGCTTGAGAGAATAGAAAAATTAAAAAAAGAGGCGTACTATAGGATGCAAGAAGTTTTAGAAAAAGCAGACTCTTGTTATGATGAAAAAGCGGAAATTATTTAATTAAAGCGGTAGACAATATCTACTGCTTTTTTGTTGCAATATAAGGATATTTAGTATATAATAATCACGGAAAAATAGGATAGGATAAGGTGGATTTTATGATAGATTTTAAAGATAAAATAGCAGAAGAGACAAGTAAAGTATTGGAGCTTACAAAAGAAGAATTAAAAGAGTATATAGAAATACCAAAAGATACTAAAATGGGAGATTATGCACTTCCATGTTTTAAACTTGCAAAAGAAATGAAGAAATCTCCAGTAATAATTGCAAACGAAATAAAAGAAAAAATAGAAATGCCAAACAAATATATATCTAAAATAGAAGCAGTAAATGGCTTCTTAAATATATTTATAAATAATGAAATTTTAATAGAAAATGTACTAGATGAAATGGAAAGTAAAAAAGAAAACTATGGTTCATCAAATATAGGTAATGGCAAAAATATAATAGTAGAATATTCATCACCAAATATTGCAAAACCTTTCCATGTTGGTCATTTAAGAACAACAGTAATAGGAAGAGCATTATATAATATGTATAAATTTCTTGGGTATAATACTATTGGAATAAACCACTTAGGCGATTGGGGTACACAATTCGGAAAATTAATTGAAGGGTATAAAAGATTCGGAAATGAATACAATTTAGAAGAAAATCCAATCGATAAACTTACAGAAATTTATGTAAGAATTAATGAACTTTGCAAAGAGGATGAATCAGTATTAGATGACTGTAGAAATAACTTCAAAAAATTAGAAGATGGAGACGAATATTGTACACAAGTTTGGCAGAAATTTAAAGATCTAAGTTTAAAAGAATTCCAAAGAATATATGATATTCTTGATGTACATTTTGACTCAAATAATGGAGAATCTTTCTATTCAGATAAAATGCAAGAAGTAGTAGATATTTTAAGAAAAAATAATAAATTGGTGGAATCACAAGGAGCAGAAATAGTAGATTTAGAGTATAAAAATATGCCACCATTAATGGTAACTAAATCAAATGGTTCAACTACATATGCAACACGTGATCTAGCAGCTATTTTATATAGAGCAAGAACATATGATTTTGATAAATGTATATATGTAGTTGCATATGAGCAAAACTTACATTTTAAACAAGTATTTGAAGTTGCTAAATTTCTTGATTTAGATGAAAAATATACAAATGGTTTAATTCATGTACCATATGGAATGGTAAGGCTAAAAACAGGGAAAATGTCTACAAGGGAAGGAACTTTAATAAAATTAGAAGATATCTTAAAAGAAGCAGTAACAAGGGCAAAAGCAATAATAGAAGAAAAGAATCCAAATATAGAAGGAAAAGATGATATTGCTAAAAAAGTTGGTATTGGTGCTGTAATATTTAATGATTTATCAAATAATATAATTAAAGATGAAGTTTTCGATTGGGACATTATGCTAAACTTCCAAGGGGAAACAGGTCCATATATTCAATATATGTATGTAAGAACCAAAAGTATATTAGAAAAAGAAAACTATGTTATGAATAAAGACTTAGTAGATATTTCAGAATTAGAAGAACATGGAATAGAATTAATAAAACAAATCTACAGTTTTAATGATATTGTAAAACAAGCAGTAGATAAAAATGAGCCATCAATTATATCACGTTATTTAATTGATGTTGCCAAATTGTATAGTAGTTTTTACAATGATAATAAGATAATTGTTGAAGATGAAAAGATTAAAAATACAAGATTATGTTTAACATATATGGTTGGAAATGTATTAAAAATAGGTACAGGGCTACTAGGTATGGAAATGCCAGACAGAATGTAGGGATTAAAAAGTATTTAGAAAACTAGGAACAATGTTGATTTTTCCTAATAAAAATTTAAGTGATAATATAAATAAAATAAAGAGGGAAAAAAGGAACGTCCCCAAATCCCGATGTTCCTAAATCCCGGAAAGAGGAAGATGAATATGAGAAAATATTTTGGAACAGATGGAATCAGAAGAATTGCAAACACAGAGCTAACACCAGAGTTAGTATATAGAGTTGCAAAGGCAGGTGCATATGTTTTAGCTAAACATTCTGACCATAGCCCTACTATTCTAATAGGTAGAGATACTAGAATTTCTGGAACTTTAATAGAAAGTGCAATGACAGCAGGTTTTTTAAGCTATGGAGCAAATGTAAAACAATTAGGAGTTTTACCAACGCCAGCAGTAGCATATTTAACAAAAAAATTAAAAGCAGATGCAAGTGTTGTAATTTCTGCATCTCATAATACTTTTGAATTTAATGGGGTAAAATACTTTAGTAATGAAGGAACTAAAATACCAGATGAAATAGAAGAAGAAATAGAAGAAGTTATGGATTCTGGGAAATTAGAGGAACTTACAGCTTGCAATGATAAAATTGGAATAGCAGAAAACGCAGAAGATTTAGTAGATGAATATGTATATTTCTTTAGAAAAAATTTTGAAGAAATTATAGAAAAATATAATAGAGACGACTTTAAAGTAGTAATAGACACAGCAAATGGTGCTACATATCAAGTTGCAGAAAAAGTATTTTCTAAATTAAAAATAAATCATAAAATTGTAAATAATACACCAAATGGAATAAACATTAACAAAGATTGTGGTTCAACACATTTAGAAATGCTTCAAAAATATGTAGTAGAAAATGGATATGATTTAGGAATTGCATATGATGGTGATGGAGATAGATGTTTATTAGTTGATGAAAACGGAGAAGTAATTGACGGAGATAAAATATTAGCTATTGTTTCTAATTATATGAAAGCAAAAGGAACTTTAAAGAAAGATACATTAGTTGCAACAGTTATGAGCAATTTAGGTTTAGATATTTATTCTAAAGAGAATAAACTTAACTTTATTAGAACAAAAGTAGGAGATAGATATGTACTAGAAGAAATGAAAAAGGGTGGATATAACCTAGGAGGAGAACAATCTGGTCATATTATATTCTTAGACTATAATCCTACAGGAGATGGAATTTTAACATCTCTAATGTTTATTTCTATAATGTTAGAAAAAGCTGAGAAAGCAAGTAAATTAGAAGAAATTATAAAAATTTATCCTCAAGTATTAGTAGGAGCAAAAGTTTCTAACGACAAAAAATATGATTTCGATAAAGATGCAGTTATTAGAAATACAATAGAAGCAGTAGAGAAAGAATTTGAAGGAAATGGTAGAGTATTAATAAGAGCATCAGGAACAGAACCACTAGTAAGAGTTATGATAGAAGGAACAGATCAAGAATACATAACAGAAAAAGCTAAGTCTATTGCAGAATTAATAGAACAAAGATTAAGCTAAAAAATAAATAAAAGGAAGATGATGTAAGTGGATAAAAAAACATATTATGTAACAACACCAATTTATTACCCAAGTGGTAAATTTCATATTGGTACAGCATATACAACTGTATTTGCCAATACAATGAAAAAATATAAACAAAAACGTGGGTATGATACCTACTTTCTAACAGGTTCAGACGAGCATGGGCAAAAAATCGGAACGCTTGCACAAGAAAAGAATCAAACTCCACAAGAATATGTAGATGGAATGGCAGAATATGCTAAAGGCTTATGGAAAAAGATGAAAATAGAGAATGATGATTTTATAAGAACAACAGAAGAGCGTCATACAAAAGTTGTAGAAGATATATTTGAAAAACTTTTAAACCAAGGAGATATCTACAAAGGTGAATATGAAGGCTGGTATTGTGTACCATGTGAAACATATTTTACAGAGACACAATTAGTAGATGGCAAATGTCCAGATTGTGGTAGAGAAGTTAAGAAAATGAAGGAAGAAGCATATTTCTTTAATATGAAGAAATATACTGACAGATTAATAAAATTCTATGAGGAAAATCCTAATTTTATAGAGCCAGAATATAGAAAAAATGAAATATTCAATAATTTTATAAAACCAGGACTAGAAGATTTATGTGTAACTCGTTCTACATTTGATTGGGGAGTACAAGTAAAAAGTGATCCAAAACATGTTGTATATGTATGGCTAGATGCATTAACAAACTATATTACAGCATTAGGATATGGTTCAGCAGACGATACATTATATAAAAAATATTGGCCTGCAGATTTACAAGTTGTAGGAAAAGACATAATAAGATTCCATGGAATATATTGGCCAATTTTCTTAATGGCATTAGGATTGCCACTTCCAAAGAAAATATATGCACATGGTTTTATAATGATGAAAGATGGTAAAATGTCAAAGTCAAAAGGAAATGTTGTATATCCAGAAATGCTTATAGATAGATATGGATTAGATGCAACAAAATACTTTTTAATGAGAGAATTCCCATATGGACAAGATGCTGTATTTTCACCAGAAGGTTTTGTAGAAAGATTCAATTATGACTTATGTAATGATTTAGGTAATCTATTAAACAGAACAATAGGAATGATAAATAAATATTTTAATGGAAACATTTTTGAATATAATGGGCATCAAAACGAACCAGATGAAGAAATAGAAAAATATGCTTTAGACCAAGTAAAAGTTGTAGAAGAGAAAATAGATAATTTACATTTAAGTGATGCACTAGCAGAAATTTGGAACTTAATTTCTAGAACTAACAAATATATAGATGAAACAGCGCCATGGTTGCTTGCTAAAGAAGAGGACAAGCAAGAAAAATTAAAATCAGTAATGTATCATTTAAGTGAAAATTTAAGAAAAGTTGCAATATTAATTAGTCCATTTATGGAAGATACAGCAACTAGTATATTTAAACAATTAGGACTAACAGCTGACGAATTACAAGCTTGGGATAGCCTATATGAATACGATAAAATACCTAATAATACAAAAGTTATAGAAAAAGGTGAACCTTTATTTGTAAGATTGGATATGGAAGAAGAAGTAAATTATATAAAAGAGCAAATGAAGGGAAAATAATACTTTATTAAAAGGAGGAAAATTTATTTGGAACTAGACCTATTAAATAACATTAGTAGGGGGCAAAATGAAATTGATATGGAAGAATTTCAGAGGGAGCTTACAAATAAATTAGAAGAAATGGAAAGTAGATTTACAATAGATCGATTTGAAGGAGACATAGCAGTATTAGAAAACAGAGATACTGGAGAAATGCTAAATGTTAGCAAAAAAGATCTACCACAAGATGCAAAAGAAGGTACAATTTTAAAACTTAATAAAGACAAATATGAGATAGACCTTGACGAACAAAAAATTGTAGCAGACAGAATTAAAAATAAAATGAAAAATTTATGGAAATAAAACAAAAGAAAGAATGGGGTAAGTATTATGGGAGAAAAGAAAAAGGATGAAGATAAGCTTAGCCTTTGGGAAAAATCTAAATTAGGAAGAAAAACAAAAGTATATAAAATAAAAACATGGCTTAGCAGGTTAGTTTCTTTAATCATTTTAATTGTATTATTATTATTGGGAAAAAACTATTGGGAAACACATGATTACGATAGTTTTATAAGGAATGCGTTGGGTAACCAAGCAGAAAATGACATTGTAATAAATGATATAAAACAGACTAATACCATAGAAACAGAAGCAGTATCTGCTGGAAATCTTAGAGTTTATTTTTTAGATGTTGGTCAAGCAGACAGTATTTTAGTTATGGATAAAGATATGACAATGCTAATTGATGCAGGAACGAACGAAGCAGGGGAAACAGTAGTAAACTTTTTAAAGGATAAAGGAATTACTAAGATTGATTATTTAGTTGGAACTCATCCACATGAAGATCATATTGGCGGATTAGATGATGTAATAGACAATTTTGACATTGGAACAATTTATATGCCTAAAATGCAAACTACAACTAAAACATTTGAAGATGTTTTAGACAGTATTGCAAATAAAAACTTACAAGTTACAACACCGGTTGTTGGAGATACATTTAATTTAATAGATGCAAAATGTACTATAATGGCAGTAGATACACAAGATACAGAAGATAATTTGAATTTGTCTTCTATTGTTATTAGAATGACATATGGTGGTAATAGTTTCTTATTTATGGGAGATGCGGAAGCAGAAGTTGAAGAAGCTAGAAGCTGGCAACCAGCAGATGTTCTAAAAGTAGGACACCATGGATCAAAAACATCTTCTAGCCAAAACTTTATTTATCAAGTAATGCCATCTATTGCAATTATACAAGTAGGAAAAGATAATTCATATAATTTACCTAACCAAGAAACTATAGATAAATTGAATTCTGTAGGTTCAAAAGTATATAGAATAGATGAAAGTGGAAATATACTTGTAACAAGTGATGGATCTAATATACAGATAGAAACTAATGTAAAATAGATAGGAGAAGACAATGAAAAATTTTATAGAGAAGCATTTAAACAAAATAAATATAGGGATTATTGTGTTAATCGCAATAGCCCCTCTTTTACTATGTTTTAATAGTAGTTTATGGTTTGATGAAGCCTATTCTGTAGGAATTGCAAAGCAACCTTGGGGAAATCTATTCATTTCTACAATAAATGATGTACACCCAATTTTATACTATGTATTATTAAAGGTATATTCATTAATTTGTGGAACTAGTGTAATAGCGTTAAGAATATTTTCTGTAATTCCAATTGTATTGTTAGCAATATTTTCATTTGTAAAAATAAGAAAAGAATTTGGAGATAAAGTAAGTTTTTACTTCAATTTAGTATTATTACTTTTACCTGTTACAATGCATTATGGCTCACAAATAAGAATGTATAGCTTAAGTATGTTATTTGTAACAATTACAGCAGTATATGCATATTTAGCATATAAAAATAATAATAAAAAAGACTGGATAATATTTGCTATAGCTAGTATATGTAGTGCATACACACATTATTTTGCATTATTTACAATAGGAATTATAAATATCTTATTATTATTCTTTATTGTAAGGGAAAAGAAAGAACTTTTAAAAAGATGGTTTATATATGGAGCAATACAAATCGTATGTTATTTACCAGGAATTGTAATATTTTTATTACAATCAACAAGAGTCGCTGGTGGATTCTGGATTAGCGTAAACTATCCAGATATTATAACTCAAATTATAGAGTTTTTCTTTAAGGATAGTATTAATTCTGGATTGCCTTCTATATTTGGACTATTTATAGTAATCTACATGATTTTAAGAGTACATAAATTATATTTAGAAGATAAGAAAAAAATTAGACCAGTTACAATAGCATTAACAACTTGTGGCCTTGTAATACTTGTAACATTATTAATTTCTTTTGTAAGAGCAGTATTTATACCAAGGTATATGATACCAATGTTAGGTTTATTTATATTTGCATTTGCATATGTCTTATCTGTCGAAAAAAGTCGATTAATAAAAATAATAGTTATTATTGGATTAATAGTGCTAACAATATGGAATGGAGTTACATTATGGGATAAATCATATTCAGAAGAAAATAGTAAGCCAATAGAAGCTATTCAAGCAGAAGTTGAGCCAGAAGATATATTTGTATATACAACAATTGGACCTAGCAGTTCTGTTGCAATAAACTTTGATCAAAATAAACAATATTTTTATAATAAAGACAATTGGACTGTAGAAAAAGCATATGGAGCATTTGCACCTCAAATGAAAGTAGTAAATACTTTAGAAGAAATAGAGAATTATACTGGTAGAATTTGGGTGATAGATGCAGGAGATACTAATATGTATGATTATATAAACGAAATGGAAGGAACTACAGTTATAAAAGAAAAAGAAAAATATTATCATCCATTTAGTGGAGATACATTTATAATCTCATTATTTGAGAAAAATTAACTATGTAATGAAAAAAATAAAAAAAATTTAATTAGCCGACAAGTTTCGACAAAAAATATCGACACTATATGCTATAATTTGTATATAGGAGGGATGCGATATGGATGTTACTTTAGCAATAAAAAAACATAGAGCGAAACTAGAACAAATGATTTTAGACAATAAAGACTATAATGAAATAGTCAAACAAAGCCAAAAGTTAGACAAATACATAAATATCGCAATGCAGGATATATTGGCAAAAGCTGGTAGTAAAGACTAAAAGCGCTATACAAATGAGTAGCGCTTTTAGTATGAGATATATTATATGTATTAGTAATAACTTTTGGAAACTAAAATTTGTTCTGTAAAGAAATGTTGCTAATTAAAGTTATAAAAACATTAAATAATTACAGATGCAAGTTAGGGTGAGAATCGCTCTAACTTGTTTTAGTTAAAAAATATTCAAGGCACTAAATAAATATTGACATTCAAAGGAATAAGCAATAGAATAATGGGGAGAATGAATTTAAGGAAGGTGATTTTTTATGCCATTTGTAACAACAAAGGATATGTTTGAAAAATCTATGAAGGAGAAATTTGCAATAGGTGCATTTAATATTAATAATATGGAGTTTGTACAAGCGATAATGGATGCAGCAGCTAAAGAAAATTCACCAGTTATTTTACAAACTTCAGCAAGTGCTATAAAATATGCAAGAGTACCATATTTAAAGAAAATGATAGAAGCAGGATTAGAGGAACATGATATTCCAGTAGCTTTACATTTAGATCATGGTCCAGATTTCGAAACATGCAAAATGTGTGTAGATAATGGTTATACATCAGTTATGTTTGATGGTTCAAAATATGATTTCGAAACAAATATAAAATTAACAAAAGAAGTTGTAGACTATGCTCATGCACATGGTGTAGTAGTAGAAGCTGAACTTGGAAAACTTGCAGGAATAGAGGATGATGTTAACGTTTCTGCAGAAGATGCTATGTATACAGATCCAGACGAAGCAAAAGAATTTGTAGAAAGAACAGGATGTGATTCTTTAGCGATAGCAATTGGAACAAGCCATGGAGCATATAAATTTAAAGGTGAAGCAAAATTAAGATTTGATATTTTAGCAAAAATTAAGGAAAAAATACCAAACACACCAATAGTATTACATGGTGCTTCAACAGTTATCCCAGAACTAGTAGAAATCTGCAATAAATATGGAGCAGATTTACCAGGAGCAAAAGGAGTTCCAGACGAAATATTACACGAAGCAAGTATATCTGGAGTATCTAAAATAAATGTAGATACAGACTTAAGATTAGCTATGACAGCTGGAATAAGAGAAACATTTGTAGAAAATCCAAGTGTATTTGACCCAAGAAAATATATGGGTAAAGGAAGAGATTTAATAGAAGAAACAGTTGCTCATAAAATAAGAGATGTATTTGGTTCAAGTAATAAAGCGTAAGATAGGATATAAGGATTTGGGGACGTTCCTCGAAATCCCTAGTATATATAATATAAAAAGCATTCAATTTAGAAAATCTAATTTGAATGCTTTTTTTGTAATTCTGTATTACCAAATTATAACAAATATGGGAAAAATTTCTTAAGAATAAATACGAACAAACGTTTACAACAAATAAAAACGATGCTATAATAAGTTTATACTTATAATTTGGAGTGTGAAGAGAATGCAGAAATATTACTTGTGCATAGATCTAAAAACATTTTATGCTTCTGTTGAGTGTGTGGAAAGAGGTTTAGATCCATTTAATACAAATTTGGTAGTTGCAGATCCTAATAGAGGAAAAGGAACAATTTGTTTAGCAATATCTCCAAAAATGAAAATGTTAGGAGTAAAAAATAGATGTAGGATTTTTGAGATTCCTCCAACAATAAAATATATAGTAGCCACTCCAAGAATGAAGAAATATATAGAATATTCAGCAAATATATATGCTATTTACTTAAAATATTTTTCAAAAGAAGATATACATGTATATTCAATAGATGAAGCTTTTATGGATGTTACCAAATATTTAAAATTATACAAATTAAATCCAATAGAACTTGCAAAAAAAATAATAAAAGATATATTTAAAACTTATGGAATAACAGCTACAGCTGGAATTGGAACAAATATGTATTTAGCTAAAATTGCGCTTGATATTACAGCAAAGCACAATCCAAATAACATAGGTTATCTAAATGAGGAAAAGTACAAAAAAGAATTATGGCATCATAAACCACTTTCAGATTTTTGGCAAATAGGAAAAGGAATAGAAAGAAGATTAAATAAAATGGGAATCTTTGATATGTATGATATTGCTCATACTACTCAAAAAAGGTTATATAAAGAATTTGGGGTAAATGCAGAATATTTAATAGACCATTCTTGGGGAAAAGAAAGCTGTACTATTGCAGATATAAAAGCATATAAGCCCAAAACAAATTCTATAACTAATAGTCAAGTTCTATTTGAAGATTATTCATTTATAAAAGCAAGATTAGTATTAAAAGAAATGGTAGAGCTAGGGAGTTTAAGACTTATAGAAAGTAATTTAGTAACTGATACTGTGGGGCTTTATATAGGCTATTCAAAAAATACTATAAAAGCAACAGGAGGAACTAGAAAATTAATTAATTATACAAATACCTATTCAGAACTTTTAAAAGCGTTTTTAGAAATATATGATAAAACTACAGATAAAGATATTCCAATTAGACGAATAGGCGTAAACTTTACAAATGTAATTGAGACAGAGAGCGTACAATTAAGTTTATTTATAGACCAAGAAAAGATTGATGAAGAAAGAAAATTAGAACTTGCAATGTGTAAGATAAAAAATAAAATGGGAAAAAATGCAATAATAAGAGGAATGGATTTAGAAGATGGTGCAACAACAATTATGAGGAATAAATTAATAGGAGGTCATAATAGTGGTGAATAAAGTAGCAAGGGCAAAACAATTTCTTCCATTTGATGCATTGAAAGGATTGCAAGAAGCATTAAGGGAAAAAGAGAGAGAGTACGAAGAGAAAAAGGATTTATCAGAAGATACTTTAAATGATTTAAACAATAAATTTAATCAAATTGACAATGGAAGTTTGGTTAAAATAACATTTTATAAAAATGGAAAATATAGCGAAATTAAAGGAAGAGTGACAAATATTGATTATGTTAAAAAGAAAATTCAAATTAATAAAGAATACAATATAAATATTTGTGATATTGTAAATATTTTAATATAATTAAGCAAGTAATTTTGTTTATATAATGTAAAGGAGGAAAAATAAAAAATTGATTTATTTAAAAGAATTTGAATTACCAGAAAAAGAAGATTATAGTGGATATCCGTTTCACTTATTTTTAGAAAAAAGGTTTTACGATATTAAGTTTGATACAATTACAATTTTTTATGGTGATAATGGCTCGGGAAAATCTACTTTATTAAATATCATAACAGAAACAATTAATAAATCTAGCAAGGTAATTAAAAGGAAAAATGATATAGTGAAATCTGAATATTTTGATATGTATATAAATGAATGTAAATATTATGTTCAGAATAATATTCCTTTAGATAGTAAAATAATTTGCAGTGAAGATATTTTTAAAAATATATTATCTAAACGTAAAGAAAATCAGGAAAAGAATAGTGCAAGAGAGGATTTGAAAATGCAATATCTTCAATATAAATATAATCCAATTAACTATACTTCACTAGAAAATTTAAGCCTTTCAGTTGAAACGAGAAAAAAGACGCAAAGTAAATTTATAAAAAGTAGAATTGAAGAAAATTCAAGGGAATTTTCTAATGGACAGACAGCTTTAGATTTTTTTGATAAAGAGTTGCAAGAAAATCGTTTATATTTACTAGATGAGCCAGAAAATAGTTTATCACCTAAATTTCAGTTAGAACTAGTACAGTTAATAAATGAATTAAGTAGATTCTTTAAATGTCAATTTATAATAGCAACACATTCTCCATTTTTATTAGCAATTCCAAATGCCAAGATATACAATTTAGATGAAACACCTGTCACAGAAAAGAAATGGTACGAACTAGAAAATATGCAGATTTATTATAATTTTTTTAAGGAAAATAAAAATAATTTTGAAAATAAATAACTATAAATAGGGATTTCAAGGAACGTCCCCAAATCCCTATTTTAATTATTTACCTTTATCCAATTTTGGAGTATTATCAACATTTTTAAAGCTTAAATACCAAGACATACCATTTCTATTTTTATTAATACTTTCATTTCTTTCACGTAAAGCATTAAATGTTTTAGGAGGAGGAACAATCATAGGGTTCCCAGGAGCCCAGTTAGCTGGTGTCATACAATTATTTTGGTCGGCATATTGTAGTGCAGTTACAGTTCTTAATATTTCTGGAATGTATCTGCCTATATTCATTGGATAAACAAAAATACTTCTTATAATTCCCTTATCATCAATAATAAATACATTTCTAACAGTCTCTGTAGAGCTTACATCGTTAGAAATCATTCCATACTTTCTGGCGATAACTCCGTTTTGGTCTGCAATAATAGGGAAATTTACAATAAGACCGGTTTTTAAATAAATATCATATAACCAAGCAAGATGAGAGTTTAAACTATCAACACTAATACCAATAAGTTCTGTATTTATTTTTTTAAAGTATGTATCTGCTTTGGCAAGACCAATTATCTCGGTTGTGCAGATAGGTGAAAAATCGTTTGGGTGTGAAAAGAATACAATCCATTTACCTTTATAGCTAGAAAGAGAGATGTCTCCCATTGTAGAAACAGCGTCAAAATCTGGAGCTTCCATACCAATTTTTAAGTTATTATTCATCATTATTTCATAATCCATAAAATTAAACTCCTTTTAAAAATTTTTTATTATAATATATGAAAAAATTCTGCAGAAGTTACAAGGATAAAAATAGAAAAGAATAAAAAGAATTTAAACGTAAATAATAAAAACAAGGAGGTATGTAAAATGGAAAGTAATCAAAAAATTCATTGCTCAGTTGGAAGTTGTAAATATAATGATATAACAGTTCAGGAATGTAAATTAAAAGCTATAAATATTATGCCAAATACAAATGTAAATACAGGTGATGAAAAGGAAACAATGTGTGTAAGTTATAAAAACAATAAATAGAGGTTAGTGAAAATAATTATAAAAGACATTGCCATTAGGTAATGTCTTTTTAATATTATAAATTTTTTTCACGTAAATTTTTCATGATTTGTTTATTAGCATCTTTCTTTTTTAAATCTTCTCTTTTATCATATAACTTTTTACCTTTGCTTAAACCTAGTTCTAATTTTACAAAACTACCTTTAAAATAAATATTTAACGGTATTAAAGCATAACCTTTCTGCTTTAACAATCCATACAATTTTAGAATTTCTTTTTTATGTAATAATAGTTTTTTTGGTCTTAAAGGGTCTTTATTATATATATTTCCATGCTCGTAAGGACTAATATGCAAATTATATACATAACATTCGCCATTAGAAATGCTAGCATAGCTATCTTTTAAATTTACTTTGCCTAATCTTATAGATTTAATTTCTGTACCTGAAAGAACAATGCCAGTTTCGTAAGTATCTAAAATTTCATAATTATGCTTAGCTGTAGGGTTCTTAGCAATTAATTTTGTATTCATAAATCTTACCTCGCTTAATTTGTTAATTAATAACTGTATTATAGCATGAATATATGAAAAGTAAAAGATTAAGCTGCCACAAAAGAGTAGCAGCTTATAGATTAATGTGAAAATTATTCATTATGATTTCTTTTAACTAAATACCATATAAGAAATGCAATTCCTAATACAACAGCTACTACTATTATCCACGACCAAACTGTACCATTAGAAAAAGCTGATGTTGCAGCTGTGGTTGCAGTTCTAGTAGCATTATATACACCATCTTTCATATCTGTAGTAGCTTCGCCTACACCATTTGTAAAGTCCTTTGCTTGTTCTTCAGTTTTAGTAACAACATTACTAGACATATCTTTTATTGAGTTAGCAGTATTTTGAACAGCATTTGATGCATCTTGCATAACATTTTCTGTATGTCCAACACCATTTTTGGTAGATTCTGCAGCTTTATGAAGCATATCATTATTAGCAAAAGAATTACCTGTTATAAAAAATACAATTACAGCAGAAAATATAATAAAAGAAATCTTTTTAGCTATGTTAGCCATAATTTACCTCCTGCTTAAGTTTGAGGATATTATCTGCAAATAAATTTACAAATAATAAAAATACCTCAATATTATTTTTAGAAATTTAATTAAAAATATGCAAAAAAAATAAACCAATCTATCTAAAGATTGGTAATAAATTTAATGTTTTAATCTAATTAATATAGCAATACTTAATAATATAAGTAAAATTCCGATTACAATTAATAAAATATTTAAAATATTAGAAATATCTAATCCACTAGAAGATGTAGTAGAATATGTGCTTGATGTAGTTGGTTGGTAAGTTGAAGCTGTAGCCATAGTGTTAGATGTTTCGTTTGATGTAAGGTTCATGTCTATATCATCTACTGCGAAAGCAGGTGCAATATTTACAAAAAATAAACTTAAAATTATTATTGGCATTAGTAATAAAAATTTTTTTATCATATGTTTAACCCTCCTAAAATGTCCCTTGTTTATATTATCTATTTTATATGTTATAATCATACACAAAAACATAAAAAAAGTCCATACAAAACTAAAAAAAATTAAAAAAATATTGACAATATAAAATCTTAAATATATCTTTAAACTAAGGAGTGGTAATATGGACGAATATATGGAAAAATTAGTAAATAGCAAAGAATTCGAAGTGTTTAAAAATCTAGATAAAGCTACATTAAAAATTATTTTAATGTATTTAAAATTTAATTTAGTAGAAATGTACCAACAAACAGAAGTTGAAGCTAATAATAATCAAATAAGATATGCTATTATAAAAAGTTGTATACCATCAGATTATAATTACTTAGAATTTTTAATGGATTGCAATTATAGAATAAATTTAAATATCGCTAGGAACGTGTTTATAGATAAAATTGGGGATAAGAAAATCAAATGTCAAAAATGTGGACTACAATATTGTATAAAATATTTAGTAAGAAATTTTTTGTATGAAATATTAAATGCTCAAAAACGAGATAAAGTTGTGATAGATCCAAAAAAATTAATAAATATGTTTTTAAACGAAGAACCAGAAGAGGTCTTATATAATTCTATTGATATTAAATTTGACAATATAGATACAGTAACATTAATGTTTGTTGAAATTTTATTAAAAAATAAATTTATTAAATTAAAAGAATATAATGACGATACGAAAATAGCAAAATTTAATGCTCTAAATTTAGTTAAATTAGAAAATAGCATATATTATATTAATAAAATACATCAGTATTATTCTGGCAATTATGATAATGAATTAGTAGTTAATATAGAAGACTTCGAAAAAAATATAGAGATTAATTCAAATGAAAGTTACGAATATGTATATAGTTTAACTGCATATTATGAATATTTAATTGAAGTAAAAAAAGTGGATGTTATAAAGCAATTAGAAAATTATTTAGCAAGAAGAAACAAAGATAAAATAACTAATAGAGGAAAATATTTTAATAGAATCTATTTAAATAGGCTAGAAAAATTATCTTGTAATAAAGAAACAAAAAATAAGATAAAAAAGCTATTTAATTATGTATTAAACTATAATTATACAACAGCTACACCATTTGTACCTATTAATATTGTAATGTATACAGAAGATAGGGAAATGGCTACAAACATTTCAGAGCTAATTGGTGAATATATGTGGTATTTTGTATATTTAAAGGATAGTACAAAATATTATGAATATTCAATGAATGAGATTATTTCTGATAAAAATCTAATAAATCAGATGTATGTTGATTATAGCAATGGAAAAACTACATACAAATATGGAATAATACGAATTATGGATTTCCAAAATATAATTTATGCATCAGACAAAGATCAAAATATAATATTAAATTTATTAGCAGAAAAAATATTAAAAAATAATTCTAGAATAGTAACGATGATATATGGAAAGAAAGAGGTAATAAAAGGAATATTAGATAAACATCCAATTTTATCAGAAGATTTATTTAATATAGAATTAAACATTGACGAATTGGATATAAATGAAGTTTATAATATAGTTATAGAAAGATTAAGTTTAACAGAGCAATTGACTCCAGAAATAAAAGAAAAGATATACAATTATATAAAATTAAGTTATGGAAGTAGTGAGCTTAAAAATACAGAATATGCTAAAGTATTATTTAATAAGATAATATTAAATGAAAACAGTACTTTCGATGAGAATAAAAATAAGGTTTTAGAGTTAGAGGATATTCCTAATTTGTACAACACAAGAGATTTACCACAAATCTTATCAGAACTAAATGAAATGATAGGACTAGGTAAGATAAAAAAGCAGATTAATAATCTAGTAAGTTTATTAAAATTTAATAAACGAGCAAATATCGATATTTCCAAATTTAATCTTCATATGGTATTTACAGGTAATCCAGGAACGGGAAAAACAACTGTTGCAAGACTTTTTAGTGATATCTTATATAATTTAGGATATACTAAGAAAAATAAACTTGTAGAAGTATCAGCAAAAGACTTAATAGCGGAATATGTTGGGCAAACAGCTGGTAAAACATATAATGTACTAAAGTCAGCTTTTGGAGGAGTATTATTTATAGATGAAGCATATTCAATTATTGAAAGTGGTTCTAATGCTTCTTTTGCAAGTGATTGTATGACGACAATATTAAAAGTTCTAGAGGACCAAAAAGATAATTTAATAGTTATTTTTGCGGGATATGAAAAACAAATGGAGAAATTTATAAAATTTAATCCAGGTTTAAAATCTAGAATAGGATATACGATAAAATTTGATGATTATACAAGCCAAGAATTAATAGATATTTTTAAACAATTAGTTGAAAAAAATAATTTAAAAATTACAGATGAAGCATTAAAGAAAGTGGAAGGCATAATAGAGACATCAAAAAAAGTTGAGGACTTTGGAAATGCAAGATATATAAACCAAATATATCAAGATATTTTAATTGAGCATTCAAGAAATGTGGAAAATATAGACAATGATGAAAATTTAATGGTTATAACAGAAGATGATATAAATGCAGAAAAATTAACAGCAAAAAATGAAGCAAGAAGGATAGGATTTTAAAATGTATTATACATATATGTTAAGATGTACAGATGATTCAATTTATACAGGGATTACCACGGATTTGGAAAGAAGAATGGATGAACATTTTACCCAAGGAGAAAAATGTGCCAAATATACTAAAAGGCATAAAGCAAAAAAGTTAGAGGCAGCGTGGAGTAGCGAAGATAGAAAACTAGCTTCAAAATTAGAATATTATATAAAACATTTACCAAAAAGTGAAAAAGAAGATATTATAAAACACAATAAAAATATAACCGTTCTAAGTGAATAATTAGATATTACATCTTATAAAAGAATTAGATTAAAGAGGTGAAGAGTAATGGAAAAAGAAGCATTTTTTAAATTATCATATGGATTATATATTATAACTACAAAATATGAAGACCATTTTGCGGGATGCGTTGTAAATACTGTTGTGCAAGCAACAGCAGAAGAAAAGCCAAAATTATTAGTAACAGTAAATAAAGAAAATGATACTAATGTAACAATGAAAAAATCCAAAAAAGTAAATATATCTGTATTAGCACAAGATGCAGATATGTTATTAATTGGTAAGTTTGGATTTAGGAGTAGTAAGGATTTTAATAAATTAGAAGGAACGGATTATGTGCTTGGTAAAAATGATATTCCAGTAGTCACTCAAGCTACTTCATCATATATAGAAGCAAATGTAATAAACGAAATAGATTGTGGAACACATACTATATTTGTATTAGAGGCAGAAGAGGCAAAAATATTAACTAACAAACCAGTTTTGACATATGATTATTATCACAATGTAATAAAAGGAAAGACTCCACCAAAAGCATCTTCTTTTGCGAAATAGAAAAGGGAGTTGGGGGACGTTCCTTTTTTTCCGATTTATAAATTAAAATGGTATTGTAAGTTTTGTATTATAAATATTCAATAAGCGTACTGATTTAATATAATCAGTACGCTTATTGTTGTTTGGTTCGAAACAATAGTTAAGATGAAGTTATATTCTTCCTAATCTTTTCTGGCATAAAACAATATGCATGTTTTTGCCAAAATTTCATGGCTACCAAGTACAAGTCATCCTCTGGATCTAATTCCCAAGGACGTGGCAAAGGTTCTAATCCAGTAAATTTTATGTTAGTAATAACATAAAATACGCCATCTATATCAGCCATCTTTTCGAAGTCGATAGAAAGTCGCTGAATTTCTTGAGGAGAAGAAAATGCCATATAGACCGGATGCTTTTCGCCATAGCGAACAACCTTCATAAGGTCATCCACATCTTCGTAGAATGACAAAGGAGAAAAATCGACATGCCCAATAACTGATTTTGTTTTTACCCTATAATTTTCGCGTTTTGATTCCAGTTTTGCATGACTAACAACTTTTCTTAAGAAATCGCTGTTAATATTGCAATAGAAATCTCTTGTGAAGTATACGGGGTAAAAATTCTTAGCATGTCCTATAAATTTAAGATTCCGTTTCCAGAAAGCCTTTGAAACTTCATAGGAATCATTATATTTTATAAGTGCCAAAACAAGGCGTCTCTTGTGTCCTTTGCCAGAAAGCTCATAAGGAATGAGCAAAGAGATTCGCTCCATATCCTGATACAAATATGAACTTTCGATAACTTCTTTTACCATATCTAATGTAACATGTTTATCAAGCCTAATTCCATACCGGGAATAAACTTTAAAACCATTCTTAGATACAGCAATTAATTCTTTAGGTGGTGAGTTAGATTTTTTCATAACATTTAGTTCTTAATAAATTAAGAACTACCTCCCTTCTAAAACTACAAGACCAGCAAAAGGAAACTATCCTTTATATGCTAATCAACCGTTTTGCTACAATGCCATTATATAAGCATATTTAGCATAATACAAGTTTTTTGCAAAATTAAATAAATTTTTGTATAATAATGTCACATTATTATTAATAAAAATTAATGTTAGGAGGAAAAATGTTAAATATAGGTTGTCACTTATCAATTTCTAAAGGATATGAAAATATGGGAAAGGAAGCACTAAAAATTGATGCTAATACTTTTCAGTTTTTTACAAGAAATCCTAGAGGCGGAAAAATAAAAGAATTAAATATAGAAGATATAAATAATTTATTAGAAATTATGAAAAAAAATCAATTTGCTAAGATACTAGCGCATGCACCATATACAATGAATTTGTGTTCAGATAAAGAAGATATTCGCGAATTTGCTAAAAACATGATGAAAGAAGATTTAGAAAGAATGGAATATCTTCCAGGAAATATGTACAATTTTCATCCAGGAAGTCATGTTGGGCAAGGAGTAGAACAAGGTATAGAATATATTGCAAAAGCTTTAAATGAAGTACTTACCAAAAATCAATCTACCACAGTGTTGTTAGAGACAATGGCAGGGAAAGGTACAGAGATAGGAAGAAATTTTGAAGAAATAAAGACAATAATAGATAAAGTTAGCTTAAAAGAAAAATTAGGAATTTGCCTTGATACTTGCCATATAAATGATGCAGGATATGATGTAAGTGATATTGATAAAGTATTAAATGAATTTGATAAAATTATAGGTTTAGAATATTTAAAAGCAATACATTTAAATGATAGTATGAATGAATTAGGAAGTCATAAAGATAGACATCAAAAGATAGGAGAAGGTACAATAGGAATTACAAATTTTGAAAAAATTATAAATCATCCTGTGCTAAGAGATTTGCCTTTTTATTTAGAAACACCAAATGATTTAACAGGATATGCAAAAGAAATAAGCTTACTAAGGAATTTGTATAAAAGTTAAAATAGAAAAAAGGAGAGAAAATTAATGCTTTCAGTAATGGAGGTAAAAAAGAGGTTACCAAGAGATTTTATAGAAGAATTATATAATTTGCATTCACCACTAGTCGCAGATAAAATTTTAGCTGGAATGGCAGGAAAAAGGAATACTACTTTGCGTGTAAATACATTAAAATATAATATTCAAGATCTAATGAGATATTTTAGAGAGATAAATATCAAGTTCGAAAGAGTGAGTTTTTTAAGCGATGCATTAGTAATAAAAAATGCAACCGAAAAGGATATTCAAAAGCTAGATATCTACGAAAAGGGATATATTTATTTGCAAAGCTTGTCTAGTATGATTCCACCACTAGTGCTAGATGCGAAAGAAAATGAGCAAATATTGGATATGGCATCAGCACCAGGAAGTAAAACAACACAAATCTCTGCAATGATGAATAATACAGGGCATATTATTGCAAATGAATTGGACAAGATAAGATGTGAACGTTTAAAATTTAATTTAAACAATCAAGGAGCAACAAATGTAGAAGTAATAAATGGATATGGCGAAAAATTAGGAGAGAAATATCCTAAAAACTTTGATAGAGTTTTATTAGATACACCATGTAGTGGAGAAGGTAGATTTATTGCAGAAATAGCAGGTACATATCGAAATTGGTCAATGAAAACAGTAAAAGAACTTTCAAAACTACAAAGAAAACTTATAAAAAGTGGGTATAATGCATTAAAGCCGAGTGGAATAATGGTATATTCTACATGTACATTAAACTTAGAAGAGAATGAAAATATTTTAAAATGGGCATTGGAGAATTTAAGTTTAAAAATGATGGATATAGACTTAAATATAAAAAGCACAATACCAGGAGACAAACTGGGTACAAATTTAGGGTTAGAAAAAGCAATAAAAATATTGCCTAATAAAGAAACAGAAGGTTTTTTTATAGCAAAATTAAGAAAAATTTAGCAAGGAGGATAAAATATGGAGTCAAAAATTGAAGAAGCAGTTAATAAAAAGAAAAATGGGTATAATTGTGCACAGGCAGTAGCTTGTACTTATTGTGATTATGCAGGAATTGATGAAGAAACAATGTTTAATATATGCCAAGCTTTTGGTACTGGCATGGGAACACTAGAAGGAACTTGTGGCGCAATAGTTGGAGCAGGTGTTGTTTTAGGAATGATGAATAAGCAGAGATTAAAAACGAATCAAGATATAAGAAAAATTATGCAGGACTTTAAAGCTCAAAATTCTACAGTTATTTGTAAAGAATTAAAAGGAATAGGAACAGGAAAAGTCTTAAGAGAATGCAATGATTGTGTACGAGATGCTGCTAGATTTTTAGAAAATATAATTGAAGAAAAAGAAAAACAGGTTGACGTAATTTAAATTAGATGCTAAAATAGAACTATGTTTTAAGAGTTTACCTAAGAGTATAAACTTGAGCGGTAAAGGGTAATTGGAAATTACTTACACTTTAAGTAAGATTGGATAAGAAATAATTCGAGTCTTACAAAGGAGTCTTAAAGATTTCTTTGTAAGGCTTTTTTTCTTATATATTAAAAGATATAATATACTAAAATAGAGATATATTTGTAAAAGGGGATAAAAATTATGAAATTTGAAGAGATGAAAGAAGAGGAACTAAAAGAAACGCTAGAATTGGTAAAAAGAGTTTTTGATGAATTTGAAGCACCAGATTATACAGGCGAAGGAGTAACTAATTTTTATAAGTTTATTGCTTATGATAGTATCTTAGAACAATTAAAAAATAATTTTAAAATTTTTGTTGCAAAAGTAGAAGACAAAATAATCGGAATGGTTTGTATAAGAGATTGTTCTCATATTGCAATGTTATTTGTAGATAAAAAATATCATAAAAAAGGAATAGGAACAGAATTAATGAATATAGCAAAAAATTATTGCAAAGAAAAAAATGGAGACAATTATAAGATAACAGTGAATTCAGCACCATTTGCAATAGACTTTTACCATAAAATTGGTTTTAAAGATACTGGAAAAGAGCAAACGGTTGATGGAATAAGATTTTTACCAATGCAAATTTCAATATATAAATTTAAAGAATATGGAGATGAATATTTTGACTATTTATATCAGACAAAAAAAGAATGTTTTAAATGGTATGTAGAAAAAATATATGGTCCTTGGAAAGATGAATTTCAGGTAGAATTTTTTAAAAACTTTATAAGAGAAAAAAGAAATTACATAAAAATAATAATTTATAATGATAGACCAATAGGTATGTTTACAAACTATATTAATGAGGATGGAGACGATTTTATAGATCTATTTTACATAGATAAAGTCTACCAAGGAAACGGAATCGGAACACAAATTTTGAAGGAACAATTATTAGTAGATAAAAAAAGTAATGTAGATACTATATTACAAGTATTTAAAGAAAATCCTGCCAAAAAATTATATGAAAAAGTTGGATTTGAAGTATATGATGAAACAGATACTCATTATAAAATGATTAAAAAGATAAAGGAGGAATAGCTATGGCTAAATTTGTATTAATATGTGGACCGCAAGCTGTAGGTAAAATGACAGTTGGTCAAGAGCTTGCAAAATTGACAGGGTTAAAATTTATGCATAACCATGAAACGATAGATTTACCATTAAAGTTTTTCGAATTTAAGTCAGAGCAAAGAGAACGTTTAACAGATTTGTTTAGATTTTCAATCTTTGAGGAAGTTGCAAAAAGTGATTTAAAAGGAATGATATTTACTTTAATGTGGGCTTTCGAAAGACAAGAAGATTGGGATTGGGTACAACGAATAAAAGATATATATGATAAAGAAAATGGTGAATTTTATGTTGTTGAACTAGAAACAACTTTAGAAGAAAGGCTAAAAAGAAATAAGACCGAAAATAGACTAAAAAATAAACCTACTAAAAGGGATTTAGAATTTAGTGAGAAGGAATTATTAAAATCTGTAGATAAGCATAGACTAAATTCATATGAAGGAGAAGTAAAATACGAAAATTATATAAAAATAAATAACACAAATATCTCGGCGAAAGATACAGCAAAAATAATACAAGAAAAGTTTAAATTATAGGAGGAAATTTACAATGGAATATGAATTAGAATTAATATTTCCATCAAAAGAATATAAAGAACAAATAGAAGAATTTAAAGAAGAATTTATACAAAATAATGAAAATAATATACCTGGTGGTGGAGGATTAGAAAGAGAAGAAACATTTGAAGCTTGGATGCAAAAAATTAATGATGATCTTTCAGAAGAAAAAAGTAAAGCAAGAGGAAGAGTTCCATCAGTATTATATTTAGCCTTTAGAAAGCAAGATCAAAGATTAATAGGAATAATTCAAATAAGATGTAAATTAAATGATTATTTATTAAATTTTGGAGGACATATTGGAGATTCCATAAGACCTTCGGAAAGAAATAAGGGCTATAGTACAAAAATGATAGCTTTAGCGCTTAAAGAGGCTAAAAAATTAGGTATAGGAAATGTTCTAATGACTTGTAATAAAAACAATTTAGCATTTGCTAGAACAATTATAAAAAATGGTGGTAAATTAGAAAATGAAGTGATTGAAGATAATAAAATAGTACAAAGATATTGGATAACTTTAAAAAAGAGATATGCAGATGGTAGAAATAAAGCTAACCATATATTAGAAAGTGATTTTAAAAATTTAAGAATAGATAATTATGAATTTAAAGGGAATATATCTTTGTTAACAATAAAAAAAGTTAGAAAAGAATGGCGAATAGATGTAGAACAAAGGTGCATTTTAGCTAACAATTACAATTGGCTAGAAATATATCCAGATGGTGAAAATTATTGTATTACTACAATGTTTGATGAGAATGATAATATAGCTGAATGGTATTTTGATATTGCAAAAGAACTAGGAGAAGAGAATGGAGTTCCATATGAGGATGACCTTTATTTAGATGTAGTAATAGTGCCAGATGGAAGAATACATATATTAGATGAAGATGAATTAAAAAGTGCATATGATAGAAAAGAAGTAAGTAAAGAAGAATACGAAATGGCTTATAGAGTTGCAAATAAGATTATAGAAAAAGGAAAAAATAAGAAATATTTAGATGAACTAACAAAATTTACAACAAAATATTTAAAAATATTAAGAGGTGATAAAGATGTATTATAAAAAATTAATTGGAAAGAATATTTATTTAGCTCCAAAGACAATAGAAGATGCAGAAAAGTATGCAGAATGGTTAAATGATTTTAGGACTACAGATTATTTTGGCAAGAGTGGAAAGATAATGACGTTAGAAAAAGAAAGAGAATATTTAGAAACTCATATAGATGATGAAGCAACACTTAATATTATAACATTATCAGAAGATAAATTAATAGGTACAGTAGGAATAGAAAATATAGATCATCTAAATAAAAGAGGAACTTTAGGAATTTTTATAGGAGATGTAGAAGAAAGAGAAAAGGGTTATGGAACAGAGGCAATTAATTTAATTTTGGATTATGGATTTAATTATTTGAATTTAAACAATATAAAATTAGATGTTGTAGAATTTAATGAAAGAGCAATAGCATGTTATAAAAAGTGTGGCTTTAAAGAATGTGGTCGTAGAAGAAAAAGTGAATTTATTGATGGAAAATATTATGACAGGATTAGTATGGATATTTTAAAAGAAGAATTTGCGGGAAAGTACATATTAAATAGAAATATTTAGTAAAGCATCCAAATTATGTAGACTTAATCAGCTAAATATGTTAAAATAATAACGGTAGTAACTGTTAAAATAATACTATGGAGGTACAGTATGTGGAAATATTTTAAAGACCTCGAACGGACAATGTCTGTTAGGGAATTAAACGATCTCGCCACAGAGATGGCGGAAGATTATGCTGCTAGAGAGGCTGCTGGAATAACGAAAACTGACTTGGCAAGAGAAAATGATATGACAGTCAAGTTAGTAAGTGAAATTTTAGATTATGCAGTAGTACATAGTCTAGTAAGCGAGGCAACCGTCAATCTGATGGAAAAGCGGGCGCTTGCAAATCAGAGAAGACACTCACCAGATGGTCAGACATTTTCTGCCCAAACACATTATGCAGAACTTCGACGAAAACGCGTAGAACATCAAGTCTTTAGTTTTTCCGAAGAAAGGATAAAAGAATTAGCACTTGCTTTTGCAGAAGAAACTGATAAAAGTAAAGAGGACTTGGCAATAAGATATGACATAGCGAAAAAGACAGTGGATATTCTACTGAAAAAAGCTATAACTCAGAGCATCTGTGATGATGAGACCTTCGAAAAAATTGAAGAGAGGTCTATTAAACACAATGACAGTCCTGAAACGAGAGCTTTTTTCAAACAGCTTCATGTAAGGCGTGAAGCAAAAAAGAAAAACTTTTTTGCTTAAAGTTTTGTCTAAGCTGTACCAAAGACACAGAAGCAATATGGAATACATTTTTCCAGTTGCTTCTGTGTTTTTTTTTGAACTTTAGGGACGGAACTTAAAATTCAAAAATTATGTAAATTGCATTGAGGTGTAGTCGATACATAATTATTAGCTACATGAAGTATAAAACAAATAAAAATAGAAACAATAAACAAAGGAGGTAAAAAATATGGAAGAGAAAAATTTAAAAATATTAAAAGAAATTCATAAAGCCACAAAAATGGGAATGGATTCGATATCCTTTGTTGCAGAAAAATTAGATGATAATAAATTAAAAGATAACTTAAGTTTCCAATACACACAATATGGACAAGTAATGGATAGAGTAAACAAATTATATGAAAACTACGGAGAAATACCAGAAGACAAAAACGTTATGAATACAATAATGGGATGGACAGGAGTACAAATGAATACAATGGCAGACAAGAGCCCATCACATATAGCAGAAATAATGATAGAAGGAACAACAATGGGAATAATAGAAGGAAGAAAACTAATGAATAATGATGCAGATCAAGCATCAAAAGACGTAAAAGACTTATTAAACAACTTTGTAACATTCCAAGAAAATAATGTAGAACAACTAAAGAAATTTTTATAAAAATTAGCAATAGGGATTTGGGGACGTTCCTTAAATCCCTATAGTATAAATAAAATGATAAAATAATACTTGCAAATATTGGTAACAGCAGGTATAATAGTAATACAATTGAATTTAATTATGTTTTAAAAAGAAACTAAGTAGTAATTTATAGTAACTTGTAGAGAGGCAATGCTTTGGTGGAAATTGCTAGAATATAAATTTACGAATTACATTTCTTATAGTAATTAACGTGTAGCTACGATAAGCTGTAAAGAGGCAATTATTAAATTGTAAATAAAGGTGGTACCACGAGACACGTCGTCCTTTAAGGAGATGTGTCTTTTTGATTTTTTAGGAGGTGATGCTATGACCCAGTCGTTTAAAATGAAAACAATAATCGATGGGTTCTTCTACGAAAATTCATATAATATAATCAAAAATTTAAAATAGAATAGGAGAGAGTATTAATATGGATAATAAATTAGAAATAATAAAAAGAAAAGCAGTAGATATATTTTCGGAAGAAGAATTAAAACAAAAATTAGAAAGAGGAAGAAAACTTACAATAAAATTGGGAGCAGACCCATCAAGACCAGATTTACATTTAGGTCATACAGTTGTATTAAGAGCATTAAAGACATTTCAAGAAATGGGACATGAAGTTGTATTTGTTATAGGCGATTTTACTGGAATGATTGGAGATCCATCTGGTAAAAGTAAAACAAGACCAGCTTTAACATTTGAACAAACAAGAAAGGCTGGAGAAACATACTTAAAGCAAGTTACAAAAATATTAGATAAAGATAAGACAAGAATTGCATATAATTCAGAATGGCTTTCTAAGATGAATTTTAAAGATATTATAGAATTAACAAGCAAATACACAGTTGCAAGAATTCTAGAAAGAGATGATTTTAAAAATAGATATGAGAACAATTTACCACTATCTATGCATGAACTTTTGTATCCTTTAATGCAAGGATATGATTCTGTAGCATTAAATGCTGATATAGAAATTGGTGGAACAGATCAAACTTTTAACCTTTTAGTCGGTAGAGAGCTTCAAAAAGATTATGGGCAAGAAAGACAAGTTGTTTTAACATTCCCATTATTAGTTGGATTAGATGGAAAAGAAAAAATGAGTAAATCATTAGATAACTATATTGGAATTGATGAAAGTTCAGAGGTAATGTATGAAAAGACCATGAAAATTCCAGATGAGGTATTAATGGATTATTTTAGACTTACAACAGATATAGACTTAAAAGAGGCGGAAAATTTAATTAGAGAGGATATAGTAAAAGCTCATAAAAGATATGCAGAAGAAATTGTTAGAATGTATCACGGAGAAGATAAAATAGCTGTTGCAGAAAAAAGATATAATCAAGTTGCTAAAGGTGGTATTCCAGAAGATATAAAACAATTTAAAATAGAAAGTAATGAAGAAATAAGCATTTGTGACTTACTTGTAAAAGTTGGATTTGCACCTTCTAAAAGTGAAGCTAAAAGAATGATAATAGGTAGAGGTGTAAAAGTGGATGGTGAGATTATCGAAGACATATCAATTATTCTAAAACCAAAAGAAAAGATATTACAATTTGGAAAAAATAAATTTATAAAGATAATTTAAAGAAAGAGATGTCCTTTTAGATGAAGGACATTTTTAATTTTCAACTATTTAAAATAGTTGCTTTTACAAAGCAATTACAATATAATAGCATAGTATAGAAAAAAGGGATTTAAGGAACGTCCCAAAATCCCGGAACGTCCCAAATCCCTGCAAAAATCCCGAAAGGAGACAAAAATGGACTTTTTAGAATTAAGAAAAAAATATCCAGAATTTTCATATAACTGGTATAAAATAGAAGAAAATGAGAATGAATATAAAATAACTTATGAATTTGAAATAGTAGGACTTTCAAAATTTAATCCAACATGGACTATTCCAAAAATGGATAAATCTAAAAACAATATACCTAATAAAGCATTATTAGAAAATATGGTTTTTAATTTAGGAATGGTAGAACTTGTAAGTTATTGGAAAATAACTTGTGCACCTCATGTAACTGTAAAAAATATATATTTAAGTCAAAAACAAATCGATTGGTGGAAAAAGTTATATTTCTATGGACTTGGTGAATTCTTCTATAAAAACAATATAAAAACAAATATAGATGAATTTATGGATATTACAGCTGGAACAAATAAACTATTAAAATCAGAAATTAATATAAGTGATGAATTTACTGGTGCTTTAGTTCCAATTGGTGGAGGTAAAGACTCCATTGTTACATTAGATGTGATTAAAGATGATTTTGCAAACAACATGTGCTATGTAATAAACCCAAGAGGAGCAACAGAAGAAACAGCAGAGGCTGCTGGATATGGGGAGAATAAAAGATGTTATGTTAAAAGAACACTAGATAAAAATATGTTAGAACTTAATAAACAAGGATATTTAAATGGTCATACACCATTTTCATCTATAGTAGCATTTTCAGCGCTTATAGTAGCATATTTAAATAAGAAAAAATACATAGTATTATCTAATGAAGCAAGTGCAAATGAATCTACAATATATGAAGAAGAAGTAAATCACCAATATTCTAAAAGCTATGAGTTTGAACAAGATTTTAATGAATATGTTAAAGAAAATATATTAGATGGAATAGAATATTTTAGTTTATTAAGACCAATAAGTGAGTATCAAATTGCAAAACATTTTGCTAAATTATCTGAATTTTATAAAATTTTCAAAAGTTGTAATGCAGGAAGCAAAGAAAATAGGTGGTGTGCAAACTGCCCAAAATGTTTATTTGTATATATAATTTTATCACCATTTATGAATAAACAAGATATGATAAAAATTTTTGGAGAAGATTTATTAGAAAAAGAAAGTTTAAAAGAAACAATGGAAATGCTTTCTGGAATACAAAAGAATAAACCTTTTGAGTGTGTAGGATCAAGAGATGAGGTAAATACAGCAATTTGTGAAACTATAAAAAAATATGAAGCAAATAATGAGGAATTACCATTATTATATAAATATTATAAGACGACTAAAAAATATGAAGAATGCATAAACAAAGAGAATACATATGACAAATTTTATAATCCAGAAAACAATGTACCTAAGCATTATAAAGAAATGTTAAAGAAGAGTGAGATACTATGAAAAATACAATACTAGACAAATTTAAACAAGATTTAGAAAATAAAAAAGTAGCAATTTGGGGATTAGGAAAAGAAGGAATCTCTACATTGCAATTTATTCAAAACAATAATATAAAATGCAATGAGTTAGGAATTTTAGACCAGAAAGAATTGCCAAAAATAGAGGGAACGAAAAAAATAAGTAGGCCAGAAGAGTTGAATGAATATGATTTGATATTTAAAAGTCCAGGAATAGTTGCAGATAGGGCTATAATAGATATTAATAAATTGACTTCACAAACCGAAGAATTTATAAAAATATTAGCTAGTCAGATAATAGGAATAACTGGAACTAAAGGGAAAAGTACAACATCTAGTCTTACTTATACTATCTTAAAAAAATACTATCCTAATACTGTATTAGTAGGAAATATTGGAATCCCATGTTTTAATGTGATAAACGAAATAAATGAAGATACAAAAATAGTGTTTGAACTTAGTTGCCATCAATTAGAATTTATACGATATTCACCACATATTGCGGTAATTTTGGATTTATATCCAGATCATTTAGATCACTATAAAACATTTGAAAATTACATTAATGCAAAACTTAATATTAATAAATTTCAAAAGGATGATGATATATTAATTTATGGAGAAACTTGCAAGAAATATATTCACAGCAAAATAAAAAATAATATCTGCGTTAATGATTATATAAAAGATAGAGATATAATGACAGAAAATAATAGTATACAAATTTTAGATGATGAAACTAATTTGGTAGGTGAGCATAATTTCTTTGATATTGTTGTTTCATACTATATTTGTAGCGAAATATATAAAATATCAAATGAAGAGTTTAAAGCAGTCTTAAAGGATTTTAAGGGCTTAGCACATAGATTAGAATATGTTGCTACCAAAGATAGCGTTTCATATTATGATGATTCTATTTCTACAATAGGAGAAACAACAATTGAAGGACTAAAAGCATTAAAAAATGTAAATACCTTAATATTAGGTGGTATGGATAGACAGATAGATTATTCTAATTTAGAGGACTTTATTATGAAAGATGAAAATTTGGAGAATTTAATTTTAATGCCAGATACTGGGACAAGAATATATAAAGAATTACAAGAAAAGAGAAACAATAAAAAATGTTATTTAGTAAATAATTTAGAAGAAGCAGTAAAAAAAGCAAAAGAAGTAACAAAGAAAAATACAATTTGTTTACTATCTCCAGCGGCTGCAAGTTATGGATTTTTTAAAAATTTCGAAGAGCGCGGAAATACGTTCCAGGACTTGGTTTCAGGCTAAAATGAACTTTAGGGACGGTCCTTAAAGTTCATTTTGTATACATAATTTATAAATAATATCAAAATCTTACATAAACATGTGTAATAAAGCATAAGTTATTTAACAAAAATGTTCACAGAGAATTCACAAAACGTAGATTGACAAATGACACTGTGTCATATATAATATATGATACAGTGTCATTTTGAAATTAATATAAATAAGCTAAAAAAACAAAAGACACCAAGTAGAATAATCAAATTTTTAGAATCATGAATATAATACAAATGAAAGGAGGAGAAAATGCCAACAAATACATTCTTTAATTTGCCAGAAGAAAAGAAAAACAAAATATTAAAATCTGCAAACAAAGAATTTGCGAGAGTTCCTTTAGAACAAGCTTCTATAAAAAATATTGTAGAAGATGCAGAAATAGCAAGAGGAAGTTTTTACCAATATTTTGAAGACAAGCAAGATCTATTTGATTATCTTATGACATTAAAAATTGGTAATATGCAAAAGAATTTGTTAGATATGATAGAGCGTGAAAATGGCAATATTATAAATATTTTTATTAATGTATATGATCATTTAATACAAGTAGGTAAATTGAGGAAAAATAACAAATTTTTTAGACAAATCTTTGAAAATGTTAAGACAAGTGATAATTTAATGTTTATAAAGAAAGATGTAACAAGAAACAAAATAGAAGAAACACTATATGAATTATACAGTAAAAACAAAGATATTTTAAATATAAAAAACGAAGAAGAATTTAAACTCGTAATAGAAATGCTATTTGCTATTACGAGAAGAAGAATAGTAGCTTCATTAAAATATAAAGACTTAAATGAAGCTAGAAATGATTATTTAAAGGAAATTGAATTTTTAAAAAATGGAATTTTAAAATAAATATGTAATTTAGTGGACGACAAAATAGTTAACTTTATATTGCAATAATAAAACAAAGCAATATAAAGTGTACATAAAATATGAACTTTAAGCTCCGTCCCTAAAGTTCAAAAACAATCAAAAAGGAGAGAATAAGCAATGTTGAAAGTATTAAAGAACTTAAAGGAATCTGCTATTTCTGTACTAGTTATTGTTATACTTTTATGTGTTCAAGCTGCAACAGACTTAGCTTTACCAACATATACTTCTAAAATTGTAAATACTGGTATTCAGCAAGGTGGAATAGAAAATTCTGCACCAGAATATATAGCGAAGAGCCAAATGGATAACCTTTTAAAATTTACAACTGATGATGAAAAAATACTTAACGATTATGAGCTAATATCAGAAGATAGCAAACATTACGAGAAAGATGTTAAAGACTACCCAGAAATTGCAAATCAAGAAGTATATAAATTAAAAGATATAAACGAAGAGGAACAAGATACTTTAAATCAAATTATAGCTAAACCATTACTTGCACTTTCAGCACTAGAAGCACCGGAAGAAGTAAGTAAAGCTGATATGGATTTAATGTTAGCGTTTGTAGAAAATGATGAAGATATATTAAATTCGTATACATTATCAGAAGATGGTAATACATACAAAATAAAAGATATCGGTAGTGTAGAAAAAGGAAAATTAAATACTAGTTTAATAAATGGATTACTTGTAAAACAAATGGTATCAAATGAAGAAACTGCTAATCAAATAAAAGGTTCTATGTTAGAGAATATGCCAAATGCACAAAAAACAGTTATGGAAAATATGTCTTTAGCTGAGATAATAAGTGCTATGCCGGAAGAACAAAAAGAAGGACTTTTAAATACAATAGAAGCCAAATTACCAAGTACGATTGATACTATGATTGCAAATTTATCTGATTCAATGTTAGAACAAGCGGCAATACAAGAAGTTAAATTACAATATCAATATTTAGGAGCAAATACAGATAACATTCAAAATTCATATATTTTACTTACAGGCTTACAAATGCTAGGAATAGCATTAATTACAATGATATCAGCTGTAACCATAATGTTATTATCTTCTAGAGTTGCTGCTAAATTAGGTAAAACATTAAGAGAAAAAGTATTTAAAAAAGTATTAAGCTTTTCTACAGAAGAATTTAATGGATTTTCTACAGCATCATTAATAACACGTACAACTAATGATATACAACAAATACAAATGTTACTTACAATTTTATTTAGAGTAATTGTTTATGCACCAATTATAGCAATAGGTGGATTTATAAGAGTATTATTTAATAGTGATGCATCAATGGCTTGGATAATCGGTTTAGCAGTTGTTTGTATAATAATAATTGTTCTTACATTAATGATTGTAGCATTACCAAAATTTAAAATATTACAAAAATTAGTGGATAAATTAAACTTAGTATCTCGTGAAATATTAACAGGAAGTCAAGTAATACGTGCGTTTAATACGGAAGAAAGAGAAGAAAAAAGATTTGGCAAAGCAAACCTAGATTTAATGAGAACTCAAGTCTTTGTAAACAGAGCAATGACGATAATGATGCCAGCACTAATGCTTGTTATGAACTGCATAACAGTTCTTATTGTGTGGGTTGGAGGTCATAATGTAAATGATGGATTAATGCAAGTTGGTGATGTAATGGCATTTATTCAATATACAATGCAAATAGTAATGGCATTCTTAATGATTTCTATGATATCTATAATGTTACCAAGAGCTATGGTATCTGCTGGACGTATAAACGAAGTACTAGAAACAGATCCAAAAATTAAGGATAAAGATAAAACAAAAGAATTTAAAGAAGACAAAAAAGGATATGTAGAATTTAAAGATGTTTCATTCCACTATCCAGATGCAGATACAGAAGTTATATCTGATATAACCTTTACTGCAAAACCTGGTGAGACTACAGCTTTAATTGGAAGTACTGGTAGTGGTAAATCTACAATAGTAAATTTAATCCCAAGATTTTATGATGTAACAGGTGGAGAATTACTTGTAGATGGAATAAATATTAAAGATGCAAATCAAAAGGAATTAAGAAAAAGAATTGGTTTTGTACCACAAAAAGGAGTTTTATTCTCTGGAACAATTGAATCTAACATAAAATATGGAGATGAAAATATTCCAGATGAAAAAATGATAGAAGCTGCACAAATTGCGCAGGCAGAAGAATTTATAAATACAAAACCAGATAAATACAATGAGCCAATCGCACAAGGTGGTGGAAATGTATCTGGAGGACAAAAACAACGTTTATCAATAGCAAGAGCTATTGCAATAGATCCAGAAATATTTGTATTTGATGATAGTTTTTCTGCATTAGACTTAAAGACAGATAAGATTTTAAGAGAAGAACTTGCAAAACGTACAAAGGATAAGACTGTAATAATAGTTGCACAAAGAATTAGTACAATTATGAATGCAGACCAAATAATAGTATTAGATGAAGGTAAAATTGTAGGAAAAGGAACACATGAAGAATTAATGAAAACGTGTGAGACTTATCAGCAAATAGCTTTATCACAACTTTCAAAGGAGGAATTGGAAAATGGCAGAGAATAAAAATGTTAGACCTCCAATGGGAGGAAGAAGAGGAGGTAGAGTAGTTGAAAAACCAAAAGATTTTAAAGGAACTACTAAGAAGCTATTAAAGAATTATTTGGCACAATATAAAATACCAATTATAATAGTTATTTTATTTGCAGTTGGAAGTACAATATTTTCTATTATAGGACCAAAAATTTTAGGTAATGCTACAACAGAGATTTTTAATGGTATTTTAGATAAATTATCCGGAGGCGCTGGAATTGATTTTGGAAAAATTGGGCAAATACTTCTTACATTATTAGGACTATATGCTGTAAGTGCGTTGTTCTCTTTAATACAAGGATTTACAATGACTACAGTAACACAAAAAATTACATATAAAATGCGTAACGATTTAGTACACAAAATTAATAAATTACCAATGAAATATTTTGATAGAAGAACACATGGAGAAGTATTATCTATAATTACAAATGATATAGATACAGTATCACAAAACTTGAACCAAAGTGTTACACAAATTATAACTTCTATTTGTACGATTATTGGTATTTTGATTATGATGTTTTCTATTAGTTGGCTTATGACTATTGTTTCATTAGTAATATTACCTGTAACGGCATTTCTAAGTTTCTTAATAGTAAAACATTCACAAAAATACTTCAAAGCACAACAAGATTATTTGGGTCATGTTAATGGTCAAGTAGAGGAAGTTTATGGTGGACACACAATAGTAAAAGCTTTTAATGGAGAAGAAAAAGCTACAGATACATTTATGAGGGCAAATGATGTTTTATATAAATCAGCATGGAAATCACAATTCTTATCTGGTTTAATACATCCTGTAACAAACTTTATTGGTAATGTTGGATATGTTGCAGTTGCAATTTTAGGCGGATATTTAACAATTCAAGGAAAAATTGCTGTAGGTGATATACAAAGTTTTATTCAATATAATAGACAATTTGTTCAGCCAATTACACAAATTGCACAAATTTCTGGTACATTACAATCTATGATTGCTGCTGCAGAAAGAGTTTTTGAATTCTTAGAAGAGCCAGAAGAATTAGAAACTGCAAAAGGAAATATAGATACAAGTAAGTTAAAAGGAAATGTTATATTCGACCATGCTAATTTTGGATATGATCCAAACAAAACAATTATCAACGATTTTTGTGCAAACGTAAAAGATGGACAAAAAATTGCTATTGTCGGACCTACAGGTGCAGGAAAGACAACAATGGTTAAATTGTTAATGAGATTTTATGATGTAAATTCTGGTTCAATTTCTGTTGACGGACATAATGTAAAAGATTTCGAAAGAGGAAACTTAAGAAAAATGTTTGGAATGGTATTACAGGACACATGGTTATTTAGTGGTAGTGTAGAAGATAATATCAAATATGGTAATCCAGATGCAACAGATAGTGAAGTAATAGAAGCTGCTAAAGCTGCACATGTACATCACTTTATAAAAACATTACCTAAAGGATATAAATCAGATTTAAATGAGGAAACAAGCAATGTTTCTGCAGGTCAAAAACAATTATTAACAATTGCAAGAGTTATTTTAGCAAATCCTAAGATATTAATTTTAGATGAAGCTACAAGTTCAATAGATACAAGAACAGAGCAACAAATTCAATCAGCAATGGATAATTTAATGAAAGGTAGAACAAGTTTTATTATTGCACATAGACTTTCTACAATTAAAAATGCAGACTTGATTTTGGTTATGAACCATGGAGATATTGTAGAACAAGGAACACATGAAGAACTACTTGCAAAAGATGGATTCTATGCAGGACTATATAATTCTCAATTTGAAGAATGCAATGATGAGATTGAATAATATTAAAAAATTATTGATATTGATGCATTTTTGTATAATAATTGTTATTGTGCAATTTGTATGAAAGTGATATAATCAAACAAAAATGTTGAAAAACAAGAAAGGAGAGGTCGAGCATTGCTCGCTCACAGGTAAAAAGTTATGAAGGTTATACTAGATGGTGAAAAGCTGGAAAACGAATTCAATAAGAAGGATACAAAAGCCAAAAAAAGAGGTAACCCATTAAAACTTGATTCACGGAAGCAATATGATGTAAAAGAGGTGGCAACCGATTCTTATGGTTTATATTATAAACTAGTAAGATACCAAAAACCATTTGAAGCCCAATGGTTTTACGTGTCCGATATTTACAGTAATGAAAACATATTTGCGAAAATCGATGTGTATGCAGTTGTTGATGCGGGTCTTACAAAAGATTCTCTGGTAGAAGAAGGAACACTTAATGTAGTGGAAGCACTTGAATTTAAAAAAGAATATAAGGTAACAAGTGCTTTTTATAGTGACAACTTAGGAGAGTGGCTCTTCGAACTAGAAGGTCAAAGATTTCCTGTGTTACAAAAATACATGGAAATAACCAGAATAAATAGATAGCCAAGCCAATTACTTGTATGCAAGGTCTACGATTTTGTATATAAGTATAACCTAAGAAAAGCAAGGGGGATGACATTTTATTGTCGCTTCCTTGCTTTGTTTTTTATACATTTAATTAATAAATATAAAAAAGAATTGATTTAATTAAAAGATATTAGTACAATTATCTTATAAAAAGGAGTGATTATTATGACTAATTGGAAATGTCCTAAATGTGGAAATGAAGAATTTGAGAAAGACCAATTTCAAGCAACCGGTGGAAATTTTGCTAAAATATTTGATGTACAAAACAAAAAATTTATTACAGTATCATGTACTAAATGCGGATATACAGAGCTATATAGACAAGATACATCAACTGGAATGAATGTACTAGACTTTTTGATGAATTAGGAGGCATGGTAATGAAAATAGCAATAGTATATAAAAGTATTACAGGAAATACAAAACTTTTAGCAGAAGCAATAAAAGAAGAAATTCCTAAAAATCAACTTGTTTATTTTGGAGAACCCAAAGCAAATATACAAGCAGATTTATATATAATAGGTTCATGGACAGATAAGGGAATGTGTGCTACAGAGATTGCAGAATTTATGCAAAATATAAAAAATGCTAAAGTTGCATATTTTGGTACAGCAGGATTTGGTGGATCAGAAGAATACTATGAAAAACTGTTTGAAAGGATAAAAACAAATATCAATGATTCAAATAAAATATTAGGAAAATTTTTCTGCCAAGGTAAGATGCCAATGCAGATAAGAGATAGATATGTAGATTTAATTAAGGAACATCCAGATGATAAAAGATTAAAAGTTAGTGTAGAAAATTTTGATAAAGCATTAGCACACCCAGACGAGAAAGACATACAAAATGTGAAAAAATGGACTAAAGAAATTTTATAGTATGAAAGGAGAAGATGTTATGAATGAAACTATTAAAAATTTAATAGAAAGAAGAAGTTGCAGAAAATATTCAACAACTCAGATAAAAGAAGAGGAATTAAATAGTGTTTTGAAAGCAGGAGAGTATGCTCCAACGGGTATGGGAAGACAATCTCCAATTATATTAGTACTTCAAAATAAAGAAAAAATAGAAAAACTTTCAAAATTAAACGCTAAGATTATGGGAACAGATAAAGATCCATTTTATGGAGCTCCAACAGTTTTAATTGTACTTGCAGATAAGAATATAGGAACTTATAAGGAAGATGGAAGTTTAGTATTAGGAAATTTGATGAATGCTGCATATAGTTTAGGACTAGGTTCTTGCTGGATACATAGAGCAAAAGAGGAATTCGAAACAGAAGAAGGAAAAGAATTGTTAAAAGAATGGAATATACCAGAAAATTATGTGGGCATTGGACATTGTATTTTAGGTTATCCAGAAGAAAAAAGTGAAGCAAAACCACGTAAAGAAGATTATATAAGATTTATTAAATAGGCTGAAATATATATAGATAAAAGGGGAAGTTTTATGAAAAAAATATTTATTATAACAGTTTCAGTTATAGTTGCGCTTGTATTAATAACTGGAGTAATTGCAATTGGGATTGCATTATATCATGACTTTAAACAAGAAGGAGAATTAATATCAGAATGTAAAGAAATAAAGAAATTAACTAATGCGGAAAATTTGGATGCAGAGAAAATTAACGAAATGCTTACTAGAAAAATTTCGACTGGAGAATATTTAAAAGTAGAAGAAGCTTTAAAAGAATATTTAACAGCTAGATTCCAGAATATAAGAAAAATTTCTCAAATCTTGAACGATGAAAAGCTAGAAAAAATCTTAACGATAGATAATTATAAAAATGATGGACCAGAATTTGTTACAACAAAGGAATATATTGAAAATACAAAGCAGGAATTACAAGAGTTAAAAAATAAGTATGAAGAATTATTTACAGAAGAAACAGTAATGTCTTATATAAATGATAAAAATTTAGATAGTTATTATGTGAAGTTTTATAAGCAAGAATTAATAGGAAATCCAGAGGAAAGTAAAGATAATACTGTAGAACATAATATAGATGGAATTATAACTATATTAGATAGTTATAACTCCGTAATTGATTTTTTAGTAACTAATAAGAATAGTTGGAAAATTGAAGAGGAAAACATTATATTTGCAAATGAGGAGTTATCAAATAAGTTTTTAGAAATAGTAAATAATATGCTAGAAAATATACCAGGAACATTAATAGAAAAAGATTTTGGTACATATGAAATTCCCGCCGATTGGGTAGAAAGTGTAGCACATTCTACAAATAGTAAATTTTTCTATGTAAAAGAAGGCGAGGAAAATGAAAATAGACCAAATAATATTTCTGTAAATGAAGGAACTAATAAATATTCAGAAAGCGAACACGAAAAATTTAGAATGGCTATCTTAAAACAACTTTCTATGCAAATAGGAAGAAACGAAGATGTTAAACTAAATGCCAATGGTTCAAATACAAAAAATGGATATCTTGTTTATACTTTTAGTATAAAAGATGGAAATACTACTACTACACAATATTATATTGTAGGAGAGTATAAATATGTTTTAGTACATGAGACCACTTTTGGTAATTCAACAGAAACAGATAATGCAGCACAAAAAATTATAGATACATTTAAATGGAAAGAGGAGGAATAAGCTTGGATAGATTAGAGCGTTTTGAAAAGGCTTTAGCTGACATTATTAATAACTATAAGATACTTGGAGAAGAATTAGAAAAACTAAGAAATGAAGGAAAAAGCAAAACTACAAAATTTAGAGAACTATTAGGAAAAAAAATTGTATATAGTATGATAATTACTATTTTTAAAAGATATGATTTAATTGATAAAGATAAAATTTAAGGAGTTTCATATGGATAAAGTAGAAATAAAGGAAATAACAATTGAAGATATTCCGGATTATGTAAAAGTAAATACTACAGCTTGGCAAGAATCGTACAAAGGGCTTATAGAAGATTCTATTTTAGACGGAGTAGTAAATAACGTAGAAAATTCTATACAAAAGCAAATTGATAAATTTGCTAGTGATAAAAAGAACAATATAAAGAAATTCGTTCTTAAAGTGAATAATGAAGTGGTTGGAATGACTGGAATAGGCAGAGCAACAGACGAAAAATATAAAGAGTATGGAGAGTTACACTCATTATATTTACTAAATAAAGTTAAGAAAAAGGGATATGGAAAAATGCTTTTTTATCATGATGTAAAAGAGCTAATTGGTCTAGGATTTAATAGTATGGTTATTGGTTGCTTAGTAAATAATCCAGCAAATGATTTTTATAAACATATGGGTGGAAAATTGATTGAAGTTGCAACAAGAAAAATAAAAGGACATTATATGACAGAAAATATATATTATTACGAAAATTTGAAAGATATAATTAAAGATTAACATTTGGGGATGGAGTAATGAAAAAGAAGCAAATAATGATAAATACAGAAAATTTAGATGATATGTACAAATTGTACAAAAAATATAAAAAAATTATATATAAAAATACAGAATTCATATATAATGGCGAAAATCAAGAAATAAAAGATATAATAGAAGTCTTAAATAAAAAAACAAGACTACAAAGAATAGCATATATATATGATAAATCATGTGAACAGATTGACAAGAAATTTGAAGGCGAAAACATATGTGGTTTTGAATGTAATCAATGTGTAGTCCAAAGAAAACATGATTTAAAAGAGAAAAATGGATGTTGTAGAGTTTGCAGATTACAAACTAGTACAGGTTGCCCAAGCAAAAATTTGACATGTAAACTTTTCTTTTGTGATGAAGTAAAAAATAAATATGAAGTAATTACGTTTAAAGACTTAAAATTATTAAACTTATTAACAAGAAGGCAAAGAGTAATATTAAAATTTGACTTGTTTTCAACTAGAGAAGAAGTCCTTACAGATTTATATATTGGATTTATAACGCTTGCAGCTTTTAGAGAATTATATATGTTGATAAAAACAAGTTTATTTTGGATGTCAAAAAGAATTAAAAATAAAATGAAAATGCCTAATGTTAGTAAATTGGTAATACTTTTAACTATTTTAATTATATTAATGTTTCTAATTATTAATCCAATTTCGCCAATAATAATGATATGTATTGGAATAATAGAGGATTTTTTTATAAAACTTCATAGAAAAAATATAGTTCAAGCATAAGTAGATAAATTTGAAAATAATAAAAAACTATTGACTTGAATCTAACTCCAAGTGATATATAAATAATTAAATAAAACCAGAAAAATCAAGTATAATATTTTTATAAGGAGGAGTATAAAATGGATAAAGCTAAAGTATATTTTACAAAAGAAATTACACCAGAAAGTGTAATTAAAATGTATGAAAAATTAGGTAAAGAATTACCAGGAAAAGTAGCTGTTAAATTACATTCTGGAGAGCAAGGAAATCAAAATTATATAAGACCTGAATTTGTAAAAGCAATAGTAGAGAGAGTAAATGGAACTGTTGTAGAATGTAATGCAGCCTATGAAGGAGCAAGAAACAGTACAGAGAAACATAAGAAATTAATAGAGGACCATGGTTGGACAAAATATTTTGATGTAGATATTATGGATGCTGATGGAGATGATATGGTTCTAGATATTCCAAATGGAAAAGTTTTAAAACAAAACTTTGTAGGAAAAAATATGAAAAACTATGATTCTATGTAGGTTTTATCACATTTTAAGGGACATCCAATGGGAGGATATGGTGGAGCCTTAAAACAATTATCAATAGGTTGTGCTTCATCAGAAGGAAAATCTTGGATACATTCTGCAGGACATACAAAAGACCAAACTGTAGTATGGGGAAATTTACCAGAACAAAATCTTTTCCTAGAGTCAATGGCAGATGCAGCATCTTCTGTAGTAAATTATTTTAAAGACAATATTTTATTTATTAATGTTATGTGTAATCTATCAGTAGATTGCGATTGCTGTGCAGTTGCAGAAGACCCATGTATGAAAGATATTGGAATATTAGCAAGTACAGATCCAATAGCATTAGACCAAGCTTGTATAGATTTAATATATAATTCAACAGATCCAGGAAGAGATCACTTTGTAGCAAGAGTAGAGAGACAAAATGGTAGACATACAATAGATGCAGCAGCAGAGCTTGGTTTTGGAACAAAAGAATATGAATTAGTGATTTAGGGATTTGGGGACGTTCCTTTTTTCCCTTAATGACGAAGAAAAAGTTATAAAACCAATACAGGTTGAACTAGAAGCTATTTGTGAATATTTTGGATGGAATATTAAAGGAGAAGTGTTAGCTTTAGGTTGTGGAGAACCAACAGATATACTAAAAACAAAATATCTTGAAGATGCATATAACTTAGGAAAAAATATATAATAAATAAAGGATAGATGATATGGCTAAGATTTTAATAGTTGAAGATGATAAAAAATTAAGGGAAGAATTAAAAATATTTTTAGAAAAGCATGGGTATGAAGTAATAGTATTGGAAAAATTCGACAATACAATTGAGGACATTTTAGCAAGTAAATCAAATTTGGTATTATTAGATATAAATTTACCATATATGGATGGAGAATATATTTGTAAAGAAATACGAAAAGTTTCAAATGTGCCAATAATTATAGTAACTAGTAGAGATAATGAATTAGACGAGCTTTTAAGTATTAATAATGGAGCAGATCAATATATTACGAAACCATATAATATTCAGATTTTACTTGCAAAAATAGAAAGACTATTACAAAGAAGTAATACAAGCCAAGTAAATCAAGATAAAATAGATTGTGGAGAATTTGTTTTAAATATATCTAAAAGCATAATAGAAAAAGATGATAGCTCAATAGAATTAACAAAAAACGAATTAAAAATATTGCATTATTTAGTTTTAAATAAGGGGAAAATTGTTTCTAGAAATGAAATAATGGATTATTTATGGGATAGTGAAAGTTTTGTAGATGACAATACACTTACAGTTAATATAAAAAGATTAAGAACTAAATTAGAAGAAGTAGGTCTAAAAGATTTAATCGAAACAAAAAGAGGATTGGGGTATATTTTAAAATGAGATTCAAAGAATATCTAAAAGATAAAATTATTTATATTAGTTTACTAGTATTTGCAGTTATAACTATTGAGATTCTTTTAATTCCATATGATATGCAAATATTTATAAAAATATATGTGGCAGTAGCGATAATTGTAGCTTTTTTAATAGGATTTTTAGTAGAGTATTATTCAAAGAAAAATTATTATGATACTGTAAAAAGTAGAATTAAAGAGTTGCAAGAAGAATATCTAATTATGGAAGTTTTGCCAAAGGCAGACTTTACAGAAGCTAATATATTAGAAGATGTTATTAGAGATATAGGAAAATCAATGTTAGAAAATGTAAATAAATATAAGTACTTACAAGAAGACTACAAAGATTTTATAGAATTATGGATTCACGAAATAAAAATTCCAATAGCTACAAGTAAGATGATTGTTGAAAATAACAAAAACGAGATTACAGAAAGCATAAATGAAGAATTAGATAAAATAGACAATTATACTGAGCAAGCGTTATTTTATGCTAGGAGTAATACTGTGGAGAAAGATTATATTGTAAGGAAAATTCAGTTAAAAGAGATTGTTAATGCGAGTATATTAAAAAACAAGGCACAATTAATACAAAATAAAATATCTATTTATACAAAGGATTTAGATGAAACAGTTTATACAGATAGCAAATGGTGTATATTTATAATAAATCAAATTATACAAAATTCTATAAAATATTCAAAAAATGCAGATAGGCAAATAGAAATATATGGTGAAAGGAAAAAAGAAAATATTATTTTACATATAAAAGATAATGGAATAGGAATTAAAGAAAGTGAGATTACGCGAGTATTTGAGAAAGGCTTTACAGGCGAAAACGGAAGAATTACAGGCAAGAAATCTACAGGAATAGGTTTATATTTATGCAAAAAGTTATGTGATAAATTATGTATTGGATTAGAGCTAAATTCAAAAAAGGATGAAGGAACAGAAGTAAAATTAATATTTCCTAACAATAGTTTTATTAATATGAAATAACAGTTGACATAAAAGCAGATGATATATATAATACGTATGTAACAAGATGTTGTAGTTGGATTATGAAAGGAGCTAATATATGAGTATAGACTTTCAAAAAGAAAAGGAACGGATTGAATTAAAAAATTCCACATATGCTGGAAGTATAGGAATATATATGTCATTTAGCGAAAGAATAGAAGATGCAACATTTAACTACTATTTCTATGATGGAATTGAACCAGAGGAAGCAGTAAATTTTATTACTTTTATGTTTAGTAGTTTAGTAGAAGAACAAATGAAAGGACAAAAAAGCTTAAACCTTGAAAGAAATTTATTCCGAATATGCAACAAGGAATATGTTTTTAATATTTATGTTTACGATGACAACACTTTCTTGTTCGATTGGAATCCTGAATTAGGTGAATTAGATGCAGTACTTTTATTATATTATGCATCAATAAACTTGTTGCTATGAATATATACTCCACAAAAGCTACAAGCCGGTACAAAAATCTGTGTAAGATTAATGTACCGGCTTGTATTAGTTAAAGTGTTAACCGACTATCTGCTGTTCCATCCAAGCCTGTAACTCAGGAATCTCGGAGCTGAACTGGAGATTTTCACATTCGAAAGTACAGCCACCTTTTGGACAAGACTTATAAAAAATAATCTGTCCTTTTTTACGATTTTTTTCCGGAATATCATGTACATACACATGCTGTGTTTCAGGATATTTATGAATCCTAATTTCAAGCGGAGTTAATTTTTTGCCAGCCTCATTAGTTTCGTTATAGTAAAAAATGATTTCTTCACGATATTGATGGAATTTATCATCGACTTTATTAACTAAAGCTAAGAAGAATTTTCCATCATCATTCAAGAAACTAGCAGTTCCTAAAGGACCAATCTGAAAAAGAGGGTAATCATCTGTAGATTCCTCTAATAATGAAACAGAGAAGCCCCAATCATCAAAAAATAGTTCTAATTCGTTCCGTAAAATTTCCTGTTTTGTCATGCTAATACCTCCATTTATAAACAATTGTGGTTTGATACCAAAAAATTATAGCATGTTATTTAATTTCTATCAAGCTTACAAAAATGTAAGATTATTGTAAGCCAAATAAATTGTATAAAATATAAAAATCAGTATAATAAAATTAAAGTTAATAGAGAGGAGATTAAAAATGGAAAAAGTATTAGAAGTTAAAAATATTGAGAAATATTATGGGAATAAATCAAATTTAACCAAAGCAATAGATAATATAAGTTTTACTATTGAGAAAGGCGAATTTGTAGGAATAATGGGAGCATCAGGCTCTGGAAAAACAACACTACTGAATTGTATATCTACAATAGATAGGGTTACAGCGGGGAAAATAATAATTAACAATCAAGATATAACAAGATTAAAAGGGAATAACCTAAATAAATTTAGAAGAGAAGAATTAGGTTTTATTTTTCAAGACTTCAATTTATTAGATACATTAACAGCATACGAAAATATCGCATTAGCACTTACAATTCAAAAAGTAAAACCAAAAGAAATCGAAGAAAGAGTGCAAGAAATAGCTAAAAAATTAGAAATCACTGATATATTAAATAAATATCCATATCAAATATCTGGTGGGCAAAAACAAAGAGTTGCATCAGCCAGAGCAATAATAACAAATCCGAAATTAGTGCTTGCAGATGAGCCAACAGGAGCATTAGACAGTAAATCTGCAAGACAACTATTAGAAAGTTTCGAAAATTTAAATCAAAAGCTAAGTGCAACAATTTTGATGGTTACACATGATTCATTCACAGCAAGCTATGCAAGTAGGATCTTATTTATTAAAGACGGAAAGATTTTTAATGAACTTATTAAAGGAGAAAGTACAAGAAAAGAATTCTTCGAAAAGATAATAGAAGTTCAAACTCTATTAGGAGGTGAACTAGGAGATGTTATTTAAATTATCTATAAAAAATATGAGGAAAACAATTAAAGATTTTGCGATTTACTTTTTAACATTAGTACTGGGTGTAGCAATATTTTATATGTTTAACTCACTTGATAGCCAAGAAGCTATGATGCAAGTATCTAGTTCAACAAGAGAGTTAATAAAATTAATGATAACAATGCTTGGATTTGTTTCCGTTTTTGTTGCTGTAATATTAGGGCTTTTAATTGTATATGCAAATAATTTCTTAATAAATAGGAGAAAAAAGGAATTTGGAACATATATGATGCTTGGAATGAGCAAAGGACAAATTTCTAGAATTTTATTAATAGAAACTATTTTTGTTGGAATAATTTCGTTAATTGTAGGATTAGTAATTGGTGTTTTTGCATCACAATTTATGTCTGTCTTAGTAGGAAAATTATTCGCAGCAGATATGAGTAAATTTGAATTTGTGTTTTCAAAAGATGCTTGTATAAAGACATGCATATATTTTGCAGTAATGTACATTGCAGTAATGATATTTAATACATTTACTATTTCTAGATATAAATTAATAAATTTATTGAATGCTTCTAAAAAGAATGAACAAATAAAAATCAAAAATTTATGGGTATGTATATTAGTATTTATAATTGGAGTTGTTATACTTGGATATGCATATTACAAAGTAACAGGTGGAGTGAATGAGTTATCTACAGCAGATACAATATTACCAATTATACTGATGGGAATTGTAGGTACTATCTTAGTTTTTTGGTCGGTTTCTGGATTTATATTAAAACTAGTACAATTAAGAAAAAATATTTATCTAAAAGATGTAAATATGTTTGTTTTAAGACAATTACATAATAAAATAAATACAACAGTAGTGAGCATGTCAATAATTTGTTTAATGTTATTTATGACAATAACAATACTATCATCAGCATTATCATTAAATAATACGATGAGAAAAGATTTAGAAGATACAACACCAGTAGATTTAAATCTATATAAAACAGCTAATTTACCGGAAAATGAGAAAATGTCAAAAGCACAGATAGAAGATTCTAGAAAAACAATGATTCAAACTTTAGAAGATAATGGGTTTGATATGACTAAACTTAAAGATGTGGTAGAAATTCCAGTTTATGCAACAAATGAGTTAACATGGAGAGATACATTAAGTCCAGTATATGATGAAGTAAAACAGCAGTTTCCAAATCTTTTATATGAAACAGCAGAGGAAATAGTAAAAGTATCTGATTATAATAAAGTTGCTAGATTATATGGAAATACAGAATATCAATTAAAAAATGATGAATATATAATATTATGTGATTTTGATAATATGAAAAATCTTAGAAATAAAGCTTTAAAAGCGGATAGTACAATAACTATAGCAGGTAAGGAATATAAAACAAAATATGATGAGTGTCAAAACGGATATATATATATGGCAGGAAGTCATATAAATAATGGAATAATATTGGTACCGGATAATTGTAATTTAACAGAAGATATGAAAGAAGAAACATTTTTAGCTGCTAATTATAATGCAACAACGGAGGAAGAAAAAGAAGAAATAGAGAAGATATGCACTGGAGAAACAGTTTCTGAGTTTAGTAAAAACTTAAACGAAAAAGATATTACCATAGATGGTATGACAAAAATAGCAATTATAGAATCTAGTTTAGGAGTATCAACAATAGTATTATTCATAGCAATCTATTTAGGAATAATATTTTTAATTGCAAGTTCAGCAATTCTTGCATTAAAACAATTAACAGAAAGTTCCGATAATAAACAAAGATATGCTATTTTAAGAAAAATTGGAGCAGACGAGAAAATGATAAATGAAGCATTATTTAAACAAATAGGAATATTTTTCTTAATGCCTTTAGTATTAGCGATTATCCATTCTATATTTGGAATACAATTTGTTATGACTATTATGAGTGTACTTGCAGATGCTAAAGAATTATTACCATCAGCAATAGCTACAGCAGTTATTATAGGCGTAATATATGGAGCATATTTTATGGCAACATACTTAGGAAGTAAAAACATTATAAAAGAGGAGGAATAGTATAATGTTTGTATTTAGTATGTTAAAAACAGCTTTAATTGGAAGCATAATGTTTATAGTTTTTATATTTGCTACTTTAGTATTCTTAATTGGAGGAACTGCAGTTAGTTTTAATAAAGACGATATAGTTTTAGGATTTAATAATGTCATTCAAGATATAGGTGATAATGTATTAACAACTGATAGAAAATTGGAAGGAAACAGAGTTTTCGGAAAGGATAAATATACTGGAATTTATAATGCAAGTTATAACGATTTTACAGGAGAAGAAGTTCTTTTTGGAGGAACAGAACTAAACAGAGAATATGGAAATGAACTAAATCTAAATATTAGTGTAAATAAAACTAGTGGAAAAATAATAATTTATATGAGGAATGGAATTGAACAAAAAATTTTAATTGAAGATACAGGCGAATATAAAAATACAATTACAATTCCTGATGGTAGCAATTATTTTATAGTTAAATGTACAGATTTTAATGGAGAAATAAATGTAAAAATAGAATAAGAAAGAAGGTGGCAATAATGAAAACATTTTTGAAAGTAATGCTTTTATTGATGCTAATTGGAATAAGCATAGGATTACTTCTAATAGGAAAAGGATATGATATGTATAAAGAAGCAATACAAGAAACGCCTTTAGAAGAGAAAGTAGAAGAAATAAAGTCAAAAGCAAATTATACAAAAATTTCAGAGTTGCCACAAATGTATTTAGATGCAGTTATTTCTGTAGAGGATCATAGATTTTATAAACATAGTGGGATAGATGTAATTGCAATAGGACGAGCAATTATAAATGATATTAAAGCAATGGATTTTGTAGAAGGAGGAAGCACAATAACCCAACAAATTGCTAAGAATGAATATTTTACACAGGAAAAGAAGATTACACGAAAAATAGCAGAAGTTTTTATGGCATATGAAATAGAAAAAAAATATTCAAAAGATGAAATCCTAGAATTATATATAAATACAATTTATTTCGGAAACGGATATTATAATATAAAAGATGCATGTGAAGGATATTTTGGTAAATCTCCAAATGAGATGACTGCAGGAGAATGTATAATGCTTGCAGGCATACCTAATGCTCCATCTGTATATAATCCAAAAGAAAATCCAAAACTTGCAAAAGAAAGACAAAAACAAGTTGCAGATAAAATGGTGGAATATGGATATTTAAGCAAAGAGAAAGAAGATGAAATATTAGAAGAGGGATTTTAGGACTGTCCCCAAATCCCGACGAGGAAAAATCCTAAGTTGCTTTTTTTAGTAAACTTATGCTATAACTAATTAAAGGAGAATAGTTATGGATAAGCCAGTGCGAAAAGCAGTAAGATGTTATTTAATAAAAAATGATAAAATAGTTGTTACAAAATATAATGAGCCTAATAAAAAAGCAGGATATTATGAAATTCCTGGTGGAAAAATAGAAGCAGGTGAATTGCCAGAACAAACTGCAATAAGAGAAATGCAAGAAGAAACAGGAATAATAGTTAAAAAATTAAAAAATAAAGGGAATTTAATAATAGAGTATCCAGATAGAAAATTTGAGTTTGTTGTTTTTTTAGCTAATATCTATCAGGGAGAACCAAAACAATTCGAAGATAATACATCTGAATGGTTAGATATAAATGAGCTATTAAAGAAAGAAAAAATTTTGGCATCAATACAACTTTTGCAGAAAGAATATATAAATGGATTGGTAAATGAAAATTATACATTTAGTATGTATATAAAAGTTACTGAACAAGAGAATATATTAGATATTAATTATAAAGAAGAGGAAAGATTTAAACCAAGTAAAAGCGAAGAAAATGGTATCAATTTAATAACAGCAAATGATTTGAATATTTTATCTATAGGTATTAGTACAGCAGGTTCAGCAGAAATAAAAATGGCAGAAAAGAACCATAATAGCCATATTATAGCGACAACAATTGATAAAGAAGGGCTAAATTATACTAAAAACATAATTGAACAATATGGATTATCAGACAGGATAGAAACAAAATTAGAAGATGTTTCCGAAAAAATGCCATATAATGATGAGTTCTTCGATTTCATATATGCAAGATTAGTTTTACATTATTTAGATAATGAAAACTTAAGAAAAGCTTTAAAAGAAATAAAAAGAGTTATGAAAAAACATGGAAGATTGTATATAGTAGTAAGAAGCAGAGATGAATGGGAAGCAAAATTAGAAGGTGCTACATATGATGAAAATACAGGGATTACTAAATATCCCCAATATGATACTCTTGGAACTGACAAGGTAGAATATTTGTATAGAAGATTACATACAGTGGATTCTTTAAGTTCATTTTTAGTTGAAGAAGGTTTTGATATAAAATATATTAAAGAATATAAAGAACAAAGTTACAAAGATTATAAAAGAACCGAAAAGGTAAAATATCCTAATAGTTTAATTGAATGTTTATGCGAAAAGCCTTAGTACCAAATATTTCCATACAAATAATTAAAATTATATGTTAATATAATTTAAAGGGTGATAGTATGAGAATAGCAAAATTATATGGGAAAGATTTGTTATTAAAAGAGTTGAAACATAGTTTAAAATATTTTATTCACGAATCAAATGAAAATGGTTTAATAAGAGATAAAACTGTATATTCAAAAAATTTAGCAAGCATTGCAGCAGTAGGATATGGATTAGCAGCATTAGCAATTTCTGTAGAAAGAAAAGTAATAAAATATGAAGAAGGATATGAAAGAGCCAATAGAACTTTAGATACATTTTTAAATAATGTTGAAGGGAAAAATGGCTTTTTTTATCATTTTGTAAATATTAAAACTGGCAAAAGAGAATGGAACTCAGAAATATCAATAATTGATACTGCAATTTTTATTTGTGGGGCTTTACTTATTGGAGAATATTTTGGTGGAATTATAAAGACAAAATCAGATAAATTATTTAATAATATAAATTGGAAGTGGTATGTAAATCCTAAAACTAACTACTTTTATATGGGATATAAACCAGAAATTGGATTTGGGGGTAATTGGGATATGTATGCAGAACAGTTAATGATGTATGTTTTAGGAGTTGCTTCAGAAAGTTATCCGATTAATAAAGAAATGTACTATGAATTTAAGCGACCTAAAAAAGATTATAAAGATATAAAAGATATAATATTTTCATATGGCGGAAGTCTATTTACATATCAATATTCACATGCTTGGATAAATTTTAAGGAAAAGAAAGATATAGAAGGAATAGATTGGTTCGAAAATTCGAGAAAAGCAACATTAGCAAATAGAGAATACTGTATTAATAATATGGATAAATTTAAAACATTTAATAAAAATTCATGGGGACTAACTGCATGTGTTGGTCCAAGCGGATATTCTGGTGGCTATGGTGCCCCACCTAGTTTTTCAAATTTGGATATAGAAAATGATGGAACTGTAGCTCTTTGTGGGGCGATAGGTTCAATAGTATTTACTCCGAAAGAAAGTATTAAAGCTTTAGAATTTTTTTACAATGAGTGCCCATATTTATGGGGCAAATATGGATTAAAAGATAGTTATAATTTGGCAAGGGCTAAGAGATGGGTGGCAAAAGAATACTTAGGTATAGATAAAGGAATAGAAATATTAATGATAGAAAATTATTTAACAGGTTTTGTATGGAAATACATGATGAAAAATAAATACATACGAAATGGATTAAAAATATTAGAAATAAAACAAAGGAAGTAATTGATAATTACTTTCTTTAATGTTATTATATAAAAGTATTAAATATATAAGTAGGCAGGAACAAAATGGAAGAAAACTTTTTTTATAAATTAGAAAATGAAGAAGAACTAAAAAATGAAAACGTACAAAATATGTCACAGAGGAATTTAAATGTATATAAAAAAGACATAGATAATTCTAAATTTATAAATACAGAAATAATAGATAGTTCATTAGAAAAAGTGTATTTTAAAGACATATTATTTGATAATTGTAATTTTTCAAATACTACTTTTGAAAATTGTAGTTTTATAAATTGCAAATTTAAAAATTGCAAGATGACAGGTTGTAATTTTATAGAAAATACATTTATGTCAGTACAAATGCAAGACACAAATTTAAATTATTCAAATATGTCTAATACAACTTTTAATAACTTAAAATTAAAAGATACAACATTAATAAATTCATATATACAAGATTCAATTTTAAAAAATACAAAATTCGATAATATAGATTTTACAAAAGCGCAAATATTTAATACTCGTTTAAAAGATATAGATTTTTCAACATGCATAATCCAAGGTTTATCAACAACACTTGCAGATATAAAAGGTGCAATAATAAATGAACTTCAAATTATGGATTTGGCATATTTATTAAATATAAAAATAAAAGACTAGGAGGCAATAAAATGATTAAACATATAGTAATGTGGAAATTTAAGGAAAATACAGAAAAAGAAATGAATGAATTTCTAGATGGATTAAAAGCTTTAGAAAATCAAATTGATGTAATAAAAAGTATGCAGGTTGGTAAAAACATTGATAACGATGAATACGATGCAATTCTAATTTCTGAATTCGAAAGTTTAGAAGATTTACAAAAATATAAAACAGACCCAAGACATGTAAGAGTTTCAAATATGTGTAAAGAAATTAGAACAAAAAGAACTGCATTTGATTTTGAGGAATAGGCTTTTTGTCTATTCTTTTTTTATTATAGTGTTGGGATTTGGGGACGTTCCTTAAATCCCGGTTATGAAAAAGTTAAATATTAAAAAATCCAATTAGGAGGATAATCATGACAGAAGAAGAATTTATAAATAACCAATTACAAGCTTTAAGTAAATCAAAATTTAGGTCGGGTTTTAAGTTAAAAGAAAAAGAGAAAGAATATATAAATGAAAAGGGGCTAGATACAATAGAAAAACATGCCTATGACTTTATAAGACAAAGATTAGCTCCAAAAGGAATAATAAATGACGGAAAACAGACTCCTATGAAAGGACATCCAGTATTCATTGCACAACATGCGACTGCAACTTGCTGTAGAGGATGTTTATATAAATGGCACAAAATAAGAAAAGGAAAGGAACTAACCCAAAAAGAAATTAAATATGTAGTAGATTTAATAATGGAATGGATAAAAAGGCAATTATAATTTATATTATGGATGGAATAGATTGGACAAGGACGAAATAAAGGAAAAGGACTCATTTCAAAATTTTGGAAAGTTTACTAAAAAAGAAAAGGGAAAAAAGGACCGTCCCAAAATCTCGACAAGGAGGTAAAATGTCACTAATTCAAATAAAAAATTTAAGTTTTAGATATGATAATGGAATAGAAAATATTTTTGATGATGTATCTGTTAATTTAGATACAAATTGGAAATTAGGTCTTATAGGCAGAAATGGAAAAGGAAAAACTACATTATTACAAATTTTATCTGGAAAGCTTAAATACGATGGAATAATTACAAAAAATGTAGCTATAGATTATTTTCCATTTAAAGTAAATGAAAATAAATTAACTATGGAAGCAATTCAAGATTTTTGCATGGCAGAAGATTGGGAAATTATTAAAGAATTAAATATTTTGAATTTTAACATAGAGGCTTTATACAGAGCTTATAAAACACTAAGTGGCGGAGAAAAAGTAAAAGCCATGCTTGTAGCATTGTTTTTGAAAGATAATAATTTCTTATTAATTGATGAACCAACAAATCACTTGGATGATGTTTCAAAATTAGACGTAGAAAAATATTTAAAGAACAAGAAAGGATTTATACTTGTCTCACATGATAGGGGGTTGTTAAATGAAGTTACAGATCATATTATGGCTATAAATAATTCAAATATAGATATAATTCAAGGAAATTATTCTGTATGGAAAGAAGCTTTTGATAGACAAAATAATTTCGAACTAAAGCAAAATGAAAAATTAGGAAAAGAAATAAAAAAATTAGAGAATGCAAGCAAAGAAAGTAAGAAATGGTCTAACACAGCAGAAAAAGAAAAACAAAATAAAAGTGGAAGTAAAGAAATGCTAGATAAGGGCTTTTTAGGTCATAAAGCAGCTAAAATAATGAAAAAATCAAAAGTTTTAGAAGAAAGAAAAAATAAAAATATACAAGAAGCAAAAAAACTACTTTCTAATATAGACAACATAGAAAAGTTAAAGATTGTACCATTGCTATATGAAAAAAATGAACTTATCACGGCTACAAATTTCCAAATAGAATATGAAAAGCCATTATTTAAACCTATAAACTTTTCTATACAAAATAGAGATAGAATATGTATTAAAGGAAAAAATGGTGCAGGAAAGTCTAGTATTATAAAAGCAATTGTTAATAAAGAAAATAGATATAAAGGAATCTTAAACATAGGAAATAACTTGAAAATCTCTTATGTACCACAAGATACGCATACATTAAAAGGTTCATTAAAATTATTTATTACACAAAATAAATTAAATGAAAGTGTATTTAGGGCAATGTTAGTAAAGATGGGAATAAGCCAAACAGAAATGCAACATGATTTAGAAAATTTAAGCGAGGGGCAAAAAAAGAAAATATTGTTAGGTAAGAGTATATCAGAAAATGCACATATATACATTTGGGATGAGCCATTAAATTATATAGATATACAAACTCGTGAGCAAATAGAAAATATGATTTTGGAATATATGCCAACACTTTTATTTATAGAACATGACGAAATGTTTTGCGAGAAAGTAAGCAATAAACCAGCTATTATTTTAGAAAACTAGATAATTATTTTGGTTTTCCTTGAATTAAATTGTTAAAAAGAGTATAATGAAATCGAAAAAGTTAGATAGGAGCAGATAAATGCCAAAATTTTTTATAAAAACAGAAAATCTAAAAGAAAATGAAGAAATATGGATTACTGGTAGTGATGTAAATCATATAAAAAATGTATTAAGAAAAAAAATCGATGATAAGATTAATATTTGCAATTCAGATACTCAGAAAAATTATGAATGTGCAATAAAAAATATAGAAGAAAATAAAATAATATGCAAAATAATAAATGAAACAAAAAGCATTTCAGAATCCAGTTTGAATATAACTATTTTTCAAGGATTGCCAAAATCAGATAAGATGGAATTAATAATTCAAAAATCGACTGAACTTGGAGTAAAAACTATTGTCCCAGTAATTACTAAAAGAACTGTTATAAAATTAAAGGACAAAGATAAACAAACAAAAGTAGAAAGATGGCGAAAAATTGCAGAGGTAGCAGCAAAACAATCTGGACGAGATATAATTCCTACAATAGAAAATATAATAAATATAGCTGATATAAAATTTGATGAATTTAATAAAATTTTTGTCTTATATGAAAACGAAGAAAAGAATAGTATAAAAGACGAAATAGAACAATTAAAGAAAAATAATAAAGAAGAATTAAATATTGGTATTATAATAGGTCCAGAAGGTGGATTTGCAGATAGTGAGATAGAACAATTAAGATTAAAGCCTAATGTATCTGTGGTTACATTAGGAAAAAGAATTCTAAGAACAGAAACAGTAGCATTAGTAGTGAGTGGAATATTAATGTATGAATTAGGAGATTTAAATTAAGGAGTGTTAAATATGTCTAAGAAGAATAAAGAATCAAATAAAAATCAAACAAAAACTAAGAAGACAACTAATACTACGAAAGAAGTAAAGCAAGAAAATAAAGAAGAAAAAATAAAAGATGTAGCAAATACAACTGAACAAGAAAATGTAGAAATGGAAAAAGTAGAAATAATAATAGATGGAGCTAAAGAAAAAACAGAAGAAACAAAGAAAGAAGATAAAAAGAAAGATAAAAAAGCAGAAAAAATAATTGCCGAAATAGAAAAAGAAAAGAAACAGCAAAAGAAAATGTCAAAAGAATATGAAAAAAAGGCAAATAAAAAAATCTTTAAAAATATAATTATTGCTATAGTAATATTAGCATTTTGCATATTAAAAATATTGGGATATATGAATATAAGAGAAGATACTTTTGTTGTAGATTTAAAAGTGTTTAGTATCTCTATATTAATATTTTCAATAATTTTATTTGAGAGAAGTTATAAAAAGATAGATTTAACATTGTTTACACATGGAATGGAAGCTTTATTTGTTGCTATAGTTACTTTATGTGAGGTATATATTTATCAATTATTTATAGATAAATTTGTTATGGTTATTGCAATAGAATCATTGTTAATATCTGTATATTATATTATTAAATGTGTAAGGATATATAATAAGACCAAAAAAGAATATCTAAGAAGTTTAAATGATATTAGTGAGATTGTTAAAGAAGAAAAAATTATAAAAATAGAAACACATAGAAGAAAAAACAAAAAAGTAGAAGAGAAAACTAATACTGACCAAGAAGAAAATAAACAAGATAAAAAAGAAATTAAAGTGGAAGCCAAAGCTGAAAAACAAAATAAAGCAAAAGAAGGTAATAAGCAAACTACAGCGAAAGCCAAAGCGAAAACACAAGCTAAATCAAATAATAGTTCAAAGAAAAAATCAAAAAAGAAGAAAAAGAAATAGGAGAGAAGAAGAATGATAAGAAGTATGACAGGTTTTGGTAGAGGTTTTTATACTAATTCAGAAAGAGAGTATACTGTAGAAATAAAAGCAGTAAACCATAGATATACTGATATCAATGTAAGACTTCCATACGGACTAAGTTTTTTAGAAGATAAAATAAAAAAGAAAATTCAAGAAAAGATAGAAAGAGGAAAAATAGATATTAGTATAACTTTTGTAAACAACAGTAATTTAGGCAAAAAAATTACAATTAATCAAAGCTTAGCAAAAGCATACATAGAAGAGTTAAAAAAGATTGAAGAAGAAAATAATATAACAAATGATATAACAGTTATGAAAATAGCAAGGCTTCCAGACGTATTAAACATAACGCAAGATGACAATTCTGATATATTGTGGGAAGAATTAAGTAATGCTTTAGAGGAAGCAATAGCTAATTTGCTAGAAGCGAAAGAAGCAGAAGGTAAGAAATTAGCAGAAGATATGATTAATAGACTAGAGTTAATTAATGAGAATATTTTAAATATTTCGCAATATTCTACTGGACTTATTGATCAATATGTAGTAAAATTAAAGGACAGAATAAAGGAAATGCTACAAACAGATATAGTAGATGAAGCAAGGATTTCACAAGAAGTAGTTCTATATGCAGACAAAACATCAATAGAAGAAGAAATCACAAGATTAAAAAGTCATATTGTACAATTTAAAGAACTATTACAATCTGAAAGTATTAAAAAAGCAGGAAAAAGATTAGATTTTATAATACAAGAGATGAATAGAGAAGTAAATACAATAGGTTCTAAATCAAATTGTTTAGAAATAACAAATTTAGTAATAGAATTAAAAACTGAATTAGAAGATGTTAGAGAACAAGTTCAAAATATAGAATAGGAAGTGATTTTATAATGCAATTAGTAAATATTGGGTTTGGAAATATAGTTTCTGCAAATAGAATTATAGCAATAGTAAGTCCAGAATCTGCACCTATAAAAAGAATGGTGCAAGAGGCAAAGGATAAAGGAACAGCAATAGATGCCACATATGGAAGAAGGACGAGAGCTGTAGTTATTACAGATTCAGATCATTTAATACTTTCTGCACTTCAACCAGAAACAGTAGCATCAAGACTAGATAAAAACATAGAAAATAATTAAAAGGAGGAATTTTATATGTTGGTTAAACCATCTGTAACAGATTTATTAACAAAAGTAGATAATAGATATACATTAGTAATTATGGTCTCAAAAAGAGCAAGACAAATAGCAGCAGGAAAACCTACTGTAACAAAAGTAAAATCTCATTCAGCTGTAACACTAGCAACTAACGAAGTAGCTGAAGGAAAGGTGGTTGTATGCTAGTTATATTGTCTGGCGTTGCAGGAGCTGGAAAAAATACTATTCAAAAAGAATTAATTAAAAGAATGGAAAATGTAATAGCAATACCTTCTTATACAGATAGAGAAGTAAGACCAGGAGATGTACCAGGAGAAACATATAATTTTGTTTCAACAGAAGAATTTGAAAGAATGATAAAAGATGGGGAATTATATGAATATGACGTACATCATAATCATTATTATGGGACATCAAGAAAAATTTTAAATGAAAAAATAAAAGAAGGAAAAATTATTGTAAAAGACATAGATGTAAATGGAACTCAACATTTAATAGAACTATTAAAACAAGACACAAAAGTGGTAACAATATTTTTAAGAGTTCCAAAGGACGAACTACAAAAAAGATTAGAAAGTAGAATAGATAAACCAAGCCCAAAAGAGATTCAATTAAGATTAAATAGATTCGATTTTGAAGAATCGAAAATTGGGATATACGACTATGTAATAAAAAATAACGATTTAGAAAAAACGGTATCTATAATACAACAAATAATCGAAGAAGAAGCTAAAGTAAAAAATCCAGAGTTTTAAAATTAAGATATTGTTGTTCTTATATAAAAAAGAATAATGATATCTTTTTCTATATATCTAGAATAAGGAGACAAGATGATAGCGGAAGTAATTATAGAATCTAATGTAAAAACTTTAAATAGGCATTTTGACTACAATATACCAAAAGAAATGGAAAATAATATATCAATAGGAAGTAGGGTACTAATTCCTTTCGGAAGAAATAAAAAATTAGAAGAAGGTTTTGTAACAAACATTAAAGAAAGCACAGAATATGAAGTAAAAGATATTGCAAAAATAGAAGAACAATCACTAACAACAGAAAAAATAATTTTAGCTAAATGGATGGCCAAAAGATATTTTTCAAATGTAGCAGAATGTATGAAATTAATGCTTAAACCAGGAACAACTACAAAGAATTTTGCGAATCGTGCAAAAGATAAGACAGCACTATTTGCATCTTTAGTTATGAGTAATGAACAAACATTGGATTATATCAACAATAATAAGATAAAATCAGAAAAACAACAAAGAATTTTAATGTATCTAATAAAAAATGGACAAACCTTGCAATCAGAATTAATAGAAAAAACAGAGACTTCAAGAGCAATTGTAAAAACGCTAGAAAAAAATGGATTTTTAAAACTACAAGAACAAAAAGTAGTAAGAAATCCATTATTAAATAAAAATATTACAAGAACAAAAAATTTACAATTTACAACTGAACAACAACTAGCGTATTCTAAAATTGCAGATTCAATAGAAAGAAAAGAATTTAAAAAATATTTATTATATGGTGTAACTGGTTCCGGAAAAACTGAAATCTATTTGCAATTAATAGAAAAGATAGTAGAACAAGGAAAAAGTGCTATAATGCTAGTTCCAGAAATTTCACTTACACCACAAATGATTAATAGATTTATAGAAAGATTTGGAAAAGAAATTATCTCTGTATTGCATAGTAAATTATCTGTTGGTGAAAGACATGACAGTTGGGAGAGAATAGAAAGTGGTGAGGCAAGAATTGTTATAGGTGCTAGGTCAGCAATTTTTGCACCAGTTAAAAATCTTGGGATAATAATAATTGATGAAGAACATGATTCATCTTATAAATCAGAAATGCCACCTAGATATAATGTAAAAGAAGTAGCAACAGAGCTTGCAAAATACAATAAAATCCCAGTATTATTAGGAAGTGCAACACCTGATATAACTACATTTTATGAAGCACAACAAGGGAATATAGAACTTTTAAAATTAACTAAAAGAGCAAATAACTCTAATTTGCCAAGTATAGAAGTTGTAGATTTAAAACAGGAACTTGCCAATGGCAATAGAACGATGATTAGTGTTAAACTATATAAATTAATAGAAGAAAACTTAAAGAATAAGAAACAAACGATTCTTTTCTTAAATAGAAGGGGATTTTCTACATTTATAATGTGTAGAGATTGCGGATATGTTGCTAAATGTAGAAATTGTAATATAAGCCTTACATATCACAAAAAAGAAGAAAAATTAAAATGCCACTATTGTGGATACGAGGAATCTTTAGTTAAGATATGTCCTAATTGTGGTAGCAAGAAAATAAGACATTTTGGAACAGGAACTCAAAAATTAGAACTGGAAATAAATAAAATGTTTCCAAAAGCTTCAACAATTAGAATGGATATAGACACTGTAACAAAGAAAAATTCACATGAGGAAATTCTTAGAAAGTTTAATGAGGAAAAAATAGATATTTTAATTGGAACACAAATGATTGTTAAAGGTCATCATTTTCCAGATGTTACATTAGTTGGTGTTGTTTCTGCAGATGGAAGTCTAAATATAGATGATTATAGGGCAAGTGAAAGAACATTCGATTTGCTTGTACAAGTAGCAGGAAGAGCAGGAAGAGAAAAATTACCGGGAAATGTAATAATTCAAACATATAATCCAGATAATTATAGTATTCAATATTCTAAAAAACAAAACTATGAAGAGTTTTATAATGTAGAAATAAAATTAAGAAAGCAATTGAGATATCCGCCTTTTTGTGATATAATTATGTTTGGAATAAGTGGTGAAAGAGAAGAAATTGTATCCAAAACTGCTAATCAACTATATGCTAATTTGCATAAAAAAATTCAACAGGAAGATATAGCTGCAAATATTTTAAAACCATTACCTGCACCAATAGACAAAATAAAAAATAGGTATAGATGGAGAATAATAATAAAATCAGAAGTAAACGACAAATTAATAGAGATTATAAATGAATGCTTATATGATAAAGAACTATTAAAAAATAATGCAAGAGTTATTGCAGATATAAATCCGACAAATATGATGTGATTTTATAAAAAGGAGGAAAAAATGGCAATTAGATTAATTAGACAAAACGGAGATGAAATATTAAGAAAAAGAGCAAGAGAAGTAGAAAAGTTTGATAATAAATTAAAAGAACTTGTAGATGATATGATAGAAACTATGCATAAAAATAACGGAGTAGGATTAGCTGCACAACAAGTTGGAATATTAAAAAGAGTTATTGTAATAGATATATATGATGGAAAGGGTCCTATTGTGCTAATAAATCCTGTAATTATAAAAACAAAAGGGGAACATGAGGTGGAAGAAGGTTGTCTAAGTTTTCCTAATCAATTTGCTGTACTTTTAAGACCAAAAGAAGTAGAAGCAGAATATTATGATTTAGAAGGTAAAAAACAAAAAATTAAAGCCAAGGACTTATTAGCGCAAGCAATTTGTCACGAAACTGATCATTTAGATGGGATTTTATTTGTAGACAATATGTTACCTGGAACATTAGAAACTATTAAGCCAGAATAATGGATATAGATTATTTGTAATTTTAAAAGGAGATTGTTTATGTTAAAAATATTATTTATGGGAACTCCAGATTTTGCACAAGAATCATTAAAAAGTATATATGATGCAGGATTCGAAATAATTGGAGTAGTAACAAATCCGGATAAACCAAAAGGAAGAGGAATGAAGCTAGCATATTCACCAGTAAAAGAATATGCTTTAGAAAAAAATCTAAAAATTTATCAACCAATTAAAATAAGAAATAATACGGAATTTTTAAATGAAATTAAAACTTTGGCTCTAGATGTAATTTGCGTTGTAGCATATGGAAAAATTTTACCAAAAGAAATATTAGAAATTCCTAAATTAGGTTGTATAAATGTTCATGGCTCATTACTTCCTAAATATAGAGGAGCTGCGCCAATTCAATGGGCAGTTTTAAATGGTGATAAAACTACTGGAATTACAACAATGTATATGGACGAAGGCATGGATACAGGAGATATGATTCTTAAAGAAGAAGTTGAAATTGGTCCAGAGGAAACAACAGGCGATTTATGGCAAAAACTTTCTAAGCTTGGTGGAGAAATCTTAGTAAAGACTTTAAAATTAATAGAAGAAGGTAAAGCACCAAGGGAGAAACAAACAGAAGAAGCAACTTTAGCGCCAATGCTTAATAAAGAAATGGCATTAATAGATTGGGAAAACTCTGATGCAAATAAGATTCATAATTTAATTAGGGGTCTTAATCCAATAATGGGAGCATATTCATATATAGATGGTAAGAAAATCAAATTTTGGAAATCAAAAGTATTAACAAAGGAGGAATTCTTTTCGTATAAAACCGAATTTGAAGAATATGAAGCCAAGTTTAATAATCTAGTACCAGGAACAATTTTAATTGCAGATGATAAAGATGGATTATATATAAAAGCTAATGGTGGAGTATTAAAAATATTAGAGATTCAAGGCGAAAATGCAAAAAGAATGCCTACAGCAGATTTCTTAAGAGGAAATCATTTAATTGCAGGTATGATTTTTCTAAAGAAATATAATTTTTAGAGCATGAAATATTTTTTGGAAAATAGTTGTAAAAATATATAGAAATTGATATACTTGATACAGATTTTAAGTATATCAATTTTTTTGTTATGTAATACTCTTGAACGATGATAGAGTAAATATAGGAGGGATAACTATGGAAGAAAATAATGAGAATGTAAATTTAGTAGAAAATATTTTAAATGAGGAAGAAGATAACATAAATATCGCAGAAGAAGTTATAACAACTATTGCAGGAATTGCTGTTTCAGAAATCTCAGGAGTAGCTGAAATGGCTGGTGGAATAGCTGGAGGTATAACAGAAGTATTAAGTGGAAAGAAAAATTTAAGCAAAGGTATTAAAGCAGAAACTGATGGAAATAATGTAAAAATAGATGTAAACATAATTGTAAATTATGGAGTTCGTATTCCTGATGTAGCTTTTGATATTCAAAATAAAGTAAAACAATCAGTAGAGACAATGACAGGATTAAAAGTAAATGAAGTAAATGTACATGTTCAAGGTGTAAATATAGAAAAAACAGAAGAAAACTAAGGAGGAAAACATGAAATTTTTAGATAGATTTATATTAGTTGTATTTTCAATAATAATGTTTGTATTGTCAGTAATTACAGCAAGTGTAATATTTGGTTGGATAGAATTAGAAAATTTAATGCCATATTTAGAAAGTGCATTATCTACAGAACCAACTTCTAATATAATATTAGGTGTTTCAATTGTGTTTATACTACTAGCATTAAAAGCAATTTTCTTTGGTGGCAAAGATGAAAGAGCTACTAAAGATGGTATTTTAATGGAAAATGATAATGGAAGATTATTAATTTCTAAAGATACTCTAGAGAACTTAGTTGTAAATATAGTTAATGGGTTTGATGGAACAGAAAATGTTGTAGCAAAAGTAGGATTAGATAAAGAAAATAATTTAAGAGTATATGTTACATTATATGTACATCCAAATATTGTAATCAAAGATTTAACTGCAAGTATACAAAATAGAGTAAAAGAAGCAATAAAGAAAACTTCAGATTTAGAAACTAAAGCAGTAAATGTAAGAGTTAGAAATATTACTCCAACAATAGAAAACAAGGTGGAAGGGTAGAAAGGGAGATAAATATGAATAATTTTAAAGATTTTGTTTCTGAATATAGTGGAGCTATAATTGGTGCTGTCATTGCAATATTAATTCTATTAACAGGTTTATACAAGTTAATTATTGGTATTATACTAATTGTGATGGGCATTTTTATAGGAAATTATGTTCAAAGAAATAAATATGCAGTAAAAGAAAAATTAAAAAATTTTATAGACAAAATGTAAGAGGGGAATTAAATGGAAAAATCAGCAAAAAGAGAATTAACATTTAAAATATTATATAGTGGTCAAATAAATAAAGAAATGAATGATGAAGAATTACAAATTTTTTTAGGAGAAAATAATTTAAAAGAAAGAGATAAAGAAGACATACAAAAAACTATAAATGCGATAAATAATAATATAGAAGACATTACAGAAAAAATTTCAAAAAATCTTAAAGATAATTGGACAATAGATAGAATATCTAAAATTGATAAAGCTTTATTAATACTAGCAATTTATGAAATTCAGTACAAAGAAATTCCTTTTAAAGTAGTAATAAATGAAGTCGTAGAACTGGCTAAAAAATATGGTGAAGATACATCTGCATCATTTATTAATGGAGTACTTGCAAATGTGGTTAAGGAGTTAAATATAGAATAATGGAATATAAAGCAATATCTGTAACAGAATTAAATAGTTATATAAAAAATAAAATAGCGGATGATGAATACTTAAATAATATATTAATTAAAGGAGAAATCTCAAATTTTAAGCACCATTACACTGGTCATATGTATTTTACATTAAAAGATGACAATTCTTTAATTAAATGTATTATGTTTAAATCATATACATCTAATTTAAAATTTGTACCAAAAGATGGAATGAGTGTGTTAGCTTTTGGTACTGTTTCAGTTTTTGAAAGAGATGGCGTGTATCAATTATATTGTAAAGCTATGCAAGAAGATGGAATGGGAAGTCTTTACGCTGCCTACGAAGAGTTAAAAGCTAAATTAGAAAAAGAAGGATTATTTAGTAAGGAGCATAAAAAACAATTACCAGTTATGCCAAAAGTTATAGGTGTATTAACTTCTAATACAGGTTCAGTAATTAAAGATATTATAAATGTTTCTACAAGAAGAAATCCAAATGTATATATAAGATTATATCCAGTTCCTGTTCAAGGAGAAGGTGCAGGAGAAAAGATTGCAGAAGCTATTAAAATAATGAATAAAAATAAATTAGCAGATGTCTTGATATTGGCAAGAGGAGGAGGATCGTTAGAAGATTTATGGCCTTTTAACGAAGAAGTTGTAGCAAGAGCTATTTACGAGTCAGAACTTCCAATTGTTTCTGCAGTAGGACATGAAACGGACTTTTCTATTTCGGATTTTGTCGCAGATCTGCGTGCTCCAACGCCTTCAGCTGCAGCAGAGATAGTGGTGCCTAACATAACAGACATAATGCAAAATTTAAGTACATATAATATTAGATTAAAAAATGCATTAAAGAAAAAAGTAGAACTAATGCAGATGAGATATGAAAAATGTATGAGAAGTAGAGTATATACTGATCCATTAAAAATTGTAAATGATAACTATTTAAAATTAGACATATTAGTAAAATCTATAACAAATAGTGTAACAAATAAACTTCAAGTAAGTAAAACACAAGCTATAAAGAATTTTTCTAAATTAGATGCATTAAGTCCTTTAAAAACTTTAAGTAGAGGATATTCGATAATAGAAAAAAATAATGGTATTGTAAAGAGTATAGCTGACTTGCAAAAAGATGATACAATAAATATTAGAATGCAAGATGGTAAGAAGCAAGCTAAGATTCTTTAAGATATGGGGGAAATATGGAAGAGATTAATTTTGAAGAAGCGATGAAAAAATTAGAGCAAATTACAGCTGAATTAGAAAAGGGAGATTTATCATTAGATGAATCAGTTAAGAAATTCGAGGAAGGCATTAAGCTTTCAAAAGAATGTAATAAAATATTAGAAGATTCAGAAAAGAGAATCAATATCTTAATAAATAATGATGGAAATATAACAGAAGAGAATTTTTTACCAAAGGAAGGATAGGATAAAGGGAGATGAATTATTTTACAGAATTTATAACAAACAAATTTATTTATGTACCATTATTAACATGGTTTGGAATACAATTGTTTAAAGTTATTTGGGATTTAGTAACTACAAAGAAATTTAACTTTAAGAGAATATTAGGAGCAGGAGGAATGCCTAGTTCACACTCGGCAGTAGTTGTTTCTTTAGCAACACTAATTGGTAAGGAACATGGTTTAGATAGTTCTATATTTGCTCTTTCAGTTATTTTTGCTTTTGTTGTTATGTATGATGCTGCAGGAGTAAGAAGAGCAGCAGGAAAACAAGCAAAATTATTAAATAAATTAATAGAAACACCAGGTTTATCTGGAGTACAGGTTTCTGAAAAATTAGTAGAAGTTCTAGGACATACACCATTTCAAGTATTTGTGGGAGCTATAATTGGTATAATTGTTGGATGTATATTCTAAAAAATAAAATTTAGGAGATAGTATTATGCAAGATATCGAAATTGCAAGAAATGCAAAATTAAAAAATATTAACGAAATTGCTCAAAAGTTAGGAATAAGTGAAGATTATCTAGAGCAATATGGTAAATATAAAGCCAAAATATCTTTAGATTATTATGATAAAGTCAAAAACAATAAAGACGGAAAGCTTATATTAGTTACTGCAATAAATCCTACACCACTTGGTGAAGGTAAAACAACTACCTCTATAGGATTAGCAGATGCGTTTTATAAGATAAATAAGAAAGCAATATTAGCATTACGTGAGCCTTCTTTAGGACCAGTGTTTGGAGTTAAAGGAGGAGCTACAGGTGGAGGCTATTCACAAGTAGCACCTATGGAAGATATAAATTTGCATTTTACAGGAGATATTCATGCAATAACAACAGCCAATAATCTTTTAAGTGCAATGATAGACAATCATATTTGGCAAGGAAATGAACTAGGGATAGAAAAAGTAACATGGAAAAGATGTTTAGATTTAAATGATAGAGCATTAAGAAAGGTGGAAGTATCTCTTTCTGGCGAGAAAAATATGAAGCCAAGAGAAGATGGTTTTGATATAACAGTTGCTTCCGAAATAATGGCAATTCTATGTTTAGCTAAAGATATGCAAGATTTAAAAAGAAGATTAGGAAACATAGTTATTGGTTATAATAAACAAAATAAACCCGTAACATGTAGAGATTTAAAAGCTGATGGAAGTTTAGCAGTAATTCTTAAAGATGCGATAAAACCTAATCTAGTTCAAACATTAGAAAATAATCCAGTATTAATACATGGTGGTCCATTTGCTAATATTGCACACGGATGTAATAGTATAATTGCAACAAATATGGCATTAAAAATGGGAGATTATGTAGTTACAGAAGCTGGATTTGGGGCAGATTTAGGAGCAGAAAAATTCTTAGATATAAAATGTAGATTACTAGAAAAAACGCCTGATGCAGTTGTAATAGTTGCAACCTTAAGAGCATTAAAATATCATGGTGGTGTAAGTAAAGAAGAATGCTCTAAAGAAAATATTGAAGCATTAAAAGTAGGAATTCATAATTTGTTAAGACATATTGATAATATAAAGAAATATGGTATAACACCAATAGTTGCAATAAATAAATTTGTTACAGACATTGATAATGAAATAGAAATATTAAAAGAAGAATTAAACGGAGTTGTAGAAGTAAGTTTATTAGAAAACTGGGCAAAAGGTGGAGAAGGAGCTATTGATTTAGCACAAAAGCTTACAAAGATATGTGAAACAAAGAATGAGTTTAAATATATATATGATATTAATGCTACTGTTGAAGCAAAAATAAAAGCTGTAGCACAAAAGATTTATGGTGCAACTGATGTAGAATATTCGGATACTGCAAAAGAACAGTTAAAAGAATTAAATGATTCAAAATTCCCAGTGTGTATTGCAAAAACGCAATATTCTTTCTCAGATGATCCAAAAGATTTATTAGGAGATAAACCATTTAATCTTCATGTAACAGAATTAAAATTAAAAGAAGGTGCAGAGTTTATCGTTGTTTTAACAGGAAAGATAATGACAATGCCAGGACTTCCTAAAAAACCTGCAGCAGAGAATATAAATATTGATGAAAATGGAGTAATAGAAGGAATATTTTAATATATTGTATAAAAACACCATATATGGATAAAATAATTTTAAATTGTTTTATAAGTGTGGTGTTTTTATGTTTAAAAAGATAAAAAATAAATCGTTAAAAATGATGGCAATTTTGTCAGTAATTATATTGTTAGCAACTATATTCCTTATTATATTATCAAAAGTTCCTGAAGAAAATGAGGTAGAGGCACTTTCTAAATATGGTTCTAGAGGTAGCGAGGTTACACAAATACAAACAAAATTAAAAAGATGGGGATATTATAATGGGAATATAGATGGAATCTATGGAAGTCAAACAGTGGAAGCTGTTAAGTATTTTCAAAGGAAAAATAATTTAGCTGTAGATGGAATTGCTGGTAAAAATACATTAGAAGCTATGGGAATATTTAATTCATCTTCTTCATCTGGTTCATCAAGTTCAAATTCATCAGACTTAAACTTATTAGCAAGAGTTATCTATGGCGAAGCTAGAGGGGAGCCATATACTGGACAGGTAGCGGTTGGTGCAGTTGTATTAAATAGAGTAAGAAGCAGTTCATTTCCTAATACTATTTCTGGAGTAGTATATCAAAGTGGTGCTTTTGATGCAGTTCGTGATGGTCAAATAAACTTAACTCCTAATTCGACAGCTAAAAAGGCTGCCCAAGATGCTTTAAATGGATGGGACCCATCATATGGAGCAGTATATTATTTTAATCCAGCAACTGCAACAAATAAATGGATATGGTCAAGGCCAATGACAGTAACAATAGGAAATCATAGATTTTGTAAATAGAGATTTTAGGGACATCCCTAAATCCCTAGAATTTTCTTGACAAACAATGGACATATTGATAAGATATGGAAAGAAAAATAGGAGGATAAATTAATGATATTATATCCCGATTTTTATTGTAACAATATAAAAGATATAGATATAAATAAATTAAAAGAAAACAATATAAAAGGAATAATTTTAGATGTTGATAATACATTAATAGATTTAGATCATAATTTATTAGAAGGTGCAGAAGAATGGTGCAATAATTTAAAAAAGCAAAATATAAAATTCTGCATTTTATCTAACTCAAATAAAAAAGAAAAAGTAAAAAAAGTAGCTAAATTATTAGATATTCCTTACATATATTTTGGGACAAAGCCTTTAAAGAGAGGATTTAAAAAGGCAAAAGAAATGTTGAATTTACCATATAATGAATTAGCAATAATAGGAGATCAAATTTTTACAGATATTATAGGTGGTAATAGATGCAAGATTTATACAATATTGGTAGAGCCAATAAGTACAAGAGAATTGTTTATTACTGCTATAAAAAGAGGCGTAGAAAATATAATAATAAGCAAATATAAAAAGCAACATAAGAATGGGAAAGAAGGATAGAGATGTTTTTTAATGATGTACATATAATGGTATATGTAGCATTTGGAATTTTAGGTCTGATTGTTGGGAACATATTACCACATATAAATAAAAGATTAATAGAACATAAAAAAGTCTTTGATAAATCGTTTTTTACAGAATACCCAAAAAATTTTGAGCCACATTACATACATATGATGTTAATAGCAGTAATATATGTGTTATTACTGTACAAATTTGGATTGCAACCAAATTTTATACAAAATTTAGATTTAATAAAATATATGATATTAACGCCAATGTTATTTTCTGTTGCTGTTATAGATTTTAAAGAGAATATAATACCAAACAGGTTATTACTAACAATGGCAGAAATAGGATTGTTACTAACATTTATTTATGGAATATCAGATATTAATTTGGCGATGGATATGTTATTAGGAATGTTAGTAGGAACTGTAATTTTTGGTATATTAACATTACTAGGAAGACTAGTTTCTGGAAAAGATGCAATGGGAATGGGAGATGTAAAATTAATGGCAGCATTAGGTCTTTTCTTTGGTTCTTCTAATATTTTAGCAATATCAATAATATCATTTTTATTAGGAGCAATAATTAGTATAATACTAATAGTAAGTAAGAAAAGAAAGATTGATGATTACATACCGTTTGGACCTTTTATAGTAATTGCAGCATATATATCAATATTTGTACCTTTTAGTGCAATCTTATTTGTATTACTTAAAGTTTTTACACTAGGACTATATAAAGTATAGTAGTTTTATTGGGGGTTGATACTAATGAATGAAAAAATTAAATGGTTAAGAGAAAAATTAAGTACTCTAGATTTAGACGGGATGATTGTATCTAATCCTGTAAATATTAAGTATTTAACAGGAATTGATGCAGAAGGAGTTTTATTAATTACAAGAAAAGAAAATATTTATATAACAGATGCAAGATACACAGAACATATTAATAGTATACTCACCATTGATGACGAGATTAGTTTATACGATTATAAAGATATTGACCCTATAGATTATGAAAACTTATTTATGTTTTGTAGCAATGTAGGATTTGAAGAGAATTATGTAACATATGCAAAATATAAAGAATATAAGCAAGTATATAAGATAAATAATTTGGTGGAAACAGATAATTTTATAGAAACACAAAGAATGATTAAAGCTCCAGATGAAATTAACAATATCCAAAAAGCATGTAAGATTACAGATGCATGTTTTAACCACATTTGTAATTTTATAAAAGTAGGAATGACAGAAAAAGAAATAGCATTCGAGATAGAACATTATTTTAGAACACATGGGGCTGATGGTATAGCGTTTGATACAATCGTAGCATCTGGAAGCAATTCATCAATGCCACATGCAATTCCAACAGATAGGAAAATAGAAGTTGGTGATCCAATTACTATAGATTTTGGATGTAAATATAAAGGGTATTGTTCAGATATGACAAGGACAATCTTTGTAGAATATGTACCAGAAGGAATAAAACCTATATATAATTTAGTATTAAAGAATCAACAATTAACATTAGATGCTATACAAGAAAATGCAAATGCTAGAATATTAACAATGATGGTAGAAAGCGATTTTAAGGTAAATGGATATACATTAGACCATAGTTTAGGACATGGTGTTGGTTTGGATATTCATGAAAAACCTTTTATAGGCAAAAAAGACTTTTTACTAAAAGAAAATATGATTGTAACTGATGAACCAGGAATTTATTTACCAGGTAAGTTTGGTGTAAGAATAGAAGATACAGTTTTAGTTACAAAAAATGGTTGTATAAGATTAACAGAATCTGATAAAAATTATATTATAGTAAATAATTGATGCTAAAACTATGTAACACTTGATTTTTATGTATATATGTAGTAAAATAGACAAAGTGCAAAAAAGAGAAATAAAGAAAATATTAGGAGGTAATAATTATGGCAGAAGTTTATTCAGCAGGAGATTTTAGAAATGGAACAACATTCGAAATGGATGGAAATGTATTTAAGGTAGTAGAATTCCAACATGTTAAACCAGGAAAGGGATCTGCTTTCGTAAGAACAAAATTAAAAAATGTTATTACAGGAGCAGTTATAGAAAAAACATTTAACCCATCAGAAAAATATCCAGGAGCAGAAATAGAAAAAAGAGATATGCAATATCTATATCAAGATGGTGATTTATACTATTTTATGGATAACAATACATATGAACAAATACCATTAAATGAAGAACAAATTGGTGATGCATTAAAATATATGAAAGAAAATATGGATATGAAGATTTTATCTTATAAAGGTAAAGTATTTGCTGTTGAACCACCAATGTTTGTAGAATTAGAAGTTACATATACAGAACCAGGTTTTAGTGGAAATACAACTACAACATCTGGTAAACCAGCTAAACTAGAAAATGGATTAGAAATAAGTGTTCCATTATTCGTAGAAATAGGAGATAAAATAAGAATAGATACTAGAACTGGTGAATATATGGAAAGAGTCTAAAAGAAAGAGGATTTGTTATGGGAATAAAAGAACAATTACAAAAACTAATGTTAGATATGAAAGCAAACATTAGAGATGAAAAAGACTTAAAATATGTTCAAGAAAATGTTATTACAACATTAGCAGATATGTTACAAAAAATGGATGATATAAATAATAATAATCAAATTAAAATTGCTAAATTAGAAGATAAAATAGATAGAATGGCAAAAGAATTATATCTTAATGATGTATATGATATAGAAATTGTTTGCCCATATTGTAACTATCAATTTGAAACAGAATTTGATGAAAATCAAAAAGAGGTAAAATGTCCAGAATGTAATAATATAATAGAATTAGATTGGTCTTGTGATGACGATTGCGAAGAGCATTGTGGTGATGGATGTGATTCATGTAGTGGTTGCGGACATCATCATGATACAGATCAAGATTTAGAAGATGATATGTAAAACTTAAAAAGTGCATAGAATATATGCGCTTTTTTGTTTATGTTTTTTAAATAAAGTTAAAAATATTCAATTGGATTTACATATTTATCATTAATTCGCATTCCTAGGTGAAGATGAGTACCAGTTGTAGCACCATTAGTAGGCTTTCCGGTGGAGTCTGTATATTTATTTCCTGGCACGCCATAGACATATTTTGGACCTACATTAGCTATAATTTGGCCTTGCAAGACAAAGTCCCCTTCTTTAACTATATAGTTAGGTGAGATATGGCAATAGGTAATTTTAAAATCTCCAAATGACAAAGTTAAAGTATATCCGCCAGCACCAAGAAAACCCAGAAATGTAATTTTACCATCTGCAATAGCAATTAGATTAGTACCTTCTGGAGCACCTATATCTGTTCCATAATGATATGAAGAAGCACCAGCAGTTGGAGAAATTCTTTTGCCAAAGGGAGAAGTTACTTTAGTATAACCGGGTATGGGCCAAGCAAACCCAGAAGAAGAGATAGTAATGTAGTTACTATATATTAAATTTTGATTAGAAGTTGTTATATTTAAAGATACAAAGAAAGTTGTAAATATAAATAGAATTATAAAAAACGTAATAAAGAATTTATAAAACAATGAAACCTCCATATTAGGTGCTAACTAGAATACTTAGCACCTAATTTTTCTTTTAAAGATTTTAAAAACTGTATTTTGGTCTTAGAAAATTTAGGGTATTCTATGAACGAGTTTGAAACAATAGCTGATTCTGCTTTTGTTAAAACATCAGTTTTTCTATTCTCTAGGAACAAATATAAGACTAACAAATCTAATGCTCTAAAAGACATAGCTTTTAAAAATTTAGGATTATCTATTGAATTAATAGCTAATCGTTTTAATCTAGGAGTCTTTGCTTTTGACCAATCATCATTATGTGTATCTTGAAAATCATAAGGAGTTTTACAGTTAGAGAAAAAAGCTAAAGTCCAGGAACGTATTAATAAATCATAGTTATTTCCAGGAGATACTTTACTTATAAAATCTCTTTCTATTCGTTCGTCAAAAGTACTTAAACTAGAAAAAGTTATATTTAATTTTATATGCAAATCTTTATCTAGTTTGTATGCTTTTTCTAAAATATTTATGTCTGGTAAAAGAGGGAGTCTACCTAAATAATAGATAATATTTTCCTTTAACAGAAATAATGTACTAGATGTTAATTTGGGTAATTTAATACAAGTAGTTGTATTAAAAAGATTTCCATTGTAACAGCTATTGAAAATATCATATAAAAATAATTGAATGCTTTTAAGATCATTAGTAGATAAATTATTTAATTGCTTACGAACAATATTAGTAATTTCGTCTGAATTGGGGAAGACTAGATATCTAGAAACATCTTTAACATTTTTTGTAATTAAAGCATTTACTATTTTAGTTGCTAAAATTTCAGAATCCATATATATCACCTAAAATATATTTTATTAAAATTAAAAAGCCTACTATGTTACTAGTAGACTTTGTGGCAGGGGTAGAAGGATTCGAACCCTCACAGGCGGTTTTGGAGACCGATGTGCTACCATTAACACTATACCCCTAAAAAATAAGCAATACTATAGTATCATACTGAAAAAATATATGCAAGAGTTTTTTGAAAATTATTGTGATAAATTTTAAAATATGATAAAATAATATATGTACTTGGGGATGTAATGGTTTCGACATTAATCTAGAAGTATAAAAAGCGAGTAGTGGATGGTTGCTTTGGCCACTTAAAAAAAGCAAAATTAAATATAAACGCTAATAACGAAGAATTAGCTTACGCTGCCTAGTTGCAACGTCGTCTAAATTATAAAGCCTACTGTTATAATTTGGGCGCCAAATTAAAGTAGGAAACGAAGCTATTAGTTCTCTGGAATAGTGGGTAATTAAGAGATACTATATATATTGTTTTGTTTATTAATCAATTTATATGGGAAAGTTAAATAATAAACTGCACTCGGAGAAATTTATATGGAAGGGTTAGTGGACAGGAGTTCGATTCTCCTCATCTCCACCAATGACATTTCTGTTTCGAACTATTCGAATTTTATGATATGAAACAACCAGATAATATAAGCCTGGTTGCTTTTTTTGCCAATTTTAAAATATATATTTACAACATATATTTTGAAAATAATAGACCTAAATTATGTCTAAATAAAATTTTAGAAAAAAGAGGGGATAGCAAATGAAAAAAAATAAAGAAGATATTAGGAAGTCTAGGAATTTTTTTAGTGGGTTTAAAGTCAAAAGTTTTTGCAACGTATGACTTTCCAGACAAATTTGTAGAAGTAAAATATGGAACATTCGAACCAACTATTGCGGAAAAATTTTCTGTAATAACTAAATTAGTGCTTCCAATTATTTTATTTTTTATAGGATTGGGAGTAATATTAAATAAAAAAATAAGTAAAAAAATAAAAATAATTATATTAGTAGTTTTAATTTTGATAGGAATATTAGCTAATATACTTATAAAATATTTATAAATTCATCAAGTTAATTATTGAATAAAAATATTATGAATTTTGTTTTACGAAATGTAATTGAATATACAAATAAAAACACCAAAAGGTGTTTTTTGTTATTTAGAAAATTCTTCATATTGTTCTTTATGTTTTATAGGAATTTGTTCCAATGTTCCATCTTTGGTAATATTATATCTTTTGGTAGCTAAGTCTTCTGCTAATTCTAATCTGTGAGTAGTAAGTAATAGCATAACATTTTTTTCTTCAGCATAGCGAGTAATCATTTTTAATTGTTCTCTAATAAGACTATTTTCTACATTACCAACAGGTTCGTCAACAATAACTATTGATGTATTATCATCTATACTATATAACATCTTAGATAAAGCGAGTCTTCTTTGTTGACCAGTAGAAAATTCCATAAACTTTTTAGATGATAATTGTTCTAAAAAATTAGGAGAGTCGAATTTTAATTCTTGTAACATTTTATTCAATTTTGTTTGTTCAGCTGGAGAAAGATCAGAAAGATTTTTCTTGCCTGTAATTTGAAATAATACATTAGTTTCATTACCTAAATCTATACTTGGTCTAAAAGAGATGAATTCACTTCCTAAATTATCAACCATTTCGCAATTATCTAATTGTATAGCATTTCTATTATTTATATCGCCTCTTTTTAAAAATCTTAAGAATGTACTTTTACCAGAGCCAGATTCACCAGATAATAAGACAACATCACCACGTTTCATACTAAATTCAGGAATATTTAAAGTCATAGAATAATTGATTTCTCCAGTATCATAATTCTTTTTAGGATAAAAATTGCCATTAAAATCATGTATAGAGATAGAGTTAAATGAATGTGTAGCACCTTTTAACGGGTAAACCTTTTCATCCATCTGTTTTAATATTTGATTAACTTTTTGACAAGTTTTTTGAAATTCTTCTTCATCTCTACGACTATAAAATATTCCTTGGGCAGCATCTATAAAATCTTTACCAATACTTTTGGCTGCTTGGAGACTAAGTAAAGCTTCTGCCAAAGATTTACCGTCAATTTTACCAGTTGGAGTTTCTCTAACTTTTTTATTAATATATGCACCAGATATTATCGCTGTAGCTAAATCTAAACAGATACTATATGCAAATCTGTCATTTTCTAACTTATGCTCTAATTTCCTTTCATCAGATATTATTGATTCTATATTTTGAATAGCTAATTTCTCTGCAGTAGAGCTTACTTGTTCATTATGTAATAAATCATGACGAGTTCTAGATTCCTCATTCCTTAAATTCCAAAGGTTCTCTTTATAATCAGTTTTACGTAGTCCATATAATAATTTTAATCCACTAATAGTAATAGTACCAATTGTTATTAATGGTATGCCTTTACTTTTATTATTATTTTCGTCTTTAGCACTTTTAGAAATTGAACCTAAAGTAGCAACTAAACCAAGTCCAATCCCTAAATAATTTTCTAACTTTTTATATGTAAGTCTAGAAGATTCTCTCTCGTAATCATCAAAGGTAGATAGAACCTCATTAACAGACATACTAGTATCATACATATATTCTTTTTCTTTTCCATTGTGTAATTCTTTTCCTTTTTCCTGTTTTAAAATTATTCCATCTCTAGCAGCTTGAGCTATTTGTGAATAATCAGCTAAGGAATCAAGTCTTTCTTTTAAGAAAAATTCAGTTTTTGAGGCTGCGGATAACCTATATATAAAATCTTGCATCAAGCTTTTATAAGAGATAATATTTTTTTTGCTTTTAGATATATCTTTTTTTCCCAGTTGAAGAGATTCATTATATCGTTGAAAACCTTCATGCATTATTCGTTCTACTATTTGAAGCCCTAAACTAAGATTTTTTAAATCTGATGTTTGGATAGTTCCAGATTTTGAAGAGTTTTTTAGATTCCTGTGCTTTGAAACTTTTGAACCGTTATTAGTTAATTCTTTTCTTATTTTTGAAGTGATAACTCTAATTGATATTCCATTTGGACCATTTAATTTCTTCTTCATTTACTTCTCCTTGTAAACATAATATATAACAATTATATCATTTTTTAGCATTTTATGCAATATTATGGAAAATAGAGGAGGTATTAAAAGAAAGAAAAGCCCCACGCTTTTGTAGATAAAAGCATGGGGATCAAGAGTTTAAATTATCGGATATTTAATGAAATTTTACATTACCATTTTTACTGATGATACTACCAGAAGCAGTATATTTACCAGACAAAACGGGATAGTTGTGACAACTTCCATTTTTTGAGTACACATCCACGTTAGACATACCAAGATTGTTGAGTTTACAATCGATATTACCATTATGGCTGGTAATATCTAACTCAACATCTGAATGAAGATATGAGTTTACCCGGATGCATCCATTCTTGCATTCAAGTTGTAATTTTTTAAAAATTGCATCCTCCACTTTGATGCTACCATTTGTAGAAATTGCGTCAATGGTTGGTGCTTTGATGCTGCCAACAGAAATACTTGCACTTTTTGATTGAATGCTTATAATTTCCACGGAACTCAGGGGAAGCATGATATCCAGCTGTAAACTATTGAAAGAGCTACTAATGACAGTACCATTTATAATGGTTACTCCTCCAGAAGAAGAACCTTCAATATTTGCAGTGACTCTTAATGAGTCGTTGTTTGGGACTGCATCAAATTGAAAGTCCTTAGTAGAAGCTGTACCATGTAATCTGGCAATAATTACGTTTTCATGACCTTCGTAGATATTTACCCGTACGTTACTTGTAACATACAGTTTCTTGATTTGGCTAGGGGCTTTTCTGATTTCATTTATCTCCTCGCCCGTATCACCGGTATTAACATGTTTACCGTTAATGATAATGTCATCTCCGTTAATAATGACATTTTGACCTGAAATGTTCCCGAAAAAATTAAACTTACTCATAATGCACTTGTTCCTCCTATTTATTTGTATTATAAATTATTAATAGATACAATGTACAAGAAGATTTTTTCAACTTGTACGATATAATTATTATACCACAAAAAATAGAGATAAGGAATACTATAAAAGGATTGCACTATTTTACATAATATGGTAAAATTATAATAGTTTTAAATTAAGGAGAGTTTTTATGGAAAAAATAATTTTATTATATTCAGATTTAGAAGGTACAATATTAAGGGAATCAGATAGCAAATATGATGATACAGATATGTATAATTTTTTAAAGCAATTATCAAGATTGCAAGAATTGATGGACGCAAAAGTAAGAATGCATATAGTTTCGCCAATTAGTCAAAATCAAATGACAGATATTTTGGAAAAATTAGACAAAAGTTTTACTGGTTTTAATAGACTTCAAAAAGAGCCGATTAAGAAGTTAAAATATATAGAAGGAGCAGCTGCATCATCAAAGGATGAATTTGTAGCTGGACCACAACAAGATTTTACATTTAATAGATTTGTTAAGAAAATGGATTCAAGAATAGTGGCTTTAAAAAGACCTAGCAATCCTGACGATAAAAACCCAGCAGGTTTTGGTAAGCTTAATTATGTTAAAGGATGGACATCTATGGCGCAGGAGAGATATGATGTAAAAATGATTATATATTGTGGTAATGGAATGAACGATTTAGCATCAATGGATTACGTTAATTCTAAAAAAGGTGGTTTTGTTGTTTGCCCTGATAATAGCAGACATGAAGCTAAAGCTAGAACAAAATTGGTTGGAAGGAAAACCGATTTACAAGGACTTACAGAAGGTATAGCAAATATTAATAAATTACTAGAAAAAAGATTAAATCCAAATAAGGAAGAGCCAGATGATAATGACCAACAAGCTTTATAAAATAATAGTATCAAAATAGACTTTTAGAGTATTCTAACAGTCTATTTTTTATGTTATAATACGAATATAAATTAAATTGAAGGAGAATATATGCAAGTAGAAAAAAATAAAGAATATGTTGTAGATATAATAGATAATGGATTTCAAGGAGAGGGAATTGCCAAGATAGATGGACTTACAATTTTTATACCAAATGCTATAAAAGGCGAAAAGGTAAAAGTATTAATTGTAAAAGTCTTAGCTTCACATGCTTTTGGAAAAATTATAGAAATAATTAAACAATCAGAAAATAGAGTAACAAGTGATTGTACAACCTATAAAAGATGTGGAGGTTGTTCATTAAGACATATAAAATATAAAGGGACATTAAAAATGAAACAAAATGCAGTTCAAAGCTTAGTAAATAAGAGTTTAAATAATAAAATTAAAGTAGAAGAAACATTAGGTATGGAACATCCATATCACTACAGGAATAAAGCACAATATCCTGTAGGATTAAATAAAGATGGAAAACCAGTAATTGGTGTATTTGCAAATAGAACTCATGAAATTATACCAATAGATACTTGTTTTATTCAAAATAAGCAAACAGAAGAAATTGCGAAATATATTTTTAAATTTTTAGTAGATAACAATGTTAGCTTTTATGATGAAAAAGCTCAAAAAGGTTTAGTTAGACACATTGTTACTAAAATTGGTATAAAAACAAATGAGATAATGTGTATTATTGTTATAAACGGAAGAGAAATACCTAATGAATCTAAAATGATATCAGAATTAATTAGCAAATTTAGTAGTATAAAGACTATCGTTAAAAATATAAATACCAAAAATACAAATGTTATATTAGGAAACGAAAATATCAATTTATATGGAGATGGATATATTACAGATAAGCTAGGAGATTATACTTTTAAAATATCTCCAATGTCATTTTACCAAGTAAATCCAATTCAAGCTGAAAGATTATATGAGCTTGGAGTTAAGTTAGCAGATATAACAAAGGAAGATGTTGTGTTCGATTTATACTGTGGAATTGGTACAATTTCATTATTTATGAGTAAATATGCAAAAAAAGTTTACGGAGTAGAAATTGTAGAAGAGGCAATTGTTGCTGCGAAAGAAAATGCAAAAATAAATAATGTAAATAATACAGAATTTATTGCTGGTGATGTAGAAAAAGTGTTAGATGACCTAGTAAATGTTAAGCAGATAATTCCTGATATTATTATGGTAGATCCACCAAGAAGAGGTCTAGATAATACAAGTATAGAAAACATAAAAAAAGTTTTACCTAAAAAACTAGTATATATTAGTTGTAATCCAGCTACATTGGTTAGAGACTTAGCAAAATTAGAAAATATATATGAAATAAAAAAGATTAAACCGGTTGATATGTTTCCTTTCACAAACGGAATAGAATGTGTTTCTGTTCTTGAATTAAAAAATAAGAAATAAATTTAATTAATAGAAATAATTGTATGTTTTCATGATAAAAGATAAAAAAGGGGTAATTTATGGAACTTATAAATATTGATTATAAAGAATTTAAAGCAGAAATATATCAAAAATATATAGAGATATTTCCAGAAGAAGAAAGAAAAACTTTAGAAGCAATGGAAAAAAACTATAACAAAAATATAACTAGATTTATAAAAATTGATGAAGAAAATGAATTAATAGGCTTTTTTATAATGAATTCTATAAAGAATAATAGATATATGCAATTGGATTACTTCGCAATTTTACCAGAATATCAAAATAAAGGATATGGAACTAAAGCAATTAAAGAATTGGAAAAAGTAGTTCAAAATTATGATGCTATATTTGTAGAGATTGAGAAATTAGGTTATGGAGCAAATACAGCAGAAAATGAAATAAGAGAAAAAAGAGCAAAATTTTATGAAAGATTAGAATTTAATAAATTAAATGTTGATTTAAAATGGTTTAATAGTCTGTTTTTATCTATATACTATTTAAAATTAAATAATAATCTAACATATGATGAAAAAGAAATTTTAAATAATATATTTGAAATATATTATAAAGTCCATGGCAAGAAAAAGGTTGACGAAAATTGTGAAATAATAAAGTGATTTTTCTTGACTAAAGTACGAAAAAAGGCCAATAATATAATCAGGGAGGATTTACAATGAATAATAAGTATAAAATCGTTTTTATAGATATAGACGGGACATTAGTTAATGATGAAAAAATAGTGCCAGAAGAAAATATAAAGATGATACAAACTTTAAAGAAGAATGGAATAGAAGTAGTATTAGCATCTGGCAGACCATATCATAGTATTGAAAAATACAGTACTCAGGTAGGAGCTATACCATACATTATTGGTTCTAATGGAGGTATTGTGGCAAATTTTGTAGAAGATAAGAAAATATTTAGCACCAATATAGAAAAAGAGAATGCATTAGAAATAGCTAAACTAATAAAAGGAAACAACATATATTTTACAGTTACTATTTCTGGCAATTTGCTTGTAGAAGATGAACAATTTAGCATGACAAGAGAAAATAGAAACGAACTTGTACTAGTGAATTCTTTGGAAGAATACTTAAAAACAAATGATGCACCAGTTATAAAATTCAGTCTTATGGATGATAAAAAAGAAAATCTTCAAAAAGTTAGAAAATTAGTATTAGATAGATTTAATATTGATGCAACAGAAGTTGATGAATTTATGATTCCTAAGAAATATAGAAAAGCAGAAAATAATTATAAGTTTCCATATGTAATGGATATTATGCCAAAAGGGATAAGCAAGGCGAAAGCTATAGAAGAACTATGCAAATATTTAGGTATAGAAATAGCTCAAACGGTTGTATTTGGTGATGGCTTAAATGACATAGAAATGTTTAATGTTGGAGGTTATAAAGTAGCAATGGGAAATGCTGCAGATCAAATAAAAGAATTAGCAGATGTAGTTACAAAAACAAACAACGAAGCTGGAGTAGCATATGAACTAAATAAAATCTTTGGAATAGAATAGATAATATAAGGGAGAAAATTAATGACTAATATTACATTTCCAGCTTTTAATATAAACTTAAGCATTTCTAGAACAGCATTTACAATTGGTGGTATACATATATACTGGTATGCTATTTTTATAGCTGTAGCTATTTTAATTGCAATATTAGCTTTAAAAAAGGATTGTAAAAAATACAATATAAAATACAATGATATATTAGAATTAATGATACTTATACTACCAATAGCAATTATATGTGCTAGATTATACTATGTCATTTTCAATATGCAATATTATTTAAATAATCCTAGTGAAATCATAAATATAAGAAATGGTGGACTTGCAATCTATGGCGGAATAATAGGTGGAGCCATAACTACTATTATATTTTGCAAAATTAAAAAAATAAAGATATTAGATATGTTTGATATGATAGTTCCATACGTAAGCTTAGGGCAAGCAATTGGAAGATGGGGGAACTTTATTAATGGTGAAGCACATGGAACAACAACTAATAGTATTTTTAGAATGGGAATCATAGAAGATGGTATATATATGGAAGTACATCCAACGTTTTTATATGAATCCATATGTACTTTAATTATATTTTTTATATTAATGTATCTTAGAAATCATAGAAAATATTCAGGACAATTAACTATTGTATACTTATTATTATATTCTGCAATTAGAACAATAATAGAAGGGCTAAGAACAGATAGTTTGATGGTTGGAAATATAAGAATATCACAATTAATTTCTATTATCATATTTATAGTAGTAATATTTATATTAATATATAATTATAAAAAGAGAAAGAAAATTAAGCTGTTAGGAGAAAAAAATAATTAATTTAAAGACTATTACGAGTAAGTAATAGTTTTTTCTATTGCATATCATTTTTTTATATGATAATATAAACTTGAAAAAAGGGAGAATGTATGAAAAAGTTAGTAATATCAGGAAGTGCAAAATTTGAAAAAGAAATAAAAAAATGGGTAGAATATTTTAAAGAACATAATTATGATGTAATTAAATATCCACAAAAAATAGATCAATCAAACGAATTAATATATAAAGATGTATATATTAATTTTTATAATGCCTTAGAAGAAGCGGATTGTTTATTTGTATTAAACGAAGAGAAAAATGGCATAAAAGGATATGTTGGTCCACAAGTTTATGCAGAAATGAGCTATATAATAGTACAAAATATATTACAAAATAGAAATAAAACTATTTGGATTTTAAACGAGCCATCAAAAGAGGTTTCAAGTTATAATGAATTAAATAATTTTATAAAATTAGGATGGATAAAGTTATTTAAACCAGAAAATTAACGTAATATATTATCCAATAAAAAAGATTTTTGGTGTGTTAAATCGTAGTTCTTAGGCATATATATCAAGTATTATATTTACAAAAGAGGAACTATTCAGTTCCTCTTTTATGCTAATATACTAATTGCACCCAAATAGATAGGAGTGATTTTATGAAGCTAATTTTAATAAGACATGGACAAACCCAGGGAAATATTTTAAATGAGCAAGGAATTAACCTATTTACAGGTGCATTAAATAACAAATATACAGATTTAACCGAAAAAGGGATAGAAGCCGCCAAAAAATTAAAGGATAATCCAATTATTAAGGAGATTTCTAAAGTTTATTGTTCAGACTTAAAAAGAGCTGTAGATACTGCAAAACTTGCAAAACCAGGTTACGAACTTAATATAGATAAACGCTTAAGAGAAAGAAGTTTAGGCGATTTTGAGGGGAAATATCCAGAAGACTTACAAGATAAATACAAAGAGTATTTTACAGATGAAGCTTATAAGAAATTTAGAAGGGATTTTATTCAAAAAGCGCCAAATGGAGAAAATTATACAGATGTAATAGAAAGAACAAAAGATTTTTTAGATTCATTAAAAATGGATGAAGACATAACAATAGGAATATTTTCGCATATGCATTGCATAAGATGTATTTTCTATAACTTACTTAAATTTGAGCCAAAAGAGAAAATATTTAATCTAAAAATAAATAATTGTGAGCCATATGTTATAGAAAGAATGGAAGATGGAACTTTTAAATTAACATCTCATAAATTAGAAGATTTATTTAATAAAATTTGTTGGTAAAGGATAGAGCTTTTACAAAAAAAGATTAATTATTAAAGGAGTTTTTATGGAATATAGAAAAATCAATTTAGAAGAATTAGACAAATTAAAAAATCTTTATAAGTATGAGAACTTCGAAGAATTTAAGAAGCAGATTATAGATGAAATATCAAATGGAATAAAAGATATATATGTTATAGCGGAAAATGAAAATTTAATTGGAGAAGTAACAGTAACTTATAAATCTGATATACCAAATGAAACTATTCCAAATATACGAGTATATTTAAGTGCTTTTAGAGTTCATAACGATTATCAAGGCCAAGGGTTAGGACAAAAGTTACTTAAATATGTAATATCAGAATTAGAAAACAAAGGTATAACAGAATTTACTGTTGGTGTAGAAGATGATAATGAAAACGCAAAACACATATATGAGAAATTTGACTTTACAGAGATAATAAGTAGAGACGAAGAAATTGTAAGAGGAAGAACTTATAAGTATAATTTGTTATTAAGGAAAAGCAATACAAAAAAGATGGAGAAATTAATTAGAAAATTCGATTTGGGTAGCAAAATTATTAAAGTTACACAAATTCATGGTGGACTATCTAACAGAATGTATAGAGTAGAAACAGACCAAGCAGAGTATGCGATAAAAAAATTAAATAAAACATTAATGCAAAACAAGTCAGAGTTTGAAAGAATTGTATTTGCAGAAAAAGTGGCAAAAATAGCAGAAGAAAATGGAATTTCTGTAGAAAGAGCTTTAGAATTTGAAAATAGGATTATTCATAAAATGGATGAGGATTACTATATGATATTTAATTGGAATTATGGAAGTCATTTTCAACCAGAAGATGTTACAGATGAGACATGCAATACAATTGGAGAACTGTTAGCCAAAATTCATAATTTAGATCTTTCTAAAATCGAAGCAGAGAAATCTAAAGAAATGCAAATAAGAACAATAGATTGGAATTCTTTGGCAAAGATAGCGAAAGAGCAAAATAAATATTATTACAAAGATTTAGTAGAAAATATAGAAATACTTTATGAAATAAATAAGAAGACGAATGAAGCTTTAGAATATGCAAAGAATAATTTAATAATAAGTCATAGAGATTTAATAAAAAAGAATATCTTGTGGAATGAAAATAAACCGACAGTTATAGATTGGGAATCTAGTGGGTATGTAAATCCAACAGTAGAATTAGTTCAAGTATGTTGGAATTGGGCCAATGGAGATGTCGGAAAGTTCGAGTTTGAAAAGTTTGGAATAATTGTAAACAGTTATTTACAAAATGTAAAGAATTATAAAAAAGAAGATATGAAAAAACTTATATATGCTAATTTATGGGAAGCAATAGAATGGTTAGAATATAATTTAAAAAGGTCACTATGTATAGAAAGTACATATAGGAAAGAAGAAATAGAATTAGCAGAAGAACAAATAAATTATTTAAATTACGAAATAAGATATGCTATGACACAAATAGAACAAGTAGCTAATTCTTTAGAAATATAGGGATTGGGAGGACGATCCTAAAATCCCTATTAAGGTAAACTTATATGTTGAGTTTTAAATTTAATGTAGCAATACTATAAAAGGAGTCCTTATGATAGTTGAAAATAAATATTTGGAAGATATAAAAAGAATTTGGAAGGAAAACAATAGCGGATATATTACTGAAGAAAGTAATGAAATGTTAATAAATAATGATGATATATTAAAAATAGTGTATTTAGAAAATAATGTGCCAGCTGGATATATTGCAGTATATACTAAAGATGATTTTTGTAAATTAGAAAATTTCCCAGATAAAATAGGAAAAGAAGAAAATGTAGCATATATATGGGAAATAGTAACAGACAAAAATTATATGGGAAAAGGAATTGCAAGTAAACTTATGCAATATGTGTTGGAAAAATTTAAAGGATATAAAATATATAGTTGTATTGCAAAAGATAATATACCATCACTAAAATTACATGAAAAATAAGGTTTTAAGGAGGCATATCAATTTACAAATGATAAAGAGCAACTAATGCTACTAAAAAATAATTAGTTTGACAATTTAATATAGTTCTGCAGTAATAAAAAATATGGAAGTAAAGGGAGTAATAAAATGGATATAGAAATTTTAAAAGAATATGTAAAAATTAAACATGAAGGACAAAAAAGAAAACAAGGAACACCATACTATTTGCATCCATTTGCGGTTGCAGATATATTAAAAGAAAAGGGATTTAATGATGATTACCAAGCTGCAGGATTATTACATGATACATTAGAAGATACAAATGCAACAAAAGAAGAAATCTTGAAATTGAGCAATAAAGGAGTTTTAGACACAGTAGTGTTACTAACAAAAGAAAAAGGATACAAAATGCAAGATTATTATAATAGAATAAAAAATAATGATATGGCTAAAATGGTAAAATTAGCAGATAGATATCATAATCTAAGTGAAAGTACGATGACAAATATTTTATTTAAGAAGAAATACATAAAAGAGACAGAAGAGTGGTATCTAAAAATGGCTGAAGGGACATGTTTTGAAGAAGATATAAAACAAGCATTAGATAATTTAATAAAAAGTTTATAAATTTTGATGATATTTTGATATAAAAAATGGAGAAGTAATTATGAGAAAATTAAATGTAATAATAGTTTTTGATAACGAAGAAGATAAAATTTTAATGTGTAAAAGAACCAAAGAGCCATACAAGGGAAAGCTAAATTTAGTAGGTGGCAAAGTAGAAAAAGGCGAAGATGAATTACATGCTGCATATAGAGAATTAGAAGAAGAAACAGGCATTACAAGTGATGATATAAGATTAATAAATGTTATGAATTTTGATTATAAATTACAAGATATGGAATTGGAAGTCTATGCAGGCAAATTAAATAAAGAAGTTAATCTAGTAGAAGAAATTAATAAACTACTTTGGGTAGATAAAAACGACAACTTTTTTGACATAGATAAATATGCCGGAGAAGGTAATATAGGACATATGCTAAGACAAGTGGAAATTTATAAAGATGAAATTTTTAAATAGGAGGAAATATGGAAAGAATATTAGTTTTAGGAACAGGAGCAGGAATGTCTACAAATTGCTATAATGCCTGTTTTTTATTAGAGAATAATGAAAAATATTTATTAGTAGATACTGGCATGGGAATAGGTGTTTTAAAACAAATTAAAGATGTAAGAGTGAATATTACCGAAATACATGATGTATTTATTTCTCACAAACATATAGACCATCTATTAGGAATATTTCCTGTTATAAGAATGGTAACAAGTCTTATGGGTGCAGGAGTATATGAAGGTAAATTGCATATTTATTGCGACAAAGAAATAAAAGAATTAGTAGACAATTTCTTTATTCCAACCTCATATCCTAATCTTATAAAAATGTACAATGAACGAGTCATATTTCATGACTTACATAATAATGAGAAATTTAAGATAATAGGATATGAAATAGAAGTTTTAGATATGTATTCTACAGAATGTAATCAATTTGGATTTCAAACAAAATTAAATAATGGAAAGATATTAACATTCATGGGAGATGTACCATGTAGTGATAAATTACACGATAAAATAAGAGATACAGATTGGGTATTGCATGAAGTATTTTGTTTAGAATCAGAAGAGGCAAAATTTAAGGCAAGAGAAAAATATCACTCTACAGTTAAAGACGTTACAGAAAAAATGGAAATGCTTAATGTAAAGAATCTAGTAATGTGGCATACAATGGACAACGATATACTACAAAGAAAAGAACTTTATACTAAAGAAGCTAAAGAATATTATCATGGAAATATATTTATTCCAAATGATTTGGATATAATTGAACTTTAGGAGGATACTATGGAAGCATTAATTAATAATATTAAAGAAAATGCAAAGATAACTATAAATGGAAAAGAATATATTGTTAAAACGAAAACTCTATATGGAATTGAAGAAGACACAGAAGCATATTATTATAAATGCATTATGAATACAGGAGATACATTGGTGATAATTCCAGACGATAATTTACTTTATATTGGCAAAGAAATAGAAGGTATGAAATATGAAAGACCAGAGGAAAATGCTTTAAAATATAATGGAAAAACATTTAATAAAACGGGAGATGGAAATCAATTTATTAAAAACATAGAATTTGGCACAGATGTTGAAGGAAAATGTGTTTTTGAAGATTTTGAAAGTCAAGATCAAATAATTAGTTTAGGATATTTACCAGACGAAGACAAAAGAGCAGATATTTTAGCAGATATAATTGATATTAATGATATAAAGATTAGTAAGGAGTAAATATGTTTAAAGATAAAAAAGTTATTATATTTGATATGGATGGAACACTAATAGATTCTATTGGTATGTGGAATAAGACAGATGAAACTTTAATTAAAAAATTTACCAATAAAAATATAGATGAATTTTTTTCAGAAAACGATATACAAGCTAAAGATATAGGACAAATGAGAGATAGTATATTAGCTAAATGTAAAAGTGGAGATATTTATTTAGAATATTGTAAGTGGTTAAAAGAAAAGTTTAAAACCGATACAAAAGCAGAAGAAATATTAAAATTAAGATGGGATATTGCAAATAAATATATTATTAACGAAGTAGATTATAAAGAAGATGCGGATGTATTATTAGAGAAATTAAAAGAAAAGGGATATATATTGGCATTAGCAACAACTACAACAAAAGATAGATTGGATATATACAGAAAAAAATTAAAAAAGGCAGATATAGGTAAAATTTTTACAGTTATTCTAAGTAAAGAAGATGTAGAACATAAAAAGCCTAGTCCAGAAATACATAATAAAATAATGAAAAAGTTAAATGTAACACCAAAAGAATGTTTAGTTATAGAAGATGCATTAATTGGTGTACAAGCAGCTAAGAATGCTGGAATTGAAGTTGTAAATATGTATGATAAATATTCAGATTCAGATAGGGAAGAAATTAATAGTTTATCAGATTACAAAGTAAAAAATTTTAAAGAATTAATAGATATATTAGATAGGGAATATAGGGACGTTCCTTAAATCCCTATTATGCAATAATTATAGAAAAATTGAATAGGAGATAAAATAATGGATATAGTTGCAGGATGTATTATAAAAAGAGATAATAAAATCTTAATGGTTCAAGAAGCAAAAGAGAAATATTATGGACAATGGAATTTCCCGGCAGGACATTTAGAAGAGGGAGAAAATATATTAGAAGGCGCAATCCGTGAGGCAAAAGAAGAAACAGGATGTGATGTTAAATTAACAGGAGTATTGCCAATGAAAGTGGTGTATCAGAAAGGTGCTCCAACATTAATTGTAGAATTTACAGCAGAATTAGTAAACGAAACTATAAAAATTGATAAAAATGAAATTTTAGATGTTAAATGGATTGAAATAGAAGAAATCAAAAATATGGATGAAAAAAATTTAAGGGCGATAGAGACTAATAAAGCGACATTTCAGGATTTCATAAACAATAAGATTTATCCATTAGATATTTTTGACATAAGAAAATATATATTATAATCAAAGGAGAAAAAATATACATGTTAGAATTAGTAACACCAACAATAGAATACAAAGAAAAAGCAATAGATTTTATAAACGAATTTAATGAATATAAATCAGATATAAATGGAACAGGAGGATTATATAGATATTTAGACGACTATGAAGGTTGGCTAAAAAAATTAGAAGAAGACAAAAATCGTCCAGTAACAGAGGAAAAAGTACCAACAGAAACGTTTTTCTTAGTAAGAAAAGAAGATGATAAAATAGTTGGTATGATTAATATTCGTTTAGCCTTAAATGAAAAATTTAGAAAAATAAATGGAAATATAGGATATTCCATTAGACCGACCGAAAGAAGAAAAGGATATAATAATATAAATTTATATTTGGGATTAAAAAAATGTAAAGAACATGGAATAAAAAAAGTTTTATTAACAGTGGATAAGGACAATTTAGGTTCGAAAAAAACAATATTAAGATTTAATCCAAGATTTGATAGAGAATATTATGATGAAGAAACACATAAATGTATAATTCAATTATATTGGATAGATGTAGAAAAAGGGATTGAATTATGGGAAAGTGAACATTAAGGAGGAAAAATGATAGATTTACATATGCACACAGTATATTCTGATGGAGATAAGACTGTAGAAGAAATATTAAAATTATGTGAAGAAAAACACCTAGAATACATATCAATTACTGATCATAATAATTGTATGCAATATAAAGATGAGGCTTTTAGTAAAAATATTTTTTCGGGAAAAGTAATAAAAGGAGTAGAATTGCAAGGTTCAGTACTTAATAAGTGTATAGAAATATTAGCATATGATTATGATATAGATATTTTATCTAAATGGATTAATACATATTTTTCAGAAGAAAAATTAAGAGAGAGAAGAAACAACCAAAAAGTAAGATTTTTAAAAATATGTGACAAAAATGGACTAAAATATGATGAAAGTAAAATAATTTATCCTAAGAAGGTTACAGCTTTCATAGAAAGATCCATATATGATGAATTAATAAGATATGAAGAAAATTGTGAGAAATTGGGAGAATATGCTAAACATTTTGGCTTATTCTATAGAAAATGCTTAACAAATATAGAAAGTCCGTTTTATATGAATTATGCAATAGATTATCCTACATATGAAGAAATAGTTGACAGCATTCATCATGCAGGAGGAAAAGCTTTTTTGGCACATCCATTTGAGTACAAATTTAGTAATACTTTAGAATTTATAGATGAAATACGAAAAATAAGAGAACTTGATGGAATAGAATGCTATCATCCTTCAGCAGAGGAAGATAATAGAATTAATATTTTAAAGGAATATGCAAATAAAAATAATTTATATATTAGTGGTGGAAGTGATTATCATGGAAGCCCAAAACCAGAAATAGAAATTGGTTCAGGAAGAGGAAGCTTGAAAATACCAAAAGAAATTATAGAAAAATGGCATAGGAGGGATTAGGGGACGTTCCTTAAATCCCGATTATAAAATATAAATGTTTTTCTAAAGGAGATAAAATGTTTGAGTTAAAAGGAAATATATGTGTTTTAGGAGACAGCATTGTTTATGGTGCATGGGATGAAGAAAAACACGGATATGTAAATAGGTTAAGGGAGGATTTAAAAGAAAATAAGCAAGTAGAAAATGTATATGCTCTTGGAATACCAGGGGAAACAACAGCAGGATTATTAAAAAGACTAGATTCAGAACTTACACCTAGAACTCCTGACACAATAATAATTGGTATTGGAATAAATGATACTATCTATATTAAAAATAAGCAACAAGAGTCAATAAATATAAAAGAATTTATAAGTAATATTAGCAAAATTATTGCTATCGCAACCACATATACAAACAACATTCTAATGCTAGGATTGACAAACGTAATTGAAGAACGTACAACTCCGATTTTATGGAATGATAATGAAATATATTTTAATGATACTATAAAAAAATATGATATTGCTCTTGAGGATTATTGTAATATGAATAAGGTTCAATATTTAAAATTGTTTGATTTATTACAACAAACTGACTTTTTCGATGATGGAATACATCCAAATGAAAAAGGTCATGAGAAAATATATAAAGCCATAAAAAAGAAAGGAGAAAAATATGAGTGATTTTATAAGAAAAATTAATGAAAAGCCATCTTTTGAGAAAGAAAATTATTTTAAAGGATATCAGTTTTTAGAAAAAAACGAACAAATCGATTTAGATTATATTGATATGAGCTATGGACATGATTATTATCAGATAGATACAGAAGCAACACATATTTATTATATTTTAGATGGACATGGAAAAGCAGAAATAGCAGGAGAAAAATACAATTTGGAAAAAGGAGTAGTAGTTGAAATTCCTAAAAATACAGAATGGGCATTTAGAGGGAAATTAAAAATGTTAGAAATATCACTTCCAAAATTTAATCCCGATACTTGCAAATATACAAGAAAAAATGATTTATAGGAGATTGATTTTATGGATATAATCAACCAAATTCAAGAAGAGTTTATAAAAAGATGAAACTCATACGAAGCAAAAACAGGATATAATTACTGGGAAGATCATATTAAACATGTAGTGAGAAATGCTATAGAATTAGCTAAGCAATATGGTGCTGATGTAGAAATCGTAACATTAGGGGTGTTACTTCACGATATAGCAGCACCATCTGAATATGGTCCAATGGAAGAACATCATATTTACGGGGCTAAAATAGCAGATGAGTTATTACATAAGTTAAATTATCCAGAAAATAAAATAGAACATGTAAAAAAATGTATAGAAAATCATAGGAGTAGCAGAAAAGCAGAAAGAAATACAGTAGAAGAACAATGTGTAGCTGATGCAGATGCAATAGAACATTTTGATGCGATACCATCATTATTTTCATTAGCATATAAAGATAGAAAAATGAATATACAAGCTGGAGCAAATTTTGTAAAAGAAAAATTAAAAAGAGACTATCAAAAATTAAGTCCTAAAAGCAAAGAATTAATACAAACAAGGTATAAAAATATAATGAAAGAGGTATTTTTAGAAGAATAATATGGAAGAATTAGAACCAATAAAAATTTTATGGGATTACATGGATTTAAAACAACAACCTGAGAAATCAGATTGTATAATTGTACTAGGATGTAGTGATACAAGTTTAGTAGATATTGCAGTAGATTTATATTGCAAAAAATATTCTGACAAAATTATTTTTTGTGGAGGTTTGGGAAAAATAACTAAAAACATATGGAATGAAACAGAAGCTGACAAATTTGCAAAACTTGCAATAGAAAAGGGAATTCCAAAAGAAAGCATATACATAGAGAATAAATCTACAAATACTGGAGATAACTTTAGATTTGCTAAAAAACTTATGCAAGATGTAGGGTTAAATATAAAAACATGTTTAATTGTCTGTAAACCATATGATGCAAGAAGAAATGATGCTACATTTAGAAAAATACTTCCGGAAATGAAGGGTATTTTTATTACAAGTGAAGTATCATGTGAAGAATACTATAAAAATCATTCTAAAGAATGGATTGATGTTTTAGTAGGAGATATTCAACGAATGAAAGTGTATCCAGAATTCGGGTGGCAAGTTAAAGTAGATATACCTATTAAAGTATGGCAAGCATATGAAGAACTCGTAAAAAGAGGTTATAATAAATATATAATACAAGAGTAATATTAATATTTATAAAGCAAAAAGAAGGAAAAAATGGAAAATTATTTTATTATTCATGGTTCATTTAGTACACCATATTCAAATTGGATTGCCTGGTTAGCTGATTTTATAGCGACAGACGGAAAGGAAGTATATGTACCACAATTTCCAATAGGAGTGGGAAAACAAAATTATAAAAATTGGAGTAAATTATTAAAATATTATGCAGACTTAGGGGTAATAAACGAAGAAACCACAATAATAGGACATAGTATTGCACCAGTGTTTATTTCTAAGTTTTTAATTGAAAATAAAATAAAAGTCAAAAAGTTAATATCAGTATGTGGATTTAATAATTACTTAGGAATAGATGAAGATTATGATGCAGTAAATGAATCAATGTACTTAGATAATATTGAAGACGTTAAAGAGTATGCTAAAGAAATAATATGTTTTTATTCTAATAATGATCCATATGTAAAATATGAAGTCGAAAAAGACTTTGCGGATAAGATATCAACTGAAACTATTTTAATACCTGATGCAGGACACATAAATTCGGAAAGCGGATATGATACATTTGAAGAAATAGTAAGTTACTTATAGGAGGAAAAAATGTTTAATGTAGTACATGTTGCAATAAGTGTAAGCAATATAGGAAAAAGTATAGAATTTTATAAAAGAATTGGATTTAAAGAATTTAAATCTTGGGATGCAGAAGATGAGAGCATAAAAATAAGAATGTTAAAGTTAAATGATTTTATATTAGAAATATTTTGTTATAAAAATTATATAGAGCTACCCGAAACTGCTAATTCTACAGCAACAGATTTGCCTGTACTTGGTACAAAACATTTTGCTTTAGGTGTATCTAATATTGAAAAAGCTAGAAGATGGGTGTTAGAAAACAAAATTGCAGATGAAGTAACTATAAATGTTGGTAGATTAGGCAAGCCATATTTCTTTATAAAAGATCCAGATGGAATCCTAGTAGAAATAATAGAGAATGATATACCTAAAACAGATTTACCAGATACATCAAAACAAGAAATAGCTAAAATAATAAAAAATGTCAGCGATACAGGGTTTTATTCTAAAAATAGATTTCATTCTATGGAACATATAGCAAAAGTTGTTATGTTTTCATATTTACTAGGAAAAGAAGAAAAATTAACAGAAGAAGAGATGAAACTATTATTAGTATCAGCAGCTTTTCATGATTGTGGAAGAAATGGAAACGATGGAGAAAATGAACATGCCAAAGCAGGAGCTAAACTTGCAGGAGAATATTTTACAAAAAATCTAACTAATCCATTTAATATAAATGAAGAAGATATACCAATAATACAAGTAGTAATACACTATCATGAACATAAAGAACAAGAATTGGGAAAATTAAATAAAGATGGAATATTATTTTTAGTAAAAAAATACAATGCACCTAGTGATAAAATAAGTGAAATAGAAAAATTATGTATGTTATTAAAAGACGCAGATGCTTTAGATAGAGAAAGATTTGCAACATATGGAAAATTAGATCCAAAATATTTAAGAAGTAAAAGCGCAAAAACACCACAGATGTTAAAATATGCAAAAGAAATTAACCAAGCTGTTGCGAAAGAAATATTAAAGAGGATTTATGGAATAGAAAATATAAAAGAAGAAATTGATAGTGTCAAATTATTAGAAGAGTTAAAAATAAAAAAAGTTGAAATGCTAGGTGAAGAGACCAGTTTAAGGGTAGAAGAAATTTTAGATTTATTATTTTAAGGATAATATTACGAGTCCATATAAAAGAGCATATCAAACTGCTAAAATATTAAATAAAAAGTTAAATATAGATGTAGAAGTAATAGATAATATAAGAGAATGCAATTCTTATGGAATTTTATCTGGATTAAATAAGGAAAAAGCTAAAAAAATATTTAGTTATGTTTTCGATATGCCAAAATATAAAAATACGGGTTACTATTTAGGTACAAGTTTTTTGGGTGGAGAAGATATAAATGAATTTGACAAACGTGTAAAAGAGGGCATAACAGAGATTATAAGTAAAATTAAAGAATTAAATACTATAACTATTGTAACACATGGTGGTGTATATAGAAGTATTTATAAAAATATTCTTAAAGTAGATAAGAAACTAGATCAAATGGATGATTTAGTTACTACAGAGCTTAAATACAATGATGGCAAGTTTGAGATTATAAATAAAAAAGGAATATTATTTGGTGAAACAATATAAAATAAAAAACAATTTTTAAACCGAACTTTGGTTAGTATACTAAAGTCCGGTTTTTATATATGCTACCAATAAAAAAGTATAGTTTAATAAAAAATATTTACTTTAAAAAAATATGGTGGTAAAATATAATTCCTACAGAAAAAGCTGATAAATTCTGTAAAATAATTTTTATGGAGGAGGATAGTAGTTACTTACGTTATAATTTTCAGCAGAAAGGGAGCATAAATATGGCGATGTCTAAAGGAAGAAGACGGAGGAGAAAGTCTATAAGATTCGGACGGGTTGTAGGAGGAATTATTGCATTATTAGCAATAACATTATTATTTTCGCCACTGTCAATGGAAGATAAAACTATCGAAGTTGAAGTTGGAACAGAATTTAATGATGAACCTACAATAAAATACCTTGGTTTTAACGTTTCTAAAGATGTTAAAATTACTGGTAATGTTGATACCTCTAAAGTAGGCGAATATAAAATAACCTACAAATGGGGATTAAAATCTGCTACAAGAACTATAAATGTAGTAGATACTACTGCACCAGTTATTGATATGCAGGGTGGTAGCACACTGTATGTTGAAGATTTTAATAATCTGGAAAGTCTAGACCCAGGAGTTATAGTAACTGACAACTATGATGAAGATGTTAAAGCAAAACGCGAAAGACATAAGATTAGTGATTCTGAATATGAATTCGTGTATACTGCAACAGATTCATCAGGAAACATTGCTATAGCAAAACGAAGGATTTTGAAAGCAACAGGAGTAATATATTTAACATTTGATGATGGACCATCAGATGTTACTCCAGAAATTCTGGATATTCTTAAAGAGAATGATGTAAAAGCGACATTTTTTATTGTAGATTATTCAGAAGAAGATAAGAGTAAGATTCAAAGAATTATAAATGAAGGTCATACTCTTGGATTACATGGGTTATCTCATGATTATGCTAAGATTTATTCGTCAGTAGATGCGATTACAGAGAATTTTATTGGATTGAAGGAAGAAATATTGAATGATTTCGATTATAATGCAATATACATAAGATTCCCTGGAGGAGCATCTAATACCATCAGCAAGAACTATTGCGATGGTGTAATGACAGCAGCAACCAGTAAAATGGAGCAAGAGGGCTTTACGTATTATGACTGGAATGTTGATGTAGATGATGCTGGGAGTGCAAGAACAGCAGATAAAATTTACAACAATTTTGTAGCAGGAATTGCACCAAAGCGCGAAAATGTTGTACTAATGCATGATGGATATGGACATCAACCAACAGCAAATGCTCTGCAGGGAATTATAGACTATGCCAAAGAGAATGGATATGTGTTTTCAGCAATTACTGAGGATACTATTCCGGTCCAGCATGGTGTGAATAACTGAAGAGCTAAACAAAAGAAACATGATAATGCGATTATTGTGTTTCTTTTGCTATATTGACATGTAGACGAAGCTAAAATAACTTTATAAGATTATTGCATTTCTGATTAACTTGTGATAAAACACAAATGATGAAGACATACAGCAATGTTTAAACACTGTACAAAAATTAAAAGAATATTTTAAGGAGGTATAAGGAATGAGAGAGTTGATGCAAGAAATTTCTAAGTATATTGGAAATGAGGTATATGGAATAGAGAATGAAATAGCTTATGTAGAGGACAAGGTGTTACCTCTATATGATACTAATATTGGAGGTCATGGCAGAGAGCATATAGTAACAGTAATACTAAGAGCTTTTGAAATAATGTCAGAGTTTAAATTGAAATTGAATCCAAAGATTGTTCTAATAACTGCTGCTTATCATGATATTGGATACAAAAAAGATCCAGACAATCATGAGCAAGTTTCAAGCGAGATGTTCTTGGCAGATAAGGAAATCCAAAAATTCCTTGAGCCAGAAGAAGTTCAAATTACTGCAGAAGCAATCGTTGACCATAGAGCAAGCCTAGAATACGAGGCAAGAAGCGAATATGGTAAGTTGGTATCTTCTGCTGATAGAGAAACTTCTGTAGAGAATATGTTAAAACGTTCTTTCTTATACCAAGCAGATAAGCACGCTGACGAAAATCCATCAGTAGAACAGATTATCGAATATTCTTTTAAAAAATTGACTAAGAAGTTTGGTAAAGATGGATATGCGAAAATGTATTATCCAGACAAAAAGTATACTGATTATTTATCAGAGATGCAAGATTTACTTGATAATAAGCAAAAATTCATCGAAAGAGAAATGAAGTTTGTGCCTTTATTAAATAAGTAAAAATTAAAAATGGGATCACAATAGGTTTAACTATTTGTGGTCCCATTTTTGCCAGAATTATGAACAAGTTAGAACGAAAAGTACATATCATAAAGAGAAAAAATTCTTTGTATCTCTTCTTCTGTAACATTTGCTCTATTAGTGCGTTTATTTAGCAGTAAAACTAATCTGCTAAAATACTCATCATAATCTGGACGAGGTGTTTCTAATTGAGACGAAAGTTCAGAAGAACAATCATCACATACGAACTCAAGTGGCAAGTAATTAAGTGATGGCTGTCTTCTATAAACTTTAAAGAAATCAACGAGTTTCACAAGTTCCGGTAAAATTTTCACGAAATTATCGCATTTTTTCATGTAATTTTCATCCGGACATCTTGGAACAAAGTCTTTTCTGAAAACCTCACGTTCATATCTTTCTTCTGCAGTCAATCTGTATTCCAAAGGATGAGTTATGACCGCATATAAACCAATTTGATATGATTTTGGAATATCTGCAATCATTTTCTCTGCCTTTTCAACTCGATTGATTGATGCAGAAAAGATAACACTATAACCTTGCTTAAGAGCAAGATTTAAAAGCTCATCCCGAATATCTTTAGCAAAGCTTGTTGTAAGGTCTGCCGAGATTGTCCAATAATCGGACAAAATTTCTTTGATATCAGGGTGATAAACCCTAAACTCGTCAATATCAAGGGTAATAAATTCCTGCTCTGGAAAATCGCATTCAATTTTGACTTCCAACCCTGTTTTTCCAGCACCGGATGGACCGGTTGCAAAAACAAAAACAGGATTATTGCTTGCCTTGACATTAGCAAAAACTGAGTCTTTTATTTTTGCAAAAGCATTCCGAAATTCTGAACTTCGTGCTCCTTTCTTAGAAACGTCATATTTCTGGAATAAAAATTCTTTATCCATAATTCAGCCCTCCTTATTAAGATAAATTAATTATAAGTCAAACCACAAATTATGTCAACGAACACGTTGCAAACTAGATACTTTTAAGGTATAATGTATTATCTAAAGAGATAGGAGGAAATATATGAAGATAGATTTACATATGCATACAACAGCTTCAGATGGAGAATATTCACCAACAGAAGTTGTAAAAATGGTAAAAGAAAAGGGAATAGAGTTATTTGCAATAACAGATCATGATACTACAAGTGGTATAGATGAGGCGTTAGAAGAAGCAAATAGACAGGGTTTACGTTTAATTCCAGGAATTGAATTTTCAGCTAAAGATAATGAAGCTAAAAAAGTACACATACTAGGATATAATTTGGACTATAGAAATCCTGACTTTATTGCAATATATAAAAGTTATACTGATGATAGAACTAGAAGAAATAATGAATTTATACAAAAATTTAATGAATTAGGAATTAATATAACATTAGAAGATGTAAAAAAGTATGCTAAAAATGTAAATATACGTAAACCAGAATTTGCAAAGGCTTTACTAGAAAAGGGTTATATTGCAGATGAAGAAGAAGCATATACAAAATATTTAAATCAAGAACCATTTAAGAGTATAAAAAGAGAAAAAGGTGAAATGAGCCCTAAAGAAGTAATTGGGACAATCAAGAGATTTGGAGGAACAGCAGTATTAGCACACCCATACACTTTAGAATTAGAGGAAGAAAATCTAATAAGAAAAATAGAAGAATTTATCAGTTATGGACTTGAGGGAATGGAATGTTTTCATTCTAGACAAACTAAAGAGCAAATGGTAGAATATGAAAAAATTGCAAATAGTTATAATCTAATAATAACTGTAGGTAGTGATTTTCATGGGCCAAACGTTCATCCAAATATCGAGATAGGAACAGGTAAAAATAATAATATTGTAGATGCAAGAATAAAAAATATAGAAAAAATAATCGGATAAAACTTATATATTTATTTATATAAGTTTTTTCTTTTGTTATAAACGAGTAATATCTAATCTAATTGATATTTAATGATGCATGTTGTATAATTAGGCTACAAAAGGAGAAATATGATGTTTAATGAAATAATAGAATCAAATAAGTATGTAATAGAAAATGCAAAATATATTCAAATAAATAAGGATGAAATAAAAAAGTTTGCAAATGGAATACAAGAAGTAAATATAAAAAATTGGTTGTACAATTCTCCATATAATTTATTAGATGAAAATGTAGAGACAATAATAACTTTTTTACTATATTTTGAGGCAATAGATTTTTCTTTTTGGGAAAGTCCAAAATGGCAAATAGAAACAAGTAACGGAAAAGAAGATGGCTCTATGGCACTTATGTATGCAATGCTAAGATATATAAGAGAAAATAAAACATTTGATAGTATGACAAAAGAAAACTTTAAAGAATATCTAAAAGGTAATGTAGAGATTCCGCTTTTTGAAGAAAGATTTAAAATTATAAAAAATGTTAATAAAGTTGTAAACGAAAGATTCGGTGGAGATTTTTACAATGCAATATATAACCTAACAAACGATGAGGAATTATTTAAATTTATAATAGATAATTTTGAAGACTTTAAAGATATAAGGACTTATGAAGGGAAGATAATATATTTTTATAAATTGGCACAATTATTAACATCAGATATTTTGCATATAAGGGAAAAGAAAGAAAATATAAAAGTAGACTGCTCACATTTAGTTGGTTGCAGTGATTATAAAATCCCACAAGGCTTACGAGCACTAAAATTAGTAAAATACAATAAAGAATTAGCAGATATAGTTGATAATAAAGTAGAAATACAAGAAAACTCAGCATATGAAGTAGAAATTAGAGCAACAGTTATATATATAATAGATGAAATAAAAAGATTATTAAATAACAAAGTAAATGCAATAGAATTAAATGATTATATTTGGCTTATGTCAAAGAATAAGGAATTACCAAAAAGACCATATCATTTAACAAGAACTACAAATTATTAGGGATTTTGAAGGTGTTCTTAGCTAGAGGGGGATTCGAGGACGGTCCTTTTTTCCCTAGTTGGTAATTCGAGGACGGTCCTTAAATCCCTGCAGATATATAAATTAGGAGTAGATGAAAATGAAAGTTTTATCGTTAATGGAACCATGGGGAAGCTTAATTAAAGAAAAAGTTAAATATATCGAAACAAGAAGTTGGAAAACAAACTATAGGGGCGAGTTATACATTCATACTAGTTTAAAAAAGATTCCGAAAAATGACGAAAGAATACGAGAACTGGTTAATTTATTAAAAGATAAAGATATAAAATATGGATATATAATTGCAAAATGTAAGTTAGTAGATTGTATTTATATGAATGAAGAATTTATAAATAAAATAAAAACAGAAAATCCAACAGAATATAAATGTGGTGAATATGCTGTTGGTAGATATGCTTGGGTATTAAAAGATATAAGAAAAATAGAACCAATACAAGCAAAAGGACATTTAGGAATATGGAATTATTAAATGTGAAAATATTAGAATAAAATTAAAAAGGAAAAAAGGAACGTCCCCAAATCCCGAGGAACGTACTAAATAGGAGGAATGTTCCCAAATCCCGAAGGAGGAAAAAATGGAAGTATTATTTGCGACAAACAATCCAGCTAAAATTAAAATATATGCTGATAAATTAGAACAAAACGGAATTGAATTGAAAACTTTATTAGATTTAAAAGTACCAGATAATGTAGAAGAAAATGGAAAAAATTCCATAGAAAATGCCATAATAAAAGCTAAAGGATATTATGAATTTGTAAAAGTACCAACAATTGGTATGGACAATAGCCTTTTTATAGAAGATATAGATGAAGTAGATCAACCAGGAACACATGTAAGAAGAGTACACGGAAAAAGGCTTTCAGATGAAGAAATGATTGAATATTATACAGGATTAGTAAAAAAATATGGAAAAAACTTAAAAGCTAAATGGGTTTATGGAATGGCTATATATGACGGAAAAAATGTACAAACTTTTACATGGTCAAAAGGAGATTTTTATTTTGTAGGAAAACCATCACCAATCTTAAATGAAGGTTATCCTTTAGACTCTATAAGTGTATTGTCAGATACTGGTAAATATTTTGTAGATTTAACTAGAGAAGAAAAAGATGAGTACAAAAATAAAAATGCAAAAGATGATGATGTAATAAAATTTATTTTATCAAGCTTGAACTTAGAGTGAACTTTGGGGCCGGGGTTAAAAGTTCAAAAGGTAACATAAAAAATGAACTTTAAGCTCAGTACCTAAAGTTCAAAGTTCATAAAACGGAGGAATAATGAGAATACCAGATGAATTAGAAGCTAAAATAGAAAATGAAATAAATAATATAAAGTTGACAGATTTAAGGGATATTGCAAAAATTTTAAGTGCTAGGTATATGAATGCTAAAAGGACAGGGCAAAGCTTATTAAATAAAAACCTAGAGGTTCTTGCTTATTCTATTATTAGAATGCCGGCTACTTTTTGTGCGATTAATAAGGCGATAGAGGAGACATTAAAAAGATATAATCCAAATATAAAAACAGTGTTAGATATAGGTTCAGGAACTGGAGCAGGTGAATGGGCTGTTCTTAATAATATAGATGTAGAAGAAATTACTTGTATAGAGCGTGAAAAAGAAATGGAGAATATGGCTAGAAAATTATTACAAGGCCATAACAATATAAAGTGGAGAAATCAAGATATTGTTCAAGATAATATTACTGATAAAGCAGATTTAATTATAACTTCATACATGATAAATGAGCTTAAAGAAGCTAGCAAAGAAAAAGTAATAAATGATATCTTACAAGCTTTTAACAAATTAGCAATATTTATAGAGCCAGGAACTCCAGAAGGATTTAATAATATAAGAAAAGTACAAAGGTTAGCACTAGAAAGAAACTTGAATATAATAGCACCATGTACTTGTCAAACAGAATGTAGTTTACCACCAGATGATTGGTGTCATTCTATAGTTAGAGTAGAACGAAGTAAAGTTCATAAATTTGTAAAAGATGCTGATGTACCATATGAAGACGAAAAATTTTCTTATATAGCAATTTCGAGAGAGAAAATAGATAATAGTGGTGCTAGAATATTAAGGCATCCTAACATTTCTAGTGGCTTTATAAAAGTTAAAGTATGCAACAATGGAAATATAGAAGAGAAAACAATAACGAAGAAAGAAAAAGATTTATTTAAAAAAGTAAAAAAATTAAAGTGTGGAGATTTAATATGATTAATTTAGAACTATATAAAATATTTGTTTTTGTAGCAAAAGAGGAAAATATAACTAAAGCAAGTGAAAAACTAAGTATATCTCAGCCAGCAGTAACGAAACATATAAAAAATTTGGAAGAACAATTAGGTGTTACTTTATTTAAAAGAAATAAATATGGAATGGAGCTAACAGACAAAGGTAGAGAATTATATAAAGAAGTGAGTGAGTCAATATTAAAAATTTATAAAGCGGAAGAACGAGTTAGAAGTAACAGAAATATACATTTAGGTTCACATGTTACAATGCTTAGTAGGATGTTTGGAAAATGTATAGCAGATTATTATGAACTAAATCCAAATAGTCAAATAGAAGTAACAAATGAAACATTTAACGATATGTTAAATATGTTAGAAAATCAAAAGCTTGATATTGTGCTTTCTAAAAAAGTAGATGAAAGTGTATATAATACAAACAAGATTGAATTTATAAAATTAGGTTTATTACATGATATATTTGTTATTAATACGAATTCTAGATATAAAGATATAGTTTTTAGTAAAGAAAAACTTGCACAAGAAAAAATATATGCTCCAAAGAAAACTTCGTTAACTAGTATAAATTTAATGAAAGAATTAAACCTAAGAGCTGATACAGAAAATATTAAAAACATTACATATACAACGATGCTTGGAATTCTAAAAACAGAAGATAGTATAGGAATTATAACAAAAGAATATATAAAAGACGAATTAGAAGAAAATAAATTAGCTATATTAAAAACAGATTTTGAATTTGAACCAATGGAATTTGGGATATATATAAATAAAGAAAATAAGTTTAAAGAATTAAAAGATTTAATTAAAATAATGAAAAAAGAGTTTTTGCAGGTATAACAGTTGGTTATATCTGCATTACATATTTGTATTTTACATAATCTATAAAAGTGACTATAATTGTAAATGTAACTAGAAATACAATGTTTTCATAATAATACAGGAGGAAAAACATGAAAACAGAGAAAGTTGAAGCAATTTTAAGTGCACCAACTGTGCCACTTAAAGAATTATTAAACAAACAGGAACTTTTAGATGGAAAAGAAGGTTTTTGGTTCTTAAACCCATATGCATTTCCGAATCCTGCTGGACCGGTTTTGCGGAAGTTAAGATTGGACGAGAACAAACACTGGGTTATCTCAGACATTGACACTGGAGATGACTATGAAGAATTCCAGGGCGCCATGCCATATAAAGACAGCGAGCTTTTTATGTATCCACATTTGGCATGGATGCTTAAAGGGGATTCTATCGAAGGTCATCTGTATTAAAATCAAAGAACGGTATTGTAAGATAAAACGATACCGTTCTTTGATTTTTAAAATGAAAATGATATAATCTAATAAATAAAATTTAAGGAGAAAAACTATGGGAAAAATAATAAAAGTAAGAGAAGTTGGAGATCCAGTACTTAATAAGATGTCAGAGAAAGTTGATATAACAAATATAAATAATGATGTTTTAGATATTATAGATGATTTAAAAGCAACTCTCGAAGATGGTGTGGGAGTTGGTATTGCTGCACCACAGATTGGTATTAACAGAAGAATTATAGTAGTTGGAGCCAAAAAGGAAAATGTAAGATATAATGATGCAGAAGATATACCATTAACTGCTATGATAAATCCAAAATGGGAGAAATCAGCAGATGAAACTGATATACAATTCGAAGCTTGTTTAAGTGTACCTGCAATAGCTGGTAAAGTTGAAAGATTTAAACATATTACTTTACAATATTACAATGAACAAGGAGAAAAGATAGAAAAGGAGATACATGGATTTTTTGCTAGACTTATTCAGCACGAATGTGACCATTTAGATGGATTTACATTATTAAATAGAGTTACAGAAAAAGACGGGTTCGCAACAAAAGAAAATAGAAGAAAATATAATTTATAAAAAATAAAGATTTAAACTGTCTGAAAGTTGAAAAAAGTTACCATAATATGGTATAATTGATATGTAGAGGTGATGAAAATGGGATTTTTAGATTTTTTTAGAAAGAGTAAAGAACCAATAGAACCAGCTCCAAGAGTATTACAAGTAGAAAAAAATAAAATAGAGAGAACAATAACTAGGAATGGTGAAATTCAAATAGATTTTTACAGAAGAACACATGATGTTAGAAAAGATTATGATAGCACTAGACTTGTAATTTCTAATAAGCTACCTGAATACATGTATAAGTCTAATGTATATGATTGTAAAGTAAGTTGGTATTGTGAATCTGATGCTATGATGATTGATGAAAATGATTCTAGACATGATTTTAAAGATATAAAATTAACAGTAGATCCATATTTATTACAAACAGATGATGTATATGCAACATGTTTAATGTATGCACTATTAGATAAAGCAAGAGTAAATGATATGCTTGCAAGAGGAATGGTAGATAATCCAGATAATCCTTGTGGCAATTATGTTGGTAGTGTAATTTTTAAAGATGGAAATTATGTAAAAAATTTCAATAGAGATATAGGAAGAGCTGTTCATAATTCCAAAGAAATGGCACAGAAAAGAAGTGTATATCAAGCTGAACAAAGAAAAAAGGTAGAAGAAAGAAAAAGCGAAATAAGAAGCCAACAACTAAAATTACAAGAAGAACTTGATAAATTAGATGGCAAGAGCTTATAAAGTACGATAATAAACTCAAATGTATATTTAGCATTTGAGTTTATTGTTTATTAAAATAGAGTACTATATAAAAATAGTTTAATAAAATATTGTATATAGAAATAAAATATGATATAACTAGTTAGCACAAAAATGGAGGTAAACGAAATGACGAATTTATTAATTAAACTATTCATAAAAGATAATGATATTAGCAATCTAGAAACAAGAGGAAAGTATGGAGTGCTTTCGAGTGCCACAGGAATTGTAGTTAATATTTTACTTTCAATAGTAAAACTTTTTATAGGAATAATTGCAAATTCAATTTCTATTATATCTGATGCATTAAATAATATTACAGATGTTGGATCTTCTGTAGTAACAATGATAGGATTTAAAATATCACAAAAGAAAATAGACAAAGACCATCCATGGGGACATGGTAGAATGGAATATATAACAGCGTTTATAGTTGATATAATTATTTTAATGGTTGGTTTTGAATTATTAAAAAGCTCAATAGATAAGATAATACATCCAGAGCTTCCAGCAGTAAATAATGTTACAATTATAATATTAGTTATAGCAGTTCTTACAAAATTATGGTTATTTTTATTTTATAAAAAGATTGCAAAAACAATAGATTCTAATGCTATTAAAGGCAATGCATATGATAGTATTTCAGATTCTATATCAACATTAGTTGTTTTAATATCAGCAGTTGTAGCTAAATTATGTGGAATATCAATAGATGGTTATGCAAGTTTAATCGTTTCTGTATTTATTCTATTTACAGGATATAAAGCAATTAAAGAAACAGTGGATTTGTTATTAGGAATGAAACCGGACCCTGAATTTATAAGAGATATAGAAGAAGAAGCTAAAAAATATGATATGATTTCTGGAATACATGATATTATGGTTCATGACTACGGTCCGGGAAGAAAAATCGTTTCTTTCCACGCAGAAGTTCCAGCAGATGGAGACATCTGCAAAGTGCATGATATAATTGATCAAATGGAACAAGATTTATTTGAAAAATTTAATTGTATTACGACAATACATATGGATCCAATAGTTGTTGATAATAAAGAAATAAATGATATGAGAGATTTTACAGAAAAAATAGTAAAAGGATTAAATCCAGAATTTTCTATACATGATTTTAGAATGACAGATGGTGGAAAAAGAGTTAATTTAATATTTGATCTAGTAGTTCCAAGAGATAAAGAATATGATAAGGAACAAATTATAAAAAACATTCAACAAAAAATACATGAAAAAGATAATAAATATTATGCAGTTATAAAAGTAGAGACATCATATATTTAGAATTAAATGCAGCTTAAAAGTATGTACCTTATAGCTGCTTTTTTAGTACTATATTGTAAAGATTTCTCAAAAAGAGACAAAATATTATGTATACAACATTGACAATGTATGATATAATCAAATTGTTACTCCGTAAACCACAGAAAGCGATGCTTTATTAAAAGCTTTCTACCAAAGAATCAGAGGGAGTGATTCTATGAAAAAGCGGGTGCCTATCATATTGATTGGGATGGTAATAATATTTTTTATCTCATCAGTGTTATTCAATAGGCAAGCAACACTAAGTTATGGTGATGTAAAGGATTTTTGCTATGAAGTACAGAAAGCGGGACATCCAATATCACCAGATCCTGAGACGATTAAGCAATATGTCGTTAGAACGGATCGATATGGAAATCTTATCTTAACTGTGACAGGAATCAAAGGAGAAAAAGTCGTTTGCGAAATGACACCTGACTGCCAAATAATAGATAAGATTTCAGAAATAGATACTCTTAAATATTTGTATGCAGTAATAGCGTCAGCAAGTTTGCTAATATTTATTGTAGCAGTAAAAGAGTATACAAGAAGGCGAATAGGGGCTTAGAGTCTCTATTCGCTTTTTGTTATTATATCAATAATAAGAACGTTTCATTTAATAGTTGCCAAATTAACACAAATGTGTTACAATATTTAGCGCACTAGAGGTAGGAAAGGAACAAATATATAATGAAGTTATTTCATGTAGATTTTGTTCTAGTGCATGATGCGAAAGGAGGACAAAGAATGAAGACATCATGGTATAGTGATAACGCATCAGTAGAAGAAATTGTGAAGGTGCTTAAACAGTATCCTTCATACAAAACGAGTTTTTTGGAGGACATAGTTTCACAGAAAGAGAAAATTTTTCTAAACAATCCAACAGAAGTAGATGGAAGTGAGGAGCTATTTGAAAGATTATATGAAATAGCAGAACTACCAAATCGAATTCTAAGTGGATATACGTATAGAAATATTTTTTATGTATTAAAAAAATCTAAAATCAAAAAAGAAGATTTGGTGGAACTATATGAAAACTATATTGGTAGTGTAATACCAATATGGGTGGTCGAAGAGTTTGATGGTCCAGCAATTGTCGCAAAACAGTATGGACCATATATGGTTATTTTCTTTAACGAAAACCCGAAGGATTACTAATCCTTCGGGTTTTCAAATTATATTAATACATATCATATGAAAAAGCTGTAACACCTTTATCATCATATATTGTTAATCTAAAATATTTTGAATATTCATCTTGATAAGTATAATTCCAATAGCCTAAGCTATCTGCACGATAAGAATCTTTTGGTTCACCATATGCATTTATTACATCTTGTAAAGAGCTACCATTGTGAATACCTTTTGGTAATGTAAAAGATACTGGAGTTTCATCATCATCTACAAAAGCATTATCTACTTCAAAAGACCAGATATTACATTCTGTTATATCTTTAATAGTATTAGAATCATTTATAAATCCAATTCTTACAGTAGAATCAAAATTAGGATTTTCTAAATTAATTGTACCTGTAACTTTATTACCTGGATTCATAGCATATCCATTTGCATATCCATAATCTGCTAAATCAAATGTCCATCCATCATTTTTTAAATCTGAATAAGGAAAATATAATTTATAAGCTTTGTTGTTTAATATAAATTCACAATCCTTCCAATCATCAGATATATTACCAGAAGCAACTGGTTGAGTGTTAGTTGTACTAGTAGTATCTGTACTTTCATTAGTAACCGAATTATTTTCCTTTGTTTCATTTTCAGCAACTACTTGAGAATTGGTATTAGCGACTGTTGCTGGATTTTCTTCTTTATTAGATTTCATCATAAAGAATATAACTGTTCCAAAAATAAGCATAAGTACTATTACAACAGCAAGAATTATAATAACTACTGTTGACACACTTATGGATTTTTTAGCATTATTTTCTGCCATAAAAAGTCCCCCTTTAATAATATTTTTACAATATGATTCTATTTTAAAAATATTAATTAGTCAATAAGTATAAATATTACTTTTATATTACATTAAAAGGATGAAGTAAATTTAAAAATGCAAGAAAAATGAAGAGATTCTTTAAAATAATAAAAAACGATGGAATTATTAAAAATCAAATTTAAAAGAAAGCTAAAGTAGACAAAATTGAGTATTATTCGAATTTGGCAAAAAAAACCAATGCCAGTATAATATATACCAATGGTGCATTATTCTAGTCATACAAACTTTACGAGGGTGGGGCTAAAAATCCACTAAAGAGCACATCGTTGAAGTTTCTTAGCATTGCGCGAAATGCCAGTTTTGTGTGGTGCTAGGGAGTAAAGAAATTAGGGTATTATATAATGGCATATATGAAACTCCCTGATTTCGTGGAGGCTTAAATAAAGCAAAAATAAATATTAATGTAGGAATACAAAATCTATATTATATATTTATCAAGCAATATTTAAGTATAACCTATGTTGAGTGCCAAGACACAAAATACATAGTGTAGCTTGTCTTGAGTGAATATACTGGGATTAATACAAAAAGAATAAATTTGTTTGGCCAAATGAATTTATTTTATATTATGAAATTGTATTTGCAAAAAAGACTAGTAAAGAGTATTTGTATGTTAAGGAAAACTTCTAGAATGTTTGCTTACAAAAAGCAAGAAAGTTTAAGGATTAAGGTACAGATTTAAGTGGTGATCTGGTGTCTATTGCAATATATAGATGTTCTTCTTAAACGGAAACGGTTCTAACAGTAATGTTAAGCGAAGGATAGAGAAATTCGACCAGACCTAAACTGTAAAATTTACTTAAGCTTTTACCATTAAAAACAATTAAAAAGGCAGAGTTATCTGCCTTATTTGATATTATTTCATTATATTGCTGTAGCAAAACCAAAGAATTTTGTCAGCAATTTAATTTTATATAAAGAAAGGAGAAATGCATAATTTTATATTATGCAAAAATAGAATGAAAGATAAAAAAGACAACTCGGAAATTAAATGGTTTATAAAAGTATTTATAATGACTTTTGTATTATCTATGTTATTTTCGTACATATCAGCTAATGGAGTATCAAACTTTAGTTTATTACCAGCTATTCTAATATTAGTGTTAGTTATTTTAGTAGGTATATTTTTTGATATTGTAGGTGTTGCAGTAACTGTTGCAAATGAAAATGAATTTCATGCAAAAGCAACTAAAAAAGTAAAAGGTTCTAAAGCATCTATACAATTAATAAGAAATGCACCAAAAGTTGCAAATATTTGTGCAGACGTAATAGGAGATATTTGTGGTGTATTAAGTGGTGCCATAAGCGCATTAATTGCTGTAAAAATTACAGATCAATTCGGTATAAGATTTGATATACAATTTATGATAAGTGCATTAGTTTCTGCTTTAACAGTTGGGGGTAAAGCATTAGGAAAAGGAGTTGCAAATAAAAATGCAACTAAAATTGTACATACAGTTGGTATTGTGCTAAATAAATTAAAATTAAATAAATAGTCTTTGTGTGGGTAAAATTTATAATTTTGCCCTTTTGTTTTTTATATAAAATATGATATTCTTATTGCATAGGAGGGACAAAATGAAATTTTTACATTTAGCAGATTTACATTTGGGAAAGATATTACAAGAGCAATCTTTAATAGAAGACCAAGAATATATGTTAAAGCAAATTATAGGAACAATTGAAAGAGAAAATATAGAAACAGTCTTAATATCAGGAGATGTATACGATAGAAGTGTGCCACCTGCAGAAGCTGTTAATTTACTAGACAGCTTCTTAAGAACACTTATAAAAGAGCTAAAGATAAAAGTATTTATAATAGCTGGAAATCATGATTCAAAAGATAGGTTAGCATTTGGAAGCAAAATTTTCGAAGATGAAGGATTATATATAGAAAGCAAATATAATGGTAATTTAAGAAAAGTAGAGTTGCAGGACGAATATGGAAAATTGAATATATATATGTTGCCATTTGTAAAGCCAATAGAGGTAAAGCAATTTTTTAAGGAAGACCTAGAAAATAACTATAATACAGCAATAAATAAAATAATAACAAAAGAAAAAATTGATGTAGAAGAAAGAAATATTATACTTGTTCATCAATTTGTAACTGCAGGAACTGTAGAACCAGAAAGAACAGAATCAGAAGTATTATCATTAGGTGGAATAGAGAATGTTGATGTATCTAATTTCGAATGCTTTGATTATGTTGCAATAGGTCATGTACATAGACCACAAAAAATAGGAAGAGATACTGCTAGGTATGCTGGTACAATGCTAAAATACTCATTTTCAGAGATTAACCACAATAAAACTGTTCCGGTTATAGAGATAAAAGAAAAAGGAAATATTAGCATAAATTTAATTGAATTAGAACCATTGCGTGATATGAGGGAAATAAAAGGACCGATAGAGGAACTGATAAAAAAGGAAAATTATGAATCGGGCAATTTAAATGATTATATTAAAGCTGTAATTACTAACGAAGAGCCTGTTTATGATGCTATTGGGCAAATACGAAGAATATATCCTAATACGTTAAAGCTAGAAATAAAAAATAGTAAAACAGCAGGTAGTACAGAACAACAAGCTTTAAATCTGGAAAATATAAAAAAGAAAAGTGAATTAGAATTATTTTGCGATTTTTATAAATCTCAAAATAATATAGATTTAGATGCAAATGAAACAGAAATTATTAATAATATAATTTCGGAGGTGAAACATGAAACCGATTAATTTAACAATTAGTGCTTTTGGTCCATATAAGGATAAAGTAGTAATAGATTTTACAAAATTAGGAGAAAATGGAATATTTTTAATAACTGGAGATACAGGTGCTGGTAAAACAAGTATTTTTGATGCAATTTCTTTTGCAATTTTTGGCGAAGTAAGTGGGTCAAACAGGCCAATTCAATCTATTAGAAGTGATTTTGCAGATTCTGACACAGAAACTTTTGTAGAATTAGAATTTATACACAAAAATAAAATATATAGAATTTTAAGAAATCCATCTTATGAAAAGCCTAAAAAGAAGGGAGAAGGTTTTACTAAAAAACCTGCTGATGCATCATTAGAATTTGATGATAATGTAGTAGCTGGAATAAAAAATGTAGATACTAAAATAGAAGAAATTTTAGGAATTAATGCTAAACAATTTAAACAGATAGCAATGCTTGCACAGGGAGAGTTTTTAAAAATATTATTTGCAGAGAGTAAAGATAGAACAGAAATCTTTAGAAGAATTTTTGATACTAATATATATAATTTAATTTCAAAAAAATTAAAGGAAAAATTAAAAGAAAATGAAGACAATTTAAAAGAACTAAAAAATTCATTTATAACGAATACAGCCAATATTTTGTGGGACGAAGAAAGAAAAATAGATATCTCTGCAAAAGACTTAAATGAAGTAGATATCGAAAATGTTTTGCAAGACCTAAAAAAAGAATTAAAAAAGAATGAATTAGAAAATGCTAAAATAGAAGAGCAAATAATTAAAAAAGAGCAAAACATAAAATTGTTTGAAGAAAAAATAAATAAACAAGAAGAATTAAATAAAAAGATAGATAATTATAATGAATTATTGAAGAAGCAAACAGAATATAAGAACCAACAAAGCCAGCTAGAAGAGTTAAAAATTAAAATTGTTAAAAATCAAAAAATAAAAGAAGCGATAAAACCAACAGAAGATAAGGTAAAAAATCAAAAAGAAATAATAGTAAAATTAGAAAAAGACTTAGATAATTTAAATGTAAATATTGTAAAAGGAGAAGAAAAAGAGAAAGAACACGAGAAGAAAATACAATCAGTTAATAAAATAGGAGAAATATATAAAGAATATAGTGAGTGCAAAAATGTAAAACAAGAGTTATTAGAAAAGGGTAATCGAATAAAAAAAATAGAAGAGTTAGAAAATAAAAAAATGGCTCAGCTAGAAAAATATACTAAATTAGAAAACGAATATAAGGTAATGAATAATGACTATTTGGAAAAAGAAGATGAATTTTTTAAAGAGCAAGCTGGAATTATTGCAGAAAAGTTAGAGGATAATAAACCTTGTCCTGTATGTGGAAGTGTGGAACATCCTAAAATTGCCCAAAAAAGTTTAAGTGTACTTACGAAACAAGCATTAGACCAATTAAAGAAAAAATTAGAAGGTAAGCAAAAAGAAAAACAGAAGCAACAAGAAGAGTGTATTAATACTAATTCACAAATAAATACTTTAATGCAAGAATTTAAAGAAAACTTGGGCAAAGAAGTTAAACTAGCAGACTTAAAAAGAACAGTAAGGGAAGAATTTGATAAAAATAAAGCGAAATTAACGACGGATGAACGAGAACTATCATCAGAATATATAAATATATCGAGAGAAAAGATAGAACTAGATAGCTTTGATTATGAAAAATTTAAAGATCAGGTAATAGCTGGTATAAACCTAGAAAAAAACGTATTAGTAAAAGACAAAACTTTGCAAGAAGAAAAAAGTAAGCAATTAAGTGAAGGAAAAGCAAAATTAAAAGAATATACTGAAGATTATTTAAAAGGTCTATTAAATCTAGGATTTAAAACAGAAGAAGAATATAGAGAAGCATTAATTTCTGATAAAGAGATAGAAACATTACAACAACGTATAGATATTTTTAATACTAATGTAACAATAAATAATACAAAATTATTAGAGCTAGAAAAAGAAGTTACCGGAAAGCCAAAAATGGAATTAACAGATGAAGAATATAAGTTAAAAGTAGAAAAAGAAAGTTTGGAAGGAGAAAGAAAAACTCATATTCGAATTAAAGGAAAATTAGATAATAATACTAGAATATATAAATTGTTAACTGAAAATAGTAAAGAACTTAAGAAAAAAATAAAAGACTTTATTATATATGATGAATTAAGTAGAACAGCAAATGGAACTTTACCTGGTAAAAAAAGAATCGAATTTGAACAATATGTTCAAGCGACATATTTTGACATGGTGATAATAGAGGCAAATAAGAGATTGGGAAAAATGACAGAAAATAGATATCAACTAGTAAGAAAAGAAGAACCAGAAAAACTCTCAGATAAAGTAGGATTAGATTTAGAAGTAATAGATAATTATAATGGAAAAAGAAGAGATGTAAAATCATTGTCTGGAGGTGAAGCTTTTAAAGCTGCACTATCATTGGCATTAGGATTATCTGATGTAATTCAGAGTTATTCTGGAGGAGTTGTAATTGATACTTTATTTATAGATGAAGGATTTGGATCACTTGATACAGAATCTAGGGAACAAGCAATAAATACTTTAAGTTTATTAATTGATAATAATAAATTGATTGGAATAATAAGTCACGTTACCGAATTAAAAGAAAGAATAGATAAAAAGATAATAGTTACTAAAACAAATGATGGTAGCAAAATAGAAATAGAAGCATAGAGATTTAGGGATTTGGGGACGTTCCTTTTTTCCCTATTTTTGGGTATTTAATTTTAGAACTAAAACTAATTTATATCTTTTTGTAAGTAATCAATTTTTAAGGAATATCATTAATAAAGTTATGAACTTAAATTATAGTAATATCAAGTATTTTAAGAGGAATGTGAAAGTTTTGTAAATTTTAGCACTCTACTATTGACTTTGCTAAAATTGGATATATAATATAATTGTAAAAAGTTAAAAGACTTTTACATATGTGCTACCTAAGCAAAAGGGTGTCAACACATAAAATAAATAAGAAAGAGGAGACGATTATTATGATGATGATACCAAGAAGAAATGATTTTGATTTATTTGATGACATGTTTAGTGATCCATTTTTTACAGGCTCAGAAAGTAGGGTAATGAAAACTGATATCAAGGAGAAAAAGGACAAATATGTAATTGATATGGACTTACCAGGATACGAAAAAGAAGATATAAAAATTGAGATTCAAGATGGTTATTTAACAGTTCATGCTAAAGCAAATAAAGCAGAAACAGACAAAGAAGAAGGTAAGTATGTACGTAAAGAAAGATATTATGGTGAATGTTCTAGAAGCTTTTACGTTGGAGAAGATGTAACAGAAGAGGATATTAAAGCAAAATTCAAAAACGGAACATTAACACTAGAAGTAAATAAGAAAGATGAACCAAAACAACTTCCAGATAAAAAATATATTGATATCGAATAAGATTAAATTATAAACACCTAAGCTATTGTAGTTTAGGTGTATTTTTACTTATAAATATTTAAAAAGTAATAAAAACTAAGCTTAAGAAATTGAAATTATTGGTAAAAAGTAGTATAATTAATAAGTCGCACTATAGAAAAAATTAATGCCAGAATTTGGCAGAAAGGGGAATGAGAATGAAAAAGAAACTTGATGAATTAAAAGGAGTATTAAAAATGCTAAATCGGCTAAATGATACTTCTTATATTACAGAAGGGGAGAAAGAAAAATTACAAAGAAACTTACGAGATGGATATGTAAATCCTCCATTTGAATTGCCAATGCATCTAGAAGATGTATATAAGGTAAAAATAGAAACGATAGAGGATGGAGCCTCTCTTTTATCGTTGATGCTTCAACCTCTAAAAGAGGTAGCTTTATTTATTCTACATTAAAATCTGATAATCTTTGGAAAGAAGCTGCAGATGCTGTACAGCATAAGCAATTAATAATTTTAAGGTTAAATACAGAATATACAGTGTTAGCAGGTCTAACAGAAGAGGAAGTGATTTTAATATCAAGAATAGGTAAAGAAAAGAATTCATACAAAATGATAGAAAACCAGCTTAACGCTGTTATAAGCATTTATAAGAGCAAGTTTTAATTGAGGGGGATACGCACATGTATGAGGGACTTATACTTGTAAGCCAATACATAGTAGAATACAAATTTTTGATTCCAGAATCAAATAGATATTTTCCGTCGTTTGAGGACATCGATCAGGAACAAGAATTTTTTTCTTCAATAGCAAGCAAGTCAACAGGAAGCATTAAGCAGATGTATAAAAATATAGCGACTGCCTTAAAATATGCTTCAGAAAATAATGTTGGGTTGCAAAAGCCAGTAAAATGTGAAGCTGATGGCTATGCAACTATGTTTCTTACTTTTCCAAATAGAATATGCTTAGATAAGTTTGAATACAAATTTAAACATATTTTGATTCATTAACTAAAAACCACAAGGGGATTTAATATTTTATGCCCTTTGTGGTTTTCTAATTTAAAGACTTTTTATAAAATTTTATTGAATAAATTAATTTATTGTGATATTAATTATAATAGTATAAAAATAATTGAGATAAATTTTTACAAAAGCAGAAAAGGAGAAGTTTATGTTATCAAAACCACAATATTTATATCAAGCAAAATTAATAATCGATTGTTTTCCAAAAAAAGACTATGATTCAATTCCAAAAGAAACTTTAAAATACATAGAAGATAATATGAAAGTTGACTCTAATATTGTAATTAATCCAGAAATTTCACTAGAAGAACAAGATATAGACCCACAGACATGGGAATTTTTACAAAAGATTGCAGATGATGTTAGTGATAGGGAATTTTATGAAGAGTATAAGAAAGATATTGCCCAATATCTTAATTGGGCTAATGAGCAAAATGAAGGATATAAGGCAAGAGTAGATAATATTAATTTGAACAAAGATGTTTCAAAATTGCAAAAAGAAAATCAAAAATTACCTAAAGCTAAAGAATTAATTTATGGATATCAACAGGTAATTGCAAACAAAGATGAAAAAATTAAAGAATTAGAACAAGAATGTAATTCATTAAAAGAAATGTTAAACAGAATTCCTAAATTTATAAGAATGTTATTTTTAAGAAATAAAAAAGTAAAACTTTTAGAGGAAAAAAATAGCAGATAGTGGAGGTAGCCATGAGTACAAAGGATAAGCAAAGATTATGGTTCTGTTCTGATTATGGAATAGAAAATAAAGCAATTATAAGAAGACTAGATGAAAATAATGAAAAATACTATATTGTAACACATGATAAAGAGAGTAAATGGAATAACATTACACCATTACTTCAAAGAAAGATAATGAGAGAATCATTAAAGGGAAACATTATATATGGTATTGGCTTAGATGGAACAATACCGAGAGCAAATATAGCAAATTTAGATACAGAACTTCAAGACAATGGAAATAATATATCTGCATTAGAACAAGCCACAGAAATACTAGGAATAAGGATGAGCTTAGATGAACACTTTATTGCTGCATATGCTAGTAATGGAATTACTGGAATACAAAGAACAGCTAAAAAACTAAAAATAAGTGAAAATGATGCAGAAAAAATTATTGAAAATATAATAATAAGAAATCATCAAGCAATAGGAGTTCCACTGGAACAAGAAGCTGAATTAGCAAGAAAAATTGATAATTTAATGCAGAAACCAAAAAGCGATTACGAGAGAACAGTTGCAATAGATACATTATTAAATAGAAATGATGATTTAGTAAGAAGTTAGAAGAAGGTGAGCAAATGGCAAAAAAAGATAAAAACGAACAGGAATATGTTATTACAGAAGAAGGTGTAGAACAAGCTGTAACTAGTGCATTAGAACAATATTCAGAAGGTGAAATAACCAAGAACGATAAAAAAACTAATTTCTTTACTCTAAAAATGTTTGGAAAAAATATAGGTGGAGCTATTCTAGGGAAAAATAGTAAAAAAGAGATAGAGGGAAAATACTTACACAATACAGAAGAAAACGTTCAAAATGTTACAAAACTTATATTAGATTCAGCCAAAAAACATAAAGGGATTGCAATTCCACCACCAATACCAGTTCCTGTTGAAACACAACAAAACGAGCAAGAACAAACAACTAATAAAGAACAACCTAAAAAAAGAAAAATTATACTTCCAATAGCTATGGCAACACTAATAGGAGGTGCTATAGGAGCAGCGATTGCTTCAAGAGCAGATACTATTATAGATAATAATAATATAACAATAGAATATGATTCTGCAGAAAATACACTTGATGCACTTGCAGACTTAGAACAAAGTTCTGATGATTTAATTGATGAAAATGCAATTTTAACCGATCTTATAAAAGGAACAAATTCGGATATTAGAGATGAAGCCGATAGAGTAGGTAAAACTTTTTCGGAAGATGAAAGAGTAGAGTCAGAAACAACTGCTATAAGTTACAGTGATGAAGTTAATGAGCTAAGAACACAAAGAGATAATGCAATAGTTAAATATTCTTTAATTAAAGAACCAACGAACGAAGATAAACTTGCATATACATTAGAGCAATTAGACATAAAAAGTAAGGCATTAAATTTTAAAAATGAAAAATTACAGATACTGCTTGATGCAAAAGATATACAAAGTGGACTAATACAAGAACATTCTGATGCTGGATACAGTAAAGAAGCTCATAGTAAAGAATTAAAAGGAAATGATGCTTTAGGACAAATCTTACAGGAAAGTGCACAAGATATGCAAGCTGATATTGCAAGGAATAATCAAATGTTAGCTCATTTTAAAAATTTAGATTTAACTAAGATACAAGACTTTGATGAATATTTTAATGCATATGCTACAGGAATACAAAGTACAGATATAGATAAATTAGAAGAATTTGAACAAGTATTTAATAACTATACAGAATATGTAAAAGGCTATAAGGCAGACTTTAAATCAGATGATTTTCAAAGGTATATGCCTACATATAGAGAGGGTATAAAAAAGGGAAAAAATATAGATGAGATAAATAAACAATTTGATAAAGAAGTCAATCCAAATAAATTTTTTGATTTTTTTAGGGAGTGAGCTAAATGAGAAATCTTGAAACCGGTAAACACATAAAACTAAGTAATGGTGATGAATATTACATATGTAGAAATATGTTATCGAATAACGCAGAATATTTTTTATTGTTAAATTTATCAGGACAGTTAGTAAATAACAATACAGAAATGCTTTTGATGAAATATACTTATAATACAGAAGAATTTAATATAATTACAGAAGAACAAGAGATTAATAATGTTATCAAAAAAATGATAACATTATTATGAAGGAGAAAAATAAGTAAAATAAACAAAAAACTGCATCTGGCTTAAGCTAAATGCAGTTTTTGTTAGTTGCTTAATTTCCCGTCTTATGGCGGTTTAATTAGTACAGCGTAAAAATTATTCATTTACTACATAAATAATGTTAATTAACAGTTACAAAATTTCTCTTTAAGTTGAGCACAGTCTACAGAAAATAGATTTCCAATTTTATCTGGTTTTTCTTTACATTTAATTTCGTTCTTTTTTAAAAAAGCAACCTCCTCGCTATCTAGTCTTATATCGACTATTTTTGATTTTGCATTCATTACAAAGCAATATAAATGTTTACTGTACATATAGTCCTCCTTTTGTATAAAAATTTATATTATGTAGTAAATTAGATATAATAATTTTAAAAAAATTATATATTAATAAAAATGCAAAAGCTGTCGAAACTTGACAGCTTAAAAAATTTTTATACTATGGTACCACCATTTACATGAATTATTTGACCAGTAACATATCTAGAATCGTCACTTGCTAAATATAGATAAGCTGGGGCAAGTTCAAATGGTTGACCAGCTCGTTTTAATGGTGTGTCTGTACCAAAGATTTCAACTTCTTGTTCGTTAAAAGATGAAGGAATTAAAGGTGTCCAAATAGGGCCAGGTGCAACAGCATTAACTCGTATTTTTTGATCTGCAAGTGATAATGCAAGTGATTTTGTAAATACAGTAATTGCTCCTTTTGTAGAAGAGTAATCAATTAAATTCTTTTTACCCGCAAATGCAGTAATAGAAGTTGTGTTAATTATACTACTATGTGCATCTAAATGAGGGAGAACAGCCTTTGTTAAATAAAAAAATGTAAATATATTAGTTTCAAAAGTTGCTCTTAATTGTGCACTTGTAATGTCTAAAATACTATTTTGAGGAAATTGTACACCACAGTTATTCACTAAAATATTAATTTTCCCAAAATTTTTTATTGCAGTATCTACTATATAGGTAGAAAGCTTTTCATCACGCAAATCACCAGGAACAAGCACACATTTTCTACCATAATTTTCTATTAATTTTTTTGTGTAATTTGCATCTTCATTTTCGTTTAAATAACTAATTACCATATCTGCTCCTTCTTTAGCAAAAAGAAGGCTAATAGCACGTCCAATACCACTGTCTCCACCAGAAATTATTGCGACTTTATTTTCAAGTTTTTTACTAGGAACATAATTAGGATTTTCAAAAATAGGTTTTGGATTCATTTCATATTCCATTCCTGGTTGATATTTTTGTTGCTGAGCAGGAAAGGTAATTGGTGTCTTTAAATTTTCATCTTTAAACCCTAAATATGGAATTGTTGGGTAATTATCTATCATTTTATCATCTCCTTGTAAAATAGTATATGCGCATAGTAAAAAATTTATTAAAAATATGACTCTTTTTAGTTCTATTGTTTTTATATGATATTGTGTGTTATAATTTTCGAAGAAAAAGGAATATATAAGGAGGCAAATATGTTTAAATTACATTCAGAATATAAACCAACAGGTGACCAGCCTGGGGCAATTGAATATTTAAGTAATGGAATTAAACAAGGTAAGAAATTTCAGACATTATTAGGAGTTACCGGTTCTGGAAAAACATTTACAATGGCAAATATAATACAGAATGTACAAAAACCAACTTTGGTTTTAGCACATAATAAAACATTAGCGGGACAATTATATTCAGAATTTAAAGAATTCTTTCCAGAAAACCATGTTGAGTATTTTGTTAGTTACTATGATTACTATCAGCCAGAAAGCTATATTCCAAGTTCTGATACATATATAGAAAAAGATGCATCTATAAATGATGAAATAGATAAATTACGCCATTCTGCAACAGCTAGTTTGTTCGAAAGCAAAGATGTAATAATTGTTTCGTCCGTATCTTGTATCTATGGTTTAGGTGACCCAATCGATTATGAAAATATGATTATATCTTTAAGACCAGGAATGCAGAAATCTAGAGATGAAGTATTAAAAAAGTTAGTAAAAATGCAGTATACAAGAAATGAATTGGATTTTAAAAGAGGAACTTTTAGAGCAAAAGGAGATATCGTAGAAATATACCCATCAGATCAGAGTGAAAGTGCAATTAGAGTAGAATTTTGGGGCGATGAAATAGAGAAAATTTCAGAAATTAATCCATTAACAGGTAAGGCGATAGGTACAAGAGCCCACGTGATGATTTTCCCAAATTCACATTATGTCACAACTAAAGAGAAGATGGATAGAGCAATAGGAACTATTGAAGAGGAATTAGAAGAAAGAATTAAATTTTTTAAAGATCAAGGTAAATTAATCGAAGCACAAAGAATAGAAGAAAGAACTAATTTTGATATAGAAATGATGAAAGAGACTGGATTTTGCCAAGGGATAGAAAACTATTCTAGACATATTAGTGGAAGAGAACCAGGGAGCCCACCATTTACATTATTTGATTATTTTCCAAAAGACTTCTTGCTATTAATTGATGAGTCACATGCTACAATTCCACAAGTAAGAGCAATGTATAATGGGGATAAAGCTAGAAAAGATTCTTTAGTAAATTATGGTTTTAGATTACCATCAGCATATGATAATAGACCATTAACATTTAAAGAATTTGAAGAAAGAATAAATCAAGTTGTATTTGTAAGTGCGACACCAGCAGAATATGAAAAAGAACATAGCAAAGGAAATGTTATAGAACAAATTATAAGACCAACAGGTTTACTTGATCCAAAAATAGAAGTAAAACCTATAGAGAATCAAATTGATGATTTAATAGAGCAAATAAGAGAAAGAACTGAAAGAAATGAAAGAGTATTGGTTACTACTTTAACTAAAAAGATGGCAGAAGATTTAACCGATTATTTAAAAAATGTAGACATAAAAGTAAATTATATGCATTCAGATATTAAAGCATTAGAGAGAATGGAAATAATAAGAAATCTTCGTTTAGGAGAATTTGATGTTTTAGTAGGAATAAATTTATTAAGAGAAGGATTAGATATTCCAGAAGTTTCACTAGTTGCAATTTTAGATGCGGATAAGGAGGGTTTTTTACGTTCGGAACGTTCACTTATTCAAACTATAGGACGTGCTGCTAGAAATACAAATGGAAAAGTAATAATGTATGCGGACGAATTAACCGAGTCTATGGAAAAAGCAATAAGTGAAACAAATAGAAGACGCGAGATTCAGATGAAATATAATGAAGAACATGGTATTACTCCACAGACGATAAATAAATCTGTTAGAGATACAATTAAAGCTACAGTATTGGAGGATGTATCATCAGAATACGATATAAAGAAAGATGAAAATATAGAGGAAATAATTACTAAACTAACAGATGAGATGCTCAAATGTGCTTCTAAAATGGAATTTGAAAAGGCTGCAGAATTAAGGGATAAAATTAAGGAATTGCAAGATTTAGTATAACGATTGACATTTAATTTTAATAAATATAAAATAATATTGTAAGAATATTTGTCGAATAAAAGGGGATAATTTAATGTTTGGATTCAAAAGAAAAAAAGAAGAAGATACAATGGCGTTAGTGCTTAAAAAAAAGAATATATTTTTTAAAATTGCTTCACTCTTTAGAAAAAATAAGCAAGAGGAATTAGGTGAATATTATTCTAATCAGGTGTTTTATTCAAGGCATTCCGATGTTATTAATGCTATAAACAATGCTGGAGAAGAAGTGTTTTATGGAACTGTAAGTATGAATGGTTTAGATATGTATAGCTTTCAAAAGATTAAGGAATTAGGATTAATAAAAGATGGAAATGGGCAAACTACTAAATTAATTGTTGCAGATTTAAATCAAAGTTATAACCAGGAAGGATTAGAACCTCAGAATTTAAGAAAAATATGTTTCGAGATACCAACTTATTATTCATTAGAGGAGTTTTTATCTAATGATGGATTGTATCAATTAGTTCAATCTGGAAGAGTGGACTTAAATCGTTTAAATTACTATGAAGTAACACCAGTAGGAAAAGCTGATATGTCAACAGACAGTAGTATGCAAACATATGTAGCTATAGGAAATAATAGTCCAGAAGCACTAGCTTATGCAGATAAAAAACTTACCAAAGATTGGGTAGAACAAATTAATAGAGATAGAAAAGAACAAGTTAAATTAAGAAAACAAGCTAATAAGAAAATGGTTGATGAGATGTATGAACAAGCCCTTATAGACGAAGAGAATTTTGAAAAACGAGAAAAGCAAGAACAAGAAAACAGAATAAATGATAATAACATTCGTGTTGCACCAGGTAAAGATTCTATCTATTTTACAGATCCAGACACAGGAAAAATTATATATTTGGATGGAATTGTTAAGGTAAAAACGATTGTCCATAGGGCAGATGACCAAATATCCAATTTATATATTGCAAAATATACAGCTAAAAGAAATAGTGATGATGTTCAAAACTTAGCAAGCAAAAAAAGTATCGCATTTGAGCTAACAGACGAAGAAATGAATAGTATTTTGAAAAATGATGATGACAGATTAAACTTTACTTTTAGATCTTTGTTCTCGGAAAGAAATGTAGGGCAATATATAGATAGAGGAGAATTAGGAAGCAGACATATTGGGTTTTTGAAAAAAACAATAGAGGGATATAAAATATTACTTGGATGCAATAGTTCTAGAAATTATTTAAACTCATTAAATTTGGAACTATATAATTCCCAAACAAGACCAGGTCCAACATATTTTGGATATGGAGAAGGAAGATAAATATAAAAAATAAGGAAGGAAACTTCCTTATTTTTGTGTATTTTTAGAAAATTATACCAAACTATTGTTTTTATAAATTAAATATAATATAATGTAAGCGGGATTTGGGGACATTCCTTTTTTCCCGACTAAGTATGTAAACTGAACTTATTGGGGGCATTTTATGAATGATAAGATAATTATAAAAGGTGCAAAAGAACATAATTTAAAAAATATAAATTTAGAAATACCAAGAGACAAATTAGTTGTTGTAACCGGTCTTTCTGGTTCCGGAAAATCATCATTGGCTTTTGATACATTATATGCAGAAGGTCAAAGAAGATATGTAGAGAGCCTTTCTTCATATGCAAGACAATTTTTAGGATTAATGGAAAAGCCAGATGTAGAATCAATAGAAGGTTTGTCACCTGCAATATCTATAGATCAAAAGACAACATCAAAGAATCCTAGGTCAACAGTTGGAACTGTAACAGAAATCTATGATTATATTCGTTTGTTATATGCAAGAATTGGTGTACCATATTGTCCGATTTGTGGCAAGAAAATCGAGAAGCAAACAATAGACCAAATTATAGATAATATAATGAAATTAGATGAAGGAACTAAAATACAAGTTATAGCTCCAATAGTCCGTGGAAGAAAAGGTGAATATACAAAATTAATCCAAGACTTGCTAAAAGAAGGATTTATAAGAGCAAGAATAGATGGGGAAAACGTAGAACTATCAGATGATATCCAGATAGATAGAAAGAAAAAGCATAATATAGATTTAATAGTTGATAGACTTGTAATTAAACCAGAAATAAGGAGTAGATTAACAGAATCTGTAGAGATTGCTTTAAAACATGCAGATAACATAGTTATGATAGATGTTCCCAGCAAAGGAGAAACTTTATATAGCCAAAATTATGCTTGTCCAGATTGTGGTTTTAGCTTTCCAGAATTAACACCTAGAATGTTTTCTTTTAATAATCCACAAGGAGCTTGCCCAGAATGTACAGGTATTGGTTATCTAATGAAAATGGACGAAGACCTAATTATACCAGATAGAAATAAAACTTTATATGATGGGGTTAAAGCTTTTGGCTCAAGTACAATGAAAAAAGGAGAAACAATGGCTAAAATGTATTTTGAAGCCATTGGTAAACATTATGGTGTAGATATAAAAGTTCCAATAAAAAAATTGCCAAGAGATTTTTTAGATAAAATACTATATGGAACAGGTGATGAATGTATAGATTTTGAACATGAATCACCATTTGGAATAAGAAAATTTACTGCACCATTTGAGGGTGTTATTCCAACATTAGAAAGAAGACATAATGAAACGAAATCGCAGGGGATGAGAGAATTCTATGAAATGTATATGAGCGAGAGCCCTTGTCATGCTTGCCATGGTGCAAGATTAAGAAAAGAGATTCTTTCTATAAAAGTGGGAGATAAAAATATTAATGAATTAACAGATATGCCTATAAATAAAATTAGAGATTATCTAAAGAATCTAGAATTAACAAACCAAGAAAAATTAATAGGTGAACAGATTTTTAAAGAAATAGATAAGAGACTAAATTTCTTAATAGATGTTGGATTGGAATATCTAACATTATCAAGAACAGCAGGTACACTATCTGGAGGAGAATCACAACGTATACGTTTAGCTACTCAGATAGGTTCAGGGTTAACAGGTGTATTATATATTTTAGATGAGCCTAGTATTGGACTACACCAAAGGGATAATGACAAATTACTAGCAACGCTAAAGAAACTAAGAGACTTAGGAAATACACTTCTTGTTGTAGAGCATGATGAAGATACTATGTATGCAGCAGACCAAATAATTGATATAGGTCCAGGTGCTGGTGTACATGGTGGTAATGTAATGGCTCAAGGGACAGCAGAAGAAATTAAAAAAGTAGAAAATTCTATAACAGGACAATATTTAAGTGGAAGAAAAAAGATTCCTGTACCAAAAAAGAGAAGAAAAACTGTAAAAGGCAAATCCATAGAAGTTAAAGGTGCGACAGAACATAACTTAAAAAATATTAGTGTTAAATTTCCGCTTGGAGTATTTAACTGTGTAACAGGTGTTTCTGGGTCTGGAAAGAGTACATTAGTAAATGAAATACTATATAAGACAATTACAAAACAATTAAATGGTTCTAACGAGAAGCCTGGTAAATGCAAAGAAGTAGTTGGAATCGATAAGATAGATAAAATAATAAATATTGACCAATCACCAATTGGTAGAACACCAAGGTCTAACCCAGCAACATATACTGGAGTTTTTGACACAATTAGAGATATTTTTGCGAATACAAATGAAGCAAAATTGCGTGGGTACCAAAAAGGAAGATTTAGCTTTAATGTACAAGGAGGTAGGTGCGAAGCTTGTAATGGTGATGGATTAATAAAAATAGAAATGCATTTCTTGCCAGATATTTATGTACCTTGTGAAGTATGTAAGGGCAAAAGATACAATCACGAAACTTTAGAGGTTAAGTATAAAGGTAAGACTATTGCAGATGTACTAGATATGACTGTAGAAGAAGCGTTAGACTTCTTTAGTAATATTCCAAAAATTAAACAAAAAATTCAAACATTATATGATGTTGGACTTGGCTATATAAAACTAGGACAACCTTCTACAACTTTATCTGGAGGTGAAGCACAAAGAGTTAAACTTGCAACAGAACTTTCTAAAAGAGCGACAGGTAAAACGTTGTATATTTTAGATGAACCAACTACAGGACTTCATATAGCTGATGTTCATAGACTAGTAGATATATTACAACGTCTTGTAGATACAGGCAATACTATAATTGTTATTGAACATAATCTGGATTTAATAAAAACTGCAGATTATATAATAGATTTAGGACCAGAAGGTGGAGATGGCGGTGGAGAAATAGTTGCTGTCGGAACACCAGAACAAATTTGTAAAAATGATAGGTCTTATACTGGTAAATTTTTGAAGAAATATTTGGAAGAGTAAAAACATATATATTGGATTTGTAATGGTTAACATTACAGCGAAAGAGAGGACTTGTATTAAACAAGTGCCTCTCTTTTGTCGTATTGATAACTTATTTTTGATCGTTTAAAGTTTCATTATTAACTGGTTTATGTTTTTCAGCATTTGTACCTTGCTTTTTATTTTTCTTTTCTTTATTTTTAGCCATTATTTAAGCACCTCCATAATAGATTGTGGTCATTAATTTAGTGACACAGTTATTATTATTGGTATTACCAATAAATATATATTTAGTTTCTACATAAAAAACAAAAATATTCATAAATTAATCATATAAATATTACATATATAAAAGTATAACTTTTTCTAATTGAGTATTAAGAGAATTTTTTTATAAATTTAAATTATTTGAAAAAATAAATATAATGTTATATAATTACGAAAGCCAAATATAGGAGGTATATTATGGAAAATATAGTTATTGGAATTGAAGGGTATGTAGGAACAGGAAAGACTTCTGTTTGTAGAAAATTATTAGATAAGATACCAAATTCTGTATTGTTGCATGGTGGAAACATATACAGGGCAATTACATATGGTATATTAAAAACAGGATTAATAAATGTTAAAGAAGACAATAATAAATTAAGTAGCTTAAACATTAAAAACATAATGGATAAACTTAAATTAAAAATAGAGATAGAAGATAGAGAAAGTGTTGTATACATTCACGACAAAAAAATTGAAGAAAAAGATTTACAATCATTAGAAACATCTATTGCAACTTCTAAAATAAGTAGTTATGCAAATAATGATAAATTATATGACTTTGGAAGAAATATAATAGAAGGTTTAAAACAAAAATATAATGTTATATTATCTTCAAGAGATATAGTAAATATGTATCCAAAAGTTGATTATCATTTTCTTCTTGTTGCTGATATAGATGAAAGAGTTAGAAGAAAAATGAATCAATACAAAGGTGAAATAACAGCAGATGAATTAAAAAAGCATATACAAACTAGGGATAAATTACAAAAAAGCTCTGGATATTACAAAATTCATCCAATAACACAAGTTATTGATGTAACAGAATGTAAATCTGCCAAAGAAGAAGCAGATAAACTAATGGAATATATAAAAATTAAATAAATAGGGAAAAAAGGAACGTCCCAAAATCTAGGATTATCCTAAATCTCTATGGAGAGGTGTATTATAGTGGATTACATAAACGAAAAATTACAAGAATTTGAAAATTATATATATCAGAAAAAAGTAGCAATTATTGGTTTAGGAGTAAGCAATATTCCTTTATTAGATTATTTATACGAGAAAAAAGCTAATGTAACAGTTTTTGATGATAGAACAATTGATGAACTTCCTGGAGAAATAGTAAATAAATTAACATCACATGCTATTCCATATTTTTTAGGAAAAGATAATTTAAAGAATTTAAATGGATTTAATTTAATATTTAGATCACCAAGTTGTTTACCTACAAGACCAGAATTAATAGCTGAGGAAGAAAAAGGGGCAATAGTTACTACAGAGATAGAAATGCTTATGAAGATGTGTCCTTGTAAAATAATTGGTGTTACTGGAAGTGAAGGTAAAACAACTACTACAAGTTTAATATATGCGATATTAAAACATGCAGGATATAATACTTATCTTGGTGGAAATATTGGTACACCATTATTTACAAAGCTTTCAGAAATCTTGCCAGAAGATATAGTTGTTTTAGAATTAAGTAGTTTTCAATTAATGGAAATGGAAGTAAGTCCAAATATTTCTGTAATTACAAATATAACACCAAATCATTTGAACATTCATAGTTCATACGAAGAATATATAGAAGCTAAAAAAACAATATTTAAATATCAAACACAAGATGATACACTAATATTAAATTATGATAATGAAATTACAAGAAAATGTAAGCCAGAAGCAAATTCTAAGGTAATATATTTTAGCAGTAAAGAAAAATTAAATGATGGATATATAGTAGATGGAAATATCATAAAAGAATGTGAAAACAAATTAAGAAAGCATATTTTAAATACCAAAGAGATTAAACTAAGAGGAACTCATAATTTTGAAAACATTTGTGCGGCACTTGCAGCGACAAGAGAATTAGTAGATGAAAAAACAGCTGTAGAAGCAATAAAAGAATTTAATGCAGTAGAACATAGGTTAGAATTTGTAAGAGAAATTAATGGAGTAAAATGGTACAATGATTCTGCAAGTTCGAGCCCATCACGTACAATTGCAGGTTTAAATGCATATGACGAGGAAATAGTTTTAATTGCTGGTGGATATGATAAAAATTTAGACTATGATATTTTAGGAAAATATATTGTAAAAAAAGTAAAAGCATTAGTTTTAATTGGCAATACAGCTAAGAAAATACTAGATGCGACTACAAAAGAAATGGAAAAACAAGGAGTAGAACTTCCAATTTGTTTTTGTCAAACATTGGAAGATGCTGTAAAAGCAGCAAAGCAAGTCGCAAAAGAAAACCAAGTTGTATTATTTTCACCTGCTAGTGCAAGTTTTGATATGTTCAAAAACTTTGCAGATAGGGGAAATCAATTTAAAAAATTAGTTAATGAATTATAATAAAAGAGGCACATTATGTGTCTTTTTTTTATAAAATAAAATAAGGAGGTTATAAAAATGTACGATAAAAATTATGAAGAATATATGAGTACGGTTTTGGGATATAATATAAATCAGGAGAATACATATTGTAATTATGATTATGATAATTTTTCGTATGATTTAGAAAAAAATTACCCTGATATTTATAAAGATTTAAGTGAAAAAATAAAACAAATAGACATACAAACTTGCCAAAATAATTTTGATGAAATAGCCCAAAATCTTTATAAAGAACTAAAAATAAAAGAAAATACAAAGGACATGAAAAAGCTTATAATCGATTTATTAAAAATTTTAATAATAAAAGAAAAAGTAGCAGAAAGACAATCAGAAATTCAAAATAAAAATATGTATTTAAATAGAGGAATGAGAGGATATAATCCATATGTAAATTTTTAAATGGATAAAAATGTAAGAATTATTTTTTCATAAGAGGACATCATAATAGTATACCAGTAACTTATTTGTTTAAACTTAAGAGCAAGGAAGGTATATTAAATGAAAGTTAAAGATTGTATGTGTAATAATATTTACTATTGCTTGCCAAATTCTACTGTTACAGATTGCGCTAAACTTATGAATGAAAAACATGTAGGATGTATTCCAGTATGTGATGAAGGAAAAAATTTAGTAGGGTTAGTAACAGATAGAGATATAACTTTAAGATGTATAGCATCTAATAAAGATTGCAATACAACTAAAGTTAGCGATATAATGACTTGTAATGTTTATAGCTGTACTTCAAATGATGATATTAAAACTGTAGAAAATAAAATGGCGGAAAATAAAATTAGAAGAATTCCGATAGTTGATAATAACAAAGTTATAGGAATGATTACATTAGGAGATTTAGCTAAAAATAAAGAAATTAATACAGATGGAGTATGTGCTACATTAGAAGATATTTGTTGTACTAATACAAATAAAAACGCAGAATAATTTTTTCAGAAATATCTGATGCATTAGATTAAAAAATTTATAGGTTAACTAGGTTAAAAGAGAATTTTCATAATTGGAAATTCTCTTTTTTAGGGAGTTGGGGAGTAGGGATTTTGGGATGGTCTGGCAGGGATTTGGGGACGGTCCTAAAATCCCTCTTCTAAAAATAATAATTAATGCAAGTCATAAATAACCTAAATATACATATAATAAATATAGGAGGAAGAAATGGTTGTAGAGTTAGGATATTTTACAAAAGTAATAAAAAGAATAGGAATAATTGCTATAAGTGTTATTGTTTTAATACTTTTGTTTAAACTTAGTGTATTTTATATGCCATTTCTAGTAGCCTTTATCATAGCACTAACCCTAGAGCATCCAATAAAATTTTTTATGAAAAAATTTGGCTTTAGAAGAAGGACAAGTAGTATAATAATATTTCTAATTGCAATTTCAGTAATTACAGGTCTACTTGTTTGGGGAATATCAACATTAGTTTCTGAGGCATCTAATCTAATGCAAGGATTAAATACTTATATTGATAAAGCATATACTCAAATAGAAAATATTAGTTCACAATTTGATATAAAGAGATTACATTTGCCAGAACAGGTAGAAAAAGTGATAGAAACTTCAAATGATGATTTTTTAAATAATATAACAACATGGGTAAAAAATAGTTTATCAAAACTTTTAGATTTTTTAAAGCAAATTCCAACAATTGCAATTTATACATCTATAACATTAGTGGCATTGTATTTTATGTGTGTGGACAAGGTATATATGATAGATGAAATAGAGCATCATCTACCACCCAAATGGGTAAAAAAGTTAGGTACTCATATACATGAAATAATAACCTCGGTTGGAAATTATTTAAAAGCTGAATTTATATTGGTATTAGTTTCTTTTGTTATTTCTTTAATAGGCTTTTATGTATTAAATATTATAGGGATAGAAATAAGCTATCCGTTATTAATAGCCTTGGGAATTGCGTTTGTAGATGCACTACCAATTTTAGGCTCTGGAACTATAATGCTACCATGGGCAGTAATAAGTGCAGCAGATGGAAATATAGAACTTGCAGTAGGTATTCTAGTATTATGGGGAATAATGTCTGTTGTAAGACAGTTTTTAGAACCTAAATTAGTAAGTAATAAATTAGGAATTCATCCAATATTTACTCTAATTGCTATGTATACTGGGTTTAAATTTATAGGAGTTTGGGGAATGGTATTAGGACCAATAATACTTATTATTCTAAAAAATATATTTAGCACTTTAATAGATAAAGGAGTAGTAAAGGCAATATTAGAAAAATAAAGTTATAACTAAACAAATTAATCCACCGTCGAAAATTGCAATTTCGCTGGTGGATTAATATTATACTGTTGGAATATAAGATTCATCTGGTGGATATACATATTCATCATTTGGTTTATCTATTTCTTTTAAAGATGTAATTTGTAATTCTGGCATGTCACCATGATAATCTACTTTTTTTATGGTACCTGTAACTTCTACCCAAGTATCATCTGCATAGTTTTTGATATCTTTATATTCGGAAAGAAATCCAACAATAAGAGTCTGATAGTCGGAACTAATTACCATGTCACGAGCAAGCACAAATTGTTCATCGGTAAAGTCATATGCTCTATAAATATAGCCAGAGAACTTATATGATTTACCAACATAATTATCAATGTGTTCATGGGAATCTTTTAATATATTAGTATAATTCTTGGGATCTATTTCTATTACTGCTGAAGAATTATCAGCTACATTAACATTATTCTTAGCATCGACAAACAAATTATAACAGCATATGGAAAAAACAGTAAGAATTATAATTGTAACGATAACAAAAAAGATTTTAAATAACATACTTCCACTAACTTTAACATTATATATAAACAAAACACTTGCACCTCCATTTATAAATAATATGAAAAAAGTTTCTTATATATGTTTTTTTTAGGTAAAATATTGCGAAAAAATCATTTTAGTGATATAGTACACATGATATTTATTTTTTAGGAGGCAAAAGACGAATGGGCGTATTAAGTAAAATCTTTAAATCATACAGTGAAAAAGAAGTAAAGAGAGTAATGCCAATAGTAGAGCAGATTAACAAACTAGAACCAGAAATGGAAAAATTAACAGACAAGGAGTTAACAGGAAAAACAGAATACTTTAAAAAGCAACTTGAAGAAGGGAAGACATTAGACGATATATTACCAGAGGCTTTTGCAGTTGTTAGGGAAGCGTCTAAAAGAGTTTTAGGATTAAGACATTTTGATGTTCAACTAATTGGTGGTATTATTTTACACCAAGGTAGAATTTCAGAAATGAAGACAGGTGAAGGTAAAACTTTAGTTGCAACACTTCCAGCATACCTAAATGCGTTAACAGGTAAAGGTGTTCATGTTATTACAGTAAATGATTACCTAGCTAGAAGAGATAGCGAATGGATGGGTAAATTATATAAATTTTTAGGACTTACAGTAGGACTTGTTGTTAACGGACTAGAACCAGATCAAAGAAGAAAAGCATATGCAGCAGATATAACATACGGAACAAACAATGAGTTTGGTTTTGACTACTTAAGAGATAACATGGTGTTATATAAAGAACAGCTTGTACAAAGAGAATTAAACTATGCAATAGTAGACGAAATAGATAGTATCTTAATTGATGAGGCTCGTACACCTCTTATTATATCTGGTAGAGCTAATAAATCATCAGAATTATATAAGAAAGCAGATAGTTTTGTAAGAACTCTAGAAGCCAAAGTTATAGTTGAAGAAGATGTAAAAGACTATGACCAAGCAGAAGATAACGAAAAATACGATTATATCGTAGATTTAAAAGCAAAATCTGCATCATTAACACAAAAAGGTATTAAGAAAGCAGAGGAATATTTCAAAGTAGATAATTTTAACGATTTAGAAAACTCTGAAATCGTTCATAATGTTAACCAAGCGTTACGTGCACATGGTGTTATGAAAAAGGATATAGACTATATCGTAAAAGATGGAGAAGTTTTAATAGTTGATGAATTTACTGGACGTATAATGTATGGTAGAAGATACAATAATGGATTACATCAAGCAATTGAAGCAAAGGAACATGTTAAGATTGCAGATGAATCTAAAACCTTAGCAACAATCACATTCCAAAACTACTTTAGAATGTATGCTAAATTATCTGGTATGACTGGTACAGCAATGACAGAAGAATCAGAATTCCAAGAAATTTATCATTTAGATGTTGTTTCTATACCAACAAATAAACCTATGATAAGAAAAGACTTATCAGATATTATATATAAAAACGAAAATGCTAAATTTAGAGCAGTTGTTAGAGATGTAAAAGAAAGCTATTCAAAAGGACAACCAGTATTAATTGGTACAGTTTCAATCGAGAAATCTGAAAAGCTAAGTAAAATACTAACAAAAGAAGGAATTAGACACCAAGTATTAAATGCTAAAGCTCATGAAAGAGAAGCAGAAATAATTGCACAAGCAGGTAAATATGGTGCTGTTACTATAGCAACAAATATGGCTGGTCGTGGTACAGATATTATGCTTGGTGGTAACAGTGAATATTTAGCAAAACAAGAAATGAAACGTAGAAAATATGCTCCAGAAATGATAGAGCAAGCTACAGCATTTAACGAAACAGATGACCAAGATATTATAAATGCAAGAACAACATTTAGAGAATTAGTCAAAAAATACGATAAAGAAATAGAAGAAGAAAAGCAAAAAGTTATCGAAGCTGGTGGATTAAAAATAATTGGTACAGAAAGACATGAATCAAGAAGAATTGATAACCAATTACGTGGACGTAGTGGTCGTCAAGGAGATCCAGGATGCTCTAGATTCTATATTGGTCTAGATGACAATCTAATGAAAATATTCGGTGGAGCAGCTATTACAAAAGTATATGATAAATTAAACGCTTCAGAAGACTTACCTATAGAATCTAAAATAATAACAAATGCAGTTGAAAACGCTCAAAAGAGAGTTGAAGGTAGAAACTTTAGTATAAGAAAGAATGTATTAAAATATGACGATGTTATGAATGCACAAAGAGAACTTATATATAAACAAAGAAGAGAAGTTCTTGATGGTAAAGATTTAAAAGATAATATCGAGAAAATGTTTAGCTCTATAGTAGATGATGTAGTATCAACACACTTTAATGTAGCAGAAGATGAAAAGGTTAACAAAGAAGCATTAATGCAAGATATAATAGATGTATTTGGTATTACAGAGTTAGCTAGTATGAATAAAGAAACTCCAGACATTGTAGAAGTTTCTGAAGAATTAGCTAATAAAGTTCATGAAAAATACGAAGCTAAAGAAAAAGATTTCGGAGAAAAAGAAATAAGAGAACTTGAAAGAGTTGTTTTATTAAAAGTTGTTGATCAAAAATGGATGGATCACATCGATAACATGGAAGAATTAAAAAATGGTATTGGTCTTCGTGCGTATGGACAAAAAGATCCTGTTGTTCAATACAGAATTGAAGGAACAGATATGTTTGATGAAATGAATGAAAATATCAAATTAGATGTCGTTAAGATTCTTTCTCATGTTGAAAAAGTAGGAAATGTTATGAGAACATCAAATGTTAAAGTAACAAACGAAGGATTTGATGAATCAGCAATCAGCTTAGTAGATGGTAAATTATCACAATCAGATAAAAACCATGTACAACAAACTATCGTAAATGACGGACCAAAGATTGGTAGAAATGACCCTTGCCCATGTGGAAGTGGTAAGAAATACAAAAACTGCTGTGGTAAAAACCAGTAATATCAATACTTTTAGAGATTAACAAAGTAAACATAAATATGAAAACACACTAAATTGTTTGCATTTTGTTTGCAAAATGTTTTCATATGTTAAAATAGAACCTCTGAATCTCTTGAAAATAAAGAGATATAGGCTTGCAAACAAAGTGAATTCAAAGTAAAAGAGTGTTAACATTCGTGTTGATGCTCTTTTAGTTTACATTCGAATTTTGAAAGGAGAATGTAAAATGTCAAATGTAACAATTCAAAAAAGAGGAAAATTCTATCAATACAAATTCGAAATTGCAAAAGTTGATGGAAAAAGAAAATTTATAAGCAAATCAGGATTTAAAACAAAGACTGAAGCAATTAAAGCAGGAAATATTGCATATACTGAATATTTAAATACTGGTTTAGTTTTTAAAGAAAAAGAAATTTCTTTTAGTGATTATTTAGATTATTGGTATGAAAATTACTGTGAAGTGAATTTAAAATATAATACTAGAAGAACTTATAAAACAATAATGGACAAGTATTTAAAACCTGAAATTGGAAAATATAGATTAAGTTCGTTAACAAGTGTTAAGCTAAATTCATTTATTGCTGAATTATGCAATAAATATAATTTTAAAAAAGCATATTATAATAATATTTTAAAGGTATTAAAGAATTGTTATAGAATTGCAACTGATGTATATGGATTTATTAGATATAATCCAGCATTAACTTTAAAATTGCCTAAAATCGAAGATAGTAATGATTTTCAAAAACATTTATACAATAAAAATGAAATTAATATGATTTTAGAAAGATTTAAAGATGATGATGCTTTTACTTGTGCTTTTATTACGAGCTGTTTTACAGGAATGAGAACAGGGGAGGTTTGTAGCTTAACATGGGAGGATATAGACTTTAAAAATAGAGTTATAAATGTTAAGCATACAGTATATGATAAACCAGATGATGGGAAAGGTAGATGGTATATTGGAACTACTAAAACAAAACAAGGAACAAGGCAAATTAATATGAGTATTACTCTATATAATGCTTTGATTAATTATAAAAAGAAACAACAATATTTGAAGAAAGTATTTGGAAGTGAATATTACACATACCATTTTGAAGATGTATTAAATAAATATGGAAAAGTAATGGAACAAAGAATTGTACAGAATAAAGGAAATATTCTTCAAATAAAAAAAGCTGATATGGTATTTACAAAACCTAATGGGAAATTTGTTGGCAGAAATATATTGAATTATCCATTTAAAATAATCCATAAAGAATTAGGTATTAAAAATTGTAGATTTTATGATTTAAGAGGAAGTTATGCAACTATTAATTTAAGAAATGGTACTGAAATTAGAGATGTTGCAGATATTTTAGGTCATAAATATATAGAAACTACAGAAAATTTTTATATATCAAGTACTGATGAAAACAAGAAAAATGTAAGTAATGTATTTGATAGTTTAATGAATTCTGAAACAATTAATAATATTATTAAATATGAAATTGCTTATTAAAATATTGAGCTGGTATAATTACTAGCTCTTTAAAATATTTATTTGATAATAAACAAATAAAAAACTTTTGCAAAACATAAGACAATTAATTTAAAGTATGCTATAATTTGTGAAAAGTAAAAAAATGAAAGAGGTGTTTCGTAATGAATTTATATATTGTTAGACATGGACAAACAGAATTAAATGCAGAACATAGAGCTCAAGGGAGAAATGGAAAACCATTAAATGAAGTTGGAATTGAGCAAGCTAAAGAATTAAAGAAAAAATTTGAAAAAGAAAATATAAAATTTGACTATATATATTCATCTCCTCAAGAAAGAGCGATACAAACAGCAAAAATATCAACAGGAATAGATGATATTATTATAGATGATAGATTAAATGTTTATGACTTAGGAACTGCTGATGGAATGCTTATGTCAGAGATAAAAATAACAGGGACTGTTCCAGATATGAGTTTATATGATGGTGTTGAACAGCTTGAAAATTACAAAAAAAGAATATATAGTTTTATAAACGAAATAACAGAAAAGTATAAAAATCAGAATATAAATATTTTAGTTGTTGGACATAAATGCACAACAGGAATGTTTAGTGCCTATTTTGATGGTTTTGTAGTTGAAACAATATACGATGATTATTTAAAATTAGCTTCAAAAAATTGTGAATACAAAAAATATATAATATAATTATGATACAATGTATAAAAAAATTAGGAGACGAAAATGCCAGGTTATATAATTCATTTAGCTGTTGGAAATGAGTATATAAAAAATCATCCAACAGAAATATTAGATAAAGATAAATTTATAGATGGAGTAATATATCCAGATTTAACTTATGATAAGTCGAAAACACATTATGGTCCTAAAAGTAGTATGACAAATTTAAAAAAATTTTTCTTAGATAAAGAGATTGATACTGATTTTAATAAGGGATATTGTTTACACTTAATTACAGACTATCTTTTTTATAATAAGTTTTTAAAAGTTTTCTATGGAAGAGACGAACTACATAATGAATATGATTTAACAAATTATTATCTACAATCAATATTTAATGTGGTAGTTCCAGAGAAGATAAAAGATAAAGTAAAATATAAAGATGGTGGAACTTGTAAAATGTTATTTCCAGATGATATAGTTTCATTTATAAAGGAAACGGGGAAGTATGATTTAGAAAGAGTTAAAACTGAAACTTTAAATAATAACGAGGATTGGCTAAAAATAAGACCATTAGCCGATATAAAAATTAAGTAGGGGGGATAGTATGGAAACAGAAGAGAACAATAAAAAAAATTTAAAATTAAGTCCAAAACATTTCGTTTTAAAAGCGGGTAGAAATATGGTAGATAAAATTAAAAACTTTGGTAAGCAAGTTGCCGAAAACTATAAAAATGGATTTACATATGTTTCAGATAGACCTAGTAGAGAAGCAAACGGAGGACTTCAAGATAAATTGGATAAAATGGCAGAAGCAAGTTTTGAAAATTCATTAAGAATGAGTGGAATGAACGAAGAAGCCATAAAAAATATTGAGCAAAAAATAGCAAATGTAGAAACAAAAATGTATGATTTTTTCGATAAAGGTATAGGAAAACTAGACAAATTGGTTGATAAATGGAATGACTATATAGAAAATACTAAAAATGAGAAAAAAGGAGTAGAAGATGGAAAGGACGAAAGATAAAGTTAGTTGTGCATATAAAGAAATTTATGAGATTTTAAAAATTTTTCCTAAAGAATTAGTGGATAGAATACCTAAATATAAACTAGATTATATTAAACAAAACATGGACGAAAGTTATGAATATAATATTACTAAAGAAACTTTTGATGGAAAGACAATGCTAGATGAAACAGCTGCAATTTTAGCTATTTTATTTAGAGATTACTGGGCAACAGAAAAACAGAAGATTAAGATAATAAATTATCATAATACTCAAAGAGAAAAAATGGCAAATGAAATAAAAGAAAAATATGATCCAGAGAATGTGTTTAAAAGAAGAAATATAGAACAGGAAAAAGCAAAGAAAACTAAAGAAGAGTTAGCAGTAGTTGAATATAAGGAGAGCATTTTTAAAAAATTCCTTAGCAAAATAAAGGCACTATTTAGAAGATAACTGTAATCCTTATAACTGCTTTTATATATAAAATATTTTAAAAAAATATAAATAAATATTGTAATTTTTTATATCTTGATATATAGTATGCAAAAGGGTGAGAAAAAATGCAAAAATTTGGCGAAGAAACAAAATTGAATATAGCAGAAAAATTAAAGGCAAAATTTGCTTTTTTTGGCAACCCAACAAAATATTTATCTATGTATTACTAATTCATTTATGAATTAGTATTTTTTTTGCCTAATTAATAAGTTATTACGAAAATAATTTATCAATTAAGCAAAAAAATATATATAAGAAAGAGGGGGAATCTTTAAATGGAAGAAACAAAATTACTTCTAGATGTAAACGAAAAACCAACAATAGGAAAATGGATTATTTTAGCAATACAGCATGTTTTTGCAATGTTTGGTGCAACGATATTAGTACCAATACTAGTAAATAGTTCAGCAGGTACAGAAGTACTAACAATACCTGTAGCGCTAGCTACATCGGGTATAGGAACTTTAATTTATATACTGTGTACTAAAGGAAGATCACCAGTATATTTAGGAAGTTCATTTGCTTTTATTGCACCTCTTGCAGCTGCATATTTAAAAGGTGGAATTTCTGGGGCAATGACAGGAATTATGGTAGTAGGTCTTATTTATGTGATATTTGCTACATTAATACATTTCATAGGCAAAGATTGGATACATAAGTTACTACCACATGTAGTTATAGGACCAATGATAATGATAATCGGACTAGGTTTAGCTCCTAATGCAATATCTCAAATTGGATTAGGAACAGACACACAAATAGAATGGAAAGGTGTAATAGTAGCATTAATAACATTTTTAACAACAGCTATTGTTATGGTTAGAGGAAAAGGATTTTTAAAGATTGTTCCTTTCTTAATTGGAATAGTTGTAGGTTATATAGCATCTATATGTCTAGGATTAGTAGATTTTACACCAGTTGCAGAAGCAGCATTCTTTAGTATGCCAAACTTTATATTACCATTTGTAAATTATATACCAAATTTTTCTGCAATCCTTACAATAGCACCAATAGCATTAGTTACAATGGCAGAACATATTGGAGATCATACAGCACTAAGTTCAATAATTGGAAAAGACTTACTTAGAAACCCTGGGTTAGATAGGACCTTACTTGGAGATGGTATAGCGACATTTGTAGCAGGAATGCTTGGTGGACCTGCAAATACAACATATGGTGAAAATACTTCAGTAGTGGGAATGACAAAGGTTGCATCAGTTTGGGTAATAGGATTAGCTGCAATAATTGCAATATGTTTAGCTTTTTTAGGTAAATTTACAGCTATTATTTCTACAATACCTAATCCAGTATTAGGAGGAGTATCATTATTACTTTATGGATTTATATCTGTAAATGGTTTAAAAGTTTTAATAGAAAATCATATAGATTTTGGAAAATCAAAAAATATAGTTGTTGCTTCTACAATGCTTGTATTAGGCTTAGGAGGAGCTGCAATATCAATAGTATCTGGAGATTTATCTGTTACAATTTCTGGAATGAGTTTAGCAGCAATAGTTGGTATTTTATTAAATCTATTATTACCAGATGAAAAAGAAAATAAACCTGAAAAAGTAGAGGAAGAAAATAATGATACAAAAGAAGAAAAAAGTGACGAAAATAGTGAAGTAAAGAGTGAAGATAAAATGGAAAATACAGAAGTTATAGCAGAAACTACAGCAAAGGAACAGATAGGAATAAAAAATATGAATATAAATGTATTAGACAATCCGATTATAGAACATAAATTATCAATTATAAGGAATAAGAAAACAGGAACAAAAGAATTCAGAGAAATAATAACAGAGATTGCAATATTCTTATGTTATGAAGCAATGAAAGATGCAAAATTAAAAGAAGTAGAAATAGAAACACCATTATGTAAGACAAATGCTAGAGTGCTAGAAGAAGATAACTATGCATTTGTACCAATATTACGAGCAGGAACAGGAATGTTAGATGGGCTATTACAAGTAATACCAAATGCTAAAATAGGTCATATAGGCTTATATAGAAATGAAGAAACTTTAGAGCCAGTAAAATATTATTATAAAATGCCAAAAGATATTAGCAATAGAGAAGTACTAATTTTAGATCCAATGTTAGCTACTGGAGGTTCTGCTGCAGATACAATCAAATGCCTAAAAGAAGATGGAGTAAAAAAGATTAAATTTTTATCAATTATATCTGCTCCAGAGGGAATAAAGAAATTAAATGAAGAATATCCAGATGTAGAACTATATACAGCAGCAATAGACGAAAAGTTAAATGAGCATGGATATATCTTACCTGGGTTAGGAGATGCAGGAGATAGAATATTTGGAACAAAATAGATCGGACTTTCCTCGGAGGGATTTTGGGGACGGTCCTAAAATCCCTATATAAAAATAGTAGTTTGTCATAGCTATGATGAGCTACTATTTTTACCTAAGTTATTAAAAAGGGAAAAAAAGAACGTCCCCAAATCCCTATTCTCGAATCCTGACTTGAAAAAAATATATACCTATGATAAGATTGTGCCACAAAGAAAAGATTGGAGTGAAGATATGATAGAGCTAGAAGAAAATCAAAAAGAGCTTCAAACATTATCAGAAAAACTTAAAGAAATCGGTGAATCCCTTTGAAGTTGATAAATTAAAATCTAGATTAGCTGACTTAGAAAAAGAAACTTTAAAACAAGATTTTTGGAGTAGTGATAATAGTAAAATTTTGCAAGAAATTAAAATTCTAAAAGATAAGATTAATTCATATACTAAAATAGATACAAGTTTAAAAAATCTAATCGAGATGAATAATTTATTAACATTAGAAGAGGATCAAGAACTTGTAAAAGAATTACTAGAAGATACCAAAAATATAAAAAAAGATATTGAAGAATTAGAAATTAAAACATTATTGTCAGGTCAATACGATGTAAATAATGCAATAGTATCTATGCATCCAGGGGCAGGTGGTACAGAATCACAAGACTGGGTAGAAATGTTATACAGAATGTATACTAGATGGGCAGAAAAACATAATTTTGTAGTTAAAGAGCTTGATTATCTAGAAGGCGATGAAGCTGGGATAAAAAGTGTTACATTTTTAGTACAAGGTGAATATGCATATGGCTATTTAAAAGGCGAGATGGGAGTACATAGATTAATCAGAATTTCCCCATTTGATAGTGGTGGCAGAAGGCATACATCATTTGCTTCTGTAGAAGTATTACCGGAAATCGAAGGAGATATAGAAATAGAAATAAATCCAGATGATTTAAGAATAGATACATACAGGGCATCAGGAGCAGGAGGTCAACATATAAATAAAACCTCTTCTGCTGTAAGAATAACGCATATACCTACAAATACGGTTGTAGCCTGCCAATCAGAACGTTCTCAAATACAAAATAGGGAAACAGCAATGAAGATGTTAAAATCTAAACTATTTGACTTAAAAGAAAAAGAAAGGCAAAAAAATATAGCAGATTTAAAAGGAGAACAAAAAGACATTGCATGGGGAAGCCAGATTAGGTCATATATATTTTGCCCATATACATTAGTAAAAGACCACAGAACAAATTATGAAGTTGGTAATGTACAAGCTGTTATGGATGGACAAATTGATGATTTTATAGAAGAATATTTAAAAAAATTCAATAGATAAATACAATATAAAACATTTTATGATATAATTTGATAAGTTTATGAAATAAATATTTGTAACCATTTAAAAAGTTACGAAAAAGTATTTATTTTCATATATTATATAGAAGTGATATTTAATTAAATTTGCTTCTTACATTATAAAAAAGAGGTTGTCAGATATGGACACAATAGTATTAAAATTTGGAGGGAGTTCAGTTTCAGACAATATTAAATTAAATATTGTAGCTGATAAAATTAAAGAATTTTACAAGGAAAACAATGTAGTAGTTGTAGTATCTGCTCAAGGAAAAACTACAGATAATCTATTAAGAGAAGCACATGAATTAAGTAATGTTCCAAATGAAAGAGAACTAGATACATTATTAAGTGCAGGCGAGCAAATTTCGATGTCTAAATTAAGCATTTTACTTAATAGATTAGGCTGTCCAGCAATTTCGCTTACAGGCTGGCAAGCTGGAATATTTACAAGCGCAACAAATCAGTCAGCAGTTGTAGAAAGTATAGATACAACAAGGATAGAAAAAGAATTAGCAGAAAGAAAGATTGTTATTATAGCAGGTTTCCAAGGTATAAACGAAAAAGGAGATATAACAACTTTTGGAAGAGGTGGCTCAGATACCACAGCAGTTGCAGTAGCTGCAGCATTAAAAGCAGATAAATGCTATATATTTTCTGATGTTGATGGGGTATATTCTACAGACCCAAATAAAATACAAGATGCAAAAAAAATATCAGAGCTTTCTTATGAAGAAATGCAAGACATTTCAAATGAAGGAGCAAAAGTTTTGCATAATAGATGTGTAGAAATTGGAAAAAGATTTAATATTCCAATAATTACAAAGTCGACATTTAATAATAGACTAGGAAGTGTAATAAATGATAAGATAGAAGATACGAAAGTTAAAAGTATCGTAAAAAATGATAATATAATTTTAGTAACTGCAAAACAAGAAATGTATACACCTAGAATGATAAATCGTATATATAGAAAATTATTAGATAACAACATATTTATTAATAACATAATAAATAAGAGTACATCAAATTTAGAAATTCAGTTTACTATTAAATCAGCAGAATTTAATAAATTTGAAAATGTAATAACAAGCCAATATCCTAAATTAGATTGTTCTTATAAAAATATTAGTAAAATATCAATTATAGGCTATGGAATAATGAATGATGCAACTATCATAACAAAAACGATGCAAATATTAGATACAAATGCACTAGAAGTCTTAAATATTCAAACAAATGAATCAAAAATAAGAATAATATTTAAGGATAAACTAGGGGATAATATATTAGAGCAATTGCATAATGAACTAATTGTTTAAATTAAAACCGGGATTTAAAGAACGTCCCTAAATCCCGAGGAATGTTCCGAATCCCGGTTAAATAAAGGAGGATACATATGAAAAATATTTCAAAAGACAAATTAAAAAAATACGAAAGAAGTTTTAATCAAAATGAGAACAAAGTAATTACAAATGCAGTTACTAAAAATGGATTTTTTAAATCTTGTGAGAATTATGATGAAATAAGAAATGCAAGGTATGAATTTTCTGTAAATTTAAAACAAGGTAATATAACTAACCAAAAACAAAGTGGAAGATGTTGGATTTTTGCGTCTACAAATTTTCTTAGATATTTCTTAATTAAAAAATTAAATATAAGTACAATAGAGTTATCACAAAACTATATTGCATTTTATGATAAATTAGAAAAATGTAACTATTTCTTAAATAATATAATAGAAACAATAGACAGGCCAACAACAGATAGGCACGTAACATTTTTCTTAGATGCACCTATAAATGATGGTGGACAATGGGATATGTTCTTAAATATTATAAAGAAATATGGAATTGTACCAAAAAGTGCTATGCCAGAAACTTATAGTTCATCAAATACTTCAGAAATAAATAAAATTTTAAAACGTATTCTTAGAATGTATGCATACGAATTAAGAACAAATTATAAAAAGAAAAAGAATTTAGAAGATATAGAAAATCAGAAATTAGATATGTTAGAAAATATCTATGCACTTTTATGTACTGCATTTGGTAGACCACCAGAAAAATTTGATTTTGAATATACTGATAAAAATGATGAATTTCACAGAGATTCTGATATAATACCAACAGAATTTTACGATAAATATATAAAAGATTTAAACTTAGATGATTACATAAGCATAATAAATGCACCAAATGAAGATAGACCATTTTATAAGAAATATACAGTAAATTATATTGGTAATGTTGCAGATGGTAATAGAATTACATATTTAAACTTACCAATAGAAAGATTAAAAGAAATGGCAATTGCTCAACTTTCAGAAGGAGTTCCAGTATTTTTTGGAAGTGATGTTGGACAAGAATCTTCAAGGGAGTTAGGAATATTATCTCGTAATTTGTATAATATTAATGATGTAATAAATATTAAAGATACAATGGATAAAGCTACAAAACTAGAGTATAGAGAAAGTGCTATGACACACGCAATGATGTTTTTAGGTGTTAATTTAGATGAAAATTGGAAAGGCAACCGTTGGAAAGTAGAAAATTCATGGGGAGATTCCACAGGAAATAAAGGCATTTATCTTTTAACAGATGATTGGTTTAATTCATATGTATATCAAGTTGTAATTAATAAAAAACATTTAAAACCAGAAGAGCTAGAAGCATATAATGAAAATAAATATTATATGGAATTAGAGCCATGGGATCCAATGGGAACATTAGCTGATTAGGAGAATATTTATGTATGATTGTATAATAATTGGTAAAGGACCTGCAGGAATTTCAGCTGCAATTTATATAAGTAGGTCAAACTTAAAATGTTTAGTAATAGGAAAAAATGAAACAGCTTTAAAAAAAGCTAAAACTATCGAAAATTACTATGGATTCGAGCAACCAATATCAGGTGAAGAACTTTTTAGAAGAGGAATAAAGCAAGCAGAAGAGCAAAATATAGAAATAAAAACAGATGAAGTCTTAGACATAGAATATGGTAATGGAACATATATTGTTAAGACAGTAAATAGCGAGTATGAAACAAAAACAATTATTCTTGCAACAGGAAAAAGTAGAAAAAGTTCTAATATAGTTGGTGAAAAAGAGTTTGAGGGAAAAGGAATAAGCTATTGTGCAATATGTGATGGTTTTTTCTTTAAAAATAAAAATGTTGCAGTAATAGGTAGTGGTGAGTATGCACTTCATGAAGCTGAAGTATTAAGAAATGTAACAGATAAGGTAAGTATATTTACAAATGGCAGTCAGCTTCCAGAAAACAGGTCAGTAGAAATACAAAATATTATAGAAGGAAAAATTGATTCTATAAGAGGAGAGAAAAAAGTAGAAAGTATCGTTTTAGAAGATAGTAGAAGTATACCTGTTGATGGAATATTTATAGCAGAGGGAATAGCATCAAGTAGTGACTTTGCAAAAAAACTTGGTATTATAGTAAAAAATAATAATATATTAGTAAATGAAAATATGGAAACTAATGTACCAGGTATTTATGCAGCAGGAGATTGTACAGGTGGATTACTTCAAATATGTAAGGCAATATATGAAGGTGCTAAATGTGGTTTAAGTATTGCTAAACAATTAAAAAATATATAAGGAGGTTTTTATTATGAGTAAAGTAATTGAAATATCAGAAGATAATTTTGAATCAGAGGTTTTAAAATCAGAGTTACCAGTATTAGTTGATTTTTGGGCTCCATGGTGTGGACCATGTAGAATGATGGGACCAATAGTTGATGAAATATCAGAAGAAAACTTAGAATTAAAGGTTTGTAAAGTAAATGTAGATGAAGCATCAGAATTAGCCATAAAATATGATGTAGAGAGTATCCCAACATTAATTTATTTTAAAAATGGAGAAGTGAGAGCTACAATGATTGGCTTAAGAACAAAACAAGATATAATGAACGAAATATCATAGTAAAAATAAGCTACTAGTTAATATTAATCTAGTAGCTTATATATTATTTATATGAAGAATAAATATCTAATAAGGTATTTAATTCACGTGTTGGGGGATATTCCTCTTCAGAATACCTACATAATAAAGTGACATATAATTTTTCTTTATCATTTAAATATCTATAACAATTTGTTTTTAAATCTGCCAAGTTACAATATTTATATTCTGGCTTAAATATTCTTACTCTTGCAATTAATTTTTGTTTTATTTCGTTTTGAAGTGTGTTTATACAATAAATATAGTTTTTATTTCTAAAATTTTCTTTTAATAATTTATTATCTATCAAATCGTTCATCATCTCCTTGACCTTGTGGTAATACCTTTATAAATATTCCTTCTTTAGTTCTTTCTAGGATAGAATTTGTATCCAAATTAATATATGTTTTGTGTATTTGCTTATCTTTAGGTGCTTTTTTAAAATGCATTGGTACACAGGTTGCATCAGACAAAAATCTAAAATGATTAACTACTTTTTGGCTATAAGCCTTATTATTTTTAGATACTTGTTTAATTGTTTTCTTAGATTTTTTACTCCATGGAACCATTATATGTGATTTTACTCTTTTTCCATTTGGCATATCCCAATCATCTGACCCGGCATAAATAGGAACAATAGGACTTTTAAAATATTCTTTTGCAAAATCAGCAAATATATTTTGAGGAAGATGAACATTTACTGGAAACATAGAGTTGATATCTACCGCAAAGTCCACGAAGTGTTTTACTTCTCCAAATGTACCATCTTCAGAAACTCTATCTACTACGATTCCATAATTTCTTTTTTGATTGTCGTTTAGTTCTAAAAAACTATAAAGAGATAATGCAATACGATTCTTAGAAGATTTTAAACGATGAATTGCATTGGCGAATTGCGAAAATCTTACCATGTCTTCGCCAACATCATTTTTAGAAGCAGGGAGACGTTTAGAAAAATATTCATTATACTCTTTTCCATAAGATTTTTTTTATTCTTCTTCTAAAGGTGTCATAGAATAATATCTTCTATCTGAATTATCATCATCTAATATCAATTCTCCACTGCGAGTTAATTCTTCTATTTTTGTTTCATTTTCTGTATAATAGGCTTCTGTTGGATAGTAGAAAAGTTCCATTTTTAGAAGAATATTTTTTAAATCTTCAGTTTCTATTTGTGGGGCTTCGGAACCATTTACTAAAAGAGGTTCTAAATTAAATTCTGAAATTGCATACATTGCTCTAGAATATGAATTTAATATATGTAATGCTCTATTTGTATACATTATATTGATTCCTAATAAATCAACTGTACTTAAAGTTTTCAGAATCTCTGGAGATAAGCCTGTCTTTATAGCACTTTTATCTTGCTTTAATTCTGAAAGACCAATTTCATCAAACTGATTGTTGGCAGTTTCTATCCATTCATCTAAATAGCCCATTGAATCAAACAAACTAACTAATTCTGTATTTGACTCTATTAAATCTTCTCGAATACTTGATTCAGTATAATCTAGATATGTTCTCATATATGCAGGTATTCCATCAAGAAGTAATTCGAATGCATCAAGATAACGTTTTCTTTGTATTAATGGCAAACGTGCTAACATTTTTTCTGCCATACTGTATTTTTCTTGTCTAGATTTATCTGTACCTAAAATTCTATCGAAAATAGGACCATAGTTCTTTTTTATTTCTGACTCTACTTGAGGATATAAATGCTTCATAAATAACATTAAATTTGTTAAGTTCTCATCAAAACTATTAGTGTGCATAAAAAAATCTCTATCTGATGATAAATTATTTTTTTCAATATAATCAATAATTTCATTATATTTTTTAGGATTTTTTAATAGATAAAGACAAGCATTATATGCAGTTACTTGATTTAATGTATGTTCATTATAAAAAGAAACAGTTTTTAGTCTTGAATTATAAGTGTTTAATAAATTATATATGCTAAAATCTCCCATATTAGGATTGTTAGCTTTTTCTCTTTGAACAAATCTATATATTCTATCAATATCTGTATTTATTTCTTTATATTTAAATGGCTTAAAATCAGATACCATTCCTTCAGCTTTATCAATAGCGTATTTAAAATTCATAAAGTACATAAGTAGCCCTCCCAATGATTAACATAATTATTATACTATATTTTAGTTGTTTAAACAATAGTTTTGCTAAATTATGGTATATATGGTACAATGTGAACATAGGAGAGATGATATGAAAAAGGGAAGAGTTTTATTAGGAATGAGTGGAGGAGTAGATAGTAGTGTATCTGCTTTACTATTAAAAAATGAAGGTTATGAGGTTATAGGTGTTACTTTGTCACTTTCTAACCATACAGATGCTAAAGATGCTAAAGAGGTATGTAATAAACTAGGAATAGAACATATTTCTATAGATATGCAAGAAAGTTTTAAAAAATATGTAATAGATAATTTTATAGATTGTTATGCGAATGCACTTACACCTAATCCTTGTATAGAATGCAATAGAAGGCTAAAATTTGGAGAGATGTATAAAAAAGCAAAAGAGCTAAATTGTGATTTCTTAGCAACAGGTCATTATGCTAAAATAGAATATAATGATGAATATAATCAATATGTATTAGAAAAATGTATAAATACTAATAAAGATCAATCATATGTGTTATATACTTTACCACAAGAAATATTAGCTAATGTTTTATTTCCATTAGGTAATTTTAGTTCTAAAGATGAAATAAGACAAATTGCAAAAGAAAATAATTTAGTAAATGTAGCAGATAAACCAGATAGTGAAGATATTTGTTTTATTCCTGATGGCAATTATAAGAAGTTTTTAGAGGAGAATTCAACTATTAAACCTAGACCAGGCAATATAGTTCTTACTGATGGAACAGTTTTAGGAAAACATACAGGCTTATATAATTATACAATTGGACAAAGAAAGGGTATGGGAATATCATATAAAGAACCTTTATTTGTTATAGGCTTTAATATTTTAAAAAATGAAGTAATAGCTGGAACTAAAGAAGAGGTATATAAGAAAGAAGCTATAATAAATAATATAAATATATTAATAAAAGATATTGCTATAGACAATTTAAAAGTTGGAGTAAAAACACGTTACAGCAAAAAAGAATCTATAGCAACATTACATACTTTAGAAAATAATAAGATTAAAATTATTTTTAACGAGCCAGAGAAATCTTTAACTCCTGGACAGTCTGCTGTATTTTATTTAGACGATATTGTAGTTGGTGGAGGAATTATAGAACAAGCTTTGTAATAGAGATAAATTGACATAATGTTATAAATAGGGTATCATATATATAGTGACGACTAAGGAGGTACAAATATTTGAGAAGTATTAAAAAGCCAATTGGCTTAACCCCAACAGAACGCCGGTTAGATTGTTATGCGTATGCGTGCAATCTTAATAAGCCCCAAGACTATATTGGGCAAATCGCCGGTTACGAGGACAAAGACGTCTTTTCAAAAGAAGAGGTAATCGAGAGATTGATTGCCGATATGACGGAAGAAGACATATATGTTCGGGAAGCTTCGTACGAAGAGACTCCATCGGATTGGGAATGGAAAATATGCCTTTTCGTAGTAGATACAGGTAATAAAGAGGAATACGACTATCACTTTATGAGAGAAGATAAGCCTAGGCGCTGGTCACACAAATTTAGAGGTAAAAAACCTACTGATAAAGATATTTATGGGGCAACTATTACAGATCCCAGGTTGGCAGAAGTCAGCCTAAGATATAATTACAAATTTGTCGGATTCTTCATCCTTTGTCCACTTTAAACAGACCTTCGGGTCTGTTTTTTTTGAATATAAATAGAAATGTGTCGATTTTTTACTTAAAGTTTGCTGTTGTAAAAAAATTATTTTTTTGTTATGATATAGGAAACTTATTTAAATATAAGAAGGAAGGGATACATATGATTAAAGAAGCTAAGATAAGTGATTATGACATAATTGCACAGATTGATGAAGACAGTAATAAAAATCAACTAGAAAATGAACAATTAAACAATATAAGAGAAGCTTTAACAAATTACAGTAAAGTAGTATTTATAGATTACGAAAATGAAATTCCAGTAGCATATGCGCAATGCTCATTACAGGATGAAAATATATCTCCAATTGGATATTTAGAAAAAATAAGTATTAAACGCAATTATCAAAATAAGGGAATTGCTAAAAAATTATTAAATAAATGTGAAGATTGGGCAAAAGATAGAGGTTGCGAAAAATTTACAGCTAGTTGCAATATTGATGACGAGCAAGCTATGAACTTATATAATTATTCTGGTTTTTCTGAAATAAGTAAAGTAGCTTATTTTTCTAAGGAGCTTAATATATGAAAGGTAGAAGATTAAAAGACCAAGAAGAGGAAGAATTTGTTCCAAAGGCCTTTAAAAAAGATAAAGCTATTGATAAAACAGAAGTATCAACTAAAAAAACTCGTAAAAATGTAAAATCTAAAAAGAAAGCTAATAAAAAATTAAAGAAAATTATTCTTATTATCATTTTAATAGCCATAATTATAGTTGGAATTACACTAGCAGTTTCAGCAATTAAATGGAGAAATATAGCAGAAGACATGTTAATTAACGAAAATTCTGTAGTTGTTGATGCGAATGGAAATCAAATAGCTAAATTAGGTAGCGAAAGAAAACAAAAAAAGGTTAGTATTTCAGAAATACCAGTAAATTTAAAAAATGCTTATGTGGCAATTGAAGATGAAAGATTTTACAAGCATCAAGGTGTTGATATAAAAAGGACTGGTTCTGCTATCTTAAGTTATATTTTTCATTTTGGTAATTCGTCATATGGAGGAAGTACAATTACTCAACAGTTAGTAAAGAATATGACTGGTGACAATACAGACAGTATTTTTAGAAAAGTAAAAGAATGGTGGCAAGCATGGAATCTAGAGTGTATAACCGAAAAAGACGATATTCTAGAAACATACCTAAATATTATATATGTAGGTCCAAGTATATATGGAGTAGAAGCTGGAAGTAATTACTACTTTAGTAAATCTTGCAAAAATCTAACATTAGAGGAATGTGCATTTTTAGCAGGAATAAATAATTCACCTAATTCTTATAATCCTTTTGGAGAAAAAGATAATTCAGAGAAAATTAAAAATAGAACAAATACAGTATTAGCTAAAATGTTGGAATTAGGATATATTGACGAAGCAGAATATAATGAAGCAACAGCAAATGTTGATGCAGGATTAAAATTTAAGAAAGGTTCTGTAGAGTCAAGTGATGGAGTATATTCATATCATACTGATGCTTTAATAACTGATGTTACAAATGATATTGCAGAAAAATATGATATTTCAAGCGATTTTGCGACAAATTATATTTACATGGCTGGCTTAACAATAACAAGTACGCAAGATGCAAAAATACAAAATCAAATTGAAACAGAAATGGAAAAAAGCAAATATGTGTTACAGTCTAAAACTGGTGGAGACCCTTCACAAGCAGCAATGGTAATAATAGACCACAAAACAGGATATGTACTAGGCTGTGTTGGTGGATTAGGAGAAAAAACAACTCCACGTTCATTAAACAGAGCAACACAAAGTATAAGACAAACAGGATCTGCAATTAAACCAATTGCAGTTGTTGGACCAGCTATTCAGAAAAGAATAATAACAGCATCTTCAATATATGATGATACTGAAAAAGAGTTTCCGGGTGGATATCACCCTGTAGATTATAGTAAGGCGTTAGGCAAAATAACTGTTAGAAGAGCTATAGAATCTTCACAGAATATTCCTTTTGTAGAAATAATGCAAGAATTAAAACCTAGTGTTTCAATGGATTACTTGGGACGATTAGGAATAACAACTTTAACAGAAGAAGACAATAACTTGTCCTTAGCATTAGGAGGTTTACAAAAAGGAATAAGTCCACTAGAAATGGCCGCAGCATATGCTGCAATTGCAAATGATGGAGAATATATAGAACCAGTGTTTTACCAAAATATAAAAAATCATACTGGTAAAACCATAATAACACCAAAACAAGATACAAGAAGAGTATTTTCTAAAGAAACAGCATTTATATTAAAAGACTTATTAACACAGCCGGTAGAGGGCAGTAATGGAACTGCTACATATTGTAAGATAAATGGAATTGATGTTGCAGCTAAAACAGGTACTACAGATTCTAACTATGATAGATGGCTTTGTGGCTTTACACCATACTATACAGGAGTTACATGGTATGGTTATGATCAAAATGAGACAGTTAACTTTAATAAAAGGAATCCTGCTGGTTTGATTTGGGCAAATGTAATGTCAAGAATTCATACTGGTTTAGAAACAGCATATTTCGAAAAACCATCTTCTGTTCAAGCTGTTACTGTTTGTGCAGAGACAGGCTTAAAAGCACGAACAGGATGTACTAATACATATACTGAATATTTCTTAAGATTTACTACTCCAGATTTATGTAATGAACATAGTGGAAGCGAAGTAAAATCTTCTAATACAAGTACTGAGAAGAAAGATGAAAATTCTACTGTACAAGGAATTAAAAATGACATCGATGCAGAGGAACCTGTAATGAATACAAATGTTGTTACGACAGAGGATAAACCAAGCGAAGATACAAATACCAATACTAACTCTAATAATAATTCTAACAGTAACAGAAATACAAATACTAATACAGACACTAATGAAAATACTAACAGAAATACAAATACTAATATTAATACAAACACTAATCTAAATGAAAACACAAATACTAATACAAATACGAATGTTAGCAATAACCAAAATGCCAATACTAACACTAACACAGAGACCAATTCAGTTACAGAATAATTAAAAAGAACACATAGAAATATGTGTTCTTTTTTTAGTGAAAAAATTTTAAAAAAGTATTGCATAAAAACAAATGTTCTTATATAATCTAAATGCGAACAAACATTCTATAGCTACTAAGGAGGTTATTTATGAAAGTAAAAAGAGGGATAGTTTTAATAATTTTTATATTAATTATTATTTTTGCAAAGTCTAGTTATTCAAAACAAGAATCAACTTATATAACTAAATATGTTTCTAGTGGTGAGACATTATGGTCAATAGCCAAATATGAAGTAGAGAATAATGAATATTATCAAAACAAAGATATAAGATATGTAATAAATGATATCAAATATGTCAATAATTTAAAAAACTCTAATTTATCAGCTGGAATGGAGATAAAAATTCCATCATATTAAATTTACAACAAAGTTAGACAAAATTTACAATATTTACTTGAAAATATAATATTTGAATTATATAATTTAAAAAAAGATTTAGAAAGGAATTAATTATAACGTGGTTAAATCATATTTGTATATCCACAATCATAATTAAACATAGTTAAATGAAAAAAATTTCAGCTAAAAATATTATAAAAAACATAAAGAAATTGCCACCAAAATTTATTGTTTTGGTATTAATAATTATCATTTTATTATCTACAATAATTACTATAATTATTGTACAAGCTTCAAAACAAAAAGCGGTAATTTATACAGGAGATAATTTGAATGAAAATAAATATCCTCAATATAAAGAACTACTAGATAAATTAAAAGAAGAGCATCCAAATTGGACTTTTACATTATTTTATACGAAATTAAATTGGAGTTCAGTTATTAAAAATGAAAGTCATTCTAATAATAGAACGACTCCATTAAATTTAATACCAGCTTCTAAAACCTACTCTGGAGAGTGGCAATGTGAAGAAGATAATGGTAAAACTTATGATAATGGAAGTTGGGTATGTGCTTCTACAAAAGCTATCGCATATAAGATGGATCCTAGAAACATACTTAATTCAGCTGATATATTTCAGCTAAAGGAATTAAATTTTAATGAAGATGCTGCTACTAAAGAAGGAATAATGGATAAAACAGAAGATACTTTTTTAGAAGGAGAAAGTCTTGCAGAAGCAATTTTAGATGCTGGTAAAAAGAATGACATAGATCCATATTTTATTGTTTCTAGATTAATACAAGAACAAGGTAAAAATGGTACTAAATTATCACGAGGATATGAATATAATGGTCAAACAGTATATAACCCATTTAATATTGCTGCTTCTGGAAATTCACAAACAAGTATTATAAATAATGCAGCAGAATATGCCTATTCCCATGAATGGTTTTCTTTAGAAAAAGCATTAATAGAAGGAGTAAATTTTATTAATACTAAGTATATGGATATAGGACAAGATACATTATATTTTCAAAAATTTGATGTAATAAAGGAAAATGAACTATATACAAATCAATATATGCAAAATTTATTAGCGCCAACATCAGAAAGTGATATTTTATTAGACCAGTATAAAAGTTCTAATACACTAGATTCTAAATTGAATTTTATAATACCTTTATATGAAAATATGCCAAAGGAAATTTCAGAAAAGCCAAAAAAAGAATAAACAAAGGAGAAATAACAATGAGTTCAATAATTAGTCATGTATACATTTCAAATATACTAAAGGAAAAATATAAATTAGGAGACGAATTTTTATATGGTGCAATCTTACCAGATATACTACATAAGGCAATACCAGCTCAGAGGAGAGAAATGACACATTATTTACGTCATGGTATCTTATATGGTTCAGAAGGAGATTATCCAGATATAGAAAGATTTATAATAGAAAATACCGAAATTTTACCTAAAAGCCAAATGATGCAAGGATATTTAGCACATTTAATTGAAGATATGCTATGGTTTAGTATATATATACCTAGAATGACTATCGAAAAGGATAAAAAAACTATTATTTATAAAAAGGATAATTCTGTGCATACTGACGATGAATTTAGAAACGATATCTATTCTGATTATACAATTATGGATAGATATCTTTTAAAGAAAACCGATCTAAACATAGAAAAATTGCAAAAAGAATTTCTAGCAATATCAGATGATATAAAGTTAAAAAACACAATTAAAGAAAACTTTAAATTGTTCGATTTAAGAAATGAAAATCTAATTTTAATTTCTTTTGATATGCTAGAAGAATATATAAATGCGTCATTAGAAAAAGTTGATTTAGTTTTAGACAAGATTTATAGATAATATTAATGATTTAGTAAAAAGAAGGTGGTAGGGAGCTTGATGTGTCTTACCACCTAAAAATATGTTTACTTGGTGTAGCAATATGAGTTTACAATATAATATGATTGTGATATAATTAATTATGTAACCTAAAACGTAATACATTTATAAATATCAATTTTAGTAGTGAAAAGATATATCTATACGAATTGTTACTTTATAATGTATTGCATAGCTGGAAAATCCTTAAATTATTTTTTAAGGTAGAAGGAGAAAGTATGAAAAAGTTTACACTGCTTCTTGTTACTTTTGTTATGGCAATTTTGGCGTTCACTGGTTGTGAGCCTAATTCCATCAATGTAAACACGGTAACAGTTTCTTCTCGGGAAGAAGAAACATTATGCAGTGAAGCTGTAGAGCATTATGAACAGATGTTTAAAGATTCATGGCTCTTTGCTGAAGATTCTGAAGTGAAAATTGTACCGCTTTCTGATACATCATTTGGTGTATTAGAAGAAAAATCCGATGGTACTTCTGTAACGTATACTCTTGAAGGTGATATCGCAAAATATATGAATCAGGCGATACTTGGAACTGATAATTATTATCTACAACATAGATGGACAAAGGTATACAATTATCGCTTCCAAATGATTCCTGATACCAATACAATCATTGGAGACCTTATTGTTGATACTGAAACAATAATTGAAGAGCAAGATGAAAACGGATTGGCCTATCTGAAAGAAGTTATGCTTCAAAATGGCATACCGAAAGCAGATTTTAGCTATGAACATATGAAAATTTATTATGGTGATAAAGAGGTCACTGGACTTTTCAAAGACATCATAATAGACATAATGTATGGTTTCCCGGATATTATCAGATGCTATACAAATATTGAAGTCTCAGAAGATGATAACACAATAAGAATTGACTAAAGACTTTTTACGAGGCCACACGCTATTTTGGTAAAGCGTGTGGCCTTCTCCGTTGTGTAACAGTTAAGTTTAGCTATATTGAATGTACAAATTGGACCGTTGCATACTGAACGTTACGTACAGTGGCTTATGAGGGAATAAATAATCCCTACTCGATTTGTACTATTGTTTTATTTTTAGAAACTAGTGGTAACATTTCAAATTTTATATCAAATAAATTAAATTTATCCAATTGGTCATCTTCTAAACAAGATAAATAAATATCAAGTTCATCTATATTTTGACATGCAGTAATTATTGCTGGGTGTAGATTATAATTTACTAATAATTCAACACTTAAAGAAAGTGCTTTAATATAATTTAAATTAGAACGTTTTAATGCTAATTGCATTCCTTCCTTAAACCTTGAAATAGGTGCATATTTATAATGACTTAAAGGAAGAGTAAATTCTTTCTCTACTATTTCATTCATATTTTTATAGTCTGTATTTTGTTCTTTTATTTTATTAAGTTTATCTATGGTGTAGGGAAGAACTACTTTACCAGAAAGTTCTGAGATAATTAGTGTGTTTTCCAATAAATTATCATTATTTTGTTGTTTAATTTCTTCTGATACAGTTGTAGAAGCAGATATATTTTTATATCTTTCTATAAATGCTTTAACCTGTAAGTTAGTATTAATCATATCAGAAATAGCAGAAGAGAAAGAATTAATATAATCTGTTATAAGTTCTTTTCGAATATCTTTGTCTTTTTCAAGTTTTAATTTTTCTAATTTGGAATTTAAATTATCAAATAATTCTAAATTCTTTTTTATCTGAGCAATGTATTTTACAAATTCATTAAAAATATCTTCTGTAAAAATATTTATAGAAGATATTAGCTCATTGCTTAAATGTATTTGTTTATTTATATATTTTTCTATTAGATTATTCTGATTTGTTATTTGTTTCTTAACTTCTTCTTTATTAGAAAGTTTAATCATTTGCAATCCTCCATGTGTCCTTTAATTAATTATAACATTTAAAAAATTTAAATCAATAAAAATATTCAAAAAAGTTGAAAAAGAAATATTGGTATGATATATTTATTTCAGAAATAACAAATGATAAATTTACATAATTTAACGGAGGGAATTTTAATGAAAAAAATAATAGGAAACATAATATTTATAATTTATGCAATAATTGCTGTATTTGTGACAATTTGCCTTTTATCCTATAACGAGTTTAAAGTTACTGAATTCGGGGAAACTTCTTTAGTATTAATAGATAATGAAGAACTACAACCGAATTATAATAAAGGTGATTTGGTCATTGTAAATAGAGATACAAGAATTAGAGAAAATGACTCTATATTTTTTTATAACACATCTACAGATAGGGTAGAAATTACTGTAGCAAATGTAACAAATGTTGAAAAAGTTAGTAATTTAGAATATACATATACATTAGAAGGTAATATGGCTATTTCTAGTGAATATGTTATTGGAAATACAGAAGGAGTTACTGTCATTCCAAAACTTGGAACTGTTTTAGGAATATTAGAATCTAAATGGGGATTTTTAATATTAATTGTTTTCCCATCATTGTTAGCATTTATTTATGAAATAACAGTTGTATTTGCAGAAATTAAAGAAGGTAGAAAAAACGAAAAGGAAGACACAAATGAATAGAAATAAAAAAGTTTTAATTATAATTGTACTACTAATAATTATATTCATTACTCTAATTTATGTTATCTTATCTTCTTTTGCAACCTTCAGAAGTGAATTTACAGGTGATATGAAAATAGATAATGCAACTTGGAAAATATTTGTAAACAGCACTGATATTTCTTCAAATGCTGTAAAGGAATTTGTAATAGATGACATAGGAATAGATGAATCACAAGGTGTCGAGCCAGGCAAGTTAGCTCCTGGGTTAAAAGGAAATTTTAATATTTTAATAGATCCAACAGAAACAGATGTTTCAATTATGTATGAAATAAAATTTGATACGACAGATATTAATGCAACAAATATAAGAATAGATTCTGTAAAAGAAACAATATCAGGAAATACTTTGGTAAAGACAAATTCAAATACATATGTAGGCATAATTTCATTGGACGATATTAAGAATAATGTAACTAATAATATTCAAGTTACATTATTTTGGTATGATGATGGAAATGAAGACATAAATATTGGAAGCATTCCAAATCATAAAATTAATATTCCGGTACAGGTTAAAGTAAGCCAATACCTTGGCGAAGAAATACAAGAATTTGAGGCTGAATAGGAGAAAATTTTGAAAAGATTATCAAAAGTATTAGGCTATGTTTTAAATATTTTAATTTTATTTATTATAATTATAATGGCTTTTGCAATTTATTATTTTGTGCAAGTAAAGGTATTTAACAAAGAATATGCAAACATATTTGGTTACACATTTTTTGAGGTTGCAACAGGAAGTATGTCACCAACAATAAATGCTGGTGATGTTATAATTGTAAAACTTACAGATGATGTAAAAAAAGATGATATTATTGTATGTAAAGATAATAATTCTTTTGTAACACATAGATTAATAAGTATACAAGATAATAAATTTATTGCAAAAGGCGATGCAAACAATGCAGAAGATAAACCTATGGATGTAGCAAATTTAATAGGAAAAGTAATTAACATTATTCCGAATTTTTCTTTATTGAAAAATATAATATTTGCCCCACAAGTTTTTATTCCAATTTTGTTAATGATAATATTACTTGGAATTGTTTGCTTTTTATATGACAAAAAAACTAAAGAAATGGAGTAAATATGTCAAAAAAAAAGATTATTTTATTAAAAAAGTTTATAGTTTTAATTATATGCATTTTAATAGTAATTAGGCTCATTACATTAATAATGGCTAGATATACATCTAATACAAGTTCTGAAGCTAATGTAGATACAGCTTTTTATGTTCTAAATGATGACTATCAACAAATGACGTTAAATTTGGACTCTTTAATTCCAAATTCTACACCATATACATATACTTTTTCTATTTCCAATGAGAAAGATGGGCATATAACAGAAACAGACATGCAATATGATTTACAAATTAGAACAACAACAAATCTTCCATTAACTTACCAATTATTAGAAAATGATACAACAATAGCAGATTTTACTAATGAGATTAATAAAGATACCGATGGAACATATTTTAGAACAATGAAGGTAGGTTCAAGATATTTTGAACATAGTGTTAGTGGAATAAATATTTATAAGCTAATAATAACTTTTCCAGCAGATTTTACTAGCATTAATTATCAAGATCTAATAGAATTAGTAGAAATTTCTGTAACTTCTACGCAAACAATAATACAATAAGGTTAGGAGAAACAAATGTACAATAAGAAAAAATCTACTAAAAAGAAAAAAGATAAAAGAATATTTCTTATGATTATGCTTGTTATATTTATTTTTATAACTACAGTTTTTGGAAGATATATAACTAGTAGTATTCATGACTTTTTCTTACGCTCAAAAGAATTTTATTTTTATAGTGATAAATTAAAAGAAGAAGGAGCTACTTATCAAATAGAAAACTGGTCTGGTGTAGATAGATATGAAATTGTTATAAATATGAATAGTAGAAGCAATAATCTAAATGTTACTTCTTATGACATCGATTATGATATATCTTATACATATTCAGACAATATAATATGCGATATAAGTAAAACGAGTGGAACAATTTATGCATCTACGAATTCAGATTCATTTAATATAATGCTTACACCTAATACTCAATTAAATACAGGGGATACGGTTTGGGTAGAAATAACTGCAACATCCAAAGGACCATATAAAAAGACTCTAACAGGAAAATTTACTTTAGTAGTAGGTAAAGAAAATGTATCATACACTATTGAAGACATTGAAAATAGACAATACTTAGAATTAAAAATTACTAATACATTATCATATTATACAGTAGAACAAAGCTTTGATTCACATAAAGCTGGTGATCGTCTTACAATAGATGAATATTTATCTTTATCTGAAGAAAACAAAAGAAAATGCTATTCTGCAAGGGTGAATATAAATTTTAATCCAGAAAATGTTTTAATAGATATAACTAATGGAACATACAAAGATGGAACAAATGTACAAACTACCCAAATAGATGGATTCACATATGTAGATAGTTTTTCTTTATCGATAGATGCTATTACAAGTGTTAATATAAGATTTTATAAAACAGATGTTACAAAAGATTATACATATAATGGATTAGGTAATCCAGTTATTACTGTAAGTACATATTAAACGAGGAGATAAAAATGGTTAAAAACATTATAGATAGATATATTGATATTGTAAAAGAAGAATTTAAAGAATATTCAAAACTGATTTTAGGTAAGAATTTCGATTTAGATATATTTAATAACTTTTTAAATGATTATATAGATGCTAGATATTTTAATTTTATAGAAGATGAAAACATAAGAACATTTAGAGATAAAATTATAAAAGTAATAACTAATACACAAAATAATTTAGAAATTAAAAGACCACATGATAAGCAACTAATTATAGATGAATCTAATATATTTAAAAACATATTAACATTTGATTCTGTAAGTATCGTAAAAAGTGAAGAATCAGCGATAAATGCATTAAACGACATATACTGGAAAAATAATGCTAAAGATTATTTTAAAAGTAGATTTATAGAAAAAAATGTTTTTTATGAAAATAAAAGAAATGAGTTAAAAGAAAAATACGAAAGTGAATTTTTTTATTTAAAATACAAGAAACTTGATTTGGATACGTATTATGCTGATATTAGTTATAAAATTAAATTTCCTAAGATTTATAATAGTGAATTTATAAAAAATGTGTTTTGTAATGGAATAACAAATGAAGACAAGTTACAAGTAGAATATTCTATGCTATCTAAAGAAATATTAAATGAGATTTTAGTACATAATTTTAAAAGAAAATATATTGTTAATTTACCAGAAACTTTAATAACAAAAGAGAGAAAAATAAAGAGTATTTTAAATATACTAAATTCATCTGCAATTCAAGAAAAAATAAGTTTATTAATTTCTAATAAAGCTTTTATAAATTATAGGAAGCAGATATATAATTTAATGCAAAATGGATATAAATTTTCATTATATTTGGATAATACTTTTAAAACAGACATAGAGAGTATGGAAAGACTAAAGATGTTTAATTTTATAATTTTAGATACAACAATTAATAATTTCGATGATATAAATGAAAAAACAAAAAATATAAAAAAAATAATTAGAACGTAAGAGGTAAAAGATGGAAACATTTACAAGATTTTTATACGAATTTTTAAATCAATTTTTTTCGGGTTTTATAGGGATGTTTAAGGGCATCGGAGAAGGATTTGCTCAAGCATTTAATTTTAAAAGGTATCAAGAGATTCTAAATAATTACAAAGGGGATCTTTCTATGCCAGAATGGTTGTTAGTTGGCATATCTATTGCGCTAATTATAATATTTATAGCTGCAATTATATTATTAATATATTTTTTATTTAGAAAATACTTTAAATTTAGAAAAACAAATATAGAAAAAGACCAGTTATTAGATGAAGTCGCAAATTTAAATAGTAAAGTGGCTTCTTTAGTAAAAGAAAAAGAAGATATTATGGCAATGAAGGTTTCACAATTAGGTCTTAAACCAGGAGAATCACCTGTTGAAGAAAATACAGGGGATGAGCCTATAGATCCAACTAAAGATTCTAGATTTGCTAAACTAACCGAAATAGATGAAGAATATAAAAATTATAGAATTAAAAATTATGGCAATTCGTTTACTTTGCCGGAATTATGTGAAAACTTCAGAAATTTTGCTGCTTCAAAATTAGGACTATACTATACAATAGATATGATGAGGTTATTTGTTTCTGCTTTAGCATCTACTAAGCTAGTTATTTTACAAGGTATATCTGGTACTGGTAAAACATCTTTAGCTTATGCATGGGGAAAATTCATGAAACATGATTCATGTGTAGCTTCAGTACAGCCATCTTGGAGAGACAGAACAGAATTGTTTGGATATTTTAACGAGTTTACAAAAAAATTTAACGAAACAGAAGTTTTGAAAGAAATGTATGTTGCTGGTTATACTGATGATGTTTATACAGTAATTTTAGACGAAATGAATATTTCACGTGTTGAATATTATTTTGCAGAGATGCTTTCTATTTTGGAAATGCCAAATACAGATGAGTGGATAATAGAACTTGTTCCAAACAGCTGGCCAACAGATCCAAAACATATTAAAGGAGGTAAAATTAAAGTACCTGCTAATATGTGGTATATTGGAACAATAAACAATGATGATTCTACATTTATGGTAACAGATAAAGTTTATGATAGAGCTATGCCAATAGATATAAATGATAAAGGTACAGCATTTACTCCTATAGATACAGATGCAATGGATATTAATTTCTCTTATTTATCAGAATTATTCCAAACAGCAATGCAAGAGCACCCAATTTCTGATGACACAATTAAGAAGATAGAACAAATGGACGATTATGTAATTGAACATTTTAGAATTGCTTTTGGTAATCGTATCATTTCTCATATGAAAAAATTTGTACCAGTTTATGTGGCATGTGGTGGTGACGAAATTGCAGGTGTAGATTATTTTATAGCTAAAAAAATACTTAGAAAATTTGAACAATTAAACATCGGTTACATTAAAGATGAGATTGATCCATATATAAACTTTTTAAATAAAACTTTTGGAAAAAATAAAATGAAAGAATGTATAGAGTTTGTATCTAGATTAAAAAAATTAACATAAGAGGTAATGTAAATGAAAGAATTAGAACTAAAAAAATTATATGAGGAAACAGAAAATTCTACAGTAGATTATTTTATGTCCAAGATTAATTCTAATGCAAAAATAAATATTGATTATGAAAATTATTTGAATGATATCGAATGGATTGATGTTGTAGAATTAACTCTTCCTTATATAGATAATATTCTAAGAAGTCCAAATAGATTTATAGTTAATGAAGAAGAAATAGTTAAAATTGAGCTTGCTCGTAAAATTACAGTTGATAGTATTAAACATCTTTCTAAGCATACGAATTTAATACAAGAAGTTGATGAAAATGATGATGTTCGTCCTTCTAAAATTCTTAATGTTTACAAAGAAGAGAGTTTTGACACATATGAGAATAAATTAATTTATACATTAATACATAATTTAAAAATGTTTTGTGACAAAAAAAGAAAATTAGTAGAAGAAAATTTAAAGAGGGATATGAAGGACGAGAAAAAGCTTACATATATTGCAACTAGTAAAATGAAAAATGAGGATGTTGCAATAAATATGTCAGTTACAACAGCATTAAATATGACAGAAGATGAAAAGCAAAAAAAGAAACGAGAAATTATTTCAAGAATTGATAAAATAGAAAAGAAAATTAACGAATTAACATTTACAGATGTATATAAAGAGTTGGATAAAATGAATGTAAGACTAATTAGACCTCCAATAAAAAAGACGAATTTAATATTAAAAAATGTTAATTTTCAATATGCAACAAAGTTATGGGATTATATTCAAGAACATTTAGATAACCCAGATGGACCTTCTACAGAACATAAGGAATATATTGATGAAGATATAATAAAACAAATAAGTGATGAAACATTTTTTATAAACTATCTTGCTATAAATACTCTAAATAAAAGAAAGCGTGATATAACAGATCAGAAAATGACAAAAGAAGAAATAGTTGAATATTTATTAGAAAGATTAATAAGTTTGAATGCAGATTTAACTTTGGAACAAATAAAAGAATTAGTGGGAGATAAATTTGAAAAAATTAAATATAAGAAAGCTGTAACGGTACAAGAGATTCAAACTATATTTAAACAGTATATAGACGAATTTATGCAAAAACTAGCCTAGGAGGAACATAAGATGAAAAAAATATTAGATAATAAAGTTATAAAAATTATAGGAAAAATTATATATGCTTTACTATATATTATAATTTTACTAACTTTATTAGTAGTGTTAATCCAAAGATTTTCGAACAACAATTTTACAATTGCTGGATTTAGAATATTTAATGTAGCAACAGGAAGTATGGTTCCAGAATATAATGTTGGAGATATACTTATTTCTAAAGAAATAAATCCAAATGAATTGCAAGTAGGAGATAATATTGTTTATCAGGGTGAAAAGCAAGATTTTAAGGGTAAGATTGTAACTCACAAAATAATCGAAAAAAGAGAAGAAAATGGTAAACTATTTTTTACGACAAAGGGAATTGCTAATGAAGAAGCAGACCCAGAAATATCCGAAGAGCAAATATATGGAAAAATAGTTTACAAAACAATAATTTTAAGTTTTATTAGCGCAATAATAAATAATATATATGCATTCTATTTCTTGATTTTTATTCCTATATCAATAATAATTTGTAAAATGATTATTGATAATGTTATAAGTTATAAAAATACAAAAGCTGAAAAATCAGAGCTTAATAGTGGAACTAAGGAAAAAAAAGATAAAACAGTAAAAACTGTAAAAATAGAAGAACGAGTAGATGAAAAAGAAAAAAATACTAAAAAAAAAACTAAAAAAATATTAAAATATATAAATCCTAAAACAATGATAGTATTAATCTTATTACTTGTTTTTAATGCTTATGCTTGGTTTATATATGCAACAAGGGCTTCACTAGATTTAACAACTCATGTTGCTGCATGGGAAATTAGTTTTGATGCAGGTGAAAGTCAATCTACTACAAGTGTTATTTTAGAAATCGATAGAATTTATCCAGGTATGGAGGATTATATTAAAGAAATAAAAGTGTTCAATAGAGGAGAATTATTAGCCAATCTATCATATACTGTCACATCAATACAAATACTAGGTGATTCCTATGAAATAGGAGAAAATTATACTGCAGACGATTTACAAAATATATTGGATAGTTATCCTTTTAAAATAACAGTAGAAACATCTACTGATCAGATTGCAGCAGAAACGGGAGAAGGAAAATTTATAATAAAAGTTGTATGGCCTTTTGAATCAGGTAATGATGAAGCAGATACATATTGGGGAAATAAATCAGCAGAGTTCCAAAAAAATAATCCCCAAGAAAAGGGATTAAGAGTTAGTTTTGAATTGACTGCAACTCAAAATAATTAAGATTATGCAATTACTTGATCAAAAGTTATATTAACATCAAATAATGCAGGATTTCCTGACAAAGCAGATTCTGTGTCTTTAGAGTTATCCATTGTAGAAGTATTATCATCATCGTTCCATTTTACATATATACGAATTTTCCTTGTTCTATTTTGCTCATCTAATGGAATGGTGTCTGTGATATCTTCATTGAAATTAGCAAAATCTTGTTTTGTACCATCATCAATGGAATATCCAGTTGCAACAATATCTGTAACTGAGCTTTGATCAGAAGGCTTTAATGAAATAGTGTATTTAAAAGCAACATCAACAGCAGTGTAATCAAAATTAAGATCAAAATATCCTTCAGCTGTTGGAGCTATTATTCCTTCTGCAATATTTTCGTTACCAGGGAAAGTTGGTATTAAAGTTGCAGAGATGTCAGATTGTTTTTTAATAGATATATTATTTACTAAAATGTCCCATCTAGCTATTGGCATATTTGTTTGGCTAGATGCAGATGTTGTATATTTTGCATAAATATAAACAAATGAGATTATAGCTATTGCTATGCATAAAATTATTAAAAATATAATTAGTTTTTTATAATTTTTCATATGTAATCACCTATAATCTTTATACCATATAAAACAAAATAAAGCAATACAAAAGAAAGGCGGATTTTAAAGTGAAGAAAGCAAATAATCAAAAAATTACTTTAAACTCAGAAAAAATAAAAAAGAGAGAGCAAAGGATAAAGATTTTAAAAATAACGATATTATTAATATTATTATTTTTAATTATTTTATATTTTATTTTAAGAGTAGTATATGAACTTGGTGATTTTACTGTTTCTTTAGACCCACAATTGGAAGAAAAAAGTGGACTTGTTATGTATGAACATTTAGCAGATAAACAAAACAAGAAGATATTAAAAGCTGAAAAAGTAGAATATATGGATAATATTTGTGTCGATTGGTTACCAGACAATTTATCAGATGGCGAAGGAAGTCATAATGGAGATAATTACTTGGCATATTCATTTTACTTAGAGAATCAAGGAACGGAGACAATAAACTATTGGTATAACGTTGTTGCAGATGATATTATAAAAAATGTAGATAGAGCAATTAGAATAATGGTAATTAGAAATGATGAAAAAATAATATATGCAAAGCCAAATGAAAAAACTGGAGAAGCTGAAGGAGGGGCGGATGAGCCTACAGAGAAATTCCATAATAGTAAGGATTTAGTATTAAAACAGAGACAGGGTATGCAACCAGGAGAAATAGATAAATTTACAATAGTAATCTTTTTAGAAGGTGATGATCCTGATTGTACAGATGAATTGATTGGCGGAGAAATGAAGATGCATATGGATATTACAGAAGAGCATATAAATGAAGATCAGAATGCTACAGAAGAAACACAAGTATAAACAAAAAATAACAAAAGTTGACAAATTTTTAAAAATGATGTATTATAAAATTGTACAAATAAAATTTGAAATAAATAAAGGAAGGATAAAGCTATGGCAAAGAAAAACGAAAGAAGAAAAAATAATTTAAGATACTCATTATTGTTATTATTACTATTATTAGTGTTTTTAATAGTATCTACATATGCGTGGTTCACAGCGAACCAAACAGTTACAATAAGCACATTAGATGTTAATGTACAAACATCTAACGGTTTGCAGATTTCTGCAGACGCAATTAACTGGAAAACTATTTTACAAAAAGCAGATATAACAGGTGCTTCTGCTACTTATGCAAGTAGTGTAAATCAGGTACCTGATGAAATGCAACCAGTTTCTTCAGCAGGTATTGTTGATTCGGGTACAGGATTCATGGATATGTTTTATGGTAAAGTAGAATCTTTGAAAGACGGTACTGGTTATTCTTTAGCTGGTGAAAAAGAAACAGATACAAGAGGAGCAACTGGAAGATATATTGCATTTGATATATTCTTAAGAGTAGATCAAGCTACACCAGTATATTTAACAACAGCTTCAAATGTAACAACAAAACAAGGTGCTACAGATAAAGGACTACAAAATGCTGCAAGAATAGCATTTATAGATGAAGGAAATGTAACAGATGTTGGTAATTCAACTGCTGCACAAGCATTAAAAGGTGGTACTACATCTATAATTTGGGAACCAAACTATGATGTACATACAGCTGCAGGTGTTGCAAACGCACAAGAAATTTATGGCATTAGCACTACAACAACAGAAGGAGAACGATTAGCTTATAAAGGTATCAAAGCAGAATTTGCAGATACAGAAGGTGTAACACTTAAAAACACAGGTGACTTTGCCCAATATTTCCAAGACGTAACACCTACAATTTCAACAAAAGCAGTTTTTGATGCACAACAAACATTATTAAATTTAAAAGCAGGTATTACTAAAGTTAGAATTTATATGTGGGTAGAAGGACAAGATGTTGACTGCGAAAATAATGCATCTGGTACAGACATATCATTCAATGTTCAAATAACAAAAGCAACTGAATAATAAATATTATATATAAAAAGCATTAGCAATTGGCTAATGCTTTTTTGCGTACAAAATACTTATATTTTAGTAAATAATTATAACATTTTTGTAAAAAATATGGATATGTTTTATTTGTATATGATATAATACAAAAGAATATTTACGAGTTGAAAGGATGAAAAAAATGGAAAAAATAACAGAAATTTCTACTCAAGAATTACTGGATGCATATAAAAAGGTTGATGATTTTATAAAATATCTAGAATTAGAAGAAAAAAATATAGAGGAATAGGAGTTATCATGAAGTTTTTAGATAAGATATCAGTTAGTAAAGAAATATTAGAAAATATGCCCAAAAATAATAAGAAAAATAAGGCGTCATTTAAAAAGAGTATAGAAGAATTAAAAGACGAATATATAAACATAAAAAATGAATTATTTAAAGAGATTAAACGAAGATATAGCGAAAAAACAGCAAAATTTGTATTAAACCCAGAAATCGACAATTCAAAAAGATTATTAGAACAAATGGGAAATTCTTTATATCTTGTTAATTCTATAAAAACAGCTTATGAAAAAATGGGTATAGATGAAAATATTTGGCGTTTAAGAAAATTTTACAAAGATAATTTGGAAAATGTAAATAATGAAATATTGCAATGTATTAATGCATTTTCTGTCGTTGGAATTAATTTAACAGCTGAAGATTTTAATTATAATAAATTTACATTAGCATATATGAAAGTATTTTTTGAAGAAATAGAAGATATAACATCTAAAAAATTAAAAGAAACTTTTGAAAACATTTATTGGAAATGTCCAGAGATTATAACACATTTGGAATTAAATATAAGATATTTGTATTTACTAAATGAATCAAAAGCAGAAAAATATTATGCACAAGCTAAGCTTGATATTCTTAAAGGAAATGATACAGAGCAAGATGTTTTTAATAGATATTTAGAATTAAAAGAAAATCTACAAAATATGGTAGATACTAATCCAAAATTAATTCTTGATAAATTCTTAAATAAAGAAGTTAATTATAAAGATTATTTACCAAATAAAATACAAAAAGAATATGCCAAAATAATTGATATAGCATTATTACAAGAAGATGACGAGATTAAAGATAATATTCTTAAGTTTTATAATAATATTTGGGAATTTAAGAATTACTTAAAGTTTAAATTTATTTTTGAGGATATAAAAAAACACTACCTAGAAAAAGATAGAAACAAAAAATCTTATGACGATTTATTAAAGAAGATTCGTGCAGAAGAGAAAAAGTTATCAAAATTAAATGATGAAAAAAATAAAAAATTCTTTTTCTTCAAAAAGAAAAATGATGATATAAATGTACAATATGCTGATTTAATAAAAAATATACAGGATATGTATAAACAATTAGATAAAGAAAAAGTATATAATAAAATTAGTGAATATATTAATGAAAATTCAACAATATATGATGTTTTCAAATTTGCAAATTCATTTAAACCATATGTTAGGGATATTGCAATAGAAAATATTCCTACAATTACACCAGAGGAAATAGACGAATTAATTATCGATTTTGATAGATTTGTTAAAACACCGAATATACAAATAATTAATAATATAATTATTCAAGAAACAAAGAATATTTCATTAATAATAAAAGATAGATATGCTTTATTAAAATTTAATATAACGAAAGAAGATGTTCAAGAAGATAATATAGATACATTATATCAAATCCTTAAAAAATTAAAGTTTGATATTAATTTAGAAAAAGCCAATATGAACATTAATAAAATTAGTGAAATTATAGAGTTATACGAAATTATAAAATAATATTGGAGAGAGTTATAGATGAAAAAACTAAAAAAAGGGAAAATAATTATATTAATTGTATTATTAATTCTAATTATATTCGAATTGGTAGCTTTTAGAAATTCTAGAGCAGAAAAAATAATACCAATCATTGCGACATTTACAGATACTGCATCTAAAGTTTCTGTAATTACAGAAACTTTAGATGCAAAAAGTGAGGCCGAAAGTGGATATACTGTTGTTCTTCCAGATATGGTAAATAATAAGAAGGTTAATAAATATTTTGTAATTCCAAAAACAATAAATGAAACAACTGGAAGTAATGTAGCTTCGGAAAATGTAGAAAAAATAGAGATGTTACCAGGGGAAAAAATTTATTTAACAGATCAAGAATTAGAATTAAAAAAATTAGATTTATCTATAGAATATGATAAAAAGGATGACTTATATAACCAAAAATTAATTGCTAATAGTGATAAATTTAATATAGAAGTTGAAGGTTATTTTCCATTGGATGCTAATTTAATTATAGAAACAACGGATAAAGAAGCTCTTAATAGTGATATAGACAAATTTTTGGATACTACAACATTTGATGTGGCATATAAAGTATTTATACAACAAAATGGAAAAGAATTTAAGCCAACAGAAGACATAAAAATAAGTTTTAAAAATAATGAAACAGAAACAATAATTGATAGTACATACAAAATTGTAAACGCAGATTCAACAGGTAATAATTTAACAGAGATCACAGATTTTACAATTGAACAAAATAAAATATATTTCAATACATCAAACTTAGGTATTTTTGCAATATTAAAAAATATAGTAATACAATCTGCAACTAATGCAAATTCTTTATCAATACCTACAGTACAAACAAGAACTACTGTTACAAATAGTGGAATAATGGAAGATGTGTGGGATGGTACAAGTTCTTCAGCATTTAAATATGGAAATGGTACAGAGGCAGAACCATATTTAATAACTAATAGTGCAGAACTTAGTTATTTAGCAACACAAGTTAATAATGGAATTACATATGAGAATACTTTTTTTCAATTAGCGATGAATTTAAATTTAGATAATAAAAATTGGACTCCGATTGGAAACACTAACACTCCTTTTAAAGGGATATTTGATGGAGCAGGGCATTATATTTCTAATATGAATATAACAATAAATTCAATTCCCACAAACTCAATAGAAAATTATGGTTTATTTGGAACTATTGGTGATAGTAGCAATAGAACATTAATTAGCAATATAGAACTAAGAAATTCTACAATCTCACTTAATTCAAATGGCACAACAGCAAATAATAATACAGATAAGGGTTGGCATATTGGTAGTATAGCTGGAACAATGTATAATAATTCGACTATTCAAAATTGTATTGTTAAGAATATGAATATTACAGGTGGTAGTGGAGTTACATTAAGAACGAATTATACTCAACTAGCTATAGGCGGAATTGCAGGTTATGCAACAAATAATGCAAATAGCTCAACGGATCCAGGGGAAAATAGAAGATATTTAATTTCTAATTGTTATGTTAAAGGAAATATAAATATTGAAGCTAATAGATATGAATCAGGAGGATGGTTTAATACAACATATACTGGAGAAGCCCAATATCATGCAGGTGGAATTATAGGAACAATTAGAAGTCAACCTGTATGGCCAACAAATTGTTTATATAATGGACGAATAGACTCTAATGGTTTTATTGGACCAATATTTGCAGCAGTAATGAATAGAACGAGCTTCACAAATACAGGTAATTATGGAACTCTTTGGAATGGTAATGATGCTGGGAATTTAGCGATGAACAGTTATTATACAAACTTTTATGCAAATGGTACAGGTTTTACCTCAAACGAAGAATCAGGCAATTCTTCTTCTTATGTTGCAGATGATTCATCTTGGTGGAATGAGCCAGAAGATTTGGAATATGCACAAGGTGTTAATAAAGGTTTGTACACAAATGATGAATCTTCTATGCTAAATACTTTTAATACAAATGCACAAGGTAATATACAATGGGAATATTCTGGTAGTTCATTTAATTTGTGCCCAAGGTTTGAGGCTTCTGTAGATAGTTCTGCACAGCCTACATACAAAGTTATTGTAAATAATACTTATACTTCCGGACCATATGCATATACATGGTATTTAGATGGAAATATAGTTACAAATTTGCAAAATCAATCACAAGTAACGAAAGAACAAGCTTTTGACAGAGAATATTTATATGATGTAGTAATATATGATGGAGAGTATTACTATGTTGTTCAAATAAAGGTAGAGAAGCTTTCATTATATATAGAATTTACAGAGGATATAGCAAATGGAACAATAACAGGTAATTTAGCAGGAAATGCAGTGCCATATATAAATTTAGATGATTATACTTACCAATGGTATATATTGGATGTAACTGGTGAAGATAGCGATATTATAGAAGGTGCAGTAGATAGAACTTTGGGAAATTTAGAAGATGGAGCAGAATACGAATTAGTTGCAACAAACAATGCAATATCATCTTTAACAGTTTCTGGTAGATATAATTTAGCCGATAGGACTGTTGTATATTGTGATTATAGAAATGGTGATGATAGAAGAAATGATGGCTTTACACCAGAAAGACCTGTTAAGACACTTAGTACTGCATACGAAAAATTAAAAGAAGATGGTACAAGAAGTTCTAATATTATTGTTATTATGGGTACATATAGCAGTAACAGTATTTATAATTATAAGGAAGGTAATAGCAATGACGACACATATGCTAAGAAAGCGACACTTACTGGAAAATATAATGGAATAGATTATAATGCTGAGTTATATTTTTATAGTGGTAGTGGAACATATAGGTATATGGCAGAAGATACAACTTTCCAGAACATGATTTTCTATGGCAATAGGGACCAAATGTATTTCTATTTACAAGGTCATAGTTTAACAATTGGCGAAGATGTTACTATGCAAAATTATGCGACATCTAATACTAATCAAGGTTTACTTGGTGGTAATGCACCAGCATTCCATATATTCTGTGGTTGGAACCAATATAATTATAGTACTTTGCCAAGAAAAGATGCAGAGGTAATTATAAAAAGTGGTACATATGGAAGAATTGTTGGTGGAGGAAGTCCAGGAACTTCTTCTGGACAAGGACAAACAACTTCTCACGATTTTATGGGTTCTTCTAAAAGTGACTCATTTAATATTACGATTACAATAGATATACAAAATAGTACAACGGCTAGCCAGTATGACTATGATGTAAACCTATTAACTGGTGGTTCAGCTGCTGGTAATAATTATTCTAATGTTGTACAAAACATAAAAAACGGTTCTGTTGGTCGTTTAATAGGCGGAAGTATAGGTGACTCAGCATATAGACCAAGGAACTGGAATTATCCAGAAAATACCTTCTTAGGTACAGCTACAATAAATGTTACAGGTGGTAGTGTAGATGAACTATATGGTGGTTGCTTAGGAAGAAATATGGATGTAGTAGGAAGTTCTTATGCATCTGGAAATACCTGTGATTCATATTTTTATGGTACTGTTAATATAAATATTTCTGGTGGTAGAATAGAGAGTAATATCTATGGTGCAGGAGCTGGTGGAGTTACAGGATATAGTCCAAATTCATCTGACCCATATAAGAGTTATGGACAAGAGTTTGATACTAGTGTAACAATAAATATTACGGGTGGAACAATTGAAGGAAATATATTTGGTGGTGGATATGGTTATACAGAATATCTAAACCAAAACGTTACAGCTGTAGATGGTGGAACCCTTTATGGTGATAGTATAATAAATGTATCAGAATCTCCTGTAATAAATGGAAATATATATGCTGCAGGTTGCGGTTATAACTACAGAAATAAGCAAGAAATTGCTCAAATGGAAGGAAGTTCTATAGTAAATATATCAGGTACTCCAGACATAAATGGAACTATATTTGGAGCTGGTAATGGAGTTTCCGGATATGATGAAATGGCAAAATTAATTGGAACCTCTACTGTTAATATTTATACAGATTTGGATACAGAAATATATGGTGGGGGTAATATTGCAAAAGTAGAAGGAAATACTAATATAAATATTATAAATGGTACGCATACTTCTGCTATTTATGGCGGTGGTAATGTAGGAGAAATACAAGGAAACTCTATTGTAAATATTAATGGTGGAATACAAACATTAGTATATGGTGGAGGTAACCAAGCAAAAGTTACTACATCAACTGTTAATATAAATAATGGAACAAATACAGATGTTTTTGCAGGAGGAAATTCTGCAGATGTAGAAACAACCAATGTATTTGTAATTGGTGGTAATACTACAAATTTATATGGTGGCTCAAACCAAAGAGGGAATATAAATTCTAGTAATATAACCTCTACAGCAGGTACTGTAAACACAATGTATGGAGGAAATAACATTGGTGGTAACACAGCAAATGCTAGAATTACAATTAATGGTGGAATTGTTGCAGAGACCTTATATGGTGGTGGCAACCAAGTAGATACTACAAAAACAGAAATATATTTAATTAATTGTGGTAATAAAATACCAAATGTATTTGGTGCTGGAAATAATGCTGGAGCAAATGAAACACATGTATATGGACAAGGTGGACAAGCAGAAAATGTATATGGAGGAGCTAACCAAGCAGGAAATGTACCTATAACAGAAATTATTATAGATTCTGGTACTTTTGATACAATTTATGGTGGTAACAACATGGGTGGAACAAATGATACTTCGAATGTTACTATTAATTCTGGAACTATAAATAAAGCAATTTATGGTGGTGGAAATCAAGTTGCTACAAATACTAGCAATGTAACAGTAAATAATGTACTAGGTCAAATACCAGAAGTATATGGCGGAGGATATTCTGCAAATGTTATTACATCAAACGTAACAGTAAATAATGGTAATATTAATTACGTATTTGGTGGTTCTAATACAAATGGAACAGTTGCTACAAGCAATGTACATATATACGATGGACATATAAACGAAGCATATGGTGGAAATAATGCCGGTGGTAATACAATTACTGCTAACATAACAGTTCATGAAAATGGTTCTGTAGCAAATGTTTATGGTGGAGGTAATGAAGCCACAACAACAGAAACTAAAGTAATAATAAATGGAACAATAACAGAATGTGTATATGGGGGCGGTAATAAGGCCGGTGTAGAAACTTCTACAGATGTTTTAGTAGAAGGAGCCCATGTTGTAAATAATGTATATGGTGGAGGAAACGAAGGAATTGTAACAGAAAACACTAATGTGCATTTAAAAAATTCAAAATTGGATAATAGTGTATATGCTGGTGGCAATGGTGTTACAGCCATAGTGCAAGGTAATACCGTTTTAACAATTGATGGAACAACAACACAAATAAAAAATCATGCATTTGGTGGTGGAAATCAAGCCAACACAGGAGAAGAAAATGTAAACAATTCATCTAGCACTGTAAATATAGCTGGAGGAGAAATCGGTGGAAATGTATATGGAGGAGCAAATACAGCAGTTGTTTATGGTACGACTACGACAACAATTGGATATGATGCACTTACAAAAAATAATCTAGAGCAAGGAGATATACATATAGTTGGAACAGTATTTGGTGGGGGAGAAGCAAACGCATCTGGTTCGCCAATATACGATTTCTCTTTTATAAGTGTAACAAAAGGAATAGAAATATACTTAAACGGAAATTCGTACAATGTAATTAATATAGATGGTAGTATATTTGGTTCTGGTAACGCATCTAGTACTAGTGGAACTAGCATTATTGATATAAAGGATTATGGAACTATCCAAAATCCAAAATACAATATATCAATTCAAAGAACAAACACATGTACAATATCCAATTCAGCAATTGCTTTGGATGGAGCTACAGATAGAACAAATGAATATGCTGATACTTATTATAGTCTAAGTAGGGTCGATAATATAAAACTAAAGAATAATTCAACATTATATTTAAACTATGGTGCAAACCTATTAAGACAATTTGACAGTCTTGTAGATGTAAATGGTCAAGAAGAAAAAGCTACGGTGACAATTGACGAAAATGGAAATACAGTAAAAAATGTTGATAACAGAATATATATGGCAGAAGGTAAAAACTTAGATGTAGCAACAAACGAAGGTCTTACAGCATTTGGTAAAGTAAATGGAATGACATTCTTTGGTATATATACTAATACAATTGTTCCAGCTTCTAGTACAGGAATATATGGACCAAACTTTAATAATGGTGATGCAATAACAATTCCTGATATGTTTACTTTAAGCTCTTATGTAAGAGGTGAACATAAACGTGACCCAGAACACGACATAAAGGTAGATGGATTTTATACAAATTATGATAATGATGGAACAATAAAAGTAGATTATGTTGGAGTAACACCAGCAGAAGATGTTTATTATATTTGGAATGTTGGAAAAACAGGAGAAATTACTAGATTTGATGTAAGTCTAATCGCTTCTAAATATGCAACATTTGGTACTGACGAATTATCTTTAGTTGGATTTTCTGATCCAAACATAAAATTTAGTATAGATAATGTTACATCAGGATTTAGAAATAATGAAATATTATTAGATCCAGATGAAGTACCTTCTATTGCAGAAACAGAAGAAGATGCAAATAGAATGTTTGGATTAACAATGGAAGCAGGAAATAATGGATGGTCAAATCCAAGTGAAACTACATTCTTAGCACAAAATGGAAATACTTCATACACCGGTGATTCTATGTATGCTTCTGATAACTCTGCATACACACCTTCATTATATTTTTGTTTGTATCATGCGCAAAATATTTCTGGTGAAAGAACGATTGGTAGTGTAACAATAAATATGACAGCACTTGTTCCTGTAGACGAACAAAATATTTTACCTAAAAGAATAATGATTGTAATTACAATTACATCAAAGGAATATCAAGATGATTATATAGAAGCTGCAATAACGCCCGGAGATCAATTTAATTTGTTTACATCAACAGAGACTGTTATAACAAATAAGAGCTCATTTTCTACCTACTATTCTTTATATGTAAATGAATTTTCTAGTACAGATTATGCAAGAGATTATAACAATTACGAAAGAGTATTAATTTCTAATGCATCTGATGGTAGTCCATATATTCTTCCAGAAGGAACAAATATTACAATGTTAGATATGGTAACGAATGAATATTATTACTATATAGTTAATGCAGATGATGTAAGAAACAATAAATATATATATCATTTATCTGATTTTACATATATGGGTAGTACTGATAAAAAATATTCGGAAAGTGAAATGGGAAATATATATTATGATAAAAATCAAGATTTAATATACGAAAATTATATTTTCCAATTCAATTTTAAGGATACAAATTTAAATACTGACCTTGTAAATAATACAATGTTAATGGAGTTAAGAAATAAAGATGATGAAACGATACTTGGTGTTTTAGGTATTCATAGGGATGTTATGAGATATAGCGTATATCAAAATAGAGATTCAACAATTGGTGTTAATGCAACAGTTGATTCAGTTAACTATTTAGGAAATGATATAGGCTTAGATGTATCTACTGAATTTACACAACAAGTTTTGGATTCTAGGGTTATATTTGATACACAATATTTTGACAAAAAAATGGGTATTAAATTAACTTTTTTAGATGCAAATGGCAATGCATTACAAAATGATAGTTTACTTGGTATATACTTTACCTTAGATGGAGTTAATTATTATCCAAGAATAGATGGAACAACAAGAATAAAAATAGCAGATAAAGTATCAAATGTACTTTCTAACATAACAATTAATACATCAAATAATACAACTCTTGCAACAGGTGATTACACAATAAGAATAGAAACATATGGTTCGCCTGATGGTATTTATTATGGGCTAAACTCATCAGATAGTATAGAAGTAGATTTAACAATAATAAATTCAATATATGGTATTAAAGTTACTACTCCTGATGAATATAAAATATTACAAAAAGATACTGGTCTTAATCAAAATAATCAAAATCTTTTAAAAGGTAATGTAGAATATTCTTCTGGTCTATCTCATCCTATAATTACAGTATCTTTAGAAAGAAGAAAATATGACTCTGTATATGACCAAAATTATGAGGTTGTTGATTTAGCAAACTATGTGACAGATAGTTTAACTAAATTTAATTTTGAAACTGAAAATTCGGATAAATTAGAATACTTATTCTCTGATAATCCAACAGCAAATATTGACTTTACATATACTATAAAACAAAATTTAACAACAGGTACGTATAGATTAACTTTTAAGCTATATGATGTTAAAAATATAGACAATCAAAATAGGTACGAATTTATAGGTGATGCATACGAATATATTATTATTAAGTAGAGAGGATACAAATGAGATACGATAAAGACTCGATAAAAAAACGAAAGAATAGAATGAATAATGTAAAAAAAATATTATATGTAATTTTAATTATCTTAATTTACAATATAATACTAGTTGGAATTTCTTATATAAGCAGACAAGATTTTAATGGAATTTTTGGATACAAAGCTTATAATATAACAACTAATAGCATGGAACCAAACATAAATAAAGGTGATATAATTGTCATTAAGAAACCTAAAAAAGAGGACAAGGTTAAAGTTGGTGATATCGTTTCTTTTGAAAATGATGGGCAAACAATTACACATAGAATAGTAGATATTACTGATACAAACGGGGTAAAAAGATATATAACTAAGGGGGACAATAATAATGTCCCCGACTTACAAAAAATATCTTTTGAACAAATTGAAGGTGTTGAAGTTTTACGAATTCCATATTTAGGTCAGATTGTATCTGCACTGGAAAATCAAGTAATATTACTAATTATAATATTACTAATATTAATAATTTATTTATATAGCTTGGATAAAAAAGAAAAATCAGAAATAAGACGAGCAAAACGTATGAAATATATGGAAAAAAATCACAATAAGTAATACAAACTTTGATAATGGTTTATTATATATGTATAAAAGTTTTAATTTTTAATATAATATATATAATCATTTCCAAAAAATAAAACAAATTGATTTTGTGAAATCAGACTAATATATTTTTATAACGATTTAAATATATATTGAAAAATTATACATGTTTTTTAAATATGTATAATTTTTTTTATTTTTTATACATATTTATTGAAAATGTATTTGTATCCTGGAGGTCATAATGAACTAATTCCAATTGATATTGATGTTCATAAAGTTAATTATAATGAAAGATTAAATTTGCCAGAGCATTATCATTTTGAATTTAGATATTTATTTATGATTGATAGAATATCTGATATAGAAATTGATAATAATGAGTTATCAGATTATAAATGGATTAGTATAGAAGAATTGAGTCACGATGTTAATTATGGAATAATTGCAAAAAAAATTATGAAATTGCTAGGAGATAAGAAAAGAATTCAAGAGAAATCAGATTTTGAAAGATAACTTACAATTTATAGATTAGTTTGAAATATAACTAGTATTTTATATTTTGCAAAAAACAGTAGAGTAGGGGGGATAGCACATTTTTTAATATATAATAATTGTGAAAATATATTAAACAAATTTTGCGCAATCTTCTGTCAGACTAATAATAACTTTTATAAATAAAAAATTTTTTAATAGAAAAAATAAATTTTAAAATAAGATTCGAAAATAATTTATAGAAATTTGTAAAAGTTTTAAAAATTCTAATTTTGTAATTCAAACATTGTAATATCAAAAAGCGAACATTTGTTGTTTGGTAATTTTTTTATAGCATTTATATAATATTTCAGTTAAATTATTATTTAATTAAGTTGAAAATCGGTTTTAAGCCATTTTTATTTTGGACTCAACAAATTACTTGTTTAAAATTTAAGGTTAAATAATAATTTTAGAAAAATACTATTTAAAAGTAGAATTTTTTGAAGAAATTACTGCTATATATGGATATACTAAAAAAACAAAAAAAGTGCCAAAAATACGACGCACGAGAATCGATTTTAAGCCATTTTTATTTTTTAGGTATATAGTTTGTTGTCTGTAAAATAAGGCAAATATAGAGAAATAGGCACTTTGAAGATTTTTCAAAAAATTTAGTATAAGATAATAAAAAATTATAGATAGAATTTAAAAATTATAATAATAAAATAATTAAATAATTATATAGACAAAACAAAAAAATGTCTTAAAATTGATTTTAGAAAGTCATAAGAATATTAATATAACAAGTGATTATAATAAAGATAGATATAAAATATTAATAAAGTAATATGATAGATAATTTGTAAACAATAAACAGCTAAAAGCCTTGAATTAGTAGAAGTAGAGGTTTATGGCTGTTTTTACTCAAGCTCCTATCTCTTATTGCACAAAACTTTGATTTTGTGCAATGTTATATATTTATTTTTTTAGCTTTTTTCTACTATATATATCCTCCCTCTTTCTTCTTAAAAGATTAAGGCTATTTTAGTACCACTAGATATGTACTTCTATATTCTTAAGCTATTATTGTATGATGTTGATTTGGAATTGCCACTAATGAAATACAAAAAATCATTAATAATAAAATATATACAATAATCATAAATTTTAGTTCTTTTTTAGTATCTACCCTATTTCTTGTTATAAAGTAAAAAATAACATTAATTATAAAAACTATAATTGGAGGAATTGCATTAAAAGTTGGTATACCACAGGCACATCTTATTAAAGTATTAACAAATAAAAATAACAATAATTCCAATACAATAAAAATTTTGCTTATAATTCTATATCTTTTATTATAATTAATTTGGTTATCTTTGATACTATTTTCTTCAGTAGATATCATATATATTCCTCCCCTCTTTTTGGTATTATATCGTTATAATTTATATTTGTCATTAATTTTTATTTATTTTTTATAAAAAAAGAGAAAGGTCAGAACTGCAAAGTTCTGACCTTCCCCTTCGGTAGAATATCTACCTTAATTACCCATTAACTTCCGAATTGAAAGGATCATCCGGAACCTCCGTACATGTAGCATTACCGATTACAATAAAGTCAACCTCCTTACTTGGAGTAAAGACATATCTCCTACGGAGATGCGTGGATTTACTCCAGTCGACATCGCCTACTTTGGTTGCCCGTATAGCACAACCTTCGATTGTGGGATTCTTCACCAGTGCGATTGTTGTTTCGCTACCGTTTCCTATTGCGTTGATCTGTTTTACTAAATAGAATTTTTCTACCATGTTGTTCTCCTTTTCTGAATGGGTTTACTTGCTATCTTATATATTATATCACAATTTACATAATTTAGCAATAAATCACTCTTTTCTTATCAATATCGCATAAATTTGCATTAAAATATTAGCAAAACTGCTACAAGCTACTATTTTCAACGTTTTTGAGACGCGACACACGAGAATTGATTCTAAGGCATTTTTATTCAAAAGCCATATAACTTCATTGCTAAAAATAGCATATTTTTACTAATTTTACTATTTTAATTGAATTTATATATAAAATGTCATATAATATGAAAAGATTTTATATTTTTTAGGAGGATAATATGGAAAAAGTAATTTTAAAAGATCTATATAGACAAAAAGAAAAATATGCAGATAAAGATATTTGTATTGAAGGTTGGGTTCGTACTATAAGAGATTCAAAAACATTTGGATTTATAGAATTAAATGATGGTACTTTCTTTAAAAATGTACAAGTAGTTTTTAATGATAATTTAACAAACTTTAATGATATTTGTAAATTAACTATTAGTTCTACAATAAAAGTTGAAGGTAAATTTATATTAACTGAGAATGCTAAGCAACCATTCGAAATACAAGCAACTTCAGTAGAAATAGAATGTTTATCAGATAATAGCTATCCACTTCAAAAGAAAAGACATTCATTTGAATATTTAAGAACTATAGCACATCTACGTCCAAGAAGTAATACATTTAATGCTGTATTCCGTGTTAGAAGTGCATTAGCATATGCAATACATAAATTTTTCCAAGAAAAAGGATTCGTATATGTAAATACACCTCTAATTACAGCTAGTGATGCAGAAGGTGCTGGTGAAATGTTTAATGTAAATTCTTTTGATTTAAATAATTTACCTAAAGATGATAAAGGAAATATAGATTTTTCACAAGATTTCTTTGGAAAGCCAGCACATCTAACAGTAAGTGGTCAACTAAACGCTGAAACATTTGCAGAAGCTTTTTGCAATGTATATACATTTGGCCCAACATTCCGTGCTGAAAATTCTAACACTGTTAAGCACGCTGCAGAATTTTGGATGGTTGAACCAGAAATATGCTTTGCAGACTTAAACGACGACATGGACTTAGCTGAAGAAATGATTAAATACATCTTTAAATATGTTATAGATAATTATCCAGAAGAAATGCAATTCTTTAATAATTTTGTAGATAAAGGTCTTTTAGATAGATTAAATAATGTTATAAATTCAGATTTTGCAAGAATTAGTTATACTGACGCTATTGCAGAATTAGAAAAACATAACGATGAATTTGAATATAAGGTTAGTTGGGGCGTGGATTTACAAACAGAACATGAAAGATATTTATGTGAAAAAATATTCCAAAAACCTGTATTTGTAACTGATTATCCAAAAGAAATTAAAGCATTTTATATGAAATTAAATGACGATGGAAAAACTGTTGCAGCAGCAGATTTATTAGCTCCTGGAATCGGTGAAATCATTGGTGGAAGTCAAAGAGAAGACGATTATGATAAATTATTAGCTAGAATAAAAGAATTAAATATGCCTATAGAAAATTACGACTGGTATTTAGATTTAAGAAAATATGGTAGCTGTAAACATGCAGGCTTTGGTCTTGGTTTTGAAAGAGCTATTATGTATTTAACAGGAATGCAAAATATTCGTGATGTAATACCTTTCCCAAGAACACCAAATAACTGCGAATTCTAAAAGAGCAAATGTTCGATATTCATTTAATAGTAAAGTCCCCTATCTTATTAAATTAAGATAGGGGACTTTTATATATGTTAAATATTAAATGATAGAGATTTAGAAAGCACCTGCTCCCCCTCCTCCGGCCTCCACCGCCACCGGAACCAGAACCGGAATAACCAGTAGAAGAATTTATTGAATTTGTAAATGAAGATGAATAGCTGGACATACACAAGACTGGGTATGTTAAATATATTTGATCATCTGAGTATCCAGCTTTTATTAATTCTTCTTTAAATTCTTTTGCTACTTTATCTGCAATACCAAATAAGGAAGCAAATACCAAATATTCATTCCAAATACTTAACTCTATTGGGTATCTATCTTTTATTAAACTATAATCTTTTAAATATTTCCATAATCCGAGTAATTCTTTTTGATCCTGAGCATATTTATCTGTAGGAATTTTATATAAATCATCTAATATTATTACTACAATGAATGTTAAAAATGCAGTAAATACGGAAGACATAATAAACTCAACAATTCCAAGTGCTTTATCAGGATTCATTACCAAAGTATTAAATAAAAATACTATTAATAATGTTACAATTAATATTATGAAATTTAATATTAAACTTGTCTTAACTTTTTTATACATTTTTTTATTATCAATTATTTTTTTTGAGCTAGCTTTAGAGATTTGTTGAACTAATTTTCTGTTCTTAGATATTTCTTTAAAGCGTGCATTTAATTCTACTGTTTTTTCTGTATAAGCTGAAGCATTAAAATTTGTAGATATTTGATCTGAAAAAATTAATGACAATATTTGCTTTTCATATGGATACAATTTGGTAAAATCTACATTTTTATTAATAGAAACATTATATTCATACTTCTTATTAGCACCTTTTTTTGTTTCCATATTTAAAATTTTTCTATTTGTTAAGTCTAATATTGTTGCAATAATTAAATTAGAACTTAGAGCATCAGTTGCTTTTGATGGCAATAATGCCTGATATTCTAATAAATTTAAATGTTTAGGTATATCTCTAAAATAGTTTACATTTTTTACAGTTGTTCTAAATTTTTTACTTTTTATAATTCCATACGTTAGGAAAATTATGCATAAAATAACTAGTAATACTCCTAAAATAACATTAATCGTTATATGTATAAAATATCTAGTATTTCCTAAAGACATACTATTTTCGATTTTATATAGACTGTTAAAATCATAATCATTTTTATATCTTTTTGTACAATTCATTAGTACAGTATTAGGAAAAACTATTCTAGCATCAACAGGCTTACCAGATGGAATATTTCTCATATTAAAACTAATACAATTTGACGCCGAATCTAACATAACTTGTATATTCTCTAGTTTTGTAGCATATGTATGAGGATAATATTTTACATCATCCATTTTTATAGATTTTGGCAAGTAAATATCTAAATTAAACTCATCTACATCAGTTTCTATCCCATTACCTATAAAATTATAATATATTTCACTCATATCATTATATTGCACAACTACATCTGTTATATCATATGAATAGTGCACAGTTTGAAAATTATTAGAAGATATTGGAGAATAAACCATTATATCATATCCGTCTGTTCTATCTGCATTTACTGTATCTACAGTGTAAACACCATTATCACCTTTCTCAGCATTAGATGCTTTTGTAAAATTGGTTGTTATATTATTTGCATTTGTAACAGCGACAGTTATATTTTCAATTCCAGTTGCTTGATATCTAGCAGAGTTTGGTTCCATTGAATCTTTTTTAGTTTTATAAAAATATCTTAAATCACGCGTTAAACCATTTGCACTACTAGAAAAATAATAAGTAATAGATTCATCTATATGAATTGTTCCATCTTCTTGAATATAAGCATCCATATCATAATTGGTAATATCATAAGATGGTCCATCTGCTAATACATTGTTAGGTATTAATGCTATAACTGCCAAAATAATAGATATCATTATTATCTTTAATTTCTTTATATGCACCATATAAAAGCACCTCATCCCCAATTATTTAAATCTTCTTAAATATAAATCTATTTTATCAAGAAATTCTGCATTATTCTTTGTTTGTACCATTTGAGAAATAATATTTTCTGTAACATCAGCTACAGGTAAATTATTTAGAGCCTTACGCAATGCATAAACAGTCTCCATTTCCTTAGGAGTAAGAAGTAAATCTTCTCTTCTTGTACCAGACTTATTAATATCAATTGCAGGGAAAATACGTTTTTCAGATAATTTCCTATCTAAGTGTACTTCCATATTACCAGTACCCTTAAACTCTTCGAATATTACATCATCCATTCTACTTCCAGTTTCTATTAAAGCTGAAGCGAGTATAGTTAAACTTCCTCCATTTTCTATATTTCTTGCAGCACCGAAAAATTTCTTAGGCTTATGTAATGCATTTGGATCAAGACCTCCAGATAAAGTTCTACCAGATGAAGGAATAACTAAATTATATGCTCTAGCAAGTCTTGTAATACTATCTAGTAAAATAACAACATCTTTGCCTTGTTCTACTAATCTTTTAGATCTCTCTATTACCATTTCTGCTACTTTTACATGATGTTCTGGCAATTCATCAAATGTTGAATATATAACATCTCCATTTATAGAACGTTTCATATCTGTAACTTCTTCTGGTCTTTCGTCTATTAATAATACTATTAATTCTATTTCTGGATTGTTTTTTGTAATGCTATTAGCAAATTTTTTAATTAAAGTTGTTTTCCCAACCTTTGGAGGAGCCACAATCATTCCTCTTTGTCCTTTTCCTATTGGGCTAATTAAATCTATCATTCTCATTGCATATTCATTTGGCTCAGTTTCTAATTTTATTCTTTCGGTTGGATAAATAGGTGTTAAATCGTCAAATTTCTTTCTCCTATATGCTTTTTCTGGTGCCTCACCATTTACTTCCCCAACGAAAATTAAAGATGGGAATCTCTCCCCTTCCTTTGCCATTCTGGAAATACCTTTTATATGATCACCTGTATCTAATTTAAATCTTCTTATTTGTACTGGGGAAATATATACATCATCCGGTGTAGAAAGATAATTTTCACCTCTTAAAAAACCATATCCATCAGGTAATACTTCTAATATTCCTTCTGCAATTTTGTCGTCACTATTAGTAATTTTATATGTTGTATTACTGTCTGTTACAACACTTTCATTAGTTTTGTCTTCATTATTAGTTGTATCATTTTCTTTTAATAAGTCAATTAATTCACTCTTTTTATATTTTGAATATCCTTTAATATTTTTGTTTTTTGCAAGCTCTTTTAATTCACTTAGACTATAATCTTCTAAGTTCATAAAATCCCTCCTATATTTAATTAAGCTAATTACATGAGAAATAATATTCTAGATTAAAAGTTTGATAAAAAGAAATAGAAAAATAAATGGATAAAAGAAGTATATATCTGTTATTAAATAAGAATACGAAAATAAAACGTTTAATAACAGATATATATGTATAAAGTCTTTAGAATCCTATTATTAATATTTTAAATTTTATTTATTGGCGTCAACATAAACTCTCTCATTAGGTAAATACATATCTAATTTATCTCTAGCAATTTGTTCTATGTATTCATCGGAATTAATGTTTGCTTCCATATCTGCTAATTCATTTTTATATTCTTGTTGGTCTTGAATTTGTGAAGAAACATAATCTTGTTCTGTTTGATATGAATTTAATGTTGTCTGTTGTTTAATAAGAACATAAATAAAATAAGATAATACAAATAAAATTATAATAACTTTTAATATTTTTTTATTTCTAAAAATTCTTTTCATAAGTATATTTTCTCTCCTATAATCAATTCTACCTAATTATACATTATAATTGTTTTTTTGTATAGTTTTTTTTGATTTATTTTTACAATTTTTTAGACAATTAGTTATAAAAACACAAATTTTCTTAGATAACGATGAAATAAAGTCTAATAATAATTTAACAGGTGTAAGAATTTTTAATAATATGTTATTTACTAACTTTGTAAATAACATTATATATATTATTATGCCTAGAAAAATTCCAATAAAGAGATAGGCTCTTAATTCTCCATCATTAAACTTAAATATAGCTAAAATTATTAGAAGTCCTGATATTAGCCAAAACATAATATCTTCTATATATGTAATAAAATTGCTTGTTTTAAATTTTTTCCTTAAAATTCTAAATATATCAAATATAAAACTAATAATTATACCTAAAATAATAAATACAAAAAAATTATATAGTTGTAACATACAAAACCCCTAAATTATCTAAATATTTTACTAAAGATATTTTCACTTTTCTTCTCCGCTATATCTTGACTGTATCCTATATTTGATATATTTCCCTCTATTTTTACTTCGCTTTCATCTATGTTTAATTTGTTTATTTTTAATTCAGAACCTTTTATTGTAAGCATACCTAAATCTGTTGAAAGAATAACTACTTGATCATCAAAACTTAAAATATCATTTATTCCTGTTACATTTAGTTTTTCTCTATTTTCTAAAACAATATTTTGCATAACATTAATATTAGTTTGCTTTCTTTCCTCTACCATAACTCGTACCTCCTTAAATATATATATTCAAGGCATGTATAAATTATTACTATAAATAGTATAAAACTGGAAATAGTTAAGTACTATTTCCAGTCTACATTAATTATTTGCTCTATCTTGCTCCTGTTGTTTTAATTTTAGGTAGCCAAGTTCTTCCCATCTGTTATATGCTAAATTTAATCTAAATAGCAATTTTGGCTTAGCACCGGCTCTGTTCTTATCTACAACACAAGCATAATATCTTACATCTGGATCATCATATTTTATTAAGTCATAACATTTTTCATCCATTTCTTCTATTGAATATTCATAATCTTTATAATTTTCGTGATTGATTTGTTTTACCAAACATAATGTATCTAATACTTCTTTTACTGTTCTACTAGCTTGTAAGTCATTGATTGTTAAATTGATTGGCCAAGTTGCTGTTTCTGTTAATTGTAATGTTGAAAAGATAAACATATTAAAATTTTGTGCTAAGTTAGAAAGAATAGTTGCAGTTTTCTTTACCTCTTCCCCATTTCCTATGTGTTCAGTATCTGTTTTTAATGTATCGTAGAATATATATTCAATATGTTTCATATAATAGTAATTCATTATAACTTTTTGCAATTCATCATTAGTATGATCTGTTATGTTAATAAAATAAATTGAGTTATTAATTTCTTTATCTATCCAATCTGTAACAGCAATAGTGTCTCTAAATTCTTTAGAAATTTTAGCTAGCCTTTTTACAAAATCTGCTCTAGATTCTCCATCTTCTTGTAATATAAAACCATCCTCGTCAGTTTTTACATCTGACCCCTCATCTGCTCTAAACTTAAATTCTAACAATTCTCCTTCTGTTTTATGTAATTTTTTACCATGAATTTTTTGAATTTCTGGATCATTTATAATTGTTGTCATTAAACATAATTTCATTTTTTCTTCTGACATCTCGTTAGAGATTACCAAAACTCTTTTTTTATGAACTAATGATAAATTAGCTACTAGATTGATTGTAAATCTACTTTTTCCAGAGTTAGAAGGCATCGCAACAGCCATTGTTTCTCCTTTTCTTAAACCTTTAAACTCTTTTGATAAACGTTCAAATGGCAACGGAATTCCTGTAGTTAAGTTGTTTTCTCCTGTTTCTAAGAATTCTGTAAGTCCTTTATTTAATACTGCTCTTTTAAATTTTTCTGTAGCGGTAACTTGTTCTACAGCACTCTCTACTTCTTCTACTGACATTTTATCATATAATTCGTAATTTCTAATTTCAACTACTTTTTCTTGAACACTTTTGATTGGTATTTTTAAATACCAATTTCTTAAGATAAATAATTTTTTTAAATCTATATATACTTTTTCCATAGTAACTGTTCTTTGTAATTTTATACGTGTTACTAATTGTTTCTTTAATTCATATACTTCTCTAGTAGTTTTTGCAAAGTTAAATTTTCTTTTTACAGCTTCTGGTGCGTATTTTTCACCCTCTGTAAAAATAACACTTTTATATAAATTTAACATTCTTTCATCTTGAAAGCATACTTCATCATATAAAAAATTATAGCTTACTATATATCTTGGGTCATAAAGTAATAAACCAATATAGTCTTCTTCTAAGTCTAAATCTTGTAATTCTTTTGGAAATCTTTCTACTTCATCTTCTTTAATTTGCTCAGCTTCGAATTCTTTCTTTTCCGCTTCTAAAGCATCTTGTTCATCTTTTTCCTTTTTGGTTTGTCTTTTTTTTAATTCTTTTTTCTTATTTTGTATAGCTATATTTAATTCTTTTATACCATCAAGTGCTTTTTTTAAGTCGTTTTTGCCAATTGCGTCTTTTATTTCTTGAATTTTACCAGCATTATCTTTTGTTACTGGTATATGATTTAGCAAGTCATATAATTGTGATACATTATTATCAATTGTTCCCATTTTATTACTCCCTTTTTAATAATTTTAATTTATTATATCAATAAAGAAATTTTTTTAAAAGAGTTTTTTATAAAATTCTATTCGAGATTTAGGAATGTTCCGTGTTTTCCATATAATAGGAAAATGCGGGGATTACCCCCGCGTGTTTCCTGGAAGATATTCAGAGATTTGTGCGTAAAATCTAATTCTTCGTAAGACTTCTTCGTCTTCTTCAGAAACCAGTACAGTCTGCTCAATACCGAGTCTTTTCTCTTGCTTTTTAAGGTGTTTGAATTCCTCAATTGCCAAGACTAATGCTGGTACACCCACAAGTTCAGCATAATCCTTTAGCTTTTCCATCTCTACTTTTGTCTCTTTCAAGAAAAGCCTGGACATCTGCACAATTTCCTGCAGTGATGGGCTGTTTAACAGAAATTCCTCCTTTGCTAGTTTTTTTAATTCTCGATGTAATAAATTAATGAAATTTCTGGGTTTACCATATCTAGAACGAATAACTCCAAATTCTTTTGGAAAATTATCGTCTTCCAAAATTTCAGATTCATGGACTTCTTTGTCCGTTGCATAAACTGCTTCCTGGCAAAATTCCTCAACCAGTTCAAGGTAATTCGTTAACAGTTCCCGACACAGTCCTTCTACCTCTGTCATAATTTTTCCTCCTTGTTCAACAAATTCTTTTGTATCACTCTTAATTATACCATAAAACATGGATTTTTACTAGGTTTACTGTAAAATCATTTTTGTCTTAAGCATTAATTTAAACCAAAAATAATTATAAATTACAAAGAAGAAGCCTAAATAAGCTTCTTCTTTATTTTTACATATCAACTTTAATGTTCTCTCCCTCAATTTTTCTATCCTCTAATTCAAATAAATCTCCTTCTTTAAAATTAAATATTTTACCAATAATATTAGAAGGAAAAACGTTTAATTTTGTATTATATTTAGTAGTATCATTGTTATAAATTCTTCTTGCTGCTTGTAATTCACTTTCAACTTTTATAAGGCTCTTCTGCAATTTTAAAAACTGTTCACTAGTTTTTAGTTCTGGATAATTTTCTACTACTAATATTAAATTATTATATTCTTCATTTAATTTATTTAATGCATCTTTATCTTTATGTTGATTATAAGCTGTTCTATATTCTGTTATTTTAGTTAAAACATCTTGCTCATAATTAGCATAACCTTTCGTTACTTCTACTAAATTTGGTATTAAATCAAATCTCTTTTTTAAATAAACATCTATAACACTATATGAGTTATTCATTTGTTTTTTTAGTGTTACAAATTTATTATATGTGATAATAACATATAATACTAAAATAACTAATATTACTATTAATGCTATTGTCATTATATTCCTCCCCTATTCCCTTGTTCATAATTATATTTAGTATAAAACTTTTTATAAAAATTGTCAAAAAATTTACATACTATATTAAATTATGATAGAATATCTTCAATAGGAGGAATTACAAATGATATTTTTAGAGATTTTAGTTGTAGTAATGGTTGGTTTTTTAGTATACAAATTTATTTTAATGCCAAATTTTTCTACTAAAAAAGTAGATATAAACCAGACACCTAGAGAATTTGAAGAATTATATAACAAATTTAATGAACTTGATTTTTTAGATATCACTATTAGCAAAAAGAGGCTGATGTTATTTAGTATTATAGGTCTAATCTGTTTTATGGCATTCTTATTTACTTTTATTTTTACCTATTTAAATTCTTTTAATATGGCTTTTGCTATAATTCCATTAATTGCATTAGCTATAACAGTAATATTCTTTTTACTAGAATTTAAAAAATTTAAAGTAAAATATTCAGATGTTATAAAAAGATTTATCCAATTAATAGATCCTAACTTAACTTATAATAACACATCATATGTAGACGAAGAAAATTATTATCAAACAGCTTGTTTTGATAATTTACAACTTAGTAGCTTAATAACAAAAGATACAATAAGTGGTGTAACTAAAGATAATTATAAATTTTATGCTTCTAATATTTCAGCAACATCTACAGATGAAAACGTATTTAATGGAATTTTTTCTACAGTTATTTTAGATAAAACAATTCCTTCGTACACTAAAATAAATACCGAAAATTTAGAGTATAATACTACATATGCATTAGGAACAACTAATTCATTATTAAAATATATAGAAATGGATAATGCAGATTTTAATAAGGTTTTACATGTATATTCAAATGACAGAATAAATGCAACAGAAATATTAACATCAGACATGTTAGATTATTTAGCAGAATTTTATAATAAATATCATGTTAATTTTCAACTTGTATTTACAGGAAATTATGTATATTCAAGATTTTATATTAATCAATTATTTACCCCATCTTTTATAGGTAATTTGTTTAATAAAAATAATTTTGCATTATGCTATATTATAATAACATTCATTTTAGATGTAATAGATAAACTTTCAAATAATATGTCAAACTTTGAAGAATAACATAAGGAGGAACAAATGATTTCACGTGATATGAACCCAGAATATTTAAATTCTTTTTTAGACTATTCTGTAACAATTTTAAATAAATCACCAAACACAATAAAAGAATATAATTATGACTTAGCAATGTTCTTGAAATTTATTATGGTTCATTTTCATCTTACAACTGCTAAAGATTTTAAAGATATTAATATAAGCAATTTATCTCTTGATGTAATAAAAAAGATAGAATTAAATGATATACATGCTTTTCTTGCATATTTAACAACTACATATCATAGTAAAGCCGCAACCCGTGCAAGAAAAGTTAGTAGCATTAGAATATTTTTTAATTATCTATCACAAAAAACTAATTTGATAGAAAAAAATCCTGCACAAAATTTAGAAACACCAAAGATTGAAAAACGTATGCCTAAATATTTAACACTTGATGACAGCAAAAAGTTATTAACTGTTACAAGTGATGAAGAACGTAACAAAGAAAGAGATTATGCAATTATAACTTTATTTTTAAACTGTGGGCTTCGTTTGTCCGAATTAGTCGGTATAAATATAAATGATATTTCATTTGATGATGCTAAAATGACTGTAATAGGTAAAGGTAATAAAGAAAGAACAATCTATTTAAATAAAGCTTGTTTAAAAGCTATTAATGACTATTTAGAAGTTAGACCTAAGATTGGTATAAAACCTGATTCAGTTAAAGCACTGTTTCTAAGTGAGAGAAAAGAACGAATTAGTAAAAGAACAGTTCAATATGTAGTTGACAAAGAATTAAAACGTGCCGGTTTAGACACTAAAAAATATTCTACCCATAAATTAAGACATACTGCAGCAACACTTATGTATCAGTATGGAAATGTTGATATAAGGGCTCTTCAAGAGCTTTTAGGACATGAAAGTATTTCTACAACAGAAATATATACTCATGTTGCTAATGAACAAGTTAGAAATGCTGTTGATGTAAATCCACTTTCAGATTATTCAGCAAATAAATAAAGCAAAAGACACTAACTATAACACTGGTTAGTGTCTTTTTATGTGAAACTAGATTTATTGTTAATATACTTAACCTATTACTGGTTGTATCTGCTTGTTATCCAAAGCTTCTTTTATGGTAGGTATTAAATAATCGAATTTGAATACTAAAGATGTAGGTTTGGTAATAGGATTATCTTGTGTAAATGGCACGAAATAATAATTTTTCCTATTCAGTAATTTTCCTATGTTTTCAGCAGAACCTGAAAGTCCATCATTTGTTGAAATACCTATTACCAGAGGTCGTTGATTGCGTAGATGTGATTTTATTGCCATAACAGCAGGAGTATCAATTATTGAATTTGCAAGTTTGGCAATGGTATTGCCAGAGCAAGGTGCTACAACCATAATATCAGTTAACCCTTTTGGACCTATAGGCTCTGCTCCCTGTATTGTATGAATTATTTTATTTTCTGTAATATCTTCAATTTCTTCTATAAAGTCTTTAGCATTTCCAAATTTAGTATCTAAATTATAACTATTATATGACATTATGGGAAGTATATTTGCTCCTAATTCTTTAAGTTCTTTAAGTTTAGGTATTACCTTCTTAAATGTACAAAAAGATCCAGTTAAAGTGAATCCTATATTAATATCGTTTAATTCCATACCTTTCCCCCCTTTCAAATTATCTTTATATATAATATGAAATTATGTTAATTATGGTATGAAAATTTTATATACGAAAAAAGACAGTTATTATAATAACTGTCAGATTCAATACTAGTAAAGTCCTCTAAATGGAATATTAAGTCCGTAAAAAGCCTCTACCAACTCATATAATAGTTTTTGATAAGGTAACCAATCCTCAGCGGCTTGTCTAAAGGTGTAAATACCAATGCAATTGTCGTGCTTCATTGGAATAAGTGTTCTTCCACCATATGGTCTTTTATCATCTCCAAAAAGACAACCATTTGCTGTATGTAATATGCATCTTCCATCACTTAGTTTTAATACAACTACTCCATCATTTTCATTTCTTACTTTCAAGATAAAAATTGGTTGAAGTCCAGTATATCGTGAATCTAATAATACAATAGACATATAACCTTTTTTCATCTCATGAAAAAGATATTGAAATGTTAGTTGATTTTTTGTAAAGTCACTCGGTGCAAAATAGCATCCACTGTTTAGACAACATTTACCTCCACATTTTTGACACAACTTATGGTTAAATTGATTTTCAAGTAGATTATACTTACCTAAATTGTTATTAATGTACACTATTATTTCATTTAATAAACTTTGTATGTCTATCCATAATCCGAATACAGATAATATCTCTGGTGTGCTAAATTCCGATTCTGTAAATATGTGTTCATCTACAAAAATTTGTGGAATTCCTACTTCTAATTCTTCAGAATATTGTATTGGAGCCCATAATGTAGCATATCCTTTAATGTAAATCCCATAGAACATAAGCTCTTTTTTTTGATACATTTTGTATAAAACACCAAAACCAATTTCTTCAAAATCAAATGGACTATATACATAGTTTTCTATCGCGTATTGAATCATAAATATCAGCCTCCCCTATTGTTGTAAAAAATCTTTACACGACGGACCTATTATATCATATTTACATAAAAAAAGCAAAAGATAATTGCGTTTAGCAACAATCCTTTGCTTTTTTATTTCTTGGAATTATAAGTTCATATATTACATGATCTTATATTTCCAAGAAATCGTAAATTAAATTATACCACTAAATGGTATTTCTTTTTCTTTAAAATAATACCATAATTTTTTTAGTGTTTCTTGATAAGGCAGCCAATCTTCGGCTCTTTGTTTGTAGCTGTACCCATATAAACAGCCTACTTCAGGTGTTGCCCTTAAACATTTACCACCATATGGACGATCGTCATCGTCAAATGGACATCCAATTTTACTGTCCCAGAGTATACATGGTCTTAAGATATCTCCTTCTGTCTCACATACCTGTGAACCCAGATTTCTTACTTTTAATGTAAGAATTCCATTTTGAAGTCCACTTTGAATTCCTGATATAGGTGCAATAGAAACAAAACCTTTATCAAGAAGTTTTTTAAGAGATTCAAAAGAAAGATTCTTAAAATCTCCTGGTGCAAATGCACATCCATATCTTTGGCAACATTTGCCACCACATTTCTGGCAAACATCGTGATTGAATGAAATTTCCTCGTTTTTCATTCTCTCTTCTGCTAATATGTGCAATGTCGTTGCCTCTAAAATGGACTTAAAGATTTCCCATTCGTTTAATGCTTCTGAAATCCCATACATAGCAATACAGTCTTCTCCAAAGGTATGATCGGGGAATTTCATAGGTAGCAGTAATTTACAACCACGAGGTCGTCTATAATAATCTTTGATACTGCACCCATCTTTTTGCAGGTTCACGCACGGTGAATTATCTTTCAGGAAATCGAACTGTATACCTGGCGTATTAACCTGTGCTGGTCTTACTAGCCATCCGGAAAGTCCTTGACTGTAGTCGTCTGCTCGGACAAAAGAAAACATTATCTTGCCTTCTTTATATAGTTCCAGGAAATGGTTAATACTTATTTCCTTAAAATCCTCCGGTGCATAAAAGCCACTTGTCGTTAAGCAGCACCGTCCACCACACTTTTGGCATAATTCTTTGTCTTCAGTTTTCATGTTTTTCTTTACTCCCTTCATTTATTAAAGCAAAATTAACAGTAATTCTTTGGTATTATACCATATTTTAAATATTATGTAAAATAAAATGAACTTTAAGGATTATCCCTAAAGCTCATTAATTAAGTTTCTTATGGCTGTGCGATTGCAAATCAATCTGTACATCTGGCGAAGCCACTTTTCTTATTTTATTAATTCTAATGTTTGTTTAGCAATCATTAATTCTTCATCTGTTGGAACTACATATACTTTAATTTTAGAGTTATCAGAAGAAATTAATCTTTCTTCACCTTTTACATCATTTCTTTCATCATCTATCTCTACACCCAAGAATTTTAAATTTTCGCAAATTCCTTTTCTAATATTCTTTTGGTTTTCTCCGATTCCTGCAGTAAATAGCATAACATCAAATCCATTCATTGCAACAGCACATTTAGCTATTTGTGCAGCAATTAAATAATTGTGTATTTTTATTGCAAGTGCGGCTTGTTCATTTCCTTCTGCTGCTGCAGCTTCCATATCTCTACAGTCTTGTGTAACTCCTGATAATGCTAAAATACCAGACTCTTTATTTAATATACGTTCCATTTCATCTGGTGTTAATCCTTCTTTTTTCATTATAAATGTAACTACAGATGGATCAATATCACCAGAACGTGTACCCATTGGAATACCAGCAAGTGGTGTAAGTCCCATACTTGTCTCTACAGATTTTCCGCCTTGTACTGCACATATACTTCCACCTTGACCTAAATGGCAAGATATTATCCTTAAATCTTCTATTGGTTTTCCTTCTAATTCAGCTACACGATTAGCTACATATTGATGAGATGTACCATGGAAACCATATTTTCTAACTCCATATTCATTATAATATTTATATGGAATTGGATAAATATAATGTTCTTTTGGCATTGTTTGATGAAATGCTGTATCAAATACAGCAACCATTGGCTTATTAGGAATTAATTTTTGTGCAGCTTTAATTCCCATTACTGCTGCTGGATTATGAAGTGGTGCTAAGCTTGCACATTCTTCTATAGTACTTATAACTTCTTCATTAATAATTACAGGTTTATTAAACTTTTCACCACCATGAACAACTCTATGTCCTGTAGCATTTATTTCTTCTAGTGAATCAATTACTTTGTATTCTGGATTTAATAATTGTTCTAGTGAAAATTCTAATGCTTCTTCATGATTTTGTACTGGTTTTTCTAATTTATATTTTTCTCCATTTACTTTATGTGTTAAGAATGAGTTTGGTTGACCTATTCTTTCAAAAGTTCCTTTTGCCATTACTTTTTCTGAAGCCATATCTATTAATTGATATTTTAATGATGAGCTTCCACAATTAATTACTAAAATTTTCATAAAAAACCTCCAATAAATTTATTTATCTTGTTCTTGTGCTTGTACAGCAGTAATTGCTACAACGCCTTCTATGTCTTTACTGCTACAACCTCTTGATAAATCATTAACTGGTTTTGCAATACCTTGACATAGTGGACCATATGCTTCTGCTTTTGCAAGCCTTTGAACTAGTTTATAACCTATATTTCCAGCATTTAAGTCTGGGAAAATTAAAATATTTGCTTCACCTTTTAAAGGACTTCCTTTAGCTTTATATTCTGCAACCTCTGGAATTATTGCAGCATCTAATTGTAATTCTCCATCTACTAATAAATCTGGAGCTTTTTCTTTTACTAAATTTGTTGCTTTTATTACCTTTTCAGTTAATTCGGATTTTGCACTACCATGTGAAGAATATGAAAGCATTGCTATTTTTGGTGTTTTACCTGTTAATAGTTCAAAGCTTTTACTAGATGATATTGCAATTTCGGATAATGCATCACTATCTGGATTTTCGTTTAACCCACTATCTGAGAATAAGAAAACTCCATTTTCTCCATATGTACAATTAGGCACAATCATCATAAAAAAAGCAGATACTAATTTAGTGCCAGGTGCTGTTTTTAATATTTGAAGTGCTGGTCTTAAAGTATCTGATGTAGAATGAACAGCTCCAGAAACTAATCCATCTGCATAACCTTGTTTAACCATCATCATTCCAAAATATATATTGTCTAACATAAATTCTTTTGCTTTTTCTATTGTCATTCCTTTATGTTTTCTTAATTCATAAAATTGTTCTACAAATTCATTATAATTTTCAGAGTTATTAGGATCTACAATTTCAGCTTCTTCTATGTTATCTAGACTAAGTTCTTTTGCTCTTTCTAATATTTTATTTCTATTTCCTATTAATATTATTTCTGCAAATTTTTGTTTTAATACTTCTGATGTAGCTTTTAATGTTCTATCATCATCTGACTCTGGAAGTACTATCTTTTTTATATCTTTTTTTGCTCTATTTTTAATTTCATCTATAAAAGCCATCTTAATCCTCCTTTTAGTTTTGTTGGCTAAAATTTCTGCCTATTCAATTATATATTAGTATTTTTTTATTGGCAAGCTTAATTAAATTAATTTATAAACTTTACTTTATCATCATTTGAATCAGAAATTATGCTTATATTACCATCTATAATTTTTAATGCTTGTAAATTTTTTAACCCTACACCTTGTACATCTTTTGTTCGCTTCATAATTCTTTCTAATTCCTCTTCTCTTCCATCTAAATTATAATGAGGACATACAAGTAAATCTACTAATCCAATACCTCTTACTCTAGTTAGTTTAAATTCTTTATATTTTCTCGCATCAGATAATCCATATTTACAAATAGCTATTGCTCCAGCACTAAGACCACAAATTACTTTTCCATCATTATAAGCCTCTTCTAATAGTGAAATCATATTATATTGCTTTAAAATCTTCATTAGCTCTAAGGTATTTCCTCCACCTATATAAATTATATCTACATTATTAAATCTTTCTAGAATTAATTCTCGATTGTCCAGTTCTTTCTTTAAAATAGTTTTAGATATACATCCTAAATTCCTATAATTTCTTTTTATAACTCTAAAATATGATTCTATATGATTTACATTAGCAAAACCAAGAAAAAGAAAGTTTGGCGATTGTTTGTTCGCAAGTGCTACTATTTCTTTATCTATTTTTTGTATTTCATATTCTGTTCCTTTCCTTCCTATCTCTCCACCACCAATTATAACAGCTTTCTTCATATCTACCATCTCCTTATAAAGACTGTTCTGAATCTTCTAGTTTTCTTTTCCTTTCTGTAATAGCTCTTTTTAGTAATTTTACTCCATTCTCTGTTCCTCTAACTCCCAATCTTAATCCTTCTTCTTGTAAGTCTGGAATTTTATCTATATCTACATTTAAAAATCTGTTGTGTTTATTAGAATATAAAAATACAGTTGGTTCTTGCTCTCTTATAAATATACAACTTGTATATTCTTCTTGACTCGTTTTGCAAGGAAAGATATAAAGCTTTTTCCAAATTTCATTTTCTGCCAAACTGGTTAGCATTTTATAATAAAATGAGTATTGTTGCATATAGCCCATATCTGCTGAAATTTTAATTATATCTTCATCATTTATGAAACTTGTAACTCTTTCTGCTAATGGTAAATCAGATAAGTTAGAAATAACTGAATTTATAACTTCATCAGTATATTCTCCACTCTCACTTGTATATCCGATATTCCTATCTACTCTTTCAAGTTCTTCTGTAGGAACCTCAGTTAATAAAACATATTCATCATCAGTTGTACCAAAATGTCTTGTTCTCCTTCTAGTTTGTATGAATTCTAAATCAGCTTGTAAGTCAAGCTTTATCCTATCACCATTTTTTAGTGTAAGAATATTGAATACATGGTCTAATTCTTTAGGTTCATGTGTAACTGTGCAACTATATCCTAATTTTTTAAAAATATATTCACATTGTCTAGCTAACGAATAACATATAATTTCTCTGTCATCAAGTTTATCTTCAACTCCAGTTCGCTTTTTAGCTAATCTATATATTTGCTTTTGAGTCGCTGTATTTCCGAAATAGTATCTTACATCAAATGTTTTATTTTTTCCTATCTCTATATAAATCTTTCTAATAAAGCTTAATTCATCTAATGCTTGATATTCTGGATTTGTTTGAATTTCATGTAATAATTCTTTTACTTTCAATATTTTAACCTTCTATCATTTTTAATATTTCTTCTTTTAATTCATTTACAATATTTTCTTGAGGAATTTTTCTAATTATTTTTCCTTTTTTAAATAGTAAACCTTCTTTTATTCCACCAGCAATACCTATATCTGCATTACTAGCTTCTCCTGGTCCATTTACTGCACATCCCATGACAGCAACAGTTATATCACTATTTATAGTTTGTAAAAATTCTTCTACTTCTTTTGCCATTGGTATTAAATCTATTTGTGTTCTACCACAAGTAGGACATGAAACTAATGTTGGAACATTATTATACAAATTACAATCTTTTAATATTTCTTTTACAACCTTAATTTCTTCTATAGGATCATCTGATAAAGAAACTCTTATTGTATCTCCTATTCCCTCTCTTAATAAAATTCCAAGTCCAATACTTGATTTTATAGTACCACTAAATGCTGTTCCAGCTTCTGTTATTCCTAAATGTAATGGATATTTAAAAGTTTTAGCAGCCTCTTCATAGCTTTCTATACATAAATCTAAATTAGACGCTTTTAAAGATATTGCTATATCATAAAAATCTAAGTCTTCTAATATTTGTACATGACTTTTTGCACTTTCTACCATTGCTTTAGCTGTAGGCTTACCACCATACTTTACTAACAAATCTTTTTCCAAGGATCCAGCATTAACTCCTATTCTTATAGGAACATTGTATTCTTTGCATTTATCTACAACTGCTTTTACTTTCTCTTTGCCACCAATATTACCTGGATTAATTCTAACTTTATCTACTCCAGCTTCTATAGCACATATTGCGATTTTATAGTCAAAGTGAATGTCTGCTACTATTGGTATATGTATTTGTTCTTTTATATCTTTTATTGCTTTTGCATCTTCCATATCTAAACATGCAACACGTATTATTTCGCAACCAGCTTTTTCTAATTCTAATATTTGTTTAACTGTTGAAGCTACATCTTTTGTTTTTGTATTTGTCATAGATTGTATTATTACTTTATTTTGGCCACCAATTTGCACATTACCAACTTTTATAGGTCTAGTTTCAGTTCTTTTATACATAACATCCTCCATTATTTTTTTGTTAATTTAGCTATTAAAGCTTTTATCTTTATTCCTTTTTCTGAGAACATTTTTTCATGTTCTGTTTGGATGTCTTCCCAATCGGTCTCAGAATGTAAATCATAGGTTAGTTTTATAATTTCAAAACCACTCTCTTTAAAATAGTTTATGCTAGATTCAAATAAATCATCATCATCAGTTTTAAAATGTATTTCTCCACCTGCTACTAAAAATTCTTTATACTTTTCTAATTGCCTTGTATGTGTTAATCTTTTCTTTCTATGCTTTCCTCTAGGCCAAGGATTGCAAAAATTAATATAAATTCTTTCTATATTATCATTATTATTCATTATTAATAAAATTCGTTCTATATCAAATCTCGTAAGAATAACATTGTCTGGCTCTTTATTGTTAGCTTCAAATTCTTGTTCTACATTTCTCTTAGCTAGTCCAAGCATTGCATCTACTAAATCTATCGCAATATAATTTATGTCTGGGTTTTGAATTGCTATTTGTGATATAAAATTTCCTTTACCACACCCAAGTTCTAAATGTATTGGATTATTTGTATTTTTAAAAGCTGTTTTCCATTTTCCTTTATAATCTTCTGGATTATCTATATAAAATTTACACGCTTCTAATTCTGGTCTTGCCCACGGTTTAAATCTAATTCTCATTTTATTCCTCCAATCGAAAATTAGGAATATTCCTTTTTTCCCTGATATTTTGCATATCTATTATATCTAATTAAGCATAAAAAAACAACCAAAACTTAAGTTCTAGTTGTTATTGTATAGGGGTAATCTCGTATTTCATATCCTCTATTATATCTTTCATTACGATAGGTGTAACATAGTTTTCTTTTAATTTATCTATAATTGAAATTACTTCAGTCTCATTTTCTGATATATCGTCTATGTTTCCTACTTCTCTTGTCATTTTTGAATCCTCATTATATTGAATTTTTACTATTTCAATTCCATAGCTTTTATTCTCATAGGTTAAATAATACAGTAAACTCACTGGATGTTCTACTCCTAATTCAATCATTAATTTTGGATCAAAAAATATCCCTCCACAAAATCTTTTACTCATTTGTTTATTACCCCTTCCTTTCTTTTCTTAAGTTAAACTCGTAAAGAATTTTAGCTTGTATATTCTACTGTATACCTATAGCCTTATAAAAGCAAGCATTTTCGTTCGTCATTTTTCTCGCTTTTTGACTTTTTTCGACAAAATAAAAACCCATAGATTAATTACGTTGTAGCATATTTAATCTATGAGTTTTATTATTTATACTGCTTCTGCATAATATTTAATTATTTTATTATTAATTTCGTTATCTGATGCGTTTAAAATCTTGTTATAATTTTTTGTCTTTTTATAAATTTTTATGATTTTGTTAATTCCATATATATTAATTAATGATAAAGTAATAAAATATGCATCACTAAAAGATTTTATATCATTAATATTTAATTTTTTGTACGAATAAGTAGTTTTTGCGTCGTTTAATCCGAAAAGATATGTTGTAATATCTAACCAATTAGGAATATCATCAAAATTATCTGCTAGAATCATATCTGCAACAGATTTTTGTGCTATTTTCATAATATCACTATATGAATGAACATTTCCTGGGTTTAAAGGTGTTACTAATTTTAAATTTCCATCTTCACCTTCCAATGCTACTTCCCATTCTTCTCTTTTTTCACCAAAAACTTCTTTATGTAATTCTTCTACACTATTATATAAGTATATTATAATTTTTCTGTCATAATTTTTTAATTTAAATAAACTTGTGATAGTTTCATACGCAATTAGTACTTGGTTCATTAGTTCGAGCACACACGGCTCATTCTCATCACTATATTGAATTTGGATATTACCATCATCAAATTTCTTCATTTATATAAATCACTCCTTAATTTCTTAATACATTTATTATATATTATTTTAGCTTGTGTGTCTACTTTTAATAATTCATATTGTTGATTTAACGATACAAGCAGTTCTTTTATGTTTTATTTATAGGGATTTAAGGAACGTCCCCAAATCCCTAAATTTCTAAATAATTATATTCACATGCACGTAATAATCTATTATTTAAGGCCAATCCTAATCCATCTTTTTGCATACCTTCTATAATTACTATATCCACGTTGTAATTATCAACTTGCCTTAATATAGAAAATATATTATGTGCCATTTCTTCTAATGAATTTCCCATTTTTATTTTATTTTTAGTATCATATTTATCAAAGTTTTTATCTCTACATACTACTAATGCTTTTTTATCTTTTATAAGTTCATTTATCTTATTTACCATAGCTTCTTCGTTTTTACTATATACCATCATGCATTTAGTATTAGGTGCATAATGTCTATATTTCATACCTGGTGATAGTACTTTTTCTTTTCCATCATATTTTCCAAGGATATTATTATCAATTTCTACTTCTATTCCTAATTTTTCTATATCTTCTTTAGTTATTTTGCCAGGTCTTAATATTCTTACCTTATTATCTATAACTCTAACTACAGTTGATTCCAATCCTATATCTACCATTCCATCATCTATAATAGTTGAAACCTTTCCATCGAATTCTTTTAAAATATCTTCTATTTTAGTTCCACTTGGTCTACCAGATACATTTGCGCTTGGTGCTGCGATTGGGACGCCAGCAAATTCTATTAATTTGTTTGCGATCTTGTTTGAAGGCATTCTTATTCCAACAGTCTCTAGTCCTGCAGTAACTGATTTTGGAATTATATTTTTAGCTTTTAATATTAATGTAAAAGGACCTGGACAAAAAGTATTAATTAATATTTTTTCTACTTCATTCGGTTCTTCTACAAGTTGTTTAATCATGTCTACATTATTTACATGTACTATTAAAGGGTTATCCCCTGCTCTACCCTTTGCTTTAAAAATATTTTTACAAGCATTATCATTTAATGCATTAGCACCTATTCCATATACTGTTTCTGTTGGAAATATTACTAGTTTCCCATTTAGTATATCTTGTGCTGCTTCTTTTATTTTTTCTTCATTATATTCTTCTTTTAAATTTATATATTTTGTTTTCAATTTTACACCTTCTAATTATTTTTCCTACAATATTATAGTCCCTTTTTGCTTAAAAATCAAGGCATGATAATCCTAATATAAAAGGGAACACACCTAAGCTTGAGTGCTTAGGTGTGCGAACAAAGTTTGTTCTTTTTCCCTTAAGAGATTACTTACACATATTCCAAATGTTCTTATACCTCGGATCTGTGGGCACTTCACCGTTTGATAACGGTACGAAGCGGTCCTTGCGTTTAAACCCTGATGCCTGAAGTGCTTCGACCACGTCCCATTTTCTAGTTACATATGTTTTACCATCACAGTACACGAACTGGCATGTACCATTATTGGTTGCATATGTTCCCATCCAGGAACATGCGGTAGAGTCAAAGCACATGCTGCTCAGGACCGGATATACAATGCTATCACCATAGGGGTGATGCGTTACCAATCCGCTGCCAGGAATCTCGAAGCACATTGCCACGAGCTTGGGATCAATACTCTTAATTCCGTTTTTCTTGCAGAAGTCCTTACAGTCTTCAAGAAACTCCTCTCTCCGGCTCTTTCTCTGCTCTTCAAGCAACGATTTCCATCGGGCTTTATATGCCACCGGGTAATCTCCGTTGCTGAAAGGCACATAAAAGTAGCTTTTGAAAAAACCTTCCGACTGCAGTGCTTCGTATGCTCCCCACATTTCGGGAATAACATACATCTTGCCATCATGAACAAAGGACAGAATCCCGTTGTTCATGGCAAACTTATGCTCGAACTTAAACGGAATTTCTCCCAAAGCCAACGGTTCAGTTGCCTGTTCCTGCGGCCAGTAGACCATCATCCCATCTTTTACCTCGATGGCATTTCTCCGGATTTCCTCAACGTTTGCATATTTTTTCATCTCTTTTTTCCTCCTTTATATTTTTTGTCAAACCATGTTGCTATATATAGAGATTTCTCTATATACAGGAGATGAAACATTCAACAGATTTGATACTTTTAATTATACCACATTTACATAATATTGTAAAATCCTATACATTCTTGATATTCCTCTTCTTAAATGAAACTATAGAAGCTACTAGCATGATTACAAAATATATTGCACAAATAGTTATAGAAAATTCTACACTAATTCCACTAAACATTGGAGTTCCACCAAATAAATATTGGCTTAAATCCCAGTTAGGTGTTACAAAATATTTTACCCAGTCCCATTTATAAGATATAGCAATCATATTAATCACATCACTACCCATGTATCCAAGTATAGGTAATGCAACTGCAAGTGGTGAATTTAAGAAAAGTGTACTTAATGCAAAAGCTAATGTTCCAATTAAAATAAATATTGGTAATTTACATATAAATATTAAACCAAGATATGCAAAAATGTTTAATGTTACAATACTATTAGTTGTAAAATCAAACTGTACAACATTCATCATATAAGTTCCGAAGCCATATACGATTCCACCAATAATAAATTGTAATAATAAAATTGTGGCTGTAGTAATAAGCATTGTTATAAATACAGCAATTAATTTTGAAATAAGTATTTTAGTTCTACTATATGGTCTAACTAATAGTAATTTTACAGTACCTTTATTAAACTCTTCACTAATCGAAACTCCAGCAACTATAACAACAATCATAACTATAATTGCGATATATGTGCCTATTGAATTTTGAAAGGTATAATTTGCTGTAGCAGTATTTTGATATTCTGTATCATTATATAAATCATATTTATATAAATTTGCTTTTTCTAAATATCCATTTATTTCTGATTTTTCTTCATCTGTTAAATTTTTACCTTGTGATGATTGAATATAATTACCCATATACATTCTATAATTTTGTACAGCTATACTTTTATAGTTATCACTACCATAATTAATGTTCTTATCTAATCTTAAATTAACTACTTCTTTTTGTAATTCTAAACTCTTTAATTGAGTTTTTAAATCTTCATTTTCACTATCTTGTGCTATTAATGTATTTAATTCTTCTATTTGTGTATTTAAACTATCTAATTCTTTATTTGCAAAATACTTCCAATCATTATTTTTTAAAGCTGTAAGCATTTCATCATATTGAGCCTTAGAAATAGTAAGTGCTTCATTATTTTTATCTATATATTCATAATTGTTCATTTCCTCTATTATAGGAGAAATAACTGTTCCAATTACTTCTGCTTGCCAGCTAGTTTCTTTATAATCTTTTGCAAGAATTGCTAAATCTTTTTGTGATTTAGTTTCGACATATTTATTTATATCTGAAGGTTTATTAGAGTCTAAATTTGATAACTCTTCATCTAAATATCGTATATAACTTTCTGAATATGCAGAATATGAATTTGACATGTTTTGACTTATTTTATTTAAAACGTTAAAGCCTATTATTATAACCAAAATAATTACTCCAATAACAATCATACTTTTCTTAGAAAAAATCTTTATTAACTCATTTTTTATCAACTTACTCAATTACATTACCCCCTGTTTTCTTTAAGAATGCATCTTCCAAGCTTAAATTTTCTTCTGAAACATTATATATTTTTACATTTCGTAAAACTAATTCTTTAATTAGAAGAGGAACTTTTTCTTTCTCTATATAAACTCTAACTTCTGTTTCTGTTAAAATATCCATCTTATAATCTACGATAGATCCTATAACACTAGAGTCTTCCACTTCTAATATATAACAATTGTTTTTAATATCTTTTTTGAATGTATCTATATCATTTGTTTCTACTATTTCGCCATTCTTAATAATTGATATCTTATTACAGAATGTATCTAACTCTGCTAAATTATGGCTAGATATTAAAATTGCCATATTTTCTTGTTTAGCCAATTTTTTAAGCAATACTTTTACTTCTTTTATTCCTTCAGGATCCAAACCATTTGTTGGTTCATCTAATATTAATAATTTAGGTCGATGTAAAATAGCTTGAGCAATTCCTAATCTTTGTCTCATTCCTAATGAATACTTAGAGACCTTATCTTTTATTCTATTTTCTAGTCCGACTAGTTTTACAATTTCATCAATTCTTTTCTTGTCAACATTTTTATATAAGTTGGCTACTAATTTTAAATTTTCATAACCAGACATATACATATATAAATCAGGACTTTCTACAATTGTTCCTACATTTTCTATTGCTTTTTTAAAGTTTTGCTCTATATCATATCCGTTAATATATACCTTTCCAGAAGTTATATTTTGAAGTCCTAATATAAGTTTTATAGTAGTTGTTTTACCAGCACCATTTGGACCTATAAATCCTAAAATATCTCCTTCTAATACTTTTAGTGATACACCTTTTAAAATTTCTTTCTGACCGAAAATTCTTTTTTAAATTTTCACATCTTAATACAATCTTTTTCAAGTCTTTCCCCTCCCTATTGTTTTTACTGTTCATATATTAGCACATAAATATTAAGGAAAAAGTATACAATTTATTAAGATTTTATTTAGGAGGATAATTTTGAAAATTAAAGTTATACATTTATCTAAAATATTACTTTTTTTAATATTATTAGTCACATTTCTTACTGTTGGTATTTCTATTGTTATTGCAACTTCTGAGGATTATATAGAAGTTCCAATAATTATGTATCACAGTATTTTAAAAGATCCTTCAAGGTCTAATAAATATAGTGTTACTCCTGCTGTTCTAGAAGAGGATTTAAAATATATTAAAGATAAAGGCTATACTACAGTTACAATAGCAGATTTAATATCTTATGTATATGATAATAAGCCTTTACCAGAAAAGCCAATAGTATTAACCTTTGATGATGGACATTACAATAATTATGGTTATTTATTTCCTTTACTAGAAAAGTATGATATGAAAGCTGTTATATCAATTGTAGGTTCATATACAGATAAATTTACCGAAACAGATGAAGCAAATTTAAACTACTCGTATTTAAGATGGAAAGATATTAAAGAATTAATGGATACTGGACGTATAGAATTTCAAAACCATACATATAACTTGCATAGTAATACTGGAAAAAGAATTGGTACAAAGAAAATAAAAGGTGAAACAGACGAACATTATAAAAGTATTTTAAAAGATGATATTTTAAAGCTTCAACAAGAATTTGAAGAAAATACTCATTATACTCCACAATGTTTTACATACCCTTTTGGAGGAATTAGTAATGCATCATTAGACATAATAAAAGAATTAGGTTTTAAAGCAAGCTTATCTTGTGAAGAAGGCATTAATAAACTAACTAAAAATCCTAATTCCTTATATTTATTAAAAAGATATAATAGACCAAGTTATATTAGTACATATAACTTTTTCCAAAAGATTAATTAACTTTTATAATTTCATATTGTCTAGTACCTAGTCCAATTTTCTCGGCATGTTCTAGACAAGATTTCCATTCACTCTGTGGTGTTGTGTTTTTAAAGTGATCATGATAATCTTCAAAATCTTTTGAATGCATGTTTTCATCTAATTTGCTTCCAGGTATAGGTTGCTCAGCATTACATGCATCTGCACATGCTTGATCTAATGCTACAGGGTCAAAACTTGCAAACATTCCTATATCTGGTAATATTGGAACATCATTTTCTGCATGACAATCGCAATATGGCGAAATATCTAGAACTAAATTAATATGAAAATTTGGTCTTCCAGCTAATACTGCTTTTGAATATTCTGCCATTTTCTTATTTAATAATTCATTTGCATGAGAATTATTATTATATATTGCATCAAAATTACAAGCACCTAAACATCTACCACAACCAACACATTTGTTATGATCTATATGTGCTTTTCCATTTTCATCAAATGAAATTGCACCATGTGCACAGTTTTTAGCACATAAATGGCATTTTTTACAATTTTCTAAATCTACAGATGGTTTACCAGAACGATGTTGTTCCATCTTTCCAGCTCTACTACCACATCCCATTCCAATATTTTTTAAGGCGCCTCCAAAACCTGCTGCCTCATGTCCTTTAAAATGATTTAAAGAAATAAATATATCTGCATCCATTATGGCTCTTCCGATTTTGGCAGTTTTTACATACTCTCCGCCTTCTACTGGTACTTCTATATCATCGGTTCCTTTTAACCCATCACCTATAATTACATGGCATCCTGTAGAAAAAGGACTAAACCCATTTTCGTATGCAGCTTCAAGGTGATCTAAAGCATTTTTTCTTTGTCCAACATATAGAGTATTACAATCAGTTAAAAAAGGTTTACCTCCTAGTTTTTTAACAACATCAACTACAGTTTTTGCATAATTAGGTCTTAGATATGCTAAGTTCCCTGGTTCTCCAAAATGTATTTTAATGGCTACAAATTTATTTTCAAAATCAATATTTTCAATTCCTGCTTTCTTCATTAGTTTCTCTAATTTCTTTTGTAAATTTGTTCCTGGTAATGCTCTAAAATCTGTAAAATATACTTTCGCTTTTTCTTCCATTTTAATCCTCCTAAATATATTATTGATTAAAAGATAATAATTTTTTAATAAATGCTATTAGTCTATTTTTATATATTATAGCTAGTGCATTTTTGCTATTCTTTTTCTTAAGCTGTTTTTCTTTCTTGTTTAAGCATTCTATTATTTTCTGATAACTTTCTTCATAAAATTTATCTTCTTCTACTACACCCCTATAATTCTTTAAACCTTCTAATTTTTGTTTTGTATCTAGTATTGCCTCTTCATCAGCTATATGAATTGGTGTATAGTAGAAATAGAATTTCATAATATAATTTTGAATACTAAAATACATTTCTTTTATTTCTTGCTCTACTTTATACAAATCGTCTGTAGTTTTGTAATCTAGTATTAGATAATATAATTTTTTGAAATCACCTGTAAGTCTATCTATATTTCCATTTAAAATTTTGTTTATTAATACATAATAATCGTCTTTATTATTTATAACGGTTTCTACAAATTCTTTTCTGCCAACTAAAAAGTCTATTTGCATAATTAGATTAACTAATAACGCATAATCTCCTTCTATTAAAGAAGATAAAAATATTCCAAATACATTCATTCTTTCTTTTAATTCTTGCGTTAAAAGTTTAGCTGCAAAATTATTTAAAGACTCTTGAAAGCATGTTTGATCCATGCCATCTTGTAAAAAATGTAAATATTCTATAACCAAAATTTCGTTTATCGAATTTGTATGAATTTTATTAGAAAAATATATAACTCCATTAGAATAATAATGAGATATATTTTCATCTTCAAATTTTGCAATTTTTATTTTACATTGTTCTAATTTTTTTAATAAATCATCATGTTGATCTTTTAATTCTGTAAATACATTTGTAATTCTTATAGCGATTTCGTTTGCTATCTTATTTACTTTATATTGCGGTATTTCTTCTATTATTTCTTTTATCTTTTGCTCTTCCATATTTATTACCCCTATTATATTATAATTTTCTTTTGTTATAACCTAATTTTTATTTATTAGTAATTTTATTATATAATTTTCTTGTTTTCCAATAATATACAAACCTTCTCTTTTCTTTATAAACCAAGATGTTAAATCATTATATTTTTCACCATCTATTATTAAACCATTAAAATCTGAAGGATTTCTTACTCTATACTTTTCATTTTCTAAATCTATTACAACTGTTTTTATTATTCCTGCTTCTTCTAACTTTTCTAATTCTTCCATTCTAGCTTTACTATTTTTAGCAATTTTACTATATTGCCATGTTTTAACAATATAAATTATAGCTCTTAAACTTATAAGAGTAATAGTTGCAAGGATTGCACTTAATATAATTATAGTATCATCACTCATAATATTTACTTCCTTATTCTCATATTTATTCGAATTATATCACAATAGAAATAAAAAAAACAGATTTATTAAAAAAATCTGTTTTTTCTATCCTGGCTATTTAATAAACCTTTTTATATAACTTCGCTTGATTTTTTCTTACATATCTATTAATTAAGGCATTAAGTGCAAGTAATACTATCAATAAGAATAGTAATAATGCTGTTGAATTTCTAAAAACAAATATAGTTAATGCTAGTAAAATAATAACTACTACAGCATAAAAAAATTCATACATTACATTTACGTTTTCCTTCATCATAGTATATTCGCTTGTCCACGTTATTTTTGGTGCATTTAAATCTATCAATACCATTATCTTTTCTTCTAATAAGCATAATTCTATTAATACAACAAATAATGTTAAAACCATTATAAAATTAAATTTTGGCATAAAAAGTCCATAAAATGCTGTAATTATTATTGCTATTATTCCATTGGCTATTAGACCTGGATATAATTTATATTTAAATTGATTATATAGACCAATAGGAATTGTTTTCATTAATTTAGCAGATTTTCCTTCTCTTGATATTGCTGTAATTGAGGTAAAGTTCATTATGTATAATACCTGCGCAATACATACGCATATTACTACACCAATCGGTTTTAATATGTTTTGCTGTGCATCTGCTAAAAAGTCTAATCCTATACTTCTTGCAAAAGCAATTAATGCAAATACTGGTAATCCTACAAATACTACAGGAAATACTACAGGAAATATTATGCATTGCATACAAAATATAGGTGTTCTAATAATTTGTTTTAGTTCCTTTGACAAGTATGCTATCTTTGAATTTCTTGGTTTAAAATCTTCTGGTTTTAGTTTAACATCTATTATCCTGTCTTTTATTGATCCATTTATAGTTGCACCTATAGCACCTTTTAAGTATACTTTAGAAATCAACCATGTCATTACATAGTAACAAATTATACTTTCTGCTGCAAAAATTACAATATTAATTAACCCACTTAATTCTTGATAATATAGTAAACTATTCATTATTGGTTTTAATATTACGAAATAGTCAGAAATCAATTCGATTAAACCATTAACTTGTAACATTCTTTCTGTAAAAATATCTGTAGAAAAACCTTCACCGGTAGAAAATAAACTAGTTATTATTCCTAAAATTACAAATATTATAAATACAGTTATATATTGCACTTGTGTTTTATTTTTTATTACATTTGTAAATCTCATAATTGTTGCTGTAATTAGTGAAGTCAGCACAATTGGTATTATTGGTAACAGTAACAATATTATCGCTGAATAAATATAAAATATATAATTTACGTTCATTATTATTCCATATACAATTATTGGTGAAGCTAATAACATTAGTTCCATTAAATACTCAGAAACAATCATGTTTTTAATCTTCGATCTAACTAATTGTAATGGTTTTATTGGCATTCGTAAAAATATTTTTAGATCTTTAGAAAAGTATAAATTATTTAAACTTTCAAAAACACTTCTAGAAAATAAAAATACTATCATTATAAGTAAAATAATATTTATAAATGCTGGTGCTTGGTCTACTTCTATAAGCTGATTTGTTAATCTATAACTTGCAAATGCCATTAATGATGAAATTGTTCCAAATATAATGACAAAAACAAAAGCTGATAAAATTTTTGCAGTAATATCTTTATTTACATTATCTCTTCTATAAGCATTTTTAAAAATAACTTTCGTTAATTCTTTCATATTTATATACCTATTCTTCTATAATTTTTAAAAATAATTCTTCCAAAGAACTGTTAGATTTCCATTTTTCTCTTAGTTCTTCACAAGTTCCAACAAATTTAATTTTTCCTTTATCTATTACTGCTATTTTGTCACATATTTTTTCTGCTACTTCTAAAACATGTGTAGAAAAGAATACTGTATTACCTTTATCACTATGTTCTCTCATTAATTCTTTTAATTGGAATGAAGCTTTAGGGTCTAATCCAGTCATTGGTTCATCTAAAATCCAATTTTTAGGATTATGCAATAACACTCCTATAATAACTATCTTCTGTTTCATTCCATGTGAATATCCTTGTATTCTGTCTTTTAAAGAATTATATATTCCAAATTCATTTGCAAGTTTTGATATTCTTTCATATCTTGTTTTTTGATTAACACCATATACATCACCAATAAAATTCAAATATTCTATACCAGTTAATTTTTCAAATGCATCTGGTGAATCTGGTACAAATCCAAATTCTTTTTTAGCTTTAATAGGTTCTTTTTCTATATTTATTCCATCAATTAAAATTTCACCTTCATCTATATCTAATATGCCTGTAAGCATTTCCATTGTTGTTGTTTTACCAGCACCATTTGGTCCAATAAATCCGAAAATAATTCCATCTTCTATTTTTAAGTTTATATTTTCTACTACTTTCTTATTTTTCACATAAGCTTTACTTACATTTTTTAGTTCTATCATTTGTTTATTTCTCCATTTTATAAAATCCTATACATTTTTTATATCATAAAAGATACAAATTGTATAGGATTTTTTTATATAATTAAACTATTTACAAAAATCATTTAAAAAGATGGATTTCCCCAAATCACTTTACCATCTTTTATTGTTTTTAAAATCTTTATATTTCGTAGTTCATCTTTTGCAACCTTTAATGGATTTTTGTCTACAATAATAAAATCTGCTTTTTTTCCAGCTTTTAAGCTTCCTTTTATTTCTTCTTCGCCATATTGATATGCAGCATTTATAGTAACAGCTTTTATGGCTTCTAATACAGAAATTTTTTCATCTTCTCCTAGCACTTTACCAGTTTTTGTTGTTCTATTTACAGCACACCAAATTGTTTCGAACATATCTGGTTCTATAACAGGTGTATCTTGATGAAAAGTAAATAATATATTTTGTTTTAGACTTGAACCTGCTGGACTAATATGTTCTGCACGTTTCATTCCTAGTTTTTTTATATGGATATCTCCAAAATAATATATATGGCTTATAAAGAATGAAGGTATTATATTATATTTTTTTACATCAGGTAATTGGTCTAATCCTAAGAGCTGTGCATGTATCATAACTGGTCTTTTTAATCCTGATACCTTTTTAATTGCATTTATATATTGTTCTGCTGCTTTATCACCATTACAATGAGCTAATATTTGCAAATTGCTTTCTTTGCTATTTTCTAATAGTTCTTCTACATCTTCATCTTTCATTATTCTATATCCATAATATTCTGGTTCATTTATATATGCTTCTCTTAGCCATGCAGTCTTTGCCTGCAAAGAACCATCTAAAAATATTTTTATTCCACCTATTTTAAAATTGTTGTTATATTTATTAATAAATTCACTATATTCCTTTTTTATTTCATCCACATTTTTATAATCCATGTATGCAACTATATCAAGAAATATTTCATGCTTATCTGCCAATAACTTGTATATTTTTGCTAATTCGTTTGTTATAACACCTTCTTGTGCCATAGTTATTCCATGTGAAGCATATGTTTCTTGTGCTTCTTTAAACGCATTCATAATTTCTTCTATTTTTGGAAGAGGGATCTTTTTAAGAGAATCAATAAATGCATTTTCTTCTAATAGCCCTGTATCAAAAAGAATTCTTCCACCTTCTGGGTCTGGTGTTGTTTTTGTTATGTTTAATTCTTCTAACGCTTTACTATTTGCAATACCATTATGTCTAGATTTATTTTCTATAATAACAGGAGTATCTGGAAATATTTCATCTAATTCTTGTTTAGTAATATGTTCTCTATTCTTTAATATGTTATTATCATAACCATTTACTATAATCCACCCATCTGTTATGTTTTCTTTTTTATATTTGTCTAAGCAATTCTTAATTTCTTCGATACTAATTAACCCATCTATGGATATCTGCATTAAACTTTTAGCTAGCGCAAATATATGGCTATGAGCATCTATAAATGATGGCATCAATGTATTCCCTTTTAAATCTATTATCTCTGTATTAGCATCTGCTACTTCTAATATTTCAGCTTTAGAACCTGTTTTTATTATCTTGTCATTTTCCGTTGCAAGTGCTTCTATATTATCATTCTCTAGAGTTATAAAATCCCCGTTTATATAAATCTTTTTCATGGCTACCTCCATTTTTTAATTTATATAAGTATTGCCATATTTATATAAAAATAAACATTTTGACTTTTAATGAATATCACAAAATTCAGAACAGATGGGTTTAAAGTCATCGTCCTTAAGCCCATCTGTTCATTAATTAAAATTTTAGAGATGACATTAGTTCTTTTGCATACTCTAATGTCATTCCCCTTGCTGTCGACATTCGTCCTTCTTTCAAATGCATAAAATAATTACCTTTACTCATGATGTTTATTCCTCCACAGTATGACAAGCATTTCTCTGTAGACAAATAATCTTCTAGCTCTCCATCAGAAATTCTATCCATACACATTCTTGCAGTATCTGTAATATTAATGCTTTGAAGAATTTCATCTTTCTTTGCCAATAATACTGCATTACCTGTATATGCGTATATTTCTTCAGATCCTCGCATCTTTTTTAAAAGTTCTCTTGCATCCGCTATGGATTTTGGTTTTCCATACATTACTTTGTCAAAAACAATATTTTGATCAGCTGCTATGATTAGTCGTAACCCCCTATCTTGTGTTATTTCAAACACCGTCTGAGCTTTACGTCTAGCAATCTCAGCTAACTGATTTTTAAAGCTTTTCGCATCATCGACTGTTTCATCAGCATTACTGACCACTACTTCGTACGGAATACTTGCATCTGACAGTTGTCTTTTTCTAACAGCAGATTTAGATGCCAAAATAACACGAGGAAAGTTGGTTGCTATCCTTGTGAAAGGCTCTATTAAGTCATCAGGATTATCATAAAAGATAATCTCGTCGGCAATATTTTTCATTGTTGATATATCACTATTTCTTTTTGCAATTACATATATCGGCTTACCTTTAGCGTAACAAAATCCTCCGTTCATTCCGAGCCCCACGCCTTTTTCCGAGAATTCAATGATATTGCAATCACATTGTACCATTGTAGGGAAAGCAAAATCTTTCATTAAAGACATTCCTTCTGGAATATATGCACCTCCCCAACGTTCAACATCTCTTGCCATTAAAGTAATTTCTACACCGGCTTTATTTAAAGCTTTTTCAATCGCTTCAACTTTAGCTCTATCCTCATCACCGTCATGAAACTTTAATGCAAGAAATGAATGCAACGTTTTTTGTTTTCTTTCATAAGGAATACTTACCTTTTGTGCCATCATTGACATTTAAACACCTCCTAAAGTCTAAATCTTTTTTAGTTACAAACATATTATATCACACTTTTATACATTTGCATTATTTTTTTATATTTTCTATCTTTATCTAAAAAACTTTGAGAACACGTCTTCTCTATAAAGAGTGTTCTCAAAGTTCAATCCTCAAAATAATTAGTCACCTAAACAAATTCCAATATCTCTTGCTGTTTTTACTAAGTCATCATCCATAGTAACATATCTTACATTGCTTTCTGCTGTACCACCTTGAACAGCACCAATTTCTTTATTTTCTCCAACAACTACTTCTAATGGAACACAATCTAACTTTCCATTTTTAATAACTGTTAAAACTCCAAATTTTCCTTCCATTGCAAGTTCCATAGCTTTTGCACCATATTTTGTAGATAGCACTCTATCGTAAGCTGTTGGTGTTCCACCTCTTTGCATATATCCTAAGATTGTACATCTAGAATCTAAACCAGTTAATTCTTTAAGTTGTTTTGCAACTCTATTTCCTTCTCCACCGAATTTTACACTTATTCCGGCTTTATTATCTATACCTTCTGCTGCATGTGTTGTTTGTTCTGCATTTATTGGATGAGCTCCCTCTGATACAACAACAACGCTAAATCTTTTTCCGTTTTCTTTTCTTTTATTGATTGCAGCAGCAGCTTTATTTATATCATATGGAATCTCTGGTATTAAAGCAACATCTGCACCTCCGGAAATTGCTGATTCTAATGCAATCCATCCTGCAAATCTACCCATAACTTCTAGCACCATTATTCTGTCATGTGTTTCTGCAGTTGTGTGTAATCTATCTAAAGCTTCTGTTGCAACGTGAACAGCTGTATTATATCCAAATGTAACATCTGTACATGCAACATCATTATCTATTGTTTTTGGAACACCTATTGTGTTAATTCCTTTTAAATATAAATCTCTTGCAGATTTTTGTGTACTATCTCCACCTAATGTAAATACACAGTCAAAGCCTGCTTCTTTTACATTTCTTACACATTGGTCTGATAAATCTTCATAAGTAACTGTTCCATCTTCATGTTCTACTTTATAATGGAATACTATAGCATTTGTTGAAGAACCTATAATAGAACCTCCCTTTGTTAAAATACCAGAAGCTTTTTCGTTTCCATCTAGACGAATATAATTGTTATTTACAAGACCTCTGTATCCATCAATATAACCATAACATTCAATTCCATTTGTTTCACAAGTCTTTTTAATTGCTCTTATGACAGCATTAAAACCTGAAACATCTCCACCATTTGCTAAAATTGCTACTTTTTTAATCATTTAAAAAACCTCCCTAATTGATAAGTACAAACAAATCACTAACTAATATACAGTGATTTAATTTCCCAATAATCTTTCACTTGTTTCTTTTAAGTGTTCAAAATTAGTATGTCTTAAAACTTCATATGCTAAAATAGAAACAGCATTTGATAAATTTAAACATCTAATTCCATCTATCATTGGAATTCTCATAGTTTTATCAATATATTTTTTCATTATATCTTCTGGTAGCCCTTTTGTTTCTTTACCAAATAGCAAAAATACTTCATCCATATTTTCGTATTTAGGTTCATCATATCTGTGTGTACCTTTAGATGTAATAAAAAACATATTTGTTTGTGTAGGGTCATATTTATTTAGAAATTCTGCAAAAGAAATATGTTTTTCTATTTCTAACTTGTCCCAGTAATCTAAACCAGCTCTTTTTAAATATCTGTCTGATATTTGAAATCCTAATGGTTCTACTAAATGTAATTTAGCTCCTGTTGCTGCACAAGTTCTTACAATATTACCTGTATTTTGTGGTATTTCTGGTTCTACTAGTACAATGTTTAATTTCATTTATATGCCTCCTTACGCAAATTATATGATATCAATTATATTATTTTATTTCAAGAGTTTTTACTTAATTTACCAAAAAAATTAACAGGTTCTACCCTGTTAATTTTACTGAAGAATCCATAGTGCTGTTGGCACTATATAATACAAGCCATTGGCAGTTTCGACAACATACCACCCGATTGCTTCTAAGTCTTCGCGGTTTGATTTATATAGTGAACCTTTTGCGATTGGAAGATATAAAACGTTCTTCCACATCTCAGAATTTGAAAGTTTTTCCTTATTAGAAAGAATCGTTTCTTCTATTAACTTCCACTGAATTCTTCTTTTATTGCCAAGCATATTATGTCCTCCTTGTACTCTTTCTGGGAGTACCTTTGTCTTTTGTATACAAGCCTTAAGTTTATATTCATTCTTCCTTCCAATTTTTTGGAGTACTTACCATTACTGGCGATAAATATAATACTTGCAAAAAACACTTGTAATATATTATATTATACAACATTATGTAAAATACCGCAAATTATTTATTACTAATATGTATATTCTCTATTTCTGCATTCATTTCTCTTGCTATAATATTTTGTATCTGAGCTATAGTATCTTGTTCTAAAGTATCAGCTTTTACTATTACATTTATACTTTTATCATTTACAAAAATAACAACATCACTAATTCCTTTAGTTTTTATTAAATTCTCACAAATCATAATACTATTCTGCGTATTATTAATTTCTGTAATCTCTTGCGTTGCTACAGTCTTTTGCTCTTCACTCACATTTTGATTATCCAATAAATTTTGATAACTTTCTATCATTTGTGAATACATAGTATCTCTACCTAACCTAGAGCTTGCAAAATAATCATCAGTTCTAGAAGAGGAACTACTGCTAGTCGCTACACTCACTTCATTTAAACTATTAGAATCTATAATATTATTGCTAGAAACTAACCTAGCATCTCCAATACTAGATACCTCATTTTCTGAAACAATGTTACTAGAAACAGGGGTTCCTTTCATACTATAACTTAAATATCCTGCTGACACTAGCATTAATGCTACAACAAATAAAATAATTTGATTACTTTTAATATTCTTTAAATTCATAATATTCTCTCCTTTTATTTATTTTGACATTTGGAAAACTTGTATTTTATGTGATGCAAGTCCTGTAGCTGCTGATACTGCTTGTATAATATTTTTCTTTACGTTTGCATCACCAGCACCTTCTGCAGTTATTATTGTTCCTTCTATTTTTGGCATAATAGTCTTTTGTGTAATCGGTGTTTTCTCTCCATTATCTTCCTGAAATATGACATCTCTTTGAATATCATTTTCTGTTATAATCCTAGTACCTCCAGACTCATCTTGTTCTTCTGTAGCTGTTTCTTTTATGTTCTCGTTATACATTGCAACAACTTCTGTGCTTTCAGAATAATTAATTAATACCTCTACCTTTCCAACACCACTAATTTTTGTTAATATGCTTTCTAGTCTTTCTTCTAAACTATTATTGGTAGCTTGTGTTGTTTCTGCTACTGTCGTGTTATTTGCTGTATTACTATCCTTGCTTGTTTCTTTTTTATCATCATCTGCCAAGATGGTATTAATTGCAATTACTGTTACTATTAATATAAGTATTCCAACTACTAAATTTTCTACTTTTTTCTTACCAGTTTTATTATCGCTTTTAGTTATATTTTCCTTTAATTGTTGCATTTTTTCTTTTAACATTCATACCACCTCCTTACTTTCCATTTATATAAATTTTTTCTTTTTCTATTTCATATTTTCCTGCCAAGACTTCTTTTAATTTATTTACTTCACCTGATGATAAAGTGGATTCTTCTACATTAGATTCATCTGTACTATTACCTATCTCTACTTTGTTTACTTTCTTTATATCTTTTTCATTTTGCTTTTTAGTTACTTCTATATCAATTTTGTATATTTTAGCTTCTTCGTTTTCTACATTTATATCTGCTGTTATATTAATCTTTTTACTTTCGTAGCCTTCCTTATCTAATTCTGTCTTTATATCTGTTTTAATAGTATTTAAATACAAATTTTCTATACTTTGATTATTAATACTTGTAATTTCGTTTGCACCTTGTACAGAATTTGAATTAAATAAATCTTCATATTTACTAACATCAAGTTCAAAATTATTTCCAGTAACTTTTGTAATTATTGGAGAAATTATTGTAAATGTAATATATACTCCCATAACAATCTTTATGTATTTTTTATTTTTTCCTTCTGGCACAATCATCTCTAAAATAGTTACAATAATAACTGCAAGAATAATTCCTTGTGCCCAACTATTAAACCATGAAATCATTTTAATACCTACCTATACATTAGTCCTGTATTAGAAATATTTATAACTAAAGTTATTCCAATTATAAGCATTACACTTATAGAACACAGTATTGCTAGTAATATCTTAAATGTATCTGCCATTTGAGTTATTAATGATACAATTTTGGAATCTGCTATTGGCTCACATAAAGCCGCAGTAAGATGATATATTATAGTTATAATTGCTAGTTTTAATATTGGTGTTATACATATAGCAATTACTACAATAACACCAACTATTCCTATAGCATTTTTTAAAATTGCTGAACATCCAATTACTGTATCAACTGCATCTCCTAGTACTTTACCTACAACAGGGATAAAGCTAGAAACTGCAGCTTTGGCTGTTTTAGCTGTTATACCATCTACACTACTACCTAAAGTTCCTTCTATTGACAAAACTCCTACAAATATTGTAAGTAATATTCCTATTACCCAAACTGAACTTGATTTTAAAAATTTTGATAATTTATCTATTTGAATTCTATCTGATATTTTTGAAACAATTGCAAGTGCTGTACCTACTAAGATTATTGGTATAATTATTGATTGAAATATATTTGAAATTAAATTTATTATAAATAATATTATTGGCTGTACTAAATTTACCGATACAACACTTCCAGAGGCAAGCATTAATGTCATTAGAAGAGGAAATAATAATTGGATAAAAGAAATCATATTTCCCACAGCTTCTTTTGTAAGTGTTATAATACTTGAAAAATTTGTCATTATTACTGTTGCAATTAAAATATATTGTACATAATATGTAATTTGAGCTACACTTTTATTATTTAGATTATCACTTATACTTTTTAGTACACTATGTATTAATACAATTATTAATATACTTCCCATAACTTTTAATGCTTCTTTTATTTCTGTGCCAAGAAGAGGAAAAATATTTTTTAATAATTGATTTGTATCTAATTCTCCTTTTATAGCATTATTTAACAATCCTTGTATGTCAATATCTTTAAGGATATCGTTGGAATATTTGTTGGCCTCATCTATAAAACTAGAAATATTAAATGAGTCCATTTGAGAATTTATAACTTCATCTTCTGTATCTGCTATAGAAATACTTGTACCAAAAATACAAATCAGAATAGCAAATATTGTTATTAGTTTTTTCATTAGCAAACTCCTTTAAGGTAGAATTTGTATAACAGATTCTACTAATGAAGATAGTATTGGAATAGAAAGAGAAATTATTATAACTTTGCCACCTAAATCAACTTTGTTAGCTAAAGCAGACTCTCCTAAATCCATACATATCTGGACTGCAAATTCTGCTAAAAAAGCTATTCCTGTAATTTTTAGAAGTATTTTTATAAAATCACTATTTATATTTGCTTTAGACGTTAATTCGTTTATCAAATTAATTATTCCAGAAAGTTGGTCAAAAACCATAAAAAAGATGATTATACCAGCAATGATAGAAACATAAATAGCAAATTCTGGTTTATACTGCTTTATTATAGTTATTATAATTACTGCAACTATACCAATTCCCACTATTTTTATAATATCCATATTAGCTCCTTTAGGAATTTTAGGGATTTGGGGACGTTCCTTTTTTCCCTTTTTTATCTTTTAGCAGGGATTTTAGGAACGTCCCTATTTCCCTATTTTCTTATAAATTAAACATTGTTCTTACACTGCCAAACAATGTACTTATTTCTTTTATTACCATTGTTAATACTATTATTAGACCTGCAAGTGTTGTCATCATAGCTTGATCTTCCCTTCCTGCTCGTACTAACACTTGGTATAGTACCGCTACTAAAATTCCTATTGCTGCTATTTTAAATAATAAATTTATATCCATATTGCTCTCCCCTTATATAAAAATAATCATTAAAGCAAGTCCAATTGTCGCTCCTAATGTTTTATATAATTTGGTGTTTTTAGTTTGTAAATTTGTTGCTTCTATTAGCTGTTCATCTATTAATTTGATTGTTAATTCTATTTGCATAAGTTGTCCTTCTAAATCTGTTTTACCTAATAGCTTTGATAGTCCTTTAATGATAGTTATATCCTCATTTGTAAAGTTATTGCTACTTTCATCAACTGCTTTTTCCCATGCATGTCCTGCATTTAAAGTTTCCATATATGTATGTGCTTTAATAAAAATATTAGCTATGTTTTCATTTAAATCTTTTGATATTTCTTTAAATAACTCTGGTAATGGTTCATATGTATATCTCATTTTTGTTATCGCTAAATTTAGAGCTTTTTTCATGTCTTGTAAATCAATTACTCTTAATTTATATTTATTTGCTTTCATAATTCCTAAAACTGTACACATGCCCATTACTGCTGTTAAAAGTATTATTTTAAAAATTTCCATTTTTATCTTCCCCTATTATATATATTCATAAAATTTCATTTTAGAACTAAAATTTAAATTGTTACATACTCATTATTTATTTTATCTAGAGCATATACCGTTTTTACTTTTCCTTTAATTGTTTTATCCAAAAAAATTATTCTTTCAAATATATGTTTGTCTATTATTTTTGATATTGCAGGATTTAATTGTAATTCTTTTAAACTTCCACCATGTGCAGTGAAAATTCCTTTAATTCCAGAACAAACTGCATAATTTATAGCTTCCACATCTTCGTCTTTACCTATTTCATCTGCAACAATTATTTCTGGAGACATTGATCTTATTAGCAGTTTCATACCAATACTTTTGTCCACGTTGTCCATAACGTCTGTTCTAACTCCAATATCATTCTGCGGAACACCTTTATATACTGCAGCAATCTCTCCTCTTTCATCTACAAGACTTATTGTTTTACCTTTAAAATTAATTTGATCTATTCCATCACTTAGTCTTCTTACTACATCTCTTAAAATTGTTGTTTTACCAGCTCCTGGTGATGATGCAATTAAAGTATTGTATATACTATTTTCTTCCATATTTATTATGTATCTTAAAATTTCATTACTAGCACCTATTATTTGTCTAGCTATTCTAAAATTAAGATTTGAAATATAGTTTATATTACTTATCTTTCCATCAGTTTGTACTACACTCCCTGATATTCCTATTCTATGTCCACCTTTTATAGTAACAAATCCATTGCAAATCTGGTTTTGATATGTATATATTGAATTATCACAAATATGTTGAAGCGTTTCTAATATTTCATTTATTGAAACTGTTGTTTTTAATATCTCTTCACCTTTAGAATGTTTTATTATTATTGGTCTTTCTGTTCTTAATCTAATTTCTTCTATAACATAATTCGTTTGTTTAAAAACTTCTTCTAGGCTAGTACTTATTCTTCTTGGAAAATATCTTAAAATCTCGTTATATGTCATTACCTTGTCCTTTCCATATCTATGCTTTTCATATTCGAAAACTTAATAATAGAACATGAAAAAAGCACATATATTAAATATATATGTGCTTTATATATAAATTATTACTATTTTTTAAATTATTGCATATGAAAAATTGCCATTTGTTTATGAATTAGCAAAGTTAAATTTTGTATGACTGTGCAATTGCAGAGCATCTTTTCTTATTGTTCCCAGTTATGGTATACGTTCATAACATCATCTAAATCTTCTAGATTATCTATTAATCTTTGCATTTTTTCTCCGTCTGCTTCACTTAAAGAAACATATGTAGTTGGAACCATTTGTACTTCTGCTTCTACGAATTCTAATCCAGCTTCTTCTAATGCATCTCTTACACTTGAGAAATCAGCAGGAGCTGTTGTTATTTCGTAGCAATTTTCGTCTGAAGAAAAATCTTCTGCACCAGCATCTAATGCTAGCATCATTAAATCATCTTCTTCCATATTTGTACTTTCTTTATCTATAACAATAATTCCTTTTTTATTAAATAAATATGATACGCAACCTGTTGTTCCTAAATTTCCACCAGCTTTATCAAATACGTGTCTTACATCTGCTGCTGTTCTATTTCTATTATCTGTACTAGCTTCTACTATAACTGCAACACCATTTGTTCCATATCCTTCATATGTAATTTCTTCATAATTAGAAGTATCTGTTGCTCCTGAAGCTTTTTTAATAGCATTATTTATCGTATCATTAGGCATATTATTTGCCTTACATTTTGAAATTACATCTTTTAATTTGGAATTACCTGCCGGGTCTGGTCCACCTTGTTTTACTGCGATTAATATTTCTCTTCCTAGTTTGGTAAATATTTTTCCTCTTGCTGCATCAGCTTTTCCTTTTTTGGCTTGTATATTGTGCCATTTTGAATGTCCTGACATTTTAATTCCTCCTCTTTATTTTTTCTATAAATTATATTTGCAATGCCAAATTATAAATTTCGCGTGCAAAATAATTTTCCGGTAATTATTGTAACATATTTTTTATAATTTGTGTAGTGCTATTTTACAATTTATGCTTTATCTTTCTTCATCATCTCTAGATTTTGTTATCATTTTTGTTATATAAGAATTTAAACAATCTGGCGAATAATATATTCCTAAACCATTTTCATCTACATCTTTTGGTAACATTCCCATTGCTAGTAATGTTTTTATTCCATCAGTTGTAATCGCCTCACTTATACAACTTCTTATCTTTTTGCCTTTCTGATTTTCTAAATTTATCCATGCAGAAAATTGTTGCATTAAAATATCTATTGCTCCAGTATCCCTATATTCTTCTTGTAGGGCTAAAGTATAAAAATACATATTATTATCACCAATTTGAAATCCATTATTTTCTAATAATAGATAATCTTTTGTTCTTAAATATTCTTCTTTTATTTCATCTGTTAAAAATATACAATTTGCATATCCAACGACAATATTTCCATCTACTAAAACAAATAATCCATCTTTATATGTTTCATACATTTTTTCTAAATAACCATCTGGTAAAGAATATTCCTCATCAATTTTAAATATAGTTCTATCAAAATTTATAACATCCTTTAGCAAATTAGTATTTACTTCAGAATTCTTCACAACTCTCAACTTTCGAATGTTCATGTTTATTCTCCCTAATACATTTAAATAACTGATTTCCTATTATAACTAGTTATATCACTATCTAATTTTTCATATAATGTTTTTATATCAAGCTTTTTATTCATTATAGCCAACAATTCGTCATTTGTAACACCAATAAATTCTACAAAGTCAACTGTTCCATTTGGAGTATTTATAGAGTTAAAATTATTATCTGGAATCGTTATAAAACCTGTTATATTAGACTGCATTTTTGTATCTATTCCAGTTGTTTGACCTGTATATAAATATTCGTAAGCCTTAAATAACTCGCCTTTAGTAAAAGTAATTCTTGCAATCGCCTGCAATATTCCACATATACATTTTATCTCTGCTTCTTCATCTTCATAATTATCTTTCTTTAATTTAAGAGTAAATTCCATTCCATAACCACTGATATCTTGATTATTAGATTCTTTTTCATATAACTCTGATAACCCATATGTAACAAAATGCCAATAATCTCCTCCATCATATATACTAATACCTTCAAGAGGATCATTTCCTCCCAAATTCCAATTTATTAATGTTCCATAATGCTTTGGATTTGTTTGATTAGGATAAATTCTTTCACATTCTTTTGTAATTGCATCCCAACCTTGAGCATTTATTTTATTAGTTTCTTTTTTATTAAATTTATCAAAAAATTTCATAACTATATTCTCCTTTATACAAATTTATTGATTTTTCTTAATTCTTCTCTAAATGAGTCTAAATATTTTTCTTTACTAATAACATATGATGGATGGTTAACTTCTACTATAGGTCTATTAAGCTCTTTATCACATTTAGTGTAAACCATATTAATAATTCTTTTTAAACCAATACCACAACATATAATAAGCTCCGGATTAATTATTTCGATTTCATTTACGATATTATCACTAAATTGCATAGCATATGTATTTAAAATTGCTATATTTGTATAAGAAAAGCCATCTCTTTTATTGATGTTCATGAAAGTCATGTCATCAATATTTTTATACAATACTTCTTTCTGCATATTTCTTATTCTTGTAGGAAACAAAGATTTTTTATTATCAGCAAAACAATTTTTTAAATATTCATATACTTTTATTTGCTCTTTATCTATAATGCTATTTTTATCATATTCATGACTTTCCTTAGAAATATATAATATAGTATTTTCTTTAATTACATTAGATATGCAAAATCCATCACTTATAAAATTTTCTTTTGGAATAATTTTTCCATCTATACTAGGTGTGTCATATTCATATAGTTTATCATCTTTATGCTCTTGTTTCCATTTTTCAAATAATTTTTTCATTTTTAATTCTAAATTCTCCATAAAAACTCCTTATTCTATATTAAATATTTTCCTAAACGCTTCGCTATTGCCATTAAACACATTCATATCAATCTTAGATTCTTTTCCATTATAGCCTTCTAACTTGACTTTGTCAGTATACTGCCAGAAAGTCCAATCTCTATTATCTCTTAAGCTTGGTCTAAAAAAGACATCTCTAATCCAAATATAATTGTCTTTAAAGTTATTCATTATATATAAATTATAAGATTTGTATGTTGCATATATTATTGCCTTTTTTCCATAATATTCTTCTAGTCTATCTAGTAAGATTTGTAATTGTTTTTGTGTTTCTTCTATGTCTGGAACTTTTTTATACTTATCATCATAAAATTCGATATCAACAACTGGTGGAAGCATATCATCTTTTATCGGCACATTTTTTATAAAGTTGTCTGCTTGTGTATTCCCATTACTATCAAAACTAAAAAAATGATATGCACCTATTTTTAAGTCTGTTTTTATTGCATTCTCGTAGTTTTCCTTGAATTTTTCATCTAAAAACGAACTTCCTTCTGTTGCTTTGATAAAGGCAAAACTTATACCTTGTTTAGCTAAAACATTCCAATTGATATCTCCTTGATAAGATGAAACATCTACACCTCTGACCTCATATCTTTTTTCTGAAGGATAATTAAAAATAATAACCCCATTATACCAAAGTAAAAGTATTGTAATAATTATTATTAAAATAGTACCTATTATAAATATTAGTTTCTTTTTCATAATTACTCCTAATTAACGAAATAACTCCTTTTATAGCTAAAGTTTATATATAGAGGATTATGGATAAATTACATTTTTAGCCATTATAAAGCTATTTATATATCCTTTTTAGTGTCTTTTATTGTATCTATATTATCTTATAATTATGCTTTCAAAAAATCTTTCTTGGAATTCGGTTAATGCTCTTATTGCATCATCAGAATAATCTTTGCCTTCTGGCGCTAAAATTAATTTATCATCATTATCATTAACTCTATGTAATACAGCAATACATTTTCCTTTAAAAGTTTTTACTGGTTCAAATACACCTAATATGTAGCAATCCAATTCTTTTCCATCTCCACTAATTGTATTAGGAAGATATCCATAATTAATAGGATATATAGATTCTGGAAATTTAGGATGCCCTGTTCCCATTGGTCTATCTATTTTAGCTTCTACAATTTTACCAATATACTCTTTTGAATCATTCATTTTAACTCTCTCCTATTTTCTTAAAAATTCTTCTACACTTCTTTTAATTTTTTCTAGTTCATAGCCAAATGCATTACAAATATTCCATCCTTTTTCTTTGGCAGGTTCTAAGTTTGCTTGTACATCATCTATAAATAAAATATTAGTAGGATCAAGTTTACAATCATTTTCTACAATTTCATAGACTTTTTTATTAGGTTTACTGTATTTTAATTCACATGAAAGCCAAACATAATCAAATTGTTTTAAGTCAACTTGTTTATCTAATCTTTGCTTATCAATTGTGCCTAGATTGGATAATATTCCTATTTTACATTTAGATTTTAAGCTATGAACGTAATTTACTACATCTTTATAATATTCTATTTTATCAAATTCTTTTATATAAAAGTCATAGAATTCTTCTTCACTGCACTGTAAATTAAACTCATTTTTTATTTTATCAAACCATGTATATTCTTTAAAATCCTGCCTAAGTTTGCGGGCTGTAACATAAAAATATTTTTCAATTAAATTGTTTTCATCCACATTATTATTAAAATGTTTTATAAGATTAGTTATTGCTGTATTTAAGCAATATTCACCATCTCTATGGCTTTCTATTACTCCTCCCCAATCAAATATAACTATTTTATCTGCCCTATACATAAAAACTCCTTTTATTACTTTTTTATGTATTTTATCATTATTTTATTTTACTTGCTATATTTTAGCTATATTTTAATAGAAGAAATGTTATAAGTATCTTTATAATATTTTTAATTTGTGTATATAAAAAGAGAGTGATTTATCAATACATAAATCACTCTCTTCTTTACAAATATATAATTATAGGGAAAAAAGAACCGTTCCTAAATCCCTATCTTCCTATTTATTGTTTTCTTTGTCTATTACTTCTAGATTTGCTTGTCTTTTTATTTTGCTTGTTGTTGTTTTTAATAATGGTTCTTCTGAAATTAATATTCCTCTTATTGCTTTATATTTTGGCATTATTTGATTTACTTCTTTTACTTTTTCTGCTAAAACTTTGTAAATTTCTTCATCTGTAGTTACTTTGTATGCCTCTTGCATAATTTCTCTGTCAAATATTATTTTTACATTTATTTTTATATCGTCTTTATCGTCTGATTGTTGTTTTCCAAATATAAATGATTCTTTTACACCTTCTATTTTGTTTACTAAAGCTTCCATTTCTTCTGGGAAGATATTTTTACCATTTTTTAATACAATTACGCTTTTCTTTCTTCCACAAATAAATATGTAACCATCTTCATCTATTTTTGCTAGATCACCTGTACGGAACCATCCATCTTCTAAAACTTCTTTTGTTGCTTCTTCATCATTGTAATATCCAAGCATTACATTTGGTCCTTTTACAACAAGTTCTCCCATACCTTCATCGTTTGCATCTTCTATTTTTGCTTGTACATGAGGAAGAGCTTTTCCTATTGAACCAACTCTAAAGTTTTCGTTTGTTTCAACTCCAATAACTGGAGATGTCTCTGTTAGACCATATCCTTGGCATAAGTTAATTCCCCATGCTCTAAAGTCTTCTTCAACTTCTTTTTCTAATGCTGCTGCTCCACTTACGAATAATTTAATTTGTCCTCCAAATACATTATGAATATCATTAAATATTTCTTTTTTCTCTGCCATTGTTTTGTCTTTGTTGGCTTCCATAAGTTTTCTAACAGCTTCTAATTTTCCTTCTTTTTCTAAGTTCTTAAGTATAGTTTTGTGCATACTTTCATAAATTGCAGGAACAAAAGAAGCAAATGTGATATTGTATTCGTTTAAGTTTTGTACTATATGTCTTATTCCTTCACAGAAAGATCTTTCTGCTCCTATATATAATGAATATAACATTCCAACTGTACATTCAAAAACATGATGTAATGGTAAGAATGATAATATTCTATCACTTGAATCTACATCAAGAACTGATGCAAAGTCCATTACATTTGAAACCATATTATGATGTGAAAGTGCAACTACTTTTGATTTTGATGTTGTTCCTGAAGTAAATAGCATTATACTCATTTCTTCTGGATTTATTTTGGCATCTATAAATCTTCTGTCACCCGCTTCTACAAATTCTTTTCCTTTTTCTATTAATTCTTTTTCTGAATATATTCCTTCTTTATGAATATCTGTATCCATAGATATTAAATGTTTTAACTTATTTTTTTCACTATATTTTATTTTTTCTACTGTTTCTTCATATTTTTTAGAATAGAATATCGCTTCTACTTCTGATCTTTCTACTAATTCTTCTAATTCATTAGCTGGTAAAGATTTATCTAATGGGACAACAATTCCTGTACCACATACTACTGATAAATAAGCAAGTTCCCATTCATATCTGTTTTCTCCTATAACAGCTATTCTTTTATTTTTTAATCCTAGATTTATTAATGCTGTTCCTAAATAATCTACCATGTCTCTTATCTCGTTATGTGTATATGTTTTATATTTTCCTTCTTCGATTTTTATTTTATATCCTGGTCTATCACCATATAATTTTCTTGTTTTGTTTAACATATCTTTTAAATCACTTACTACTACCATGTTTTTGCTCATCTTTTATATTTCTCCTTCACTAATTTTTTTTGCCTCTATTAGGATAATATAAATCTAAAAACAAGTCAATTTTTTTCCAAGTTTTTGTACCGTGAGTACAAAAAAACAAGTGGACTATTATTATGTCCACTTATTTAGTATATTCTTTATTTTTGATTATCAATTGTAATACCAGCCTCATCATCATTTATAGTTGCATTAATAGTCATATTGTCTTTATCTAAATTGTTTTTATCTACTTCTACTATATGATTTGTGTTATTTTCTTCAACTTCATATTTTTCTATTATATGATTGTTTGAATCAGTATATGCTGTTCCTTTTACTTCATTTTCTGTTCCATCATCTTTAACAAATATAACTTTAATTGTATTTGTTACTTTATCTACTAATTCTCCATCAGTAGCTGCATTTACAGTAATAAAACTACCAGTAAATAATACAACTAAAACTGCTGATATTGATATAAGTTGTTTTTTCTTATTTAATTTCATATTTTCCTCACTTTCCAAATTAGATATAACTATTCTGCTTCTTACTTTTTCAAGAACTTTTTTATTTAATTCATTATTTTCCATAGCTATACCCTCTTTCTTTTAAATTTTTCTTTATTAACTTTCTTGTTCTATATAAAATTATTTTTACTTTTGCTTCTGATATATTTAATAACTTTGAAATATCCTTAATTTTCTGTTGATTATAATAAAACATTATGAATACATCTTTATCGGTTTGTTTAATATTTTCTAGTGTAAAAAAAATTACTTTAGATTTTTCGTTATTTTCAACTAATTCTTCAACATTGATATTGTCTAATATATTATTTTCATATAATTCAATATCCTCAATATTCAAATTAGAATCTCTGTATTTCTTTTTTATTAAGTTTTTAGTAATTCCTACTAAATATTTCTTTATTTCAGTCTTATCATCTAATCTTTTATAGTTTTTCCATAATATAAAAAATACATCTGATAATATTTCTTCAATATCTGATTCATTAGATATACTATTTCGTAATATAGTATAAATATAAGAATTATATTTATTAATTATTTTTTCTAAATTTAATATTCCTTTTTCTTCATAAAATGCTATTATTTCTTTTTCCAATTTAGATCTAAACTCCTTGTAAAAGTACTTTCACTATTATAGTTCCATTTTTTAAAAAAAGGTTACAACTATTTTTAAATAAAAATAATAAAACCTCACTATTAATGTAGTAAGGCATTTTTTACTTTATATAATTTAATCAATATTGTTTTTCGCATACAAATAGCACTCTTTGTCATGAGAATTAATAATTCCAATAGCTTGTAAGTAAGAATAAATAATAGTACTTCCTACAAACTTCATTCCTCTTTTCTTTAAATCTTTTGATATTGTATCTGATAACTTGTTTGTAGTTTTTCCTGTTTCATAGATTATTTCTCCATTTGTAAATGTTTTTAAATAATTATAAAAACTTCCATATTCTTCTTTTATATTTTTAAATATTTTAGCATTATTTACACTAGCATTTATTTTCAATTTGTTTCGTACAATTCCTTTATTTTCTTTTAATTCTTCTATCTTTTTATTGTCATAGTTGCAAACCATATCTAAATCAAAATTGTCATATGCTTTTTCGAATTCTTTTCTTTTATTTAATATACATTCCCAAGATAGTCCAGCTTGAAAAGATTCCAATATCAGCATTTCAAATAAATACTTGTCATCAAAGTTTGGCTTGCACCATTCTTCATCATGATATTTAACATATAATTCATTTTTTAAATTACACCAACTACACCTTTTCTTATTCATAAAGCTGTCCCCTTTCTTGGAATAACTAACTTTTCCATATTAACTTCTTCGAGCTTTAATAAGTATATTTTTTTATCTATCCCTCCTGCATATCCTGTTAAACTTCCGTTAGTTCCAACAACTCTATGACATGGAATAATTATAGAAATTGGATTATGAGCTACTGCTCCACCTATTGCTTGTGCAGACATTTTCTTTAATCCTCTATTATGTGCAATTTGTTTGGCAATATCATTATATGTAATAACTTTTCCGTATGGAATTGTACATAATATTTTCCAAACTTCTTTTCTAAACACACTTCCCATAGGATTTAATTCTAACTCATCTATAGTAGGCTTTTCTTTACTGAAATATCTATCTAGCCAATCTTTGGTTTTTAATAAAATATTATTCTCTGATTTTTTAATCTCATCTTTTAAATTATAAAAGAAATATTTTTGGCCCTCAATCCATAAACCTATTAATTTGTAATCTTTACTTCCAAGTATAAGATTACCTATAGGTGATTTATAGTTAGCTGTATATATCATGTAAAAACTCCTTTTGCTTATTGTTCGACATCTATTTTCTTAATATAATTCATCCCAGTATTATCTTTTTCAACTTTTAAAGTAAAATTAAACTTGTTTAATTCTGTTGATAAATAAAAATCTCTTTTAGGGAAAATTTCTTGTAAGTTCGGATCAAAAAATCTTTTCCCTGCTATATTTTTTAAATCTTCAATTTCTTTATCTAAATTGGGATTTTTTCCTTCTAATAGGCTTTTTATATATTCTGCACATAAAGTATCTTCTCTGGCTTCAGATTTACCTCCATTGCCCATACAAACTAGTGAAACATCTTCTGGATTTTGCATTTTTATATATTCAGCTATAGCTTTTGCATTAACTAAACTTCCTGTTAAAATTTCATTAGCATTTTGAGCATTTGCTATCCCTTGTGTTCCTGAACTTGTAGTATGTACAACTGTTTTGCCTGTAAAATTAATTTTTTCAATTTGTGATGGTGAATTTCCATAATCAAATCCATCAAGCATAATTCCTCGTCTTTCGCCAATTAATATACAATCTTTATTCTTTTCTTTATAGTCATATGCAATTTGCTTGTCTCCAACTGGAATTAATTTTTGCACACCATTATTTACCAAATATGCTTCAACAGTAAATGCCCTAAAAACATCTATAATAACAGCTAAACCAGTTGCTTGTCTTGCACCTTCTATTAATTGCAAAATTTTAATATTCATAAATTACCACTCTTTTCTTAAATTAAAATTGAAGTAACATGTACTGGAATTATATTGTCTTTTAATAAATTTTGAACTCCTTTTAATACTTCAATATCATCATCTATTAAAAATATAATTTTATCATCTGAAATATTTTTATTTATATATTCTGCTTTTACTATATTTCTATCATCTCTTAGATAATCCCCAGCTTCTTCAGAAAAGATAATTCTATCATTTGAATTTATAAATGGCATATTAATATTTAACCATTCATTTTTTTCATCTCTCATTTGATTAGATTTTGAACAACTTAATATTTTAAATTTAATTAATGGAAATCTATTTCTTATTTCTTCTATTTCATTAATTACCGGTTCAATAGGTCTTTTATTTAAATAAACACCTTTTTCTCTGTAGCTTTGATTTTTATCAAATAAAAGCTCTACAATCGTTCCATCCATATCTAAATAAATTTCGATGTTTTTATTCTTTTTGTATATGTCATCAATTTTTTCTATAAAATTCATTTTTACCCCATTTCTATTTCAAATTATTTTTTAAATAATCTAAAAACTGCTGTATATTCTTTTCATTTCCTGTTCCAGATAATTTAAAATAATGCTTATTTTTTAGTTCAACTGGCATGCAGTTTTTTCCTGAATAATGGTTTGGAAATGCATGTATATCATCCATTCCAACTCCTCTACCTAACTTATATGCATTTTTATAGCTTGCATCTTGTAAAAATGGTGGAATAGGAATATTCCCTGTTTTTTCTACATCTTTCATTGCAGACAAAATTCCACATACTGTATCAGATTTTGGAGAACAGCAAACATATAATGCTGCATGTGCTAATATTTTTGCAGCCTCTGGCATTCCAACTCTTTCAACGGCAAGCATAGCAGTTGTTGCAACTTCTAAAGCTTCAGAATTTGCAAGTCCCACATCTTCTGAGGCACATACGCAAATTCTTCTTGCAATATATTTTATGTCTTCTCCTGCCACTAACATTCTAGCCAAATAATATAAAGTAGCATCTGGCTCAGTATGTTTCATTGATTCTATAAATGCTGAAATTGCATCATAATGATTATCTCCATTTACATCATATCTTATTGCTTTTTTCTGTATGCATTCTTCTGCTACTTCAAGAGTAATATGTAAGCTTCCATCACTTTCTGGCGTTGTCGTAAGATATGCTAATTCCAAAGCATTTAAAACACTTCTTGCATCTCCATTTGCCATGTCTGCTAAAAATTCTTTTGCATCATTGTCAATTGATATATCTATATTTCCTAAACCTCTTTCTTTATCTTTTAGTGCTCTATTCATTATGTTTATCAAATCATCTTTCTCTAATGGTTTTAATTCAAATATTCTACATCTTGAAAGTAAAGCATTATTCACTTCAAAATATGGATTTTCTGTAGTTGCTCCAATCAAAGTAACAACACCATCTTCAACAAATGGAAGTAAAAAATCTTGCTGATTTTTATTAAATCTATGTATCTCATCTATAAATAATATAGTTTTCTTTTTGTATGCACCATAATTAAATTTTGCGTCATCTATAATCTTTTCTACATCTTTTATTCCAGCATTGGTAGCGTTTAATTTACTAAAATAAGCATTTGTTGTATTTGCTATAACTTTTGCAATAGTAGTCTTTCCAGTCCCTGGTGGTCCATATAATATTATTGAGCCTAATCTATCAGCTTTTATTGCTCTATAAAGTAATTTATCTTTTCCAATTATATGTTGTTGACCTACAATTTCATCTAATTTTAATGGCCTCATTCTACTTGCAAGTGGTGCTTGTTTTGTATTATTACTATCTTCAAATAAATTTAAATTTTTCATTATTATCCCTACTTGTTTTGTAATTTATTATCTTTCCTCCAAATCTCTTTTTCCTATATAATACTCATAGTCAGAATCGTTTAAGGAAATCATTCCCAAATTAGTAGACATTAAATTTGGAGCTGGTTCTGAAAAGTTCCTTTTGATAGAACGAATTATCCCATTATGTGTTACCACTAAAATCCTTTCATTGTTCTTATATTTTTCAAATAGTTCTTCTACAAAGTTACAAGCTCGTTTATCAACATCTTGATGTGATTCGGCTCCTGGTGGTGTATATAAACCTTTTCGGAACAATTCTCTTAAATGTGTATCAAATAAATCTTTTTTCTTATCTTCCCATTCTCCAATTGATATTTCAATTATTCTCTCATCATAGATTGGTTTTGCATTTGGAAATATTGCTTCTAAAGTTTGTTTAGCTCTTTTTAATGGAGAACAATATATTGCATCAAAATTATTTTCTATAGTATTTCCTAATTTTTTAGCTGATTCAATGCCTTTTTCTGTTAAACTGCAATCAACTCTTCCCGCCCAAATGCCATCTCTATTATATTCTGATTCAGCATGTCTTATAAATACTATTTTCGGCATAAATATACTCCTTCCAAATACTATTTTAAATCAGTATAATATAAAATTTCTTTATTTAATGATTTTGCATATTCAATTTCACTTTTAGTACTATCGCCTATATAGCCATCTACATTTACGACTAAAATTGCATCAGATAATTTAATTTTATCTTTATGCATTTTACCAAGTGTTAAACATTCTTCTTTTGTATATGCTTCTTTGTTATGCTTAGTAAGTTCAATTGGTGTTAACATGCAATTTCCTTTTAGAGCCATTTTTTCTGTAATTTCTTGCATTTCATTTTTATATTTATAGCTTCCACAAACAGTTATTACCTTCATTTTATATTCTCCTTTTAGCATAATTTATTCATCATATAATTTGCATTGTTCATTGCTCCAAGCTGGAGTACATACAATTGCAACTTTAAAGTTACCATTCCAATAATATATATCTTTTTTGTTTAAAAATATAATATCTCCTGCTTTAAAATCAATTACATTTTCTCCTTTTTTGTATATACAACCTTCTCCTTCTAATACATAGCATAACTCTTCGCATTCAAGATTAGAACAGTAACCTTTTTCTGGATATCTACCTGTAATTGTATTTATACAAAAATCTAAATTTTTCTCATTTAAATCAATTGAATATTCCAATACAGAACTAGTCTCGGAATATTTAAATCTTTTTGCTTTTTCTTTCTTTACTATTTTCAAATTTCCTCCTTATGGCTTATAGCCTTGGCTTTTAAGAATTTCGGAACGTTCCTTAAACACCCATATTTATTTTTTTAGAACATATACTAACCATTTATTATTATTTACTCCACCTTCTTTATGAAAATTACAAACTTCAAATCCTGTTTGTTTGATGATTTCATTCATTTCTTCCTCTTTAAAGTATTTATAATAACGGTCTGCTCCCATATGATATTCATTAGGAAAATCTACCCATTCTTCATCAACAGCTTTTCCTTCACGATTCATAACATTAAAAACAAATAAACCATTATCTTCTAATGCATCATAAGTTTTATTTAATACATTTAATGCATCTTCTTTTGTAAAATGAACAAATACTCTCCATGCAAATACTCCTGAATATTTTTCTTTAAATTCATCTTCTAACACATTAAATTTAATTGTTTTAACTCCTGTAGATTTAGTTGCATTAATAAAATCTTCTGCAACATCACTTGCAGTAATATCATATCCCAAGTTTTCTATATATTTTGCATTTTTTCCATCTCCTGAACCAAATTCAAATATTTTTGTTCCTTTAGGTAATGTACCAATATTTTCACTTATAAATTTATGCAATTTTTCACTTTTTCGTTTAGCCTTTTCTGGATCTAAATTATCATGTGCTATACTTGTTTTTAAATATGTCCCTGCCTTGTCATCATATATTTTTAGTGTTTTTACATTTTCTATACTCATCTTAAATCCTCCTTAATTTATTACTCCAATCTTTATAAATAAATTTATTTGCATAATAACACAAAAGCAGGCAACTTACAATAAATTGCCTGCTTTAATTTATAAAATTATAATAGGAATTTTTAAAAGCCTACTCACATCCCTATTTTACTAAATTAATGCCACCATTTTTTAAGCTTTTTTGTACATCTATTACTCTTTGGTTAGAGGAACCTTTCCATTTTAATGTTGGATCATGTAATTCATCTTCATAATTACCATCAACTAGTACATCTATATATTTTAGTGCATCTTTATCTTTTATTTGTTCATATTTATAACCAGACCATGCCCATACATTTTTATCTGGATATTTTTCTTTAAATGCTTTGGCAAGTTTTGCTGTTCCTTCTATATTAGTAGGAGCCATTGGCTCCCCACCTAATATAGATAACCCTTTTACTTCATTTTTATTACTTAATTCTAGTACTTTATCAATTGTTTCTTGTGTAAATTCTTTTCCACCTTCGAAATCCCATGTTTCAGGATTAAAACAGTTCTTACAATGAAAAGGACAACCTTGCATAAATATAGATACTCTTACTCCTGGCCCGTTTGATATATCCATTTTTCTAATTAAATTGTATCTCATAATTATGCCTCCTTGTTATCTATATGTAAAACTCTTTCTTTTATTTCCTGTGTTCTTCCTTTATTCCAGAAATTTGTTCCAATATATCCACATGTACGTCTTGCTACATTTAGTGTATTGTGATCTCTATTTCCACAATTTGGGCAATACCATTCTAAATCGTCATCTATTAATATTTCACCTGTATAACCACATTGTTGACAATAGTCAGATTTAGTATTAAGTTCTGCGTACATGATATTATCATAAATAAATTGTATAACTTCAATTACTGCATCAATATTTCCTTGTAAGTTTGGTGTTTCTACATAAGAAATAGCTCCACCAGGACTTAATACTTGAAATTCGCTTTCTAGTTTTAATTTAGAAAATGCGTCTATTTCTTCGAATACAGGAACATGATATGAATTAGTAATATAATTTCTGTCTGTAATTCCTTTTACTGTTCCAAATCTTTCTTTTAAGCATTTAGCAAATTTATATGTCGTTGATTCTATTGGTGTACCATAAACAGAATAATCTAAATCTTCTTCTGCTTTCCATTTGCTTGTTGCATCATTTAAATGTTGCATTACTTTTAATCCAAATTCTTTTCCTGGTCCATTATCTGTATGACTGTGTCCTGTCATAACTTTAACACATTCATATAGACCTGCATATCCAAGTGAAATTGTAGAATATCCATGATGTAATAATTCATGTATTGATTCACCTTTTTCTAATCTTGCTAATGCTCCATGTTGCCATAAAATAGGTGCTACATCACTTGTTACATTACTTAATCTCTTATGTCTTATTTGTAAAGCTCTGTGACATAACTCCAATCTTTCGTCAAATATCTTCCAGAATTCATCCATATCACCATCAGCAGAAAGTGCAACATCTGGTAAATTAATCGTTACAACACCTTGGTTGAATCTTCCATAATATTTACCTTTTCCTTCTACATAATTTTTAGCTTTTGCTATATTTCCTATATTTAACATTCTATCAGGTGTTAAGAATGATCTACATCCCATACATGGATAACAATCTCCATCTCCTAGGATATTTTTCTTATATTTTAGCATCATCTTTTCTGATATATAATCTGGAACCATTCTTTTAGCTGTACATTCTGCAGCAAGTTTTGTTAGATACCAGTATTTGCTACCTTCACGAATGTTGTCTTCTTCAAGAACATATAAAAGTTTTGGGAACGCTGGTGTTATATATACACCTTTTTCGTTTTTAAATCCTAATATTCTTTGTTTTAAGAACTCTTCGATTATCATTGCAAGTTCATCTTTATATTCTTCTGTTTCTCCTAAATACATGCAAACTGATAAGAATGGTGCTTGTCCATTTGTGTTTGTCATAGAGTTTACTTGATAGTTAAATGTTTGGACACCATCTTCAATTTCTTTTTTAGTATCTTGCATAGCATATTTTTCACAATCTTTTTTGCTAAAGTTTCTTGCTTGATATTTCTTTAAATACTTTTCATAGCTTAATCTAACAAATGGTGCTAAATGTGTAAGTGATACCGTAGCTCCGCCATAGCTTGATGATGTTACTGCTAATATTATTTGTGTTGCTATTGTTGCAGCTGTTAAAAATCTATGTGGTTTTTCTATCATAACTCCATTTATTACTGTTCCGTATTGTAACATATCATCTAAGTTAATTAATTCACAATTATGAAGAGCATTTTGCGCAAAATAATCAGCATCATGAAAATGTATAATACCTGCATCATGTGCCTCTACTATATCTTCAGGGAGTAAAAATCTTCTTGTTATATCTGTACTTGTTATTCCTGCTAAGTAGTCTCTTTGTGTTGTAACTACTTCTGCATTTTTATTAGAATTTTCACTATTCCAATATTCGTTTTCTCCTTCAATTAATTCTTTAATTGATTTGTCTGTTGTATTTGCTTTTCTTACTAATTCTCTAGTATATCTATATGTAATATATTTTTTTGCTAATTGATATTTGTCAAATTCCATTAGCTTTTGTTCTATTATATCTTGGATATCTTCTACTAATATTCTTTTTTTGTTTAAATCTTCGATGTATTTTATTATTTCTTTTATTTCTTCTTTAGTTGCTTTTTCTCTTCCTCTTACCTCCTCATTTGCTTTTCCAATTGCTACTCTAATTTTTTCTGGATCGTAGTCCACAATGTGTCCGTCTCTTTTAACGATTTTCATTCTTTTGTTCCTCCCCTGATTTATTTTTTGTATTATTTATTACGAGTAAATATTATATATAATTTTTAATATATACAAGTTGCACTTGCAACTTTTTTGTTTTTTTGTTAAAATTTTTTTAGGTGATAAAAATGAGGCTTCCTTTTGAAGGATTAACAAAATTACAAATCGGTAAACTCTTTGTGCTTCTAGGCGTTCACAGGTATAGATACACTAAAGGTGAAGAGATTGTTCCTACTATAAAAAATGATAATATTATTGGAATTGTACTTAGCGGATTTGCCCAAATCATGAATATAGAGTACAATGGAAACGAAATGGTACAGGAAAATCTTGGAAAAGATAGTGTGTTTGGAACAACAATTTCTGCAACTAATAGTGAAGACTGTCAAATAATTGCAAAGGAAGATACAGAAGTGCTAATTATAGACTATGTAAAACTTATGAGACCTGAAAATACTAATCATAATTATTTTAATATTTTTTTAAGTAACTTATTTGATATAATTAATACTAAATTTAGAGAAACCAACGAAAGAGTTAAAGTACTAGAAAAAAAACAAATACGTGAAAAATTATTAAAATTTTTTGAGATTGAGCATAGAAAAAGTCGTTCTAAAAATATTTATTTAAGTTTTCCTTTTAAGGATTTAGCAGATTACCTTGCAATTGATAGATCTGCAATGTTTAGAGAATTAAAACATTTAAAAGACGATAAACTTATAGAAGTTGATGGTAGAAAGATTAAGATATTGTATGAAATATAAAAGAAATAAGAGATTAGATCTCTTATTTCTTTTACATTTTATTTATTATATTTGCTACATTTCCTATTAAATATAACGGAATATTTATTAGCCATTCTTCCTTTTTATAATTTGTCATTGAAGTTCTTATATTTATATTAGTATTATATTTTTCTACGAAACTTTTTAAACTTTTTGCTTGTAAATTTTCACTTGATTTTACTTCTATTGGGATATTATTTCTTCCTAATTGAATTATATAATCAATTTCTGCAGTACCTTTTTCTGAAGCCCAATAAAAAACTGGTGTGTCAACATTTGACTTTAATTCGGTCAAAACATATTGTTCAGTTAATGAGCCTTTAAATTCCACAAATATTTTATTACCATCTATTATAGTCTGAAGATCAATTTTAGCCATAGCACATAGTAATCCAACGTCTAATAAGTACAATTTGAAAGCACTAAAATCTTGATAGGCTGATAATGGTATCTTACAATCTTTTACTCTATTTACTTGATATACCAAACCACAATCTATAAGCCAAGATAAGGCTAGTTCATATTCTCTTGCTCTTGCACCTTCTTTTACTAATCCGATAAATAAATTTTTTATTTTCTTTTGCAAGTTGAGTTGGTATATTATTCCATAATTGTCTTATTCTAGGTACAACATTATTAGGTGCGTGTTTCGAAAAGTCTTGTTCATACGCACTCAATAATGATTCTTGTACTTTTCTTGCTTCGTTAAAATCTTTAGTATCTATATAAGTTTCTACTACTTCTGGCATTCCTCCAATAAACATATATTGCTTTAAATATGTTTTTAGTTTATCTGCAAATACTGTTATTAAATCAAAATCATTTTTATATATTAGCTCTACTAATTCTTCTTCTCCTAATGCATTTAAAAATTCAAAAAAGTTTAATGGATATAAATCCAGAAAATCTACTTTACCAACAGGAAACGATGTTCCCTCATGCATTGCAACTCCTAATAAAGAACCTGCTGCCATAATATGATATTCATTTGCATTTTCATAAAAATATTTTAAAGAAGTTAGTGCTTTTGGTATTTCTTGAATTTCATCAAATATTATTAATGTATTTTCAGGTTCTATATTTACTCCAGATTCGATTTTTAATCCTTGTATTATTCTTTCTATATCAAAATCTCCTGAAAAAAGTTGCTCCATTCTATTATTATCATCAAAGTTTATATATGCACATTTTTCATATTCATTTTTGCCAAATTCTTGCATAAGCCAAGTTTTTCCAACTTGTCTTGCTCCTCTTATTATTAAAGGTTTTCTTGTTTTTGAAGACTTCCATTTCTTTAAATCTTTTAATTTATATCTATACATATTCACCACCTCTTTATTTTATTTTAAAGCAAAAAATCACAAAAGTCAAATGACTTTTGTGATTTTGTTCACACTTTTCAAAGGACTTTTGTGACATTTTTACACATTTTTCAAAGGACTTTTACTTTCCGAAATACTCTTTTATCACTTTCATCCTATTCATTTGGTCAACTTTAAATGGACATCTATTGTTACAATGACCGCAACTTATGCAGTCTTGGGCTGTTTTTTCTAAATGCAAATAATGATCTTTTGCTAATTTATCACCAGCTAAAGATAAATCATAATACTTATTAATTAATCCAATATCTAATTTCATTGGGCATGGCATACAATGGTTACAATAAACACATTTACCTGTTACATCTACTGGTGCAAATTCTCCAATAATAGAATAATCTTTTTCTTCTGGAGTTGCTTCAGTATATTTTAGTATTTCTTTTAAATCATCCATACCTCTAATTCCTGGAAGTACTGTTAATACTCCTGGTCTATCTAAAGCATATTGCATACATTGTATTTTAGTTAATTTTCTGCCAAATGGAGATGTTTTTTCATCTAGTAACTGACCTCCAGAAAAAGGTTTCATAACAGAAATTCCTACACCTTCTGCTTCACATCTTTTATAAAAATTCATTCTTTCGTCTGCTGAACACCGTTAGCATAATCACCGTGATGATAATCATAGCCGGGATTAATGCTAAACATTACCATATCGATTAATTTTGTATCTAAAATTTCATTAATTAATTCTGGTGTATGTGATGAAACACCTATATGTTTTACAATCCCTTTTTGTTTTAATTCTAATATATAATCTAATATTCCATTTTTTTGATAAGCTTTCCAATCACTTTCTTCATCTAAACAGTGTATAAAACCATAATCAATATAATCTGTTTTAAGCTCCTTTAATTGCCACTCAATTGATTTTTTTACAGTATCTAAATTTGTTGTCAATCCATATGTACCTGTTTCATAATTTGCTCCAAAATGAATTTGGTATATTACTTTATCTCTTACGTTTTCAAAAGCTTCTCCGTAGTATGGAAAACATTTAGCATCTCCTGCTGCTAAATCAAAATAATTTACTCCATTTTCAAATGCATATTTTAATGTTTGAATTGCCTCTTCTTTATTTGCATTTGATATAGAACTTGAACCTATACCTATAACACTTATGTTATCATTTGTTCTTTTATTAATACGATATTCCATAATCTTTCTCCTTTTTATCATAACATTAAAAGCAAATAACTATCAACTAATTATTTGCCTTTTTAAATGATGACTGCACTGGCTAAATCCACTTCACCAAATCAAAGGTTTTAGTGGTGGCTTATTTTAAATATGTTTTAAAGAACTCTTCCATTTTATCAAATGGTATAACATCTTTTTTATCATATAAATCAGTATGAACAGCATTTGGAATAATCATTAATTCTTTATTTTCTGTATATTTGCTGTTCTCTGTCATATTTTTATATGCATCTTTACTCATGTAGCATGAATGTGCTTTTTCTCCATGAATTATTAAAACTGCATTTCTTATTTCATTAGTATATTGTAAAATTGGCTGATTCATAAATGACATTGTTCCAGTTACATTCCATCCATCATTTGAATTTAAAGATCTTTCATGATATCCACGTTTTGTTTTGTAGTAATCATAATAATCTTTTACAAAAAATGGTGCATCTTCTGGTAGTGGATCTACTACTCCACCTGCTCTTTTATATGTTCCTTTTTTATAATCTTCTATTCTTTGATTATTTAGTGTTACTCTAGTATTATATCTTTCTTCTTCACTATCTTGAGCATCAAAATATCCGTTAGCATTTATTCTAGACATGTCATACATTGTAGAAGCAACAGTAGCTTTTATTCTTGTATCTAATGCTGCTGTATTTAATGCTAGACCTCCCCAGCCACAAATTCCTATAATTCCAATTTTTTCTGAATCAACATTTTCTTGTACAGATAAAAAGTCCACTGCAGCTTGAAAATCTTCTGTATTAATATCTGGTGAAGCAACATATCTTGGTGTTCCTGTACTTTCTCCTGTATATGAAGGATCAAATGCAATGGTCAAAAATCCTCTTTCTGCCATTTCTTGTGCATATAATCCAGATGTTTGCTCTTTTACTGCTCCAAAAGGTCCACATACAGCAATTGCTGGTAATCTTCCTGTAGCATCTTTTGGTTCATATAAGTCTGCTACTAATGTTATTCCATAACGATTATGAAATGTTACCTTTCTATGATTTACTTTTTCACTTTTTGGGAATGTTTTGTCCCATTCTTGAACTAAGTTTAATTTTTCTTCCATAAATTTACCTTCCTTTCAATTTTTAATTTATCATTTAAAGCTTACTCTAAGTCAAGCTTTTTTATTATTTTTATTCTGCTAGCTCAAATCTGATATTTACGCTTCCACTTTCAAGCTCAGCAACAAAATCATCCACATTATCTACTTTTCCTAAGTTTGTATAACTATATGAATTTCTAAAATTATCGTAAAATACAACTAAGCAATTATTTCCATATAATTTAATGTCTCCAGCATTTATCATGCTTGGTGTATTACTATTTGTAGTTAGACTTGAATTTAAATAATTATATTTTTCATTTGAATGTAAATCACTCATATTTAATGTCATTGGAAAATTTTGAATTAATTCTTGCACTGTTTGATTATTTTCTAAATTTGCAGTAAATGTTTTATTATTTACTATTAAATTTATTTTTATTCCTTCACTATCCATAGTATCCATCTCCTTATTTATACTATTATTATTTTCTATAATATCATTCTCGTTTCCATTAATAGTTTTAATTTCATTTACTACATCATTTGTCATTTCATTTGCATTGGTGTGTATGCTTATTATCTCGTTTACTTGTTCCTTTTTAGGCATACTAAATAATAAAATTATAACAATTAATATAATTAATATAAAAATTGGAATTAATATCTTTTTAATCATTTCCACTCCTTCCTATTAATACCAGTCATGTTTTTCATCACGATTAAGTTTTTCAATTTTTTGCATTTCTTCACTAGTTAATTCAAAATCATAAATCTCAGTATTTTCTTTAATATGTTCTGGATTACTTGAACCTGGAATTACTACAACTTCTCTTTGCATGTTCCATCTTAATATTACTTGTGCAGATGTTACATTGTGTGCATTTGCTATTTCTACAATTGTTTTATTATTTATTTCTACCTGTGGTAAAAATTCTTCTAATTCGTTTATATACCAATTAGAAAGACCAATTGAATGAATTTTTCCTTGCTGAACATATTTTTCCATTGCTATATACGCATTTACGTCATTACTTCCAGGATGATGTAATAACATCATGTCTATATATCCTATATCTAATTTATCTAAAGCCATTTCTATTGCTTCTTCTGGATTATTAAATTGGCTAGGATAAATTTTAGTAATAACAAATATTTCTTCTCTTGGAATCCCTGAATCTCTAATTGCTCTTCCCACTTCTTCTTCATTATTGTACATATAGGCTGTATCAATTAATCTAACACCTGAATTTAATGCAGATGTAATCGAATTATAACATTCATCACCTGTTAGGCTATATGTTCCTATGCCATTTAATGGCATCTCATATCCACTATTTAATGTTACAGTTTTTGTATCAAAATTAAATTCTCTTGGAGTTGTGTCATAATTATTATTAGTTATTTGATTTTGCAATTTCATTTCATTATTAACCTCACTTTCTTTGTTATTTTGAAAAATTAAACATCCTATAATAGCTAAAACTATTAATATAACTATTAATATTCCTAATATTTTCTTTTGCATTGTTTCCTCCTTTCATTTATAGCTTAGCTTTCTTTTTTTAAGTTAAATATCAAATAATCTAAAATATCTATTTCTTTTTGATTTTTATGTATAGTTTCTAATAGTGCTTCTCTATGCTTTCTAAGTAATTCATAAATTTTTTCAAATTTATTTTGTTCTAATAAAGAAAAAAATTCGTCTATTAGCTCTTTATCACAACCCGAATCATATAGATTTTCAATTAAATTTTCCTTTTTATTTGCATCACAAATCAATCTCATCACCTTCTGAATATATTATAATTATACTTCTTTAAAATAGCCAATACTTATTTTGAATAGTTTATCATAGTCAAAAAGCATGATAATGTGTTATAATATTCTTGATTACTATAAAAGTTTTGGAGGACATTTATGGAACTTAGAGTATTAAGATATTTTTTAGAAGTTGCAAGAGAAGAAAACATTACTGCTGCAGCTGAAAGTTTGCATATAACGCAACCAACTCTTTCTAAACAACTTATGGATTTAGAAGATGAACTTGGTAAACAATTATTTATTAGAGGTAAAAGAAGAATTACTTTAACAGAAGATGGTATACTTCTTCGAAAAAGAGCTAGTGAAATAATTGAATTAGTAGAAAAAGCCGAATCCGAATTACAAAATAATGATGAACTTGTAGTTGGCGATGTTTATATTGGTGCTGCTGAAACAGATGGAATAAAATTAATTGCTAAGCTTTGTAAGAATTTACAAGATAAATACCCAAATATACACTATCATCTTTTTAGTGGTAATAGTGAAGATGTTTTAGAAAAACTTGATAAAGGACTTGTAGATTTTGCTATTTTGTTTGAACCATCAGACTTAAAAAAATACAATCATATAAAATTACCTGTATATAATAATTGGGGGCTTTTAATGAAAAAAGACAATCCTTTAGCAAAGCTTGAATATATAAAACCTAAAAATCTTTTAAATATTCCATTAATTTTTTCTAAACAAGCTTTGGATAATAATGAACTTGCAGGTTGGTTTGGACAAAATGTTGAAAAATTAAATATTGTTACAACATATAATTTAATATATAACGCTTCTTTCTTTGTAGAAGAAGGCTTTGGAAGTGCATTAACCTTAGATAATTTAGTAAATAATCCAAATCTGTGTTTTAGACCTCTTGAACCTAATTTAAAGTCTAATTTGGTTATGGCTTGGAAAAAATATCAAGTATTTTCTAAGGCTTCACAAATATTTTTGTATGAATTACAAAAAGAGCTATAGAACTTTTGATTGAATAAAAATACTTAATAAAAAACTACACCTAAACTAATAGCATTAGGTGTAGTTTTTTATTTTTTTAACTTTGTCAAAACATTATCTAGATTTAACATCAAAATCTTTTTTACAAGAAGGACATGTGCAAACATGTTTACCTCTTTTCTTTGGTAATCTGATTTCCGCTTTACAATTAGGACATTTTCTATAAATATGTGTTTTTCTGTCATCCCATTTTCTTTTTTGAAGTTTTAGTTTTCCTTTAATTTTGTCCCTTATTTTTATATATTTTGCATTCTCATTTTGTCTTTTATAAATGTTTCTTGAAAGTGCTCTAAACATCATATAAACACAAATTAGCATTTCTAATAAGTAAATAATTGGATTTCGTATAAGCATGCTTAAAATAGCAATAACCCAAAAAACAATAAATAAAAATTTATATAATTCATCTATTCCATATCTACCTTGCAAAAAATCAGCTATTTTATACATAAATTTTCTCAATATGCATTCCTCCTTTAACATATAAATCTTGGACCACAACAACAATTACATATTGTATCTGCCAAACACCACCAAAAACATATATTGTCCATATTAAAAGGTCTTCCATATGCTCTGCTTTGCTCTCTATATACATTTCCTCCATCTTGCAATTGTTGTAACAATTCTTGATATCTTAAATTATTAGGTTCCATTTGCACAGCTGTTTTTGCATGGTTTAAAGCTGTTATTCTATTACCTGTATAATAATTTGCAATACTACTTAAATAATACCATTCTGCTGTTTTATCCTGAATCTCGGAAAGTACTCTTAGTGCTTCCCTATACATTCCAACTTGTATAAAATGACTTGCTACTTGATAAAGATTTGTACTTCCACTATTATTACTATATGAATTATTTTGACTTCCTGAGTAACTATTATATTGATTTGCAGTACCATTTTTTATTTGATCATATGCTTCATTTATTTCCCTCATTTTCTTTGCTGCTTCTTCATCTCCTGGATGTAAATCCGGATGATATTTTTTTACTAGTTTTCTATATGCTTTTGTAACCTCTTCGTCTGTTGCTCCATATGATAGTCCTAATACTTCGTAAGGATTTTGTATCATCTATTTTTCTCCCTTCTTTTTATGTATCTCATATTTTGTCCATATACCTGAATATAGAATGTTTTCAATTATTTTATTTGAAATATTTAGCTCCTTATATTTTTCTACACAATCTGATAAAAGTAAATTAAGCATATCATCAAATTCTGTTTTTGAATTTGTAATTAGAGGGTTATACCTCTTATTTTTTATATCTTTCTCAAAATCTATACAAGCATCTAAAATATATATAAATTTTCCTAGTGCATCTCCAAAATTTCTTAATTTTTCTTCGTGTTCATCTTCGTATGGTGTAAATATTTCTCCAAATAATTTGCCACAGCATTGTGCTGATAAATCTGGATTTATAATGTTTTTAGCTTCTAACTCATTTAATTCTTTTAGAGAGTTTTGTACAATTTTAGCTTTCTTAGGATATTTCTCACATATTTTTTTAAAACTCTTTTTTATTAATTTTGCATAACCATTAGCAAATACGTTTTTGTCATCTTGCCAATCATCAAGTAAATTATAATAAGCTAATAATATATTCATATCTGCTACATAGTCTACAAATTTGCCCTTTATATAAGTATGTTTATTAACAGGATGCATCATACATCTACATTCAAATTTTTCGTTATTTTCTTTATAAACTTCATTTAACAATATTATTAAGAATGTCATATCATAATTTAATGTAAATCTGCTTATGTTTTTGTGTTCTTTTTGTAATGATTTACATAGACCACAGTAACATTCTCTATAATATCTTTTATCTGTATCTTCTAATAAGTTAGGATTTGTAACTATATTACCAAGCATTTTACTTCTCCGTTTTAGTAAACTTATGAAATATAGTTTATTATTTTTCTTTGCTAAAATCAACAGCTATAGCTAAGATTTCACGTAAGTTTCACATATTAATAAAAAAACGGAGGCCTAAGCCTCCGACTTTCTCCCGAATATTCAGTTTTTCTTTCTGTTATCTGGAAATAGTCTTAACCAGATGTACTCCTGTATAGATAATATTTGTGCCATAGTCTATTATCAATGCAGAAAGTCCAGCAATCATCAGGAAATTCTGTTTGTTTGCCATTCCTACAAAGCAATATGCCAGGCAAGTTCCTGCAATAATTGCAAGTGTCATCTTACTTAAATCGAATGCAATTCGTTTTTTCAAAGACATTTCATGTTCCTCAGTAGTGTATTCGCTTAACATGAAGCATAATGCTACAAAGAGGATCATTAAACCAAAAATAATTAACTTAGTCATACTTTTTACCTCAATAAATATTCATTCATCTTGTTTATAGTTGCCTCAGGAGAAAGATTTTTATTAAACTGAATATACATAACATTGTATCACATTATGTTAAATTAATCAATTTTTTTACTTATTCTACAACTTTCTTAAATAGCTCTTCGTAACTTTACAATAAAAAGGGAACCTACCATTTCTAGTAAGTCCCATGCTTTATTCATTTTATAAATCTTACATTATTCTTCTTTTTCTAACTCTATAACAACTTCTTCACCAGTCGTTTTAAACAAATGCACTTTTAAAGTATCTGTTGCATCATAATTTGTTAAATTAAAAGTATTATAGTATGTTACTGTTCCATCTTCTTTAACGCTTATTTCGCCATCTCCATCAGATCTATGTGCAGGATAATATTTAGTTCCATCAGTTGTTTCCACATACTCTTTTTCACTCCATGCAATGTCTTTGCAATTATCTAAATATATTCTAAAGGCAGTATTTGAAACTTTAGCACTTTCAAATTTATAATTTTTATCACTAATAGAAACAAGCTTATAGTCTATAATATTTGACTTAGACATTTTAGTAGGTACATCTATTTCGTAACTCCATTCACCATTATAAATAATAGATTTTTCTTCTCCATTCTCCCAATATTTATTTCTTATTTTATTAAATGTTACTTTTAGTGTTTTAGATTCTGGGAATTCTTTTTCATTTCCTGTAGCAGTTAAATAAAATTTTAAATCATGTTCATCTATTTTCTCACTGGCTTGACTATATCCTCCAGTATAGCTGTCATAATTTGCTTTTGCTTCTTCCTCTGTTTCATATAATGATGTCATTTCTTCTGCTTCTAGTTCTCTTGTTGCAAAAACTTTTTCATTATTCTCATTTACTACCTTCAAGTCCATTATATCTATTCTTCCTTCTTTTGATAACATATTGGTCAAATTATAAGTTTCATCAAATTTTATATTTATAGTTATATCAAAATTATAATCATCTAGTAAAAAAGATTCTATATTTGCACTAATACCATTAGCTTCTTTATATTCTGTATTTATGTCACTATAATATGCATTATTAATAGCTGTTTGGACACCATCACTACTATTTTTTCCAAACTTATTAATAATTTGAGTTGTAGCAAAAACTACTCCAGTCATAGAAAGTGCAGCACATGCAACTATTCCTATCTTTTTAATAGCATTAAATCTATTTTTATTCATAACTATATCCTCCTCTTTTACATTGGATATAGCTATTTTCACCTTTACTTTTTCTAAAATTTTATTATTATCCATATTATTTAACCTCTTTCTTTATTTTATTCCTAATTCTGTACAATCTTTGCTTTACACTAAATTCAGACATCTTTTGTTCTTTAGCTATATCCTTAATTGATTTAGAAGAATAATAAAAATCTAAAAATATTGTTTTATCAATTTCCTTCATGTTTTCTAGTTTCTTTTCTATGTGCCTAATTTCTTGAATATTAGTATCAAGAAAATCAATTTTATCATAACCATACAAACTATTTTCATAATCCGAAATATCTACATTAATTTTAATTTTTCTTAAATATTCTTTTACTAAGTTTCTTGTTATCCCTGCAATATACGAACTTAGGCTTTTGTTTATATCTAATTTGTGTTTATTTTTCCATAGTATAAAAAACACTTCAGAAATAATCTCTTCTTTATCTTCATTACTTAAATTAGTACTTGCTATGTTATTTATAATAATAGCTATATAAGATGAATATTCGTTTATTATTCTTTCTAAATCAAGTTCATTATTTTTTATATATCGTTTTATTTCTCTATCTTTATTCACTTTTGTTTTAAACTCCTTTTTTACATAAGATATCTTACATCTTTATATTGATAATTTTATAAAAAAAGTAACATTTTTATAATTATTTTAACAAAAAATATAGACCTACCATTTCTGGTAAGTCCTCATAATTAAATAGCTCTTTATTTTTAATTTTACCGTCCCGTCTTATGTTTACCAATTGAACTTTAAGCTCCGTCCCTAAAGTTCATTAATCTCTCAATTTAGCTCCACATCTCTTGTCTAGAGTTTTTAATATGCTATTCATTTTTTCATTTATTTGTTCTGATGTCATAGTTGTTCCTTCATTAAGTATTTTTACTTTTAATGTAACTGATTTTTTACCTTCTGGTATTTGGTCTCCCCTATATTCATCAACAAATTCAACTTCTTTAACTTTTGCTCTAATATTTTCTTCAATTTGTTTCCATGTAATTTCTTCATCAACTATGATTGATAAATCTTTTTCTACTAATGGTAGTTCTGGTAATCTTTCATATTCATTAGTTCTTGAAGCATATGGAACAAATTTTTCTGTATTTATTTCAAACATTGCTACATTAGTTCTTTTTATTTTAGTATCTGCCATTACTTTTACAGAAACTAATCCTAATGTTCCAATTACTTCATTACCTTTAACTACATTTAAGTATGCATTAACATCTGCCCAATATGGCTTCTCCATTTTTTCTAATTTAAGTTCTTCCATATGGCAGTACTCAGCCATGTTTTCGATTACGCCTTTTGCTTCGTAGAATATTTCTTTAGCATCTTTTCCAACTATACATCCAGTTAGATAATTCTTTTGAATTGGTAAGATTTCATCATCTGAAGATGGTCTATAATCACCTTTTTCATAAACTTCTTCACAATCAAATAATCTAAATTCATCATAATATCTTAAATTTTTAGCAACTGCTTCTAACATTGCTGGTATTAAAGAACTTCTTAAATATCCTAAATCTGGTGCTGGAGGAGTTGCTAATTTTATAGATTTTTCCATATCTATTCCTGCTGATTTAATGTATTTTTCTTCAATCCATGGATATGTGAAGATTTCATAAAATCCACATCTATATGCTAAATATTCTTTAATTCTTCTTTCAAGTAAAACATCATTTTGTTTTACAGAATGTTCAAAGGTTATAGTAATTGGTTTTGCCTCAAAACTATCAAAACTTAATATTCTTGCAATATCTCCCATTACATCATCTTTAATTGTTACATCACCTGTTGATCTCCATGTTGGAACTATTACATCATATTCTCCGTTATTTAATGATACTTCATATCCAAGAGCTGTTAAAATTTGTTCAATCTTCTCTTGAGGAATTTTCTTTCCTAATCTCGTATTTAAAAATTCTTCACTAACTTTTATTTCATTCTTTTTAGTTTCGTTTGGATAAACATCTGCATGTTTAATTATTTTGCTATCTGGGAATATTTCTTTAATTAATCTTAATGCTAAGTTTAATCCATCATCTACTCTTTGTGTATCAACACCTTTTTCAAATCTCATAGAAGCTTCTGTTTTTTCTGCAAATTTTTTATCTGTTTGTCTAACTGTATCTGCAGAGAAGTTTGCTACTTCTAATACAACTCCTTTGGTATCTGGCAGAATAGAATCTTTTTTACCACCTTTAATTCCAGCTAATGCCATTGCATCACTTTCATCACATATTACTAAATCGTCTGTTGAAAGCTCAATAAAGTTATTATCTAATAATAATAATTTCTCATTTTCTTTGGCATTTCTTACTATTATTTTTTCTCCACTTACATGTGTTTTGTCAAAAGCATGAAGTGGTTGACCTACTGCCATCATTACATAATTTGTTATATCAACAATGGCATTTATTGGTCTTTGACCTACTTTTGATAATAATGATTGCATCCACATTGGGGCTGGTTTTTCATATATACCATCTATTTCTACTGCTACATATCTATTACATTTAGTTGTATCTTTTATTTCTACACTATATTCTGGAACTTTTGGTATTTCGTATTTTGGTAATTCTTTTAATGGTGCATCATATATAGCTGATAATTCTCTTGCGATTCCATAATGTCCCCATAAATCTGGTCTATTAGATAAAGATTTATTATCTATTTCTAATACTGTATCATTCATTCCAAATAAATCTGCAACACTGTCTCCTGGTTTGCAATCAAATCCTTTTAAATCAACTATTTCTTCTTCACCTTCGTTTGGGAAGAAATCACTTAAATATACTTCTGTTGAAGCACAAATCATTCCATAAGAGCTTTCTCCTCTCATTTTTGTTTTTGTTATTTTAACAGGTTCTCCTTGACCATGCCAAACAACTTCTGCTCCTGGTTTTGATACTACTACATGTTCTCCAACATAAAGGTTAGATCCACCACATACGATTTGTACAGGTTCTTCTTCTCCAATATCTACTATACATATTCTTAATTTATCAGCATTTGGATGTTCTTTTATTTCTAAAATTTCTCCTACAACAATGTCATGAAATTTTTTAGCGGTATTTTCTACATCTTCTACTTCTACTGTTCTTAGTGTCATATCATAGGCAATTTGTTCATCAGTTAAACCTTCAGGTAAATCTACATATTTTCTAATTAAATTTAATGATACTTTCATATTCAAAATCCTTTCTATTTAAATTGTTTTAAAAATCTTAAATCTCCACTATGGAATAAACGTACATCATCTACTCCATATCTCATCATTACTAATCTATCTAATCCAATATTAATATAGAAACCTGTCCATATTTCTGGATCTAAGTTTGCTGATTTTAATACATTTGGATGAATTACTCCTCCTGGCATAACTTCTATCCATCCATTATGATTACATACTTTACATCCTTTTCCACCACATACTAAACATTCCATATCTATTTCATATCCTGGTTCTGTAAATGGGAAAAATCCTTCTCTCATTCTTGTTTTTATCGTTCTTCCAAAAACTTTTTCTAAGATTGTTTGGATCATAACCATACCAGATGAAAAAGATATATCTTTATCAACTATTAATGCTTCATATTGGAAGAATGCTCTTTCATGTCTAGCATCAGTTGTTTCATTTCTATATACTTCTCCTGGATATACAAATCTTGCTGGTGCTCCATGTTTTAGTAAATATCTTACAGAACCACCTGTTAAATGTGGTCTTAAGCATAATCTTTCTGCACCTTCTTTATCTTCTGTTCCTTCAAGCCAATATGTGTCCATAGATTGACGTGCAGGATGATTTTTAGCAAAATTCAAATTATCAAATGCATATTTTTCACTACTTATATCATCTTCATTGAATACTTCAAAACCTAAAGATAAAAATGCATCATTTAAGTCATGTTTCATTTGAGTTATTGGATGAAGCGCTCCTCCACTCACCTTTTTACCAGGAATTGTTAAGTCGATTGGTTCATCTAATACACTCATAGAAGCAATAATTTCTTCTTCTTTTTCTTGTAAATTACTTAAAAATGTATTTTTTATTTCTGTTGCCATCATTCCAATTGTCTTTTTCTCTTCTACTGGTAAATCTTTCATAGATTTTAGAACTTCTGATAATCCGCTTTTTTTACCTGTTAATTCTTTTCTGACTTCTTCAAGCTCAGCGATAGTCTTTACGTTTTTTATTTTCTCTAAACCTTTTGTTTTGATTTCTTCTAATTTCTCTTTCATATGCTTTATCCTTTCTAATATTTTGTTTGATGGGCTTCTTTGATTAAAAAAGCAATCAAAAAACGAGCAATCTTCCATAAAGGACGATTTGCTCGTGGTACCACCTTTTTTTATAGTATTTCTACTACCTCATTACAGATTAACGCTCTTACACGATTTGACTCCATTACCGAAATTCATTAATTTGTCTTTCTAGTGTAGCTTCCAGTCTATGGCTACACTCCCTAGCTAGAGTTTCAAATTAACTACTTATATAATTTCTTCGTCAACATTTATTGGTCGTATAGATTATATTGCCTTTTTTGGTATTTGTCAAATGTTTATGGCAAATTTATAGTTATAAATAGTCCTCAAATCTTAACCCGCAATTTTTTCTACAATCTCACTTATATCATCTTCAATTAAAATACTTCTATCGTCAATATCTAAAAAGGTTCTGCAATCATCTTTATTTATTCTTACCAATTTCCAATTAGGATTTTTATATGTCATTTGTTCAAATGGAATTCTAATAATCCCTGGTGTATTAAAACCAATTCCAAGTTCTAATAAAAGTACATTTTTACCTTTAGTCGTATCTAAAAATTCGCCATATCTTTCATCTTGCTTATACCAATGCTCATCTTCTACAAAATATGCATCTTTTCTAATATTTACATCCATTGTTTCTCCACATACTGGACATACTGGAACAAGATCTGAAGGTATTTTACAATCATGTGTATTTTCTAACATTTTTGCTACTAAATCTTTTGCATCATATAATTTATTATGACATGCTATTCCACATTGAATATATCTATAACTTCCTTGTGTTGCAAATATCTTGTCCTTATCAAAACCAGTCTTATAAAATTGATCATCTACATTTGTTGTTATAACAAAATAGTTTTTATCTTTTATTAAATCAAATAGTTTTTTATAAAGTTCTGTTGCTTCCATCCCTGTATTATTAACATATATGTGTTTTGCCCAATATGCCCATTTTTCTTCTTCTGTTTTAAAATCATAAAAAGAAGATGTATACATATCTGTAAAATTATATTTTTTTATAAAATCCTCAAAATTGTCTGTAAATCTTTTTCCAGAATATTCAATTCCAGCTGCTGTAGAAAGACCTGCACCAGCACCAATCAAAATATATTCTACATCATTTATTAATTTTTTAACTTCTGATATTTTGTTCATATATTTCATAATCCTCCTCTGTATAAACATTAAATACTATTTTGTCTATTTCATCATTATGAATATCTAAAAATTCTTCCACCGCTGACATTGCAAGTTTGCACGCTTGTATCTGTGGGAACCTAAATTCTCCTGTTGATATACAAGGAAATGCAATAGTTCTTATTCCATTTTGAATTGCGAGTTTTAAAGAATTAATGTAACAATTTACTAATTCTCTTTTTTCTTTTTCTGTTACTCCTTCATAAATTATAGGACCAACTGTATGAATTATATATTTAGCTGGCAAATTATATCCCTTCGTAATAAATGCTTCACCTGTAGGAAGAAAATAATCTTTTTCTTTCATGATTTCATTACACTCTAGTCTAAGTGAAACTCCTGCATTACTTCCAATGATATTATCCACGCAAGAATGTAATGGTACAAAGCATCCTAATCCTTGTGAGTTTGCTGCATTAACAATAGCATCTATTTTTAAAGTAGTTATATCACCCTTCCATAAACATATTTTATCTTCGTATTTTAGGTTAGTAACTTTTATTAATTCCTTGGCTGGTTGTATATCTGCAACAGCTGTATTATCTTTTTTATTTAGTTCTTCTTGCAAATACTTATTTTCTATTTTTAAATATTCTTCTGAAATTGATTTTGCATCTCGTATATTACACAGTGAACGATATATTCTTTTTTTGACCTCATAAGATAAGTTATTTATCTCTAAAGTTTCATTTCTTTCTTTTAGTAAACAGTTAATTAAATAATCTAATTTTTCCAAATTTTTTTCCTCCTATTGTTATAAATTATACTGTCATTATATTAACTTGTGAAGTACGCACTTTAATGTGCCTTAGTTTCCTTTTGGATACTATCAATTTTATTAATTTTTTTTATAAAAAATATAAAGTGAAGTGCACCATCTATATTTTTAGGTTCACTTCACTCTATTCTCAATATATCATCTATTTACATTTTAATTTATGTGCTGTTAAAATTGTATAACTAGTTGTTGTATGAACTTTGTCTAAATTAAGTAATATTTGTTTATCCTGTATCAATTATCCCATTATAATTTTTTACTTTTTAGATTATATAAAAAACAGTCCTTATCATGAGAATTTATAATTCCTATTGCTTGCAAATATGAATAAATTATGGTTGAACCCACAAATTTCATTCCTCTTTTTTTCAAATCCTTTGATATTTCGTCAGACAAATCATTTGTAGTTTTCCCTGTTTCATAAATTATTTTATTCCTTTCTAAAACTTTCCCTTTTATTTAATACACATTCCCAAGAAAGCCCTGCTTGAAAAGATTCTAATATTAGCATTTCAAACAAATACTTATCATCAAAATTTGGTTTTCCCCATTCTTCATCATGATATTTTATGTATAATTCATTTTTTAAGTTACACCATTTACATCTTGTTTTCATAATGTTATCCCTCTTTTCGGAATAAAAAATTTACTCATATCGTTCTTTTCAAGTGTTAATAATGCAACTTTATTTTTTATTCCGCCGCCATATCCAGTTAGGCTTCCATTTGTTCCAACAACTCGATGACATGGAATAATAATACATATTGGATTCCAACCAACAGCCCCACCAACAGCTTGTGATGACATTCTTACTATTCCTCTTTTTTCTGCAATTATTTTAGATATATCATTATATGTTATGGTTTCTCCATAAGGTATTTTATTCATTATATCTATAACTTCTTTTCTAAATGGCGTTATATTGTTTATTTTATATTTTGGTGTAAAATTAGGCTCTTTGCCACTAAAGTATATATCAAGCCAGTTAATTGTTTCTTTAAATATAGGTAATTCCTTTGTTTCACAATCTATTATATGTTTCGCTGTATCTCTTGAACCTTCAAACCATAATCCTGTTAAGTATTCTCCATCACTATTCATTATCATATTTGAAAATTCAGGTGGCGTTTTATACTCGAATTTATATGTCATATTTGCTCACTTCCTATTTTTATTTTCAAATGTATTATACAACTCTTTACAATCACAGTCCAATTTTTACATTTATGTATAATTTTTATTTTTTGCCAACACATTTAATGATAATTCTTTACATGTTTTGAATAGAATCTTTGCAATCATATTTAACCTAGAGCTAATTTTGCCACTTCTAATATTTTCTCAATTTTTTCTTTTTCAATCTTTTTTTCTAAAAAATCTCTACATGAATATCTTCGCTTTACTAAATTAAAAAAATTCATAGTTATCTCCTTAAACATTAATTTAATTTCAAAATAATTATAACATCTTGATTGCTAAAAGTATATAAAAAATAAGTCAAACATAGCTTCTTCAAACACTATATTTTGACTTACTGTTCTTTTTAATTTAAATATTTATTTAATTCTTTTTTAAATTCATTATCAGACAATTTACTTAAATATATATCAAATGCTAATGGCGAAGTAGTTATCTCTTCTCCCATCCACTTTTCTTTTATGTACGCCTTTTCTTCTTCTGTTGAGTTGAAAGTAACTTCTACTCTAAATAAGCCTTTATATTTTCCTAGATATTCCTTTATAGAAATTCTACTATCATCTAAATATAAGTAACTATCTCTAATTATTTCTGAACGTGCCTGTTCTTTTAACCTTAAAAATTCATTTTCTGATATATTGTATTTTTCTATAATATTATTACTATCATCTAATATTTCCTTTTGGTATTGATTATTCTTTCTTTGTATTCTTAAATTATTATTAATGTAATATCTTTCATATCTGATAGGTCTACTTAAATTCAAATTGTCTAATGAACCAATGATAAATCTTCTTGTCAACTTTCGCATAAAAGCTTTCTCCTCTTTTCTCATGAATTGATATTTTTTTCTCCGATTAATTATATCACATTCAATTCGTAAATAACTTTATTTTTTCAAATAATCTGATTCATCTATTGTTTTTATAATATAACTAACATCGTCATATCTTGAAGTATCAGACTCTGAACCTAAACTACAAATTAAAAATTCTTTACCATGTGCTTTATACAAAACTACCAAATTATAATCATCAGCTAAAGAACCTGTTTTTACACCAATTACATTTTTATTATAATATTCTGATGAGGAGTCAAGAAAAGTATTTGTACTCTTCCATGTTTGTTTACTGCCATCTGGTAAATTGGCTGTATATGTCGATTTAGCAACAATGTTTCTAAACCATTTGTGACCTAATAATTTTTTCGTAACTTTTTTAAGGTCTGCCACAGTAGTAGTTGCTTCTGTATCAAAGCCACTTGGATCATGTAAGATAGTTCCTGTATATCCTTCGTCTTTTATATATATATTTAAATTTTCCATAAAAATATTTATTCGCTCCTTACTACTGCTACTCGTTGGTGAAAGAATCCCACCACAATAATCTGCAACAACATAAGCCGCATCATTTCCTGATGGTACTAGCATAGCTGCAAACAAATCTTTAAGATAATATTTTTTTGCTTTAATATTTGCCACAGATGAACCTTCTTTTGTTAAAGCTATTGCTTCACTTTTAGCTGTAACTATATCATTTAAATTTGTAAATGTAGTTGCATATTCAATAACAAATAATTTAGCTAAACTAGCAGGTACTTGCTTCTCATCTGCATTTTTCGATATAAAGCTTTCATCATTTGAAAGATCTACTAAAATAAGTGATTTTACATTATATGAACTTGTAGTTTGATTTTCAAAAAATATATTTCTAACCTTTTCTTTTATTTCTCTTAAATTTTCTGGCTTTATTACCCAACTTGCTAAAAATATACCTAGTATTATTATAAGAAATATTATAACTTTTTTCTTCATTTTTATCCCCTCATCTAAATTATATATTTCCTATACTAATAAACAATTAAAAATTTCTTAATTTTTATTAAGATTTTATAAAATTTAGCCACCTATAATTATTATAGGTGGTTTTGAATTGATTAAAGAATACTCGTGCTAATTGCTTCTGCTACAATTACCACGTTTCTTGTTATTTAATTTTCTTCTTTACTATTTCATCTCTCTTCAATTGTTTCAACGCTTTCACATTTACTAAATATCTATACTAATATCATAATTACCATCAATTAAAATATAGTTATTTTTATATTCTTCGCACATTCTTAAGTTATATTTATTTTCTTCTATTAGCTCTTTTATATTTATATCTTCTTGCTTTTTTCTTTGCTCTATAATATTTTCGTATTTTATAATATCACCATAATTATTCTCGATATATTCTTCTGTCATTATTAAACAAACATATTTTATTTCTTTTAGATATTCCTCATTAAAATCTTTTTTCCAGTTAAAAGGTATATAACAACCTTCTATTATAATATTTTGTTTGTTCTCTATATTTGTTTTTATTACTTCTTTTAAAATATTCCATAAATATTTAGTTAGTTCTTGATCATCTTTTACTGTTAAATTTGTATTTTTGCTTCTAATAAGTCCCATTTTTAAATGATCTATTGAAAGATATGGATATTTATATTTTTCTAATAATTTCTGTGCTAATAATGTTTTTCCTGTATGTGATGAGCCTGCTATTAAAATTACCATATTTATCTCCTTTATTTTATTAAAGATATTTTGTAACTATTATCTATTAATTTGAATATCTGTTTCGTACTTACTTCTTTATTTTTCCCATTCCCACTTTGAAAAATATTTGTTTTCAGAAAATGAAATATATTCTTTTTCACTTCCATTACTATATTTTAAAATTCCACCTACTTGCTCTTCAAGTATGAAATCTCTATTTTTCATATATTCATCTAAATATTGTATACTGGTTTTATTTGATGAAGCTGACGTTTTACAAAACACTACTCTACTAGGATAATTTTGTACTATTGTATATTCTCTATTTGTAAATAAAATTTCTAACATCCCTAAACAAGATGAAAATGGATTCCAAACATTGAATTTAGATATTGAAAATATTGTAGCACCAAATAAAATAATAATACATATTATAATTGTTATGATAACTCTTTTTCTTTTCATAAATGCTCCCTATAGATTACTATTTGGTCCCATCTTACCATAAAAAAAGAAACTATTCTATATATTAAAATATAAAATAATTTCTTTAACCTTCTAATTCTTTTCTACAAATTGTTCAACTCTCATATGAAGTTTATATTTATCTCTAAGTTCTGCAATTTCTTTCATCATTGGAGATTTATGATGTTCATCTAGCGCTCCTTCGCTTTCCCATCTGTCTATTAATAATACTGTTTCTGGATCATCCATTGGAAAAAAGTATTCATATTTTAAATTACCTTTTTCTCCACGAACTCTTTCTACCACTCCAGCTGATACCATTTCCTCTGCAAATTTTCTTGCAGAACCATCTTTTCCTGTATAATAAATATTAATAGTTAAACTCATAAAAAATCCTCCTTATTTAATTTACTCTTTCGATACTAACTTCAAAACCTCCATTTTATTTAATCCTTTTTCCTAATTCGTACGCATCTTTATAAAAATGGCTTGGTATCATTCCTACTGTTCCACATCCTTTTCCTATAATCATTCCTTCATCTTTATAATTCATATAACTTACTAACTTTTTATAATGTACTATTAATGGTTCTACAGTAGAATCGTCTGTATTCCAACATGTCATAATATATGCTGTTCTTAATCTTTTACGACTTATTCTTCCTGTTCTTGAATAAAATCTATCTATTGTGGCTTTTAATGGTGCTGTCATTGCAAAATAATATACTGGTGTCGCAAAAACTAACATATCTGCATCTTCAATATTATCTAAAATATTAACCATATCATCTTTAAATACACAATCTCCATCCATTCCACAATGATTGCAACCTATACATGGATGTATATATAAATGTGCAGTGTCAAATCTAACAATTTCATTTCCGTTTTCTCTAGCTCCTTTTATAAATTCATCTACTAATGTGTTTGATGTCCCATGTAAATTATAACTTCCTGTTAAAACTACTATTTTCATATTTTTCTCTCCTTTACTTAAAATTTATTTGCCCATTCTTTTAGTTCTTCTAATTTATATAATTCCTTCAAAGGAATATTATTCTCTTCTGCTATTTTTTTCATACTTTCATATTCTGGATACACATATGTTTCACCATTATTTGTTACTTTTTTTGCTCTTATTTTTCCGTATTTTGTATCTATTTCTACAAATTCTCTACCTAATTCTGTTCTACTTTCAAAACGATATCTAATTCCTATTGTAGTTGTTTCCTTAAAAATAATATTTTGAAGTTTAAACATATCTTCTTTTCTACAAGCAACAGATAATCTATATGCTGGTCTATTTTTCTTCATAAATATTGGCGTATAAAATACGTCTAAAGCTCCATTTGCAAATAATTTTTCTGAAGTATATCCTAATATTTCTCCTGAACAATCATCTATGTTTGTTTCCATTACTACAAAATTTTGATTTTCTTCTTGCATTTCGCCATAGTAAACTTTTAAGACATTTGGTATCTTTAATTCTTTTGATCCAGTTCCCCAACCAATTTTTTCTGTTACCATTGCAGGTAATGTTGAAAAATCTTCTGCAAGCTCTGCTATAATTGCTGCTCCTGTTGGAGTTACAAGTTCTGTATCTATATCTATCTGTCTAAACTTTACATTAGATGCTGCAAAAATCTCACTTGTAGCTGGAACTGGTACAGCCATAGTTCCATGTGCACATTCTATAAAACCATATCCATCATTAACTACACTTGATATAATTCTATCTGGATTTATTTTATTTATTAAGATTGCTGTTCCAACTATATCAACAATTGAGTCAATAGCTCCAACTTCGTGAAAATGCACTTCATCTAGTGATTTATTGTGAACTTTTGATTCGGCTTTTGCAACTCTTAAAAATATTCTTTTTGCTAAATCTTTAGTATTTTCATCTAATGAACTATTATCTATAATAGTGTTAACATCATATAAATTTCTATGCTCATGGTGATGATGATGTTCATGGTCATGGGCATGACCATGGTCGTGATCATGATGATGGTGTTCATTTTCTAATATAACATCAACATATGTTCCTGTAATACCGTTTTTTACTTTTTTAGAAATTTCTATTTTATATCCATCAACATTTAATTTTTTCAATTCTCCTAATAAATAATTTTCGTCCCCAACGATTTCTAATAACGCTCCTAGTGTCATATTTCCACTAATTCCACTTGAACAATCAAAATATAGTGTTTTCATAAATTTATCTTCCCTTCTACATAATTTTTACCTGTTATAACACAAATATGATATATCATTTAGAGTTTACTCTAAGTCAATACTTTATAATATTTTTTTCCACTTATATAAAAAATATCCCTAGCTTAATCTTTTAAGCCAGGGATTTTGCATTAATTATATTTCTCTTGAACTTCTTTTGGCATTTCATCAAATTGAACTTCTTCCCAATTTGTGACTCCTCTAGTTAGCATTACTTCTAATTTTAGATATGCATCTTCTCTTAATTCTCTATTTGTTTTAAACGTTACTTCTTTTTCTTTACCTTTTTCATCATATGCAGTTAATGTATACTGATATTTCATACTATCTGTTGTGGAAAGTCCTTCTATTTTACTATTATCTATTTGTGTATAATATTCACTATTTTGAATAACTAACAAATAATATATTCCATATAAAAATAAAATAAAAACTATTATTCCTATTGCTACAGCAATCTTACCTTTTATACCATCCATAATTATCATCCTCCTCTATGATAATTATAATGTTTATTAAAATAATTGCCATTTCTTTACCTTACATTAACCTTACAATTTTGTCATTTGCTTACATTTCAGTCCTTGTCTTTCCATTATCTTCTGAACAATATTTTTTAGAATCTCCACCATTATAATCTCCATCATTTCCTTGGCCAACTTCTAAATAAAGTTTTCCATCTTTTATAGTTGGCAAATAATAATAATCATAAATCTGCTCATCACTTAGAGTAACTTTTGTAAAATTTATACCTCCGTCTTCAGAATAATATATGTCAGAGTCATCTCCGCTGGCATATGGCATTGTAATAAAAGCAATATTTTCATTTACAAATAACAATTGACTTCCACTTCTAAATGTACCTTCATTAGAACTTCCAATTCCATTATTTATAATCGTCCATGTTTGCCCACCATCTGTAGTTTTAGCAATATGCCCAAAAGTAACTCCTCCTAAGGCATAGTCTTCAAATTGTAATATAAACCCTACATCTTTATTTAAAAATTGTATATTCTGAATCGTTCCATTACTTGGTAATTTAGCTGTATTCCATGTATTTCCCATATCATCTGAATACACTAAATATTTTGTCTCATCTTTAGTATAGAAAAATACCGTTTTTTCTTCAGAAATTATATAATTATACTCATTATACGCTGATTTATCATCTGTAAAATCTCCTGGAACTTCTATTATGTTTTCGCCATCATAACTAAAATATAAAATTCCATTATCTATTTTAAAATTATTTGCTTCTACTGTTATACCATTATAATTATTTAAATTCTCATCCTTATATACTGTACAATATAATGTTTCTTTTATTGTCTTTTTCATCGAAATATCACAAAATGTAATTGTTCCACCATTCTTTATATATTTAGTATCATCATCAATTTCGCAATCATCGTTTAATGCAATTACATATTTAGGAATATCCTCTTTGTAAAGAACTAATGCTGTAACACCATATTGTTTGCAATCACTAAATTCAAATTGTTCAGCTGTATCATTTCGTGTTACTTTTATCCCTTTTTTATCTACAGTTAATTTTGTATCTCCTATTGAATCTACTTGTGTTTGCCATCTTCCTAATAATGCATTAAATACAGAATAATATGAATCTGTTCCTTTTCTACTTCCATATGTTGCTACATAATTTCTTAAATTATCATCTTTATCCGTATAAGTTATATTGCAAATGTCATTTGTAAGCCACTGATGTTTTATATTTTCACTTACTGAATATTCAAATCGTTCATATGGTTTTGCAAATAAAATTAATTTGGCATATTTATACAGCCTAGTTTTTCCATTTTCTTTATTCTGTTTTATTACTAATTCATTTGAAAAGTCATTAGAAAAACTAAATATAGTTCTTATATTAATTGCATTATTAATCATAAAAGCTAGATTAATAATACTCAAAATAGCTGCAATAATTATAGCTACTATCTTTACACTCTTTGACTTTTTTATCTGTAAAATAAGAAACACTACTCCAGTTACCATTATCAATTCATTTACAATATAAAATATTAAATCATTTATATATTCATATCCATTTGGCTTCATTATGCATAGATATCCTAATTGTAATAAAAGCATTAATACAAATATTATAATAGATATTATTTTTACAAATTTAATTAATTTTCTTTTTCTGTTTTCTTTCCTTTCTTTTTCTTTCGTTACTTTCTCTACAGCTTCTTGTACTGCTTTTTCTACATCAACAGTCTCCTTTTTTCCTATTTCTGCATTTAATACTTCTGATGCTGTAATCCCAAAAGTTTCTGCTAATAAATTAATAATTGTAATATCAGGGAAGCCTAAGCCTCTTTCCCATTTTGAAACAGCTTTATCTGTTACATTTAATTTCTCTCCTAATTCCTTTTGAGTCATATTTGCCTTTTTTCTTAAGTCTCTTATAAATCTTCCGAATTTCTGATTATCCATTTTTAGTCTCCTTAAAAGTTTTTGATATAAAAATGTTATCACTCTTATGTATTTTTAGCAATCTACTTTTAGTAGAATTGTTGTTTTTAGTTGAAATTTCAGTAAATCTAGTTTGCAAAATTTTATATACAATTTATTAGAAAAAAATAAGCCACGATTAAATCGCGACTTAAAATTTTTCGTTGGAATAGAAAATCGAGATTTAAGGAACGTCCCCTAAATCCCTTCTGTCCTAATCTATTTTAGTTTTTCTGCTACCTTTTCTAGTTCTTGTCTTATTTTTATATGTTGAGGACAAACTTGCTCACATTTACCACATTTTATACATTCTGAAGCTTTCTTAAATCCATGACCGCTTACAAGCCAATCTTCTTGATGTTTAGCTGCTCCCATGTCATTATATAGAGTTAAGTAGTTCATTGCTGTAAAAGAACCAGAAATTCCTATTTTCATTGGACAAACTTTTGCACAATAGTTACATGTAGTACATGGAATTATTGGTATACTGTTCATTATTTCTTGAGCTTTCTTTATTGTAGCTTCTTCGTCATCAGATAATTTTGTAAAATCTTTCATATAAGAAATATTATCTTCCATTTGTTCTATATTGCTCATTCCAGAAAGTACTGTTATAACACCATCTAAACTTGCAGCAAATTTTATAGCCCATGATGCAATTGATGTGTTTGGATTTGCTTGTTTAAATACTTCTTGTACTTGCTCTGGTGGATTTGCAAGCATTCCACCTTTAACAGGTTCCATAATTATTACTGGTTTACCATGTTTTCTTGCAACTTCATAACATTCTCTAGATTTAATTGCTGGATTTTCCCAATCTGCATAATTTATTTGAAGTTGTACAAATTCCATCTCTGGATGTTTAGTTAATATTTCTTCTAATTCTTCTGGTGTTGAATGGAAAGAGAATCCTATATGTTTAATTTTTCCTTCTGCTTTCATCTCTTGAATCCAACTCCACATATCAAAATCATCAAATGCTTTTGTTCTAGATTCTCCTAAATTATGTAATAAATAAAAATCAAAATATCCAGCTCCAGTTTGTTTTAGAGAAGTATCAAATTGTGCAATTGCTTCTTCTCTAGTTTTACAATTTATCCATGCAGCATTTTTAGTTGCTAATTGGAACTTTTCTCTTGGATAACGTTCTACTAGTGCTTGTCTTATTGCATCTTCACTTCCTGCATATGCCCATGCTGTATCAAAATATGTAAAACCTGCATCTAAAAATTTATCTACCATTACTTTTGTTTGTTCTATATCTATCTTTCCATCTTTTTGAGGTAATCTCATTAGACCGAATCCTAATTTTTTAATTTCTTCACCTAAATATCCCATTTTAACCCTCCTTATGGTTTTTCTGTAAAATCTTTTAATTTACCTTTTTCTATTTCTTCGTATTTTTCTATTTTGTAATTTAATCTATCTAATGTAGCTTTTATATCTTCTTGCTTCTTTAATAATTTTTCTCGTTGTTCTATTAGTAATATTTTTCTTTCTTTTACAGTTGCAGTTCCTTGTCTAAATAAACTTACATATTGTTTTAAAGTTTCAATTTCTAATCCTGCACTTCTCATACATTTTATGAATTCTATCCATCCACAAGAACCCTCGTCAAAATCTCTAATTCCATTCTTATCTCTTGGAACTTTTGGAATAAGACCTTCTTTTTCATAATATCTAATTGTATCTGCTGTTAAATTATATTTTTTACTTACCTCAGATATTGTCATTTTACATCCTCCAAAATTTTATAAATTGTTATATTGTTCATCTGTTACTGGTTCACACCATTCGTTGTTTGTATTTTCTCCTGGTACTTCTATAGCTAAATGACTAAACCAATTATCTTTTTTAGCTCCATGCCAATGTTTAACATTTGCAGGAATTACAACTATATCTCCTGGTTTTAGACTCCTAGCTTCTTTTCCTTCTTCTTGATAACATCCTTCTCCATCAACACAGATAAGAATTTGACCACCATCTTTTGTAGCATGGTGAATATGCCAGTTATTTCTACATCCTGGTTCAAATGTTACATTTGCTATAAATATGCTAGATTCTCCTGGTTTTGTTAATGGTTTTAAATATGAATTTCCTATAAAGTATTGTGCAAAGTTTGTATTTGGATCACCTAGTCCAAACCAGCCACCATGTTCTTCTTTAACAGGTTCGTCATCTGCATAAACTTCTTTAGCAATGTTAAATGTAGCCCATGCATTTGGCCAGCCAGCATAAAAACCAGCATGTGTAATAATTTCTGCCATTTCTTCTTTTGTTATTCCGTTATTTTTAGCATTCATAATGTGGTGTTTTAATGAACTGTCAAATAATCCTTTTCCCATAAATACACATATAGTTACTAAAGATCTATCTCTTAAAGATAGTTTGTCTTCTCTTGACCATACCTCTCCAAATAATACATCATCATTTAATTCTGCAAATTTTGGTGCAAATTCACCTAATTGATTTCTTCCAGCTGTTTGCTTTTCCATAATTCATACCTCCCTTTAAACTTTTTTTATAATAACACTTAAAGTCAGCTCTAAGTCAATACTATTTTTTAATCTATTAAAACTTTTTTGTTTTAATAGATTTTTTGCTAAATTCTAAAGCTCTTTTAATGGTCGCACTTTTGTCCATTCTTCCGGATTTGTCATTATTTCCTCTTTAATTTTTTCTAAATCTAAGTTTGATAAATCTTTTATAAATTTATCTACTACTTCTTTTGATAAAATTTTGAGACTTTTACTTTGTTTTGCAACATGTATATATTTTTTTATTCTAATTGGTAATTTTACATGATACTTCTTTAATAGATATGGATTTAATATATCATAATCAGTATATATAACTGTTGACCAATATTCTATGTATTTATTGTAAAACAAATAATCTGTTAATAGATGTAAAAAATACCCCCTATTAAAGCTAGTATCAATCTTATTCTCCTTTAAAAAATTATATAAATTAACTGATCTCATTTCATTCCAATAGTGAGTTTTATATTTATTATCTGTTTCATCTGGATAGATGACTCCATCTATAAATTCGTTATAATTTTCTGTTTTATTATTCTCTAAATATTTTTCTGCAATAGCTAAATGTATTACATATCCTGGCATAAGTATTCCTCCTTTTTGAATTATATCATAACGAGTTAGTTTTTAATATAAATTTTAAAAAAATAGAAGCCATGATTCCTAAGAACCATGACCCCCTTCTCTTGAACAAATCACATCAGTCCTAAATGGTGAGCATTTGCAATTGCCCTTTTTAAAGCCCGCTGATGTTTGCCACAAAGACCTGTTGACCTTGCCGGCTTCATTCGAGTTCCCTCGAAAACGAACTTTTTCAGTTCACCGACCATTTTATAATCTGGTCGCGTATTTTGATCGCAATAGTAACATCTTTTGCTCATATTGGTACTCCTTTCATGATGTGTATTTACTTGAGCTGCCATTAATAAATTCAGCTATCATATTCTCTGCATTACTTTTTACTCCCTCAAGGAAGTCATGCAATATTCTTTCGATAGTGTCTTTTTCTGTTAATTCAAACAGCTCCTGCTCCAGATCTTCCCAATGCTTACCAGAGATTGTACAAACTCTTGTCAAGGCATTCACAAATATATTAAGTTTTAAATTTATCTTAATATTATTCATGAATGTATCTCTTGATGAGTCGATTTCTTCTTTTGACAAATCTAACCAAACTCTCTGAGTGTGTATAAAATTCATTAATTCTGTAAACATTGCTTTAAAACTTTCCGATTCAAAAAAATTATTAATCCTTTCTTGTACAATAGGATATTGGTCTACTAATTCCTGAATCCGTGAAATTCGTACTGGAATTGGACACATCCATATAGCTTCGTCTCGTTGTTCTAAGCTATCTACCATAAAAGCCCTCCTTTTAAGATAAAAAAAGTTATTAAGTTACTATTTGGCAATGTGAAAAATATTAATTTTACTCACTTTTCAGCATTTGCCATATGACTATTATATAACCGATTTACATAATTTTCAAGTACTATTCAATTTTATTTATCTTATTAGAATATATGTAATCCATAACACTATCTGGATAATATTCGTCACAGAATCTATCTAAACTACTATTTGCAGCAACACCTTCTATTCTTTCCCTTTGTCTATTTGCAGCTATACAAGAAATTCCAACATCAAATGCGAGTAATACTAATAAAATTACTGTTATTTGTTTTAATGCTAATATGTCAATTTTATTAATCAATTTTTCTATAAAAGGATATATATATTTAACAAATAACACTCCTCCTGTGCCCCAATATAGGCAATGCAACAGACTAGTTCTGCCATTTATATTAAACCATAAATTACTATAATCCCATGAAACAGTTCCAAAAATATTTTCTTGGAAAAAAGAAAATAAATATTCTACAATTCCACCTAAAAACATAGTAATAATAAATATCTTTAAATTTCCCTTATCTTTTATTTTAGAAATAACCAAATAATAAGCAACCAAACCAACACCATATACAGGAATTAAAGGACCGTATAATAAACCTTGTCTAGATGCAAAATGTCCATTTTGTATAATAGCTACTATTGTTTCTACTCCATAACCTATCATACTTCCTATAATAAAAACCCAAAATATAATTAGTACAAATTTAAAAACATCTTTCCTTTTCATATATTATCACCTCAATTTACTATAAATTAGCATATAATCATTAATATAGTTTTTATAATTTATTAAAATTATATTAATTTTTCGTAAATTTAAAAATCGATATACATGAAAAAAAGCTTACATTTCTGTAAGCTTTTTTATCGTCGCTACTTATAAAATTATCTTTTATTTAATATATTTCCCCATTTAATTTTTTATAATCATTAAATAAGTGTATACAATCTTCTCTATCTATTTGCTTTTCATCTAATAAGTTTTTATTGTTTGTTTCTAAAAATTCATATATTGCATCATCTCTAAAACCAATTTCACCTGCATCTTTTCTAGTACATGCATAATATACTTCTTTAATATTTGCCCAAATAATTGCAGATAAACACATTGGACAAGGCTCACAAGATGTATATAAAATATATCCTGATAAATCATGTGTATTAAGCTTCTTGCAAGCTTCTCTTATTGCTTGCACTTCTGCATGTGCTGTTGGATCATTGTTTTTTAGCACTTGATTATTAGCAACTGAAATAATGTTTCCATCTTTATCTGTAATAACAGCTCCAAAAGGACCTCCTTCATTACTTTTCATACCTTTTTCTGCTTGATCTTTTGCCATTTTCATATATTCGTTCATTTTGTCCTCCTACATAACATATAATAATATTGTAAAAAATTGTAATAAACTTCCTAATAAAATAAATAGATGAAATACTGAATGCATATACTTATGTTTCTTTCCTAGTCCATAGAGTATAGCTCCTATCGTATACGCTAAACCTCCTAGTAGTAATAGTACAAATCCTGCTGTTCCTAATAATTCTGGTAATAGGTTTATTTTAAATACAATGCACCAACCCATTACTAAGTAACAAATCATAGAAAACACTCTAAATTTCTTTATATCGATAGAATTTAGTATGATTCCTAATATTGCTACAAACCAAATAACTCCAAATATGGTCCAACCTAATGCAGTACTATACTCTCTTAAAGTACATAATGCAAATGGCGTATATGATCCTGCAATTAATAAGTATATAGAACAATGGTCTAATACCTGAAATACTTTTTTAGCTTTTCTTTTAGGATTTAAGCCATGATATATACTAGACATTGTATATAAAATTACCATAGTAACCCCGTATATTGCACCACTTACAACCCCATAACCATTACCATGAACTGCTGCAAATACTACACATAACACCAATGCAACAATTCCTAATGCTCCACCTACAATATGTGAAGTCATATTAAAAATTTCTTCTCCCTTTGTATATTTAGGAAGTATTCTATCTCTTAATTTCGTTCTCTTCATAATTCTCCTAACTAATCTCTAAATATTCTTTTAAAGCATCTAAATTCTTTTCTGCTTCAGCAATTCCTTCTTTATATAAGTTTTCTAATTTTTCTTTATCTTTTTCTAGCCTAGAAACTGTTACTTCTTTTTCTGGTCTTATTATAAATATTTTGCCTTCTTTTTCTAAGTCTATTATTTCGTCTTGTAATTTATTATATCTTTCTGGCATTGTATTCAATTTTTCTATTAATTTTGGATATTTGTGATATGCCAATTTATATAGTTTTTTCATTTTATTTGATAGCATTGGTTTTCTATATGTTTTGTCCCTTGTTAAGACAACAACTACTTTTTCATAGCCCTGTTCTAAAGCCCATTTTACAGGGATACTTGTTGTAACTGCTCCATCTAAATAATGATTATTATTTATTTCTACCATTGCAGAAGCAAGTGGCATGCTTGATGACGCTTGTGCTGCTTTAAATAAATCATTACAATTACTTTTTTCTAAGTACTCTGTTTCTGCTTTTTCACAATTTGTAGTTACTATTATAAATCTTTGGTTCGTATTTTCAAAAGATTTATAATCAAACGGAACTTTATTTTCTGATATATCTCCAAATAGATAGTCATATCCTATTATCCCTTTATTTTTTATAAATGCTTTTCTTCCTATATATCTTTGGTCATCACAATATTCTAAATTAATTTTTGCTGATCTTCCTGGTTGTTTTGATATGTAGCTCATTGCATTTAATGCTCCTGCAGAAACACCTGCTACACATTCAAATTCCATATTATTTTTTAAAAATGTATCTAAAACACCAGAGGTATACATTCCTCTTAATGCTCCACCTTCTAATACTAATGCTGCTTTTATCATTTTCTTCCTCCTGGAATTTTTATTTTTTATAAAAACTTCTGAAAAATTTGGAAATTTTATAACAATCTTATTCTACCACAAATATTCTTGTTTAGTGTAAATTTTTTGTAAATTCTTAATTAATATATTTTTTTATTTTTAATAGAAAATATTACTCATTCAGTTGTACTTTATGTAAATTTGTTGTATAATATACTCGGTGTAACTGTTGAAAGTTTTGAAATAGGAGGCTCTATGGATAACGTATTTGAGGAACTTCAAAAGTACATTGATAAGCGGGTTGAAGAAGCTGTTGATGCAAAAATAGAAGAATTAAAAGCATATCTTCTTAACCCTGCTAGTATGACACTAAAAGAGTTTCTACTCCGATTAGGTGTTGGAGCAACAAAATGGGGGCATGGTTTGGAATGCACTCTGTTTGCAGTTGAATATTGCCATAACAATAACATTAAACCTGGCGAGAAACTTTATAATGCACTTGAAGAAAATGGTTTTTCTGAAAGAGAGTTGCGTTCTGCAAAAGAAATAGCTTGCAAAGTTAAGACCCCCTTATATAAACGTGTATTTGAAATGTACGAACTGTCTTTACGTCCACCTTCAAATACCCAGTTTATTACAACAATTGAGATATATTACTATAGCTCCGAAGCCTCAAGTGAAAAGACTGAATCACATTAACGTGATTCAGTCTTTCTAACTTACTTTGTATATTAATTATTAAACAATATTTCATCTTTAAACTTTTCACTTTTAAAAATCTCCATAGCAGCATCATACCCAGCCTTAACACATTGTTCTACCTCTTCTTCATTTCCAATTATATCAACATCCTTGCAATCAACCCTTATAATTAAATCTGCTACTTCTCTTTGCCAAACTATTGCAGTCCTCCTCATACTTTGAAAAGTATTTCGTATTCCTGTAATTATATTTACTTTCTTTTGATTCGTTTCTTTATAATATACATTCTCTACCCCAATAACGTAATCAGCAAATTGATTCAAACGATGTGTTGGAATATTATGCGTCATTCCTCCATCTAAAAATTGATGCAATTTGCCATCTATATAAACATTATTAGGTACATATAACAATGGTAATGAACAAGTATTTTTTACCGCCTCTTCTATTGGTCTATCCATATAGCATTCTTCATTTTTAATCTTTCTTGAAGTATAATATACAGTCTTTTTCTCTGTAATATCCATAGTTGGAATAAATACTAGCATATCTAAATCGCTCATTAGTCTTTTTCCTTTAGCCTCTGTAGCCTCCCTTATAGTTTTAGTAATTATAGTTGGATTTTTACCTCCGCCTCGTGCTAAAAGTTTAAATGGGGCTAATATTTTATCTTTAACTGTAAATTTTGGATATTCTATTGTATATATTTTTAATTTATCTTCTATCTCGTCCGTTGTATAGCCCATTGCATATAAAACTGCTATACAGCTTCCAATACTTGTTCCAGAAATAGCTGATATTTTTATATTTAATTCTTCTAATGCCTTTATTACTCCTAAACTACTAAGTGCTTTTGTTCCGCCACCTGTACAGGCTAACCCTATCGTTTTCATTTTAAGTCTCCTTTTATAACATCTTAGTTAAATTTATATATACTTGATTTGTTAGTACACAATCATTTAAAGCTCTATGTTCATCTCTTTTTACTAAATTAAAATAATCTATTAAATTATCCAGTTTGTGATGTCTAAGGTTAGGCAATACCTTCCTTGAAATTCTTAATGTATCTACAAAATCATTTGTTAGATATTCATTCATATTTTTATACATGCTATCATAAATAAAGTTAATATCGAAATTAACATTATGTCCTACTATAATGTCCCTATCTAAAAAATCCTTAAACTGTTGCAATACATAAATTAAATCTTTTCCTTCTTTTTGAACCATCTCATTTGTAATTCCAGTTAGTCTTGTAGTAAATGCTCCTAATCTGTTTTGAGTTTTTATCAATTCTGAAAAAGTTTCTACTTCTTTTTTATCTCTAACCTTTATTGCACTTATTTCTACTATTTCTCCAGTAAAAGAATCTAAACTTGTTGTTTCTATATCTAACACTGTATAATCATTCAATTTTTTTATTAAACTATGTCCTTTATATAATCTGTTATATTTATCCATTATTTCTCTCCTATATTATTGTAAAATCCATTTAATTCCCTTTGCCATTCTTAATACTGCATCTTTAAAATGGTTTCCATCATTTTCTTCGTAAATTGTTTTTATTCCTTGTAAATTATATATTTGCTCAAGTTTTTTAGTATTTTGTTCCACTGTAGCTAATACTTCATTTCTAACTTTACTTTCTTTATTACCAAGTGAAAAATATATTTTATCGATATTTTCGGAAATTGTATTTTTGCTTGCAAATTCTATAAAATTAGGATACCAAAAAGATCCAGAAGCAGATGCCACTCGACTAAATAAGTTCGTCTTATATATAGAATAAATTGCAAATAGCCCTCCAAGAGAATAACCTGCTATTGCATAGTAACTTATCTTTACATTTAATTCATCCTCTATATATTTTTTAGTTTCTGGAATAATTTTTTCTATTAAAGTTTTTAAGTAATCATCTGCTTTGCCTAAACTGTCTTTGTCATTATTATTTAACTTTGGAGCAAACCACGGTGTCATATCATTATTCCAATCTAAATTTGAAATAGCTATTAGTATAAATTCCTTTGTTTGTATCTTGTTGCATCTTTCAAAAATTTCTTTTCCTTCATTTCCATATGTATTTAAAATAACAACTGGTATATTTTCTTTATGTTTTTCGTTATAATAAATATCTATAATTTTATTTTTTATTTTTATTTCTTTATACATATTACTCCTCTTTGTTTAATGCTTCGCTTAATTTATTTGTTATACTTCTTGGGCTTCTTATCGCTTTAATACCATATTCCTTAAGTTTTTTAAATGTCCACACATTTTGATTATATCTTTTTATTAACTTTATTTTCATAATTTTTTTATAGATAAATTTTTATTATTATATTCATATGGTATATCTGTTTCTATAACTTCACATTTGAACATTATTGATGAATATGGTTCAGCAATATACAAGTAGATTATATCACCTTTCATAATTGTATTAGATTGTTTCCATGTAATTATATTAGTATTATTAAAAGCATTCATAATATCATAATATTTTGGATTTGCAGGAATTATCCATTTGCCTTTTAAATTTGAATTTTCATAACTTATTTCTACTAATTTGATTATTTCTTTATCTGTTAATGTATTATCTAGTATAATACTTATCCAATTCTTTTTACTTAAATGGTATGATGGATAGATTTCTTTTTTGATTATATACTTTTCTACTTGTTCATCTAATTTTAGATTCGATATTTCTATTTCACCTTTAAAACTATCATTTATAAAATTTTTAGAGTATTTATATATATTGCCTTCCTTAGTAAATCCAAACGGAATTAATTTTTCTTCTTTTAAATATATTTTCTTCTATACTCATTCCACACCTCTAATGCCACCAGATTAGACTATTCCTTCATTAAATCTGATGCCTTATTATTATGCAAAAAGAGTATCAACAGTTATAATTCGTTGATACTCTAAGAGTTGGCTGGGCTGTCCTGACTACATCCACTTATGCTAAGGCTTTGAAGTATGCTTGTTGAGTTAGTTGTTTGAAAATTAGAAATGAAAATAAATTACTAGAAAATAGGAAAAATGAATAGAAATAAAATACTGCTTTAGGTAATGCTTGCAAATAGATTTTGCTAAAAGCAAAATCTATTTATAAAAATATGAGCTTGCGAGCGAATATTTTTATAACACGATTAGAATATTAAATAAAATAATTAATAATTATTTTATGGTATTTATTAAATTAATTTTAATAAATATAATATACAATCGTGCAATAAAAGGTTTATTAAGGAAAACAAAGTTGTCCTTAATCACACAGAACTTCCGTGAAGTTCTAGTGTGTTAGAACTTCATAAAAGTTTTCTATTAAGAAATTCAAAGGAGGTATTTATTTTGAGTCAAGCCTTCGAAGGCTATCTTACAAAAAAGGAATTATAAAAATGAGTTATGCAATAATCAGAAATGCAAATTATAAAAGAGATAATTTACCTGGACTATATAAACATAACGAAAGAAAAAATACTAATTACTCTAACAAAGATATTAATAAAAACAATTCTATTAATAATTATTCAATCAAACAATGTAATACTACATATTCAAAAGCTATTAAACAATTAATAGATGAAAATGATTTAAAGTGTAGAATTACAAGTTATACTAATCTTGTATGTGAATTTATTATTACATCTGATAAAGAATTTTTTGACTCAATCGGAGAAGATGAAACAAAAAGATACTTTCAAACTGCTTATAATTTTGTTGCGAATTATAAAAATTTAGGCAGAAAATATATCTTATCAGCAAAAGTTCATATGGACGAAAGCACTCCCCACTTGCATTTAGTTTTTGTGCCTGTTGTTTCTAAACTAGATAAAAAAAGTAGAAAGCAAGTAAAGAAAATTGCCTGTAGCGAATATTGGAAAGGAAAAGACAGTTATAAGCAATTACAGGATAATTTTTATAAATATATTGTAGATAATGGCTTTAATCTAGAAAGAGGACAATCTAAAAAGGTCGAACATTTAAGTACAGAAAAATTAAAACAAATAACAAATTATGATAATATAAAATATGAATTAACACAAGAGCAGATTAAGCCTATAGAAACAAAAAAAACCTCTTTAATAATTCAACAAAACAGTGAATTAATTAAATATACAAACAAATTAAAAGTTCAATTAAGTAAATCATATATTGCTATTAATAAGCTAGAAGAATTACAACAAGAAAATAATAATTTAAAATATGAAAATGAAGAATTAAAGAAAGAAAATTATAGATTAAAAAATTATATTGAAAAAACTTTTGAAGTTGTAAAAAATCTATTTAACTTTCCCATTGATAGATTTAAGCGTTTAGTAAATAATTTTGTTCAATATTTTGAAAAATAAAAGAACGAGCTTAAAAAGCTCGTCCTTCCCCCCTAATGAATCTCACATATTTTCTGTAAAAAACTTTATTAACAGTCTAATAAAAAATAATGTGCTAATTTTTCTTCTAGCTAGCCAATATTGTTTGTTCTAGGTTACCATCTTAAACTTTATGGCTCCGAGTAAACTCCTCCATCAGCTATAGTTGAGCCACTGATAGTAATCCAGTAGCCTTTACCGTTAGTTCCACGAACTAAGTCAGCCCAATGATGTCCCTTAGAATTCCATGTGGCAACAGTTCTTGAAGAACCACCTTCCGGTCGTACACTGATTGTAATTTTATTGTTAGTATACAAATATAAATGGATTTTTAAATTTTCTCCTTTACCAGGGAAAACCCGAAAACTGGTATTACCAATTACAACCGGACCAGGTGTCTTCCAGTAGTCGGTATTCAGCGTACTAATACCAGTGTCATCACTTGCAGAAGCAACTTCTGTATTAACGTACTGTTCATTTTCTGCAGCCAAAACTGATGTAGACGTGCCTACCACGAGCATACACATGGTTAAAAATAATGCAAAATATTTCTTCATGAAAATAACCTCCTTTAAGCATGTGCATTTCATTAGGGGATTATCCAACTCAATCGTTTGGACTTTTTTATTATATTTTAAAAATGCTGAAATATCAAGCTTTTTCGACAAAAAAACTGGAAAATTTTGTAAAAAGAGCAAGTAACTTTCTACTTGCTCTTTTTATTATATTTTTATTCCATATTTTCTACTTCAAACTTTTCTATATTAGGCTCTATAAAATCATTTTCTCCAACAGTATTAAACTCATACTTAAACTCTTTCGGTGGCTCATATTGTTTAGTTCCATCTGAATTTTCATATTCTTTTGCAACTGTACTAACTGGCATTCCTAATTCTTTGTCAATATATATACCAGAAGGATAATAATTATAAACTCCATTAAAATTTGATATAAAGTAGCAATTCTTTCCATTAATTTTGGTAGTATTAATTGAAGATGTTAAAACATTTTTCAATAAATCCCATAGATTCTCTGTATGTAATACATCTTGAAGTTCTACTAAAATTCCGATATTTCTATTTAAATAAGCTACATTATTATCATTATTATTTACATATATATTAGCTAAATATCTGCTACCATATTCATCTTCTGAAATTTTTTCTTTTGTAAATATTGTAATTGTTTGATGATTTTCATCATCTATATTACTAAATACCAACTTAATTTTATCTCCAAGCTTAAACTTCTCAATTTTTTCATATTTTCCATAATTATAATTATACTCTACATAATGATAATTATCCGATTTTACAAATTCTTCTGCTTTACTTGATAAATTTGAAATAATTATCATCTTTCTTGCTGTAGCTATTATAAAAATTATTAATATTATAACTATTATTAATTTAAATAAAAATAATCGTTTATTATACTTTTTAAAAAAGTTAATTTCTTTTTTTGTTGAATTTTCTGTATTGCTTTCTAATTTTATGTTCATCTTATTATAAATTTCATTACACTCTTTACAATTATCTAAATGTCCTTTTATAAATTCTGATGTTTCATTACTAGTTAAGTTCTCAATATAATTTGGCAATAAATCTTGAACAATTTTGCATTCATTGTTTGCCTTCATACTCTTTTTCCTCCTTTAACCTTTCTTTTCCTCTGTAAAAAGTTATTCTTGCCCAATTTTCAGTCTTGCCTAGAATTGAACCTATTTCTTTAAAGCTTAAATCACCAATTATTCTTAAATAAATCACTGATTTCATTTGTTCATTAAGATTGTTTATTCTTTGGTATAATTTTTTCTTATCTTCCTGAAAAATTATATTTTCTTCCATATCGATTTTTGTTTGTATTGATAAATATTCTTCTTCTCTAATGTCTTTTATTCGTTTACTCTTTTTTAGCTCATCATACCACAAATTTTTGGCGATTTGGCATAACCATACAGATATTCTACAATCATTTTTAAATGTATTAATTTTTTGTATTGCTTTATAAAAAGTTTCTTGCGTTAGTTCTTCTGCAATATCTTCATTATGTGTTAAGCATATTAAGTACTTATATACTGTTTGAAAATATTCTTTATATATTGTTTCAATATCGTGCACAATTTTGACCTCCTCATATATAAGACGATTTAACAAACAATTTGTTACAAAAATTATAATAATTTTATCATTTTTTTCTTTTTAAAAAGCAAAAGAGTAAATATTGACTATATTTACACTTTTTTAGTTTTATATTTTTTTATTCATCAATTACATTTTTAATATCGTCAAATAAAATAATCTTTGAATTCAACATCGAAGCCTTCGTATATAATCAATAATATAGAAATTTTTATAATGCATATTTTCTTCACAAAAGATATTTACAATCTGTCTACTAATAGGCATTTAGTTATTTCATTAATTTATCTAAGCCAATATATGCAGAAGAATTATCTTCTTGTACTTGATATTGAAAACCCATTATATTTTTTTATATTTCTCTTTCCCTTTAAAATCACGATAAAAAACTAATATCTCAATATTTACATTTTTCTCATAAAAATATCCTAATATAATATTTTGGTTTGGAAACAAATTAAATTTAGATATTACCCTTTTATTTTCCAAAAAAATTCTTCTGGCAATATTGTTTTTACTGAAATTCCTTAAATTATAAAACCTTATATTGGATAATATATTAACAAATTTGAAAAACATATTAAAATCTTCATTTGAAAACATTTCATTATATGTTTTTTTCCATATTTTATAAAAGCTAAATTTTGATTTTAAAAGGTTACTAATAAAAAGAAGATTAATAAATGCTATTTCTTTTTTATAATAGCATCCACTCCAAGTATTTCTGAAAAACCTTTTCAATTTTTTCTTTATTTTCTTCGTCCATTTCATAAATAACACTATTATTTATATAAGTATCTCATAGCTAGCTATTTTGTATGGAGTTTTTCCATATTCAACTTCAATAATATTATTTCGTTTAAATTCTTTTTCTTGTAAATATTCACTAATAGATTTAGTAGAGAAATATGTGACAATCCCTACTATAAGTGAGTTACCTAAAATTTCTAGCAAAACAACATCAATCATTCCAAATCCTTCCTTAAAAAAAGCTATTCCTAAATATGAACAGATAAAATAAATTATACTTATAATTAGTAATATTGCAAATGTAAATATCTTATTTTTTTCATTTATAACCATCCTTTACAATTTTATTATTATCTAAACAAATTAATATCTATATTTTTCATTATAAAAGCAAACAATCATGGAAACAATAAGCATGTCAATCATATATTTTCTCAAAGTATAGCATTACTAAACTCTTCAATAAAATTCTTATTTACAAATACATCTTCTGAATATTCAAAATTAAATACTCTTTTAAAGTTTTGCTTTGATTTTAACATATCTCTATGTGATAAAGCATAATTAATATTATCTTTTATTTTTTTAGGTGTAGTATTGTTATATAATTTTGAAATACTACAATAAATCTCATTAGCTTTATAATCCTCAAGTAGTATATTTCTGCTTTTAACATAAAATATAGTCTTCGCAAGTATCTTTGTACTTTTGTTGCAAGATTTAATGCCTAATAAACGAAGATTATTACGAATTATAATATTTAATTGTCTATTATCAAAATCTTGCAATCTCTTTCCCCTCTTTTCTGCTAAAGAATTTATTATTTATTAAAAATATACTATGATTATGTAGATTGGTCAAAATATAAAAATCTGCACACTACGCATTAAAAATTGCATAGTATGCAGATTTCAAGTATTTTTTCATATTTTTAGCCTAATTTTTATCAATAATATTAATAAATTTTAAGTAAATTCATAAAATAATGCACTATGTGCAAAAAAGAAACATGGGAGAACACGCAATTCCCATGTTTTCTTGGCTTATCGCCGGCATTTTAACTATTGCAGTTAGTTAAAATACTGATTATATTATACACTAAATATCTATAAATTACAATAAAAATATATAACAGGAGGGATTATCCCTCCTTTATTTGCCGAATGGCTTAACGCTGAAAGGTCTAACCACCTGGGCTTCCGCCCGCCAACAAACATCTCTTCCATTGCGTGTTCCCCCTCGTTTAAATTCTTTTAGTAAAAATTCAACATAATACAAACGGGAAAACAACAATGTTTAAAATCTCGTATGTATAAAAAATCCAAGCAACTGCAATGCCTGAATGTTTTAAGTTGAACATCAAGCATTACGCTTGCGGAATGGATTAATTAATTAAGATTTTAAGCCATTCTTTTTACTATAAAGTTGTAACAATTATATCATACATTTATGTAAAGTTCAAATCTTTTGGTTAACATAACTTGATATGGTTGTAAAAAACTGGTATAATAATGTTGTAGATATTTTTTAAGGAGTGATTTTATGCCGGAGTTTGATAGAAAAGAATTTGGCAGGAGATTACAAGCATTTAGAAAACAAATTGGAAGAAGCCAAGAAAATCTAGGAAGAGTTATTAAAAAAAGTGCAACAACTATTGGTAGATTTGAAAAAGGTACTCTTCTCCCTAATGCAGAAGAAATATATTTACTATGTAATGAATTAGGCATTGAAGAATATCAATTATTCAACAGTTTTGATAAAGTTATTAGTAAAAAAGAAAGTATCAATCCTTTTAATACTAATACCTTATATGTCTATTATATTGGTTATTACCCTACATTAAATAAATATGATAAATGTAAGTTTGTAATAAATCTTATAGAAAAATCTGATTATTGTAAAATCGAACTAGCTGATTGCAGAACTAAAAAAATTTATTTAGAGGGTTATTTGCAATCCGATAATTTCATGGCATTTTTCAGATTTAACAATTATAAACCAACAAGTATACGTTTAGAATGTTCTCAAATAAATTTAAACATTTCTAATGGTATTGATAACTTAATGAAAGGCGCTTTTTATTGTACAGATACTAAATATAATACTAGTGCTAGAAAATGTTTAGTTTCAAAGAATAATTTAGATTTTACAGATGAAATGCTAGCATATTTAAAAATTCAAGATAAAGAATTTAGCAAAATGGAAAATATAAATATTTGGTATATTGAAATGGAAAATAAAGAAGATTTTGAATACTAATACCATTTATCGTAATTTTATACATATATTTTTTTAAAGTAAGAAAAATAAACCGTTTTAAAGATTATTATATATCTTTTAAAACGGTTTATTTCGTTTTATATCAATTAATCTCAATTTGTCTAGTTTTATCACGTTTTTATATCAATTGTTCTATTTTATAGTCTATTATTATTTCAGTTCGAACTAAAAGACTTTCGAAAGTCTAATATATTTAAGGAGTTTCACTATGAAAGATAAAAGAAAATCAAATAAATATATCCTTTTTCCCAATGAGTACATTCAAAAGATAATTTCAGAAAACTATTATAAAAAATCAATTCAAGATATAGATAATTCAGACGTTAATATAAATCATTTAGAAAATATATTTTCTAACGAATTGTATTATCTAGCAATGAAAATTGTGCCTTTGATAGAACGAAAGGTATTATATCTTACATATGTTGAAAACTGTAAATTAATTGACATTTGTAGAAGATTAAAAATGCAAAAGAAAAAAGTTATCTCTTTAAGAGAAAAAGGAATAAGACATTTTAAGTATAACTTACAAACATTGTACAAAGCTAATAACTTAAAAAAATAATGAAAGGAGCTAAAATTATGGACGAAGAAATTGATTTTTCTGTTTCTAATGAAGTATCAAAAAAACCAGTTGGTCATATCTATGATTTATTCTATAAGGTAACCACTAAATATTACTGTGAGGCTAAATTATTAGCAGATTTTCAAGAGATGTTAGATTGTATGGGATATAACGCTGCTAGACCAAAAGTATATCCAAGAAAAAACAACAAAAGACATGGGCTTTCATATGAAATTATTAGAGCTTATTATAATGAATTTGGCTTAAAATATACAAAAGAAGATTATAAACGTTCTCTATCACATAAGGGAAAACAGCATATTGATGAAGAAGAAAGATAATGAGGTGTTTAGTTTTGAAAAAGAAAAACATTATTCCAAAAGCTGAAAATACAAATTCAATTAGAGTTTTATACAAAAAAGTGGGACAAACTCCAAAAGTCAAAATTATTAATAACATCTATAAATTAAAAAAAGCAATTATACAAAAAAAACTTGATATTGTTCCATACGAGAAACTATTTATTATTTGTCATAGTAATAAGTCTAAACTTCCTATGCGCCCAAATATTTTTCTTCCACTTCGTCGAATTATAGGAGATTTAGTCGTAGTTAACATTGATAAAAAATCTCGTGAATTTCAAAGTATTTCACAAGAAGATATTATATGGTTTTCAAAAGATTTAACTAGTAAATCAGCTAAAATTGTAAAAATAAATTCTCAACAAAGAAAATCAAATTTTCCATTTATATATGAAAGAGGTGTCGGAAATAACAAATATAATGACTCCCCTCCTTTTGATAAATTACTAATGAGCATGCTAATTAATATTCAATTAGCTTTAGCAACAGTTTTAAAAAATAATGGAGATGATAATAATGACAAAAAAGGAACTACAAAAAAGAATACTTGGACTTAATAAATATATGCTTTCTGATACTGACAAACAATTAATATTACTAAATATTTCTAACGTTTATACATATAACAAAGCTATAGCTTTAATTGATAAAGATATAAAAGATAAAGACTGGTATTCTATAGACTCAAAAAATTGCTTTAAAACTTGGAATGAAGTAGGCATCTTTTTAGATGGACTATGTTTAGGAAAAAATACAAAATTTAATAATAATGAATGTGAAAGATAAAATGGAGGTGTATAAAAACTGAATATTAATGAAGAAAATATTAGCACAAATAATACTAAAGATTCTTTAAAAGAACAAATAGTAATAAATTATTTAAGTAAAATTAAGAACCCATTTATTACACTTTCAGTATCAGATGTTTCAAAAGATTTAAACATTGGAATAAATCAAGCTTATGACTTATTTAAACAAAAAGACTTCCCTTCTCTTCAAATTGGTAAAAGGAAAACTGTTACTTTAGCTTCATACTTATTATGGAAAATGAATAAAAAAGAAAGTGAGGTATAATATATGTCATCAAAAGGAAATGGCGAAGGTTCAGTATATTATAATAAACAACGAAAAAAGTGGAACGCTCAATATAAAGAATATGATACTGAAACAGGTAAAATGAAATATAAAACAAAAAGTTTTAAAACAGAAAATGAAGCTAAAAAATACTTAAATACAATTATGTATCAAAAAGAAAATCCTATTTACATAGAACATAATGGTATACCTTTAGTTGAAATATTAAAAGCTAATTTAGAACTTAAACATAATACTAATCAAATTGGACCTGCACAATATGGTAGAACTTTAAATTCAATAAAACGATTAGAGAAATACCCTATTGCTCATAAAAGAATTGATACAATAAAAACAGAAGAATTACAAACTTATTTAAATTCTCTAAAAAATTTAAGCAATTCAATGATAGAAAAAGCACATCAGCAGTTAAATCAAGCTTTTAATATTGCTGTAAATAAAGGATATATCGTTCAAAATCCAATGATTGATGTTATTAGACCTAAAAGCAATAAGGAAAATAAAGTTGTACGTGCATTAACAATTGAAGAACAAGAAGCTTTTACCAATTGGCTTGTTGATAAGCCTATAGATGAATTTAAATATAGAAATGTATATTTGTTACAAATGTACACAGGTTTAAGAGTTGGAGAAGCTTTAGCTCTTACAACACACGATATAGACTTAAAAAATAAAAGATTAAATATATCTCGTACATTAACAACTGATGAAAAAGGAAATATTATTATGGGTAATAAAACCAAAACATATAGTGGCAAAAGAACTATCCCTATCCCCTACTTTCTTTTTCCTTATATTGTGGAACAAATGAAAATAGCAAATAATCAAATTAACAATGATGAAAAACTACTTTTTAAACCTAATAATAGTAAATATTGCAGACGTTCTACAATAAATAATGAGCTAAAGAGAATATTAAAACAAGAACTTAATATTACTGATATTTCTAGCCACTCCTTACGACATACTTTCGGAACACGTTGTATTGAAAGTGGTATGGCTCCTGTTGTTGTTCAAAGATTAATGGGACATAAAGATATTACAGTCACATTAAATACATATACTTCTGTTTTAGAACAATTTAAGGAAAGAGAGCTTGACAAAGTTAATCAATATTATCTGAATGAAAATTTAATAGGAACTAATTTAATTTCTGCAAAAAATGATAATGAAAAAGAATTATAATTTTGTTTTTTCTACTAACTAAACAAAAAAACTTCTATAAGTATTGATATTAGCGTGTTATCAAATTTATTAATTTTTATGTTTGTGAAAAACATCTCATACTAACTAAACAAATACATATTTTTTAATTATTACAAATAAATTTGTTTAGTTAGTTGTTTGAAATACTAAAAATTAAAATAAATTAAAAATCGTGAAAAACTATATGGCTCTAGTGAAAATTAAATATTGTAAATTTTTTAAAATTATATTTAGTTTTAAAAAAGTAAATAGCCTGTATCTGTTGATACAAGCTATTTACATCGATTATTTCGTTGGCTGGGCTGGCAAGATTCGAACTTGCGCATGCCAGAGTCAAAGTCTGGTGCCTTACCGCTTGGCTACAGCCCAATATAATTTACTTGTCCATTTTGTTAGGTGATTTTCTCAGTATTACCCCAATATAAAATCTGGGGTGAGTACTGGGATTCGAACCCAGGGTCTCCAGTGCCACAAACTGGCGCGTTAACCAACTACGCTATACTCACCATCTCTTGCGGACATTTATTATTTTAAACTATTTTATATCCTTTTGTCAACCATTTTATTAATTTTTTAAAATATTTTTTATTTTCCACGCAAAATATTGATTTATAAATGATTTTTCAAAAAAATCATTTTACATAATTTGCTTTTTTATGTAATCTATGTTATAATACTAATATGCAGTAAAAAATTTTTTTATCAAGAAAGGAGCATTATTATGCGGAAAATCTTTGTAATTGCTATGGTATTGACCTTAACTGTTGCTGGAGGCGTTGTCGTTGCAGCTGGAGCTGGTTCTGGATCCTCTGAAAGTGTTTCAGATTCAGCCGCCGGCACAATTGACGAATACGAGATGTACCTCGTTCAGGATAACCCTGATCTCTGTGTTTATAGTGTCAGACCTAACAAGACCCTCTTGTTAATTGGAGCTTCAGACATGGCGGCATATGAGACATATGCCAATGTATACACAGAAGAAATTATTGGAACTCCGGTAGCACTTGCGGATGATCTTTCAGCGGTTGTAATCGAAAACGACGAAGGAAAATTTGTCGTTTCCACAGCCGAAGGAGAAGAAGGTTATCCAACAGAAGACGGCGCGGCAATTACACCATTTGATGAGGCGGACACCTCAATCGAATGGAACGAATTGTATTATTAATGCATTAAGCAGCGGAGTAGATAAATGTGCTAAACATCATCTGCTCCGCTGCACTTTTAGTTTAAATAAATGTTAATAACAAACTAAAAATTTATTTCACAGCTAATATTAAATTAAAAAGCATCTTATTTTTTTTCCAATTTATATATCACAAAAGCCACAATTATTCCTAATGTTGCTGTTATAAGTTGTGTCATTCCCATTGCATTTCTTAAATTTTCAACTAATTTTTCAGGAAATATTCCAAACAAATTAATTAAATTAAATAAAGCAAATATTATAGTGACTTTTGCTATTATTCCAATAATTCCTGCTAAAAAATAATGTTTATTTTTACCTAGCATTAATAATTTATATGAGTATATTAATATAAAGTTACCAAGCCATATTGCAGGTATCATATATACCATATATACAGAAGCTGTTCCAAAAACATATCCACTTAATATTGTAGATATACTTGGCATTGTAACTATTCCTAATATTTTTGCCCAGCCTTTTAAATTTATTGCTGCTGTAACAAGTGTTGCATTTACAATAGTTCCTATTATTAATTGTGAATTAGTAGAAATAACACTTGTACTACCAAAGATTTTACTTAAAATTCTGCCAAAAAAAGTTGGTACCAGTAAGGCAATTAAAAATATTAATATTGTTTGTATAATATCAATACCTTTAGAAAAATCCTTTACTCTTTTGTTAATTATTCCTTCGTTCTCCATTTCAAACCCTCTCTTTCTTTATTAGACAGAGCTTTTAAATATATCTTTATTTATTAGAATAAATAACTTTACTAGTTATTCCAGAAAGCTTCCCTATCTTTCCAGATAAAGTATTTATTTCATCCTGTGGAGCATCAATAACAATAGTAATAATATTGATTGACTTTTTACTATATGGCATACCCATTCTTCCTATTATTCTATTAGAATATTCATGTAAAATAGAATTTAATTTTTCTACTTCATCTTTTTTCTCTAATATAATTCCTATTATTGCTACTCTTGTATCCATAAATCCTCCTATATTTGCTTCTACCTTAATTAACTAATCCAATCCACTAAATAATAATATGGACTTCTTAGCTACATTTCGGTATTAGAAGAAATTATAATACTTTGCTATAAAGATATTCTTACTAGCTCAGTTTATAAGATTATAATATAACTTTTACAAAAAATCTACATACGTAAAATAATACCTTTTACTAAAAATTTAATCCTTCTATTGTTACTTCTTGATTTCATCCCCAGAATTCTCATTTCCAATAAAATTATAAAAAAATAAAGAACCCAATTCTTAAATAATAATTGAGCTCTTATTAACTAAATAATTATTGGTGCGGATGAGAGGACTCGAACCTCCACGCCGTTGGCACTGGTTCCTAAGACCAGCGCGTCTGCCAGTTTCGCCACATCCGCATAAGCTTTAACATTACTTATAATAGCACATTAAAACTTTCTTTGTCAAGTATTTTTTATTTATTTATGCAAAAATAATTTGCCTCATTTTTTTCTTGCAACAACAGCAAATCTTCCATCCTCTGTATGATATGAACATGTAGATAAAGTCATTAGTTGGTCTCCATATTCTGCATCCTTTCCTGTATCATAAAAAGATGCTTCTTTTGCATTATTTACAAATTCATTATATTCTTCTTCATTATCTGCATTTATAAAATAATAATATCTAAATACATTTTTTTCTGACTTATAATATACCCTAGATTTAAAGGCTGAAATAATCTCATATTCTGCATCTTCAGTTGCTGTCGTAAATCTTACAATTGGATGTTGTTTATAAAATTCCTCACCTTCATATTTTAATAAATCTTGAAACATAGCACCATCACCCATATTATGTCCATACATAAGTAAATTGCTACTAGGAATACTCCAATCATAATCTTTATCTAAAAAAATAGAACCATCTTTTGCTTCTTCTTTTTTATAATTATGCGTCATATAATAACTATTATCTGTACCTTGTAATACAGGATAATTTATATTTGTTCCTTCTATTTCTATCCAACCTACTACATCTGGATTTTCTTTTTGTAATTCCTGAACTTGTAGCATTCTTTCTGTAGTTTTACTGTCTACTTTTGCTTCATCTATTTGAACTTCATTTAAAGCTGTGCTCTCCTGTATAGTATCATTTTTGCCTTTAATAATAAATATAATATATATAGTAGCTATAATAATTAGCACAATTAAAAATAAGTATATTAGTCTTCTAGTTTTTTTTGTCGTTTGTTTAAAATGTTTTGCCATAATTCATCTCCATAAATATATTATAAGGATAGACAGAGCAAGTCTAGTCTATCCTATTAATATTTTATATTCTGTTTTTTCTTATTATAAATAATGTTGCTGCTGATATAGCAATTACTAAAACTGCAATTCCCACATAATTTGCTACACCTGTTTTTGGAGTTTCGTCTTTTTCTTCTTCTGAAGTTGCTTCATCAGCATTCTCTATTGCTTCTTCATCTGTATCTGTAGTTTCTTCCTCTGATACTGTTTCTGGAACAACTTTAGCATATACAGTTATTGCTTCTGTTATTGGAGTGTTTGCATCAATTGGTTTAGTAAATGCTTCATCAGTAAACCAACCAGCAAATTTATATCCTTTTTCTATATTAGTTGGTCCATTTGCTAAACCTAAATCAGCTAAAGATTGTGCTCCTACAGTTGAATATGTATTTAATTCAACTCCACTCATTATAATTTTTATTTGTGTTCCTACTGTCATAGACATTTTCTCGCTTGTAACAGTTCTTTCTGTTCCACCACTAATATCTACTAAAGATATTGTTGCTGTATAAGTTCCTGCAACTGGGAATGTAGCTGTAAATTCTGTTGTAACGTTATAATTTGCTCCTACAGGAAATCCTGCATTTGGTCCCCAATATCCTTCTTTTACTACATCGATATCATTTCCCAAAGTATCTTTTGCCATAACTTTTGGCGTAGCTGGTCCGCTTACTTCTACCTTTATTCTAGCGTTCGTTAATCCTGTTGCATCTGCTGTTGAAGTTAATCTTGCAGATATTTTTTGTTCTGTATTTATTAATACAGATTTTAAAGGATAATTAAGATTAATTGAATAATCATCATCCCCTGCGGCATTACTAATAGTTGGTACTACTAGACTTACAATTAATGTAATAATGCACAATACCGTAATCTTTAATGTGCTTTTCATAAGTTTTTCCCCCTTAAAATAATATATATGTAAAAAAATACATATATAATTTTATCTTTAGAATAATTATTCTAGTCATTTTTTATCATAGTTTAATTTTTTAGTCAATAGATTTACTGTATGTAAATATTTTGTAACATTATTAATATGTTCCGTTTGCTATTTTTGCTAACTTTAAAGCATCTTCTTTTGTTTCAACAGCACAAATAAAGCATTTATTATGACAAAATCTTGCTGTCTCTACTGTTGTTACTTTTTGTAATTCCTTGTCTTTTAAGCCGGCCCATTCTTTTGGAAATAGTTTTCTACTTGTAAAAGAGCCTAATTTTTCTGGCACTGTATAAATATTATATCCTCCTCTATTTGAAGGAAATATAACAAAATTTATTAATTTAGCTTTAGAAGTATCTGATTCTAGTAAAAACTCTTTCCATGGTAGAAACTTCTCTAAAGTCATAATTCCATCTTTTGAATCATTAATTGCCATATCTACTTTTGATTTAGCCCTCATTTTCGAAATAGAAGACTTTAATGAATTATCGAATACTTTTTCTGCTAATTGCAAAGCTTCCTCAAACTTAACATCTGGATCTATCTCTTCATCCCAATTTGGATTAAATTCAGCTATTATACTTGCTACTTGTACAAGTTTGTAATCTACATTTATATCTGGTATTTGTCCATTATCACCTGCATCTATACATTGAATTAAGTTTTTATCTAACATTTGCCAAGTTTCATTTATATACTCGCTAGTATATTTTTTTACTATTTCTTTTCCAAATTTCTTCCAAACTAGTCCACAGGAAGAGTATTTTACACCGTTTTCTCGTTCTCCATTGCCACCAAATTGATGATGATCTAATTCTCCACCACCAACATCATATATGTACTGATTCTCTCTTGCTTTTTCTAAGTCTGATGTTCTACACACTACAACTTCTGGTAATAATTTTGAAAACATAATTGTAGAAAAAATTTCATCACAATGAAATGTACCGTTATGTGTTATACAATTTGCTTCTTCTATGTTTTTTGTTAATTTAATATTCATTTTTTGTCTCCTTATTTATTATCTTTTATCATAATTAATTCTAATACATTTTTTAAAATTATATCATAAGCATTTTTATTTGCAATATTTGATAAATATAACATCAAAAAAACTCTAAACTAATTTAATAGCTTAGAGTTTTTTTATTTGTCTAATTAAACACCTACTGTTGTGAATCCGTTATCACAATGAATTATTTCACCTGTAATTCCAGATGACATATTGCTAAATAAGAATGTTGTTGTATCTCCAACTTGTTCTATTGTAACATTTTTGTGCATTGGAGCTTTTTCTTCTATAACATCTAATATTGAACCAAAATCTTTAATTCCCTTTGCAGATAATGTTTTGATTGGTCCTGAAGAAATACCATTAATTCTCATACCTTTTTTACCTAAATCTTGTGCTAGGTAACGAATGCTAGCTTCTAGAGCTGCTTTTGCAACACCCATAACATTATATCCAACAACTGCTTTTTCTGATCCATAATATGTATATGTAACAATGCTTGCTCCTTCATTTAATGCATCTTGTGCAACAGCTTCGTTTACTATTTTTACTAATGAATATGCACTTACATCACAAGCATGAGCATATCCTTCTCTTGATGTATTAATAAAATCATTTCTTAAATCATCTGTAAAAGCATGGGCTATACTATGTAATATTCCGTCAACTTTTCCAAAATCTGCTTTTATAGCTGCAAAACAATCTCTTATACTTTCATCTGAGCTTGCATCACATGGATATAATTTTGTTCCAGGAAATTCTTCTAATAATTTTGCTAATTTTTCTGAACCTTCTTCTGGGTTATATGTGCAAATTAATTGTGCACCATTGTCATGAGCTGATTTAGCTGCTCCCCATGCAATACTCCATTTGTTTCTTACTCCCATTAATACTAGTTTTTTGTTTTCTAATAACATAATCTTACTCCTCCATCTTTCCTATTTTTCTATATTTTTCATACCTAAGATTTAATAAATCCTCAGTTTTTAACTTAGTTAATTTTTTTAGAGTCTTTGTAATATATTCTTTTAGTTCTGCTGATACAAACTCTAAATTTTCTTCTTGATTATCTTTTTCTTTTATAATGTCATCTATTATACCTAATTCTTTTAAATCTTTAGCAGTTATTCTCATTTTTTCTGCTGCTTCTTTGTTTTTACTTGCATCTTTATATAAAATACTTGCAAATCCTTCTGGTGATAAAACTGAATATACACTATTTTCTAGCATTGCTATTTTATCTCCAACACAAATTGCTAAAGCTCCGCCACTAGATCCTTCACCAATTACTATAGAAATTATTGGTGTCTTTAATCTAGACATTTCCATCAAGTTTCTTGCAATTGCTTCTCCTTGACCTCTTTCTTCTGCTCCTAGTCCCGGATATGCTCCTGGAGTATCTACAAATGTAATTATTGGTCTATGAAATTTTTCTGCTTGTTTCATAAGTCTTAAAGCTTTTCTATATCCTTCTGGATTTGTCATACCAAAATTTCTTTCCATTTTTTCTTTTGTTGTACTACCTTTTTCTTGCCCTATAACTGTAACTACTGTACCATTTATTCTACCAATTCCACCAATTATAGATTTATCATCTCCAAAGGCTCTATCACCATGAAATTCGATGAAATCATCTACGATACTTTCTATGTAGTCCTTTGCTTTTGGTCTTTGTGCATCTCTTGCAAGCATAACTATATCCCATGCTGTTTTTTTACTCATTAATTTCATCTCCTTCCTTAGTTTTTATGTAACTCTAATATTTGTGCTAAAGTTTTCTTCATGTCTTTTCTTTCTACTATTTTATCTATAAAACCATGTTCTAATAAAAATTCTGATCTTTGGAAACCTTCAGGTAATTTTTGTTTTATTGTTTGTTCTATAACTCTTGGTCCTGCAAAACCAATTAATGCATTAGGCTCTGCTAAAATTATATCTCCTAAACTTGCAAAACTCGCTGTAACTCCTCCAGTTGTTGGATCTGTAAGTACAGTTATATTTAACAGGCCTGCATCATCTAATTTTGCAACTGCAGCTGAAGTCTTTGCCATTTGCATTAATGATACCATACCTTCTTGCATTCTAGCTCCACCAGACACGCAAAAAATTATAAATGGTAATTTCTCTTTTATTGCATCTTCTATAGCAAGTGTTATTTTTTCTCCTACAACACTTCCCATACTTCCCATTAAGAAATTTCCATCCATTACAGCTATTATTACTTTATTACCATGTATTTCACCGAATCCAGTTGTAACAGCCTCTTGTATTTTAGTTTTCTCTTTTAATGTTTCTATTTTCTTTATATAGCCATCAAAATGTATAGGGTCTGTTTCTGGCATATTTTCGTATGTCTCTACAAAAGTTCCTTCATCTATTATTTGTTTTATCCTTCTTCTTGCTGATATTCTAAAGTGTTTACCACAATTTGGACATACACTAAAATTTTTGTGAACATCATCTTTATATAATATTTCCTTACATGCATCGCATTTTACCCATTTACCAACTAGCATATCCGCAGCTTTGGTATTTTTTTGTGGCTTCTCATCTTCTGCGTTATTTACTTTTTTTATTTTGTCTATTACCATGCTCTTTTTTGTTCCTCCTTTAGAAATTCAAGTTTATCCCTTAAAATTCCTATTTATCAACTTTCTATATGCTATCCTTAAAGTTTCAAATTATCTGTAAGTTTCTCGTTAAAACCAACTCATATATTAAATATTATTCACTTCATTTTTGCAAGTATTTTTAGTTTTCCGCAATTTTTCTTTTGCTATTATATAGTTTATTTTTATTTTTTTCTATTAGTATGAGTAGTCAGTATGATATGTTATTAACCAAAAGTTAAATTCTGATTTTTTAAATATTAACGTACTTGCTTTAATACGCAAATACTTTATTGTTTTAATTTACTTATAATTCTAGATTAATACAAAATTACATTGAACTTATTAAACCAACTAATCCACCAATTTTTAAACATACATCAATAAATACTTTTATTAAAATTATCCAAAAAAGTAAGCAACATAATGCTTGAAACCAATTAACCTTATGTTTTTCTTTCATTTTTATATTTTCATTATTTTTTATTTCTTCATTACTTTTCTGTTTCATCTTTTAATTCCCCCTTTATCTTTTCTTTATTAAAATTTTAACACTTTAATTACCTTCAAATCAATTCCATACTTCTTATAAACACTATCAACATCCAAAGTTGTAACTTTATCTTTTGGCAATTCTAATATTTCTAACGTATTCATTACCTCTTCTTCATTTTTCCCTTCAATTTCGACATAAGTAGGAATCATTGGCCATGAATCTATGTCTATTTCTACACCATTCAAAATATACTGAGTCCTTTTATTTTCTTGATATCCTCTACTCTTAATTCCCATATTTTCTAATAGTTCATTTGTCTTTTCAAAATCAGAAACTTCTACTTCTAATTCTTTTGTACCATCTATTGTTGTCTTTACTACATTTTTATATGTAAGTGTTGTTTTTCTTCCATTTGTTCTTAATCTAATCCATTTACCATCTTCCTTTGGAATTATGTCATAAACATATCTTTTTTGTTCATTATCGCCTTTAAATTCTGCACCTAATTCTTCTAGCTTTTTTATTAATTTTTCTTTATCAATTTCTAGTACTCTAATTTCATATTCAGTATTCATATCTTACTCCTTATATTCCTATTTAGCTAACACATTATTGACTAATAAGCTTTTTTCACTTTTCATTATTATAGAACAGGGAAAAACAGGGATTTTAGGACCGTCCCCAAATCCCCCTAAATCCCTGCTAATCCTAGATATCATACATATTTTTAGCTGTATAATGTGTATGTAAATATTTATGAGCTACTTCGCTTCCTGGTTTTTGTAAAAATTCTTCATACATTTGCTTCATTACTGGACTTTCGTGTGATTTTCTTATTACACTCTTTTCATCTATTGTATATAAAGCGTCTGCTCTTAATTTTCTAACATCAACTTCACTTCTTATCTTAGAACTCTTTATTGGTTGGCCTCCACCCATTACACATCCACCTGGGCAAGCCATTATTTCTACAAATTGATAATCTGCTTTTCCTTCTCTTATCTCATCCATTATTTTTCTTGCATTACTTAAACCACTTACTACAACAGCTTTAATTTTCTTCCCAGCAATTTCTACAGTTGCTTCTTTTCTGCTTTTACCACCTCTTACAGCTTCATATTCAAATTGTGGCAAATCTTTTCCTTCCAATGTATCTGCAGCGGTTCTTAATGCTGCTTCCATAACACCACCCGTTGTTCCAAATATTGCACCTGCACCTGTAGCTTCTCCCATTGGTTCATCAAATACATCATCTTCTAATTGTGTAAATTCAATATTTGCTTGTTTTATCATTCTAGACAATTCTCTTGTTGTAATTACATAATCAACATCACGAAGTCCATCAACTTCCATTTCTTCTCTTTGACACTCATATTTTTTTGCAATACAAGGCATAACAGAAACCATACATATTTTCTTTGGATCAATATTATATTTTTTAGCATAATATGATTTAACCATTGCTCCAAACATTTGATGTGGAGATTTACAGCTTGATAAATGTCCTAATAAATCTGGATAATTTTTTTCTGCAAATTTTACCCATCCTGGACTACAAGATGTAATCATTGGCAAACACTCTTGTTTAGAAAAACGTTCAACAAATTCATTTGCCTCTTCCATAATAGTTAAATCTGCACCTGTATTTGTATCAAAAACTCTATCAAATCCTAAACTCTTTAATGCAGAAACCATTTTACCAGTTACATTTGTTCCAATAGGCATATCAAACTCCTCGCCTAAAGCAACTCTAACTGCAGGAGCTGTTTGAACAACAGTATAAATATCTGGATCTTTTAAATTTCTCCAAACATCTTTAATATATTCTTTTTCCTTTAAAGCCCCTGTCGGACAAGCCTCTATACATTGACCACAAAAAGTACAGTTAACATCATTTAAACTATGATCACCAACTGTAGAAATACAAGATTCAAAACCTCTGTTAATACAATCTATAGCACCAATTTCTTGTACATTTTTACATGCTGCAACACATCTTCTACATAAGATACATTTATTAAAATCTCTCATTATTGCAGGTGATTTATCATCTACTTTATGTTCTGTCATTTCACCTTCAAATTCAACATGTTGGACATTAAATTTCATTGCTAATGCTTGTAATTCGCAATTACCATTACGACTACAAGTTAAACAATCACGATGATGATTAGAAAGTATTAAATCTAGTATAACTCTTCTTGCTTCCATAACTGCTGGTGAATGTGTATGTACAACCATGTCTTCTTCTACTTTTTGAATACAAGAAGTTGCGAAACCCTTTCTTCCATCAACTTCTACAATACACATTCTGCAATCTCCAACTTCGTTAATATCTTTTAAAAAACATAATGTAGGAATATCTATATTAGCTTGTTTAGCAGCTTGCAAAATAGTTGTACCTTGTTTTACTTTAACTTCTTTATCATCAATTTTTAATGTTACTAAATTCTCTTCCATCTTAATTCTCCCTTCACTTGGACTTAGTAAATTCGTTCTTATAACAGCCTTTTCGTCTTACTAGTTCATAATAGCTTTAAATGGGCATTTATCAACACAAGTACCACATTTAATACAAACATCTGGATCTATTTTATGTGGCTGTCTTGGCTCACCTGTAATTGCATTAACAGGACAATTTCTTTTACAAATACCACAACCTTTACATTTTTCTGGATCAATTTCTATATTTGCTAATGCTTTACATTGACCAGCTCTACACTTTTTATATTTAATATGCTCCATATACTCATCTCTAAAATATTTTAGAGTACTTAAAACTGGGTTTGGAGCTGTTTGACCAAGTCCACAGATAGCAGATTTCTTAATATTTAGTGCTAATTTCTCTAATTTATATAAATCATCCTCATCAGCTTTACCTTCACACATTCTATCTAATATTTCTAACATTCTCTTAGTACCAATTCTACATGGAGTACATTTACCACAGCTCTCACTAACTGTAAAGTCTAAATAGAATTTAGCAATATTAACCATACATTTAGAATCATCCATAACAATTAGTCCACCAGAACCCATCATAGAACCAATACTAGAAAGAGATTCATAATCTATTGGAGTATCCAAATGCTCTTTTGGAATACATCCACCAGAAGGGCCACCAGTTTGAGCAGCTTTAAACTCTCTACCATTTGGAATTCCTCCACCTATATCAAAAACGATTTCTCTTAAAGTAGTTCCCATTGGTACCTCTACAAGTCCAATATTATTTACATTTCCACCTAAAGCAAAAACTTTAGTTCCTTTAGATTTCTCTGTACCAATACTTGCATACCATTTAGCACCATTTAAGATAATTCTAGTAATATTTGCATATGTTTCAACATTATTAATTAATGTTGGTTTACCCCATAAACCAGAATTTGCAGGATATGGAGGTTTAACACGTGGTTGACCTCTTCTTCCTTCTATAGATTCTAGAAGCGCTGTCTCCTCACCACAAACAAATGCACCCGCACCTAATCTAATTTCTATATCAAAAGAAAAATCTGTTCCAAAAATATTTTTTCCAAGTAAGCCATATTCTCTTGCTTGGTCTATTGCAACTCTAAGTCTTTGAACAGCGATAGGATACTCTGCTCTTACATAGATATATCCTTTATCTGCACCAATACTATAACCTGCAATCTCCATTGCTTCTAATACACTATGTGGATCACCTTCTAGAATACTACGATCCATAAAAGCACCTGGGTCTCCCTCATCAGCATTACATACAACGTATTTTTGATCGCCTTCAGCTTGCTTAGTAAATAACCATTTCTTACCAGTTGGGAAACCAGCTCCTCCACGACCTCTTAAACCAGATTCAGTAACCTCATTAATTACTTCATCTGGAGACATTGATGTTAAAACTTGTTCTAACGCTTTATATCCATCAAAAGCTATGTATTCATCAATTTGTTCTGGATCGATAATACCACAATTTTTTAAAGCAATACGTTTTTGCTTTTTATAAAAATTAAGTTCATCCAAACGGTTAACCATTGTATTATCAACATCTTTGCAAAGTAGTCTTTCTACAATTTCACCTTTTTCTATATGTTTTTCTATAATCTCTCTGCAATCATCTGGAGTTACCATAGCATAAAAGGTATCCTCTGGACGAATTATAACAATAGGTCCTTTGGCGCATAAACCAAAGCATCCTGTTTGAATAACTCTTACATTTTGGATACCTTTTTCATCTATAATTTTTCTAAAATTTTCTATAATCTCTGGTGATTTTGAAGACGTACACCCCGTTCCTCTACATACTAAAATATGCTTTTCTCTTGTATCTGCTTTAATATTTACTCTTAAGTCTAATTCTTTTCTTTTTTGTTCTCTTATTTGGTGAATTTCTTCTAAAGTTTTCATACTCTTCTCCTTTCGATATTTAATCTATCTTTAGTACTTATTTTGTAGACCTACTGACTCTTAATCAGTTGCCCTTCATTTCGATTTTATATTGCTAATTTAGTATTTTTCTAAATTAATTTTTTTAATTTTGACAAATTTTTAGATAAACCTATAACCTCGATTGGTATTTCAACTAGTCCTTCATTTGTTGCCACATAATTTTTGATTTTTATATCTTTTAAATCCATTATATTTTCTAACTCTTTTACAACATAATGTAATTGTACGCAATGTGGTGATTTATCTACTGTCACAAATGTTAGTTCCTTACATTTCTTTCTAGCTATCATTCCAGCAATTTTAGTTATAACCATATTTAAATGTGTATCTTCTAAACATACATCATAAATATTTTCTGAAATTTCATTTAATTCATTATATATTTTAGGAAACATATATTCCAAACAACTTCCAATTATTATCATTTTTTCTTCTACATCAAAACAGTTTGTTTTTAATAAATCTTTTTTCAAAATGTTCCTCCTTCTGAAGATTAACTTTGCTGTCGCCACAAAATAGTTAGTATTAGTCTTCCTTTTTCATATATTCATCTAACACTTCATCTAATTTCTTTACTGTAGCTTTACCATATACTTCATTATTTATAGTAAATACAGGTGCTAAACCACATGCACCAACACATCTTGTTGCATCAATAGAAAATTTACCATCTGGAGTAGTCCCGCCTTCATCTATTTTAAGTCTTTCTTTTAATCTATCTAATAAAGCTTGTGATCCTTTAACAAAGCAAGCTGTACCTAGACATACTGATATATTATATTTTCCTTTTGGTTCTAGAGTAAAACGAGAATAAAATGTTATGACACCATAAATTTCTGCCATTGGAATTGATAAATAATTAGAAATTTCAATTTGTGATTGTTTTGGAATATAACCATACTTTTCTTGAACTTCATTCAAAATTTGAATTAAATTTGATTTGTCTTGTGAATAATTTTTAAGTAATTCTTTCATTTCGTTAGATAACTTTTCGTCCATACAATTTTTTTCGCACATATTTGCCTCCATTCTGTCATAAATTCTTCCTTTTGTCTTATTTAAACTGCGTAGCTATGACATTATTGAATATATATACTTTTACAGTATATGATACTATGGCTCATTATATCAAAAGAAATTTATTTGTACAATAAATTACTATAATTTTTGTCGATAAAAATCGTAGTAAGTTATTTAGCTATATAAAAAAAACAAGCTTAAATTAAAATAAGCTTGTTATTTTTTTTAATTCTTCAAATAATGCTGTAATAAACCTAAAAGAACTACTTGTTATAAATGATAATAAATTTATAGCAACTACAGCTGTAAGGACAATACCAATAGCTCCTGAAATAATTCCGATTATTGAAAGAACTTTCTTTCCACTTTTCACACTCGATACTCCAAAGCCAATTGCTATAATTCCACATAAAACCGAAATATGAAAAAATGATACTAAAACTATTGATAAAATTCCTAATACAATAGATGCTATACTATATTTTTTATAATGCTCTTCTTTAACACTTTGGTAAGGAAGAGCAACTTTTTCTCCATTCTTCATAGTTTACTAATTCCTAGTCATTGTAGTAGTAATAGCTTGATGGATAATCGCTATCTTCGATTGCATCTTTAGCACTATTAAAAATACTTACACCTAACATAACAATTGCTATTACTAATACAATACTTAGTATCATACCAATAACACCTGTAATAATTCCTGCAATTGACATTCCTCTTTTGCTTGATTTTAAACCTATAATTCCAAGTATTAATGCAATAATACCACAAGGTATAGATACATACCAAATACAACAAAGTACAAGTGCAATTATTCCTAATACTAATGCAGCAATTGAGAAGCCTTTTTTGTCATTTGCTGGTGCAGTATTGGTTGCTTTATTTACCTCGCTTTCAACATTGTTTACTTCATTTTCTTTGTTTTCGTTCATAAAAACTCCCTCCTATTTTTTCTTTTTGTATATATGTATTTAATTTGATAAATACCGTAATTAATTTCTTAATATTATTTGCTATTGTACTTAATTCATTTGCTTTATAATAATATTAAGCATTAAAAGTTATAAAAACTATCATACTTATAATTGTAGTGATCATCATCAAAGTCTGAATAATTATTTTGTTCAATTCCATTTGTAATACCTTCAATTAATCCTTTTGTAAATCCCGAAATAATTATCATAAATATTATAAATATAGAAATGAGTATACCACTAATACCTGTAATAATTCCTGCAATCGACATTCCTTTTTTACTAGATTTTAACCCTATAGTACCAAAAACAATAGCTAAAATTGCACATGTTATTGATATATACCATACACAAGAAAGAACAATTGCAACAACTCCAAGAACTAAAGCTGCTATGCTAAATCCTTTTTTATCTTTTTGTGGCTGATTTGCTGTTTCTTGCTTTGTTTCTTTTACTACTTGAGGGGCTGGCTGAGAATCTGGTTTAGATATTTTATTATCTACTAGATTAGTGTCAGCATCCTTCTTTATTTCTTCTATATTGGTTTCAGTTTTTTCTATAGTTTGATCATTTACTTCGTTATCATTTTTGATAACATCATCTTTGATGTTTGCATCCATAAAAAGCCTCCTTTATTTTATTAAACTCTCTTAGAAAATTTTTCTTTTGGGCAAACCTATTTTTATTATTTAAAACCTTACTGTTTATGTAATACTTAATATCTATTAATTTATTTGATTTTTGTTAAACCTTGGCTGTTATTTTACTAGACTAAGTTACGTAGTATTCCATATATTACTATGATTACAGCAAAAATTATAGCATACCAATACTTTGGATATATCCATGTTAAAATTTTATTTTTCTTATTTAAGTTAATTAAATATACTATATTACAAAGTAATAAATAAAAAATGGCTATAAAAAATATTGGATGAAACAAAAAAGCTTCTTTAAAATTACCTTTTAATATATTTTCTACACACCTTGTTCCACCACAAGAAGGACACTGAAGATTTGTAGCTTCGTAAAATAAACAACTAGGTGTATATTGCATTAGATTACTATTTACCCCAATAATCGCTAGTATTAATATTAAAAGTTCTATTAGTATTATCTTTATGCTTTTTTTGTTCATTCTTTCACCAATCCTACTATAAATAATATAACATATAGTTCGACTATTTTCTACAAAATATTTAAATTTTTATATTTTATTTTGGAATATCTTAATTTACAAGGTAAATTCTTTAATTTTTTAATATTTTTTATGATTTTCGTAATATTTTTTTCACTTTTCGAGCTATAAAAATATATCATATCTTAATTTTTTTGCGTTTTTTTAACTTTTTTGATTTTTTCGACAGCTTTCTACAAACTTTGCATTTTTATTGTGTTACAATTATGTAAAGTAAAGGACATTCATATTTTTTTCTTCCTTTGCTGATAAAAGATTTATTTCAAGAAAGTATCATTGTTTTATTTTTTTCGTCACTGGTACTTTCATTTTTTTGTTATTATATTTTTTATTTTATATAAAATTTCACATCACTAAAATTTTTATTAAAATACTATGTGTTTCAATGCGTATTTATTTTCTATTAAATTATCCAATATTTAATTAAATTTATTTACTTAATTAGTTGTTTTGCTAATTTTATTGTTACAACTGGCGTTGCAAATTTAATCAAAGATATTTATCTAGTTAGCATATTTGCGAATAATTTTCATGTGCTTGTACATAATTTTAATATAGAATTTTAATTAATCTACATATTCAGTGAATGTCGTATAACTTTATTAGCTAAACTCCCATATAAAAAAAAAGTTTCATGTTTAGCTAATTATCTCTTTTTTGTGTTATACGTACTGACTTCAGCTCAAAATATATTCAGTTAATATAATACTGCTTTAGCAACTAGGATCATAATTAGATTTAATGGAGGTATCTTATGCATTCTTTTTGGCTTGATTCTATAGAAAATAAAAATAAGTTTAATAAATTAGAAAAGGATAAATCTACTGATGTTTGTATAGTAGGTGCTGGTATTTTTGGACTTACTTGTGGTTATTATTTAACAAAACAAGGATATAATGTTGTTCTTTTGGAGAAAGAGAAAGATATTGCTAGTAAGACAACTGGGCATAATACTGCAAAAATAACATGCCAGCATAATCTTATATATAAATATTTAATTGACTCTTTAGGTGAATCTATAGCTAAAAAATATTTGTATGCAAATCAAAATGCTATAGAAAATATTGCTAAAATAGTTGAGGAAGAAAAAATCGATTGCGATTTTGAAAGACAGAATAGTTATGTTTATACTAATAATTTGGATGAATTAGAAAAAATCAAATTAGAAAATGAAGCTGTAAATTCTCTTGGTTTTGAAAGCGAATTTGTTACATCTACTCCTCTTCCTTTTGATGTGTTAGGTGCTATAAAGTTCCCACATCAAGCTGAGTTTAATCCTATGAAATATGCGTATGGATTGGCAAAGTGTATTACTTCTAGTGATTCTGGTGTGATTGGAGGTTCTGGTGATGCAGATTCTGTTGGTTCAGTTTTAGCTGGAGATAATTCAAGTGGTGGTTCAGGCGATTCTGCTTCTAGTACCTTAGATTCAGTTGCAGATGGTTCGAGTGGTACTATTTTAAATCTTGCAAAAGGTACAGGTGAAATTTATATAGATACGCTTGTTCAAAATATCGAAAAGAAAAATGATGAATTTATAACATCGTGTAAGGATTATGTTGTTAGGTCAAAATATGTAATACTAGCCTCTCATTATCCCTTTATTGATCGTTTCGGATATTATTTTTTAAAAATGTACCAATCAACATCTTATGTAATTGCTGTAGATATTGGAGATAAGACTTTTGATGGAATGTATATAAATTCTGAGCACCCTACTTTTTCATATAGATTTGTAAATGGTTCTAATGAAAAAAAGTTGTTGCTAGTTGGCGGTGCAGATCATAAGACTGGTAGTAAAATAGATTTATATAATGCTTACAATATCTTGGAAGATGAGGTTAGAAAATATTATCCTAATTGTAAAGTTTTATATAGATGGAATACTGAGGATTGTATCACGCTTGATAAAATCCCTTATATTGGCGAGTTTTCTCATTTTATACCTAATATGTATATTGCTACTGGCTTTAATAAATGGGGAATGACTTCTTCTAATGTTGCTGCTAATATTATTGTTGATAAGATTTTAGGTCGCGAGAACGAGTATGAAGAAGTATTTAAAGCTACTAGATTGCACCCTATTAAGAATAATGCTGAACTTGGAAATATGATAAAAGAAACTGCTAATTCACTTGTGATTAATAAATTTAAGGTGCCTGAGGTTGTGACTGATGAGGATTTAGGAGATGTTGGGTTGGCTGATGAAGATAGAAATGGTAAAATTTATACTGTTAAGCCTATTTGCACTCATTTAGGTTGTCTTCTTAGTTGGAATAATCTTGATAAAACCTGGGATTGCCCTTGCCATGGTTCTAGATTCAATTACATGGGACACCAGTTATATACTCCTGCGATTAGGGATTTGGACGTGTTGGAAGTAGAAGAGCCTGAATAATTATTATTTTCGAAAATATTCAATTTTTATTAGTTTTACTTGATTGTATAATTTTATTTTATAATTTATCCATTATAAAATATTTCCCTTTATTTTTTCTACTTTTTCTGATATAATACCTTTGTTATTGGGGATATAGTATAATGGTTATTATAGCAAATTGAAACTTTGAAGATATGAGTTCGATTCTCATTATCTCCACAAAGCGCCTATAAAATATTTATAGGCGTTTCGTTTTTTTATATATTTCTTTAAAACAATTTTATCTTCTCTAATTCATTCATATTTTTAAAATAAAATGCTCCTGGTTTTTGTAACATTATAATTTTCATAAAACATAATGATTCATCACATTTTATAGAAATTTTTATTTCAATTCTTGTAATATTGTTTTTCACATGTGGTTTTGAAGAAATTTCTTCATTATAGAATTGAATATCTTCTATAATCTCATTTTTCAAATATTTATTAATTTTCTTTTCAAATCTATTATCCTTATCAATTCTTTCAAATTTACTTTCAATATCATTATTATCAACAAATATATATTTATTTAAAATACTTAATCTATCTTTTTCGCAATCAATAAAAATATTACAATCAGCAGTAATTAGTTCATTGCTAAAATCTATCCTCCTGTTAAAAGCACCATCAAGCCAGCATTGAACAAGAAGCAATTCTTCATTAAGTTTTTCTTGATTATTATATTTGGCTATTTCTATCGCATTTGCATCAGCACCATTTTTTAATAAGTAATCTATTCTATCATAATCAACATTTTCACTACAACATATATTGTAAATTTCAATTTCTTCTTTGTTGAATTGCTTTATATACTTCATTTCTATCTCCATAGAAATATCCTCTAATAACTAAAATAAGATTTTATATTCTAAATTTACTTTCTATAATTATTTATATTTTGTTTTATCTATCTCACAAAAAATCTTGTTCTAAGTCATAAAAGAATTTTGAGCCTATTTTTCTGAATACTTTTTCTATTCTTAATTCATAATTTTGCCCTAAAAAACATTTTTCGATAATATTAAATCTATTATTTACTTCTTCTTTTATCTTTTTACTATCAATATCCAAATTTATATTATTATTTTTTTCTTGGTACATTGCACTATTTTTTACAATCTCTCTAGTTTGAATAATTATTTTTTTATTATTTATATTTACATATTTTTCTTCAATATACTTATCTAAATTATCAATTATATAATTATATTCTTGTAGAAATTCTGAAATATATAATGAGCCTTCGTTTTCGAAAAAATTTTTTATTTTTAAAATAAGAATTCCCCATATAACTCCTATACTAATATTTTTTAGTAATTCTCTAGTTGTAATTTCTGCAAAATATAGTTTTTTTACATATTTATTTAAATATTTTTTTAAATAAATAATAAATTGTTCTTTGTCTTTATACATATTTTACCTCGTTAATCTTGTCTATAACTATAAACATATTATAATTATCTTTACTTTGTACTTTTATATGAAAGTTTCTCAATATATGTTTTTAAATCGAAATACTGCAAATTCACTTTTTCTTTTGTATCTTTATTCTGATATTGAATCCATCTAGGATGTACTGGATTTCCTGCCTTAGTGGTTTCAAAACAATAAAAATTCATTTTATTGTCATACTCGTTAATTACATCAAATATTTTTGATAAATTATTAACTAAATATCCTCTTAATTTTATACTATTTCCCAATGCACAAATTATATCTTTAACATTATATTTTTCTAATATCATTTTATAGTTACTAAGATTATCTTTACTTAGCTTTTCATCCATTTCGAAATCTAAATTACTGACTTTAGAAGTTCTCTGCGGCGTAAGATTCATCATAATAAAGCATCCATATTTATTTCCAATACTTTTTTCTAATATGTTCATTGTTAAATCTTTTCTACTTCTATTTGCAAAACTCGGATTCACACCTATACATAATACTGCTTTCTTTTTTGAATCCACTGTTTTTCCCAATATGTATCTAACTTCTTCTTTTTCATTTTTATCAAATATATCATATTTTTCTTTCAATTTCATTTTTTCCTTTCTTCCATAATTGCTATTTATTTTATATTAAGAAGTGTTTTTTATCAATATTATATTTTTATTATAATTTTTATTAAACCTTCGGGTTATGAGTTGTAAATTTCTGGTAATTGTGAATTTGTGAAATTTGTTGTTTTTGTTGATTTTATGCTAGTTTCAAAGATTTATAAAATTTGAACATTTGTGTATTTCGTGGACAATTTTTGAGGATTTCTTCCCCAACTTTTCCCCAATTTCTTATATACATTTGTTCGTATAAAAATTGGATATTAATGGGAAACCTAAAATTTATTTAGGAGGTTTTCAGTTATGAATAATAAAATTACTTATCGTAAAGAAGGAGATTATTTTATACCTAATTTATATTTACCTATACAACCTAAAAAGCAAATTGGAAAATATGGTAGATTAAGATTAAATTATTTAAAAGATTTTAAGAAAGGTCTATATACTGAATTACTTATAGATGGTACTTTAAAACAACATCTGTTAAATATAGATGAATGTGCTAATGAAAAAGTAGATGTACTTATAAAACAATTTGCTGAATCTGAAAATGTTAATGAATACTTAAAAGAACATCATCAGATGGAATGGGTTCAGGTTATGAATAATATTAAAAATAGAGCTGAAGAAATTGTATTAAATGAAATTATATATGTATAGGAGGATATGAAAATGGTTAATTTTAGAGAAGTAAATGATAATGATATTTTAAAAGAGTGGTTAGATTATAGAGAACAGGAGGTTTTTGGTAGTCTTACTGCAGAAGATAAAAAACATCATATTTATTTTGATGAGATTGTTGAGAATATTTTAAAGAATGTACCTAAACAGAGTCAAAAGTATGTAAAAAAGCAATTAGATAAGCTTGATGAGAATTTTATGGATTATCTTTGTTATTGGAATGAGAAGTATTATAGGAATGGCTTTGTTGATGGTTCTCAGTTAGTTATTGGGTGTTTTGAGGAATAGTTAATTTACAATTGTGCTACAAAATTATAAAAAAGTGGCACAATTGGATTTTAATATACTTTTTCAAATTAATGAAAATAATTTTCAAATGAAAAGTAAAGTTGATTCTCCTTTTTATTTTATTTCTTTTAAGATTTCTAAACATACATTATATATATTATTGTATTCAAGCTTATCAGCCGTTTTTTTATATAAACTTTCCATCTTATTTTTACTTTTATTAAATTCATTTTGAAATTTAAATAATTCTCTTTTCATCTCTTTCTCTTTTTTATTATAAAAATCTTTATTAATATATTTATACATAAAAGGTTCAATTATATCAAGCTTTGTTCTATTATTTTTGGTTATCTCATACTTATTAACAATAGCCTCTAACCACTGTTTTAAATTTAACATATCTAGCATAACATCTTTATTAATTATATTTAAATCATAAAATATAATTAATGCAATTACTGGTATTGCAATTATTGCATTAAAATATACTTTTGAAATATCAATTTTTTGTTTTTCAATATTTCTTAAAATATTTCTATATATTGTAGGATGAGCATATAAAGATAAAAATTTATAAATTTCATTTAACTCATTTTTAACATTTTTACATCTACTTTTTACTATTTTTCTCAAATAGTTCTGTGCCATATAGTCTTCTGCTTTCGAGTTTTCTTTCATTCTCTGTTGATATCTCTCATATCTATCTGCTCTAAAGTATTCTTCTGCACATTTTTTATTTATATGTATTCCTATTAATATCATCAAAATTTCATAAGAGCTTCTGGCTATTATTAATCCATCTACCAACTTATTATTTTTTAACATTTTATAAGCCCTTAGATATGTCTCTATAAAGTCATCGAACAGTTCTTTTTCTCCATTTTTATTAAAACTAGCTCTATTATTATATAATTCATTTATAAATATTTGATTTATTTTGTCAATAAAATTGTTTATCTTTTCCTCCATATTACCTCTTACTATTTTATATTTTATTAGTTATATCCTTTCTATGACTATTTAAAAATATCATATTTTTCTTTTTCAAACACTATTCTTTTATTTACTTTTAATTTATCTCTTAAATACAAACTTTTAAAGTTTATTTCTTTATTTATAAATTTCATAGTATTTTCATTATGTATTCTTTAAAAATTCTACATCTTTTACTCCTCTTGTAATAGGTTGATAATGTATATAAACTTTTATTAATAATATTTTATTTTCTATTGATATAATTGATGAAATTTACATATTCTAGTTTCAAATTAATATACTAAAATAATATTCTTTTTTTTCATAAGCACTTATGTAATTAAGAGCAAAATAATCCTGTATTATTCTACATTCTTATTTTGCTCTTCTTTTGTCCTTTATTATAATTTCATGGATTTTTTTATTATTAAAGCATTATCGAAAAATATTTTAGAACATTTTTCTCACTTTTTTCGACTCACTAATTCATTTATACCCTTTTTTCTAAAAGCTTCTTTATTATCTAATGTTTATCATTTAAATTTTACTACTGTTAATTTATAAAATTTTCATTGTTAGTAATTTAATTTATCCTATAAAAATTTCTGTTCAGTTTAAAAATACTTCACACTATTTTATTTTTCGAAATATAACTTTTTTAAGCTTATTAAAAATTCCTTTAAATCTTGAAAAGTATCAGCGTATGAGCTTAAATATGTAATAATATTATTATTTATATCTATATGAATTTCTTTATCATATGCTTCAAAATATTCTTCATTTTTCACTTTATTAATTAAGCTTGTTACAAATTTTTTCAAAAAAAATATTTCAAACTTTCCCCTAAAAAACATCTCTTTTCCTGTACGTGTCTCAAACTCTCTTGATAATGCTAATATTTCATTTACATTTATTTCTTTATCATCTTGCAATATTTCCTTTATTTCGTCAATGCTTTTTTCAGGATAAACAGATATTTCATCCACCTCTATTTTTTTTATAATTTTGTTTAATATATCCTTTTCTTTCGGCAAATTAATACGTTCACCATTTTTACTATCTCTTTTTCTAATATAGTAAATATAAGCATTTAATTTTGCTATTATTACATTAAATTTTTCTCTCATTGTTGTATAGTCTTTTAAACACTTAATAAAATTTTTATTATTCATATTAATATCAAATTCAGTAGATAAAAAATGTTTAAATGCTGAATCTGTAACATAATAGTTTTCTATTGAATAACATGAGGTCTGAAAAACTTTATCTTTAATTATATCTTCATCAAAATCTTTATCTATAAAAAATATCTTTTTAACATTTTCATCTTCTAATAAATCTTCATAAACTTTCAATACCTCTTTTTTTCCGTTGCAATCATAATGAAATATTTCTTCTTCTTCTATGTCCAGATATTGTATTATTCTACTTCTATAATATTTATAATCTTCTCCTTCAAAGAAACAAAAAGTTTTATCTGGATATTTATCATGGTCACAAATATATTTTGCAAGTATTACTGAAGATTTACCTTTGCTTGCTACCAATTCTTCTACATAATTTTCTTCCATTTTTACCCCTTATACTTAAATACATTTTTCATACTTTTTGTATTTCTTTCATATTCATTATCAAAAATAAATGGTGAATGTGTAACAACTACTATTTTTTCACACTTATTTGTATTAACAATGTCTGGTATTAACATACTTTGCCATTTTATTGACAATGATAATTCTGGTTCATCTATTAAAAGAATTGATTTATTTTCAGTATCTAGATATAATTTTGCAAATATTGATATTATTTGTTTTTCACCGGATGATAAATTATTTATGCTTATAGGTGTATTGCTTTCTAAATTTATAATTTTTACCTCTACACTACTTTCATTATATTCAAATTTTTTGCCATTTAAATATTTATTACAAGTATTAGCAAAATTTCTTATTTTTTCGTCATATTCATTTTGTTTTTCATAATTTTTTATAAGATTTTCTAATAAATTTAATAAATATTTATTTTCATCTTTTAAACTGTTGTTGTTCACTATTTCTTTTTTGATCTTATTTTTTGTTTTTTCGTCTATTTTGTCTCCTATTCTATCTAAAGCTATATTTAATTTTTGACTATTTATCTTGTATTTTTCGCTTTCTTTTATATCTGACTCTAAATATTGTTTCAGTAATAATCCTGTCATTTCATTATATCCACTTATCGCTAAAGTCCTTATATTGTCTAGATTTTTATTAATTAAATCTAAAATATCATCCATTCCAAAATGAATTAGATTATTTGCTTTTCTCATTCTTATATCATCATATTCTCTTGTATTTTTATTGGTATCAAAAACATTTTTTTCTATTCTTCTGTATGTTGTAAAATATATAACATTATCGCTTATAGAATTTTCTTTAATAAATTCTAATAATTTAACAACATTTTCAGCATTTCCTTCAAATTTATTATTTAAACGTTCTAAACAAAACCTATATATAGTTCTCTCTGCCATCCTTAATGGCATTCCAGTAACTTCACTTAACTTTAATCCATATTTCCTTAATATTGTTGACATATCATATTGTTCGTTTTTTACAATATTTATGACCTTTACAATATCTTCCTTATTAAAAATATCCTGTATATATCTGTAATACCTTGCATCTTCATAATTATTATAGTTCATCCTGTCTCTTGTGTATTCTAATATATCAGTATAATTTATTCTGAATTTTCTTTTAGATTCAAACTCAATTTCTATACTTTCAAAATTTATATCTTTCAACTTATCAAAATTATATGTTAATACATAATATAAACAATTTAATATTGTTGTTTTGCCTAAACCATTTTCACCAACATATATTGTAACAATATCATTCAAATTCAAATCAATATTATACATACCAAATAAATTCCTAATCTTAAATTTTTCTATTACCATAAATAACTCCTTTATTATTATATTATTATATTTATATTTTATACGTAATTTTATTCACTAAATCATAGTTAAATTTTCACTATATTTCTAATTTTGATTTAGCTATATTTATATTCTTCACTATCTTCAGCAACCTTCATATTGTCTTTGTTTCCCTTCTCTTCAATTGAATATATAATTTCATCTTTTTTATTTAATCTTTTCTTTAAATAATCTGATAATTTTTTATCTACACAATAAATATAACATCCCTTTTGTCCTCTTGTCATTAACGTCCTATATGTATTCTTTATTATTTCATCTGCAATTTTTTCAGCTTTATCAAAATCTTGTTGAAACATTTTATATATACCTTTTATTGATTGGTCTGTCCTTGCTCTTTCTGTAACATCAGTAACTATTTTATTATTTTCGTATCTTAGATCATTACCTATAATTACACCAACATAATCAAATTCTAATCCTTGAGCTGTATGTATACATCCTATTTCATTTACTGAATTTGGATCAATTGCCCATGTTTGACTGTTTCCTAAATTCCAACTCATTGCAAAATTATATTCTGGAATTGTTATATCATATACATCTGATTTGTTTTTTCCATCCTTTATCCAGTTCCAACAATACCCTGCAAGTAATCTAGCTTTATTATCAATTTTATTTTTTTCAAAAATTATATCTCTCACTTCATTTGGAGTATCACAAATCTTAATATCATAATCCAGATCAAAACCATCATTATTCGCTGTTTTTCTAATATCTAATACATCATCTAGCCAAGCAATATATCCATCTGATCCATTGCATCTGAATTGTGATTCTAATTCCATTATTTCTGATTCTGCCTCTGCTTGTCCAATATATTTCTGTATTTCTTCAACACTTCCAATATCTTTTAATGTAACTCTTTGAGATTCATCTATAAAAAATATTGAAAACTTAGATGCATGAATAATTTCTTTTATCTGATTTTCTCCTAAATTTTGAAACATTCCAGACTTTGCATTTAATCTATGAGCTTCATCAACAATTAAGACGTCAAACTCATTTTCAGCAGATTCAACAAATGATCCTGAACCTTTAAATAAATTATTTATTCTTGTTTTTCTAAAATCCCCACTTAATTTTGTTGCATATACATTTCTTGGTGCAGCATTCTTTGTTACATATGAACAAACCATATTTTCATTTGTTAGGTTTACTAATAGATTAATTGCTAATACTGATTTTCCTGTACCTGGTCCACCTTTAACAATTAGTACTCTTTTATTTCCATCTCTATATGATTTTCTAGCCATTTCTAATGCTGTTTCATAGACAAGTTTTTGATCATCGATCATAATAAATTCTTCATTACCTTGTAGCATACTAGATAAAGCATCTTGTAATGATTTAGATGGTCTAATTTTTCCATTTTCAATCATATATAGTGTTTCTTTATCGTCACCATATTTAATATAATTATTTATAAAATCTCTTAATTTTTCTACATCACCTTTTATAAATGCAGGTGCTTTTTCTAAATAATATTTATAGTTATCTGATAATAATGTTGGAGGTGTTACAGTTAAATAATTATGAAGATATGCACAAGGATGTAAATCTATTTGTCTATCTTGAACTGTTTCATTGTAATCCTCTATAGTTGTTGCATATGACCATGCTTGATATGATGGATGAGTTACTTCTCTCAATGCATGACCTGTAAATGCTTGTACTATTCCATCTTTTCCATTTACAATATCTGCTTCAGTCCACTGCTTTAATTCAACAATTATAGCAGTGTTTTTTAATTTTCCGTCTTTACCAGTGATTATAAAATCAACTCTTTTAGAAGTATTTGGTATTTTAAATTCAATAGCTATTCCTACATTTCTAGGTATGTTATTGTCTATTAATACTTTCATCATATATTGCATAGAATTATTCCATGCCTTTCTCTCACTTTCAGATGTATGATATCCCATCTTTTCATAGAATTTTCTATCTATATTTTCTTCAATTCTATCTTGTACAACATCTTCTACAAACAGTTGCTTTGTTGCTTCATATACTATCATTTTTATCTCCTATATTTAAATTTTTCTAATTAATGTTATAACTTTTCCTATTATTTTAATTGTTTTATTTAAATCTTCTTCTTTATATACTGTAGTATCATATTCTCTATTTAATGGTTCTAATAATATATATCCATTAGATTTTGAAATTCTTCTAACTATTGCTTCTTCATTTGCAATTTTTACAACACATATATCCAAATTAGAAAATACTTCTTCTTTTTCAAAAATAATAACATCATTCTTAGATATTTTTGGTTCCATAGTATCATTTTTAATTTTATATGCATAAAATTTTTTAAGTTTATAACCATTATTTATATCATTATAATAGATCACATCAAAATCATGCAATTCTCCATTTTCAATTTGTTTTATGCTTTCAACACTTTTAATTAATGGAATCTTAATATATTTTTCTTTTTCATTCATAAATATTCACCTTTATAACTTATTATATTTTGTACTAACTCCTTTAGCTTTCTCCACAGGATATTTCTTCCTTGTCTTATCTAGCTTTTTTAATATAATTTCTTCAGGATTTACATTTAGTTTCATAGCCATTTGAATGCAATAAGTAAAAACATCCGCTAATTCTTCGCAAACATCTTCTTTATTATAATTATCACTATTCCATTGAAAACACTCTAATAATTCGCCTGATTCAATCGCAATTGATTTGGCAAGATTTTCTGGAGAATGAAATTGATCCCAGTCTCTTTCTTCGTTGAATTGTTTTATTTCTTGCATTAGCTTATCCATTATTACGCCTCCTCTAAATAAATCTTTTTCTCAAACGCTCCTCTTTTTTCTTGTTTATTTTTTCTTATTTTTTCAAATTCTTTGATTGAAACATCCATAGAATTCAATATTCCATAAATAACTTCAACTATATCTGCTAATTCTTCAACATTGTTATCTTCTAAATATTCTTTTACTTCTTCTTGTAACTTTTTATTTAATTCTTGTCTATATTCATTGTCATCTAATATTCTGTATTTTGCTATTCTTCCATCTGCTTCAATAATATCTGTTATTTTATCTCTAACAAGTTTATTATATATTTTCATTATTTTCCTCCTATCCTACAAGTATAATTTGTGGCTTGTAGTTTTTCTCTATTTATTGCTCCTTTTATAATCTTTAAATCTGCAGACATCGTTTTTGTATTAAAATTATAAACTCTATATAAATAATATTTATCTTTATATTGTTCAGAAAATTCAACCTCATTTTCTGATATATGAAATATATTATTTAATCCTCCTTTAGTTGTTTTTACTTCTATATATTTTTCATTTCCGTCTTTATCATATGAAAGCACATCAAATCTTTCAGCATTTCCTGCAATTTCTCTTGTTGCAAAAACTTTATCTGCTAGATCTTCTCTTCCTTCCATTATAAGTCTAGTTTTTTCATATTCTACAACAACGTCTTCGCCTTTTTTTCCTAATTCTGTATTCTTTTTTATTTCTCCTTCAAAATTGATATTCTTATTGCTATAAAATTCATTTGTACTTTTTCCTTTTCTACTTTCGTTCTCATATGAATACTCTGTTTCTTCTTCATTTAATTCTAATGTGAATTTTTTAGTATCAAAATCTTCAATATCATACGTATTTATTTTTTTGTTATTTATTAACCTGTTTGAATTGTCTTCATTCCAATCTAAAATCTGCCACTTAAAATAAACTGGTTTTTCTCTTTGATTATCATGATCTACATATGCTAACAACCCCATATATGTATAATCTTCTTTATCAGATGTTCTTAAAAACAAATATATATTATTTTTTAAATAATCATGATTTATAAAATCAATTATTCTTGATTCATTTAAAGTTTGAGAAGGTTGTGATTGCCATGTTAAAATCCCATTCTCATCTATATTTTCATCAAATTCATGTCCAGATTGCTTCTTGCCATATGTTACTAGAAATATGTAATCGTGCTGCGTCCCTGGTATTCTTATTATTCCCTGTAATCCCCATGTTCCTGCCTGTGGTGTAAATTTTGTATCTGGTGAGAAAATATCATGTATATCTTTTCTTGAATATTTCTCATATCTAACTAATTTTCTCATTTATTCCTCCTATATTAAATCAAATACTGCTTTATCTGCCTCTGCAAATTCAAAATTATCTTTTTCTTCTTTTGTTATCCACTCACAACTTTCATGTTCTAATAATTCTAACTTTTCACTCAATAATTTTGCTTTATAAAAAATTAATTTTATGTCTTTTTCAGGATAATGATGAATACTTTCTCCAATGTATTCATTTACTTCTATATCCGCATTAAGTTCTTCCTTTATTTCTCTTATTAATGCTCTTTTATAAGATTCATTTTTTTCTACTTTTCCTCCTGGAAATTCCCATAATCCACCCTGAGCCTTTTTTAAATTTCTTTGTGCTATTAAAAACTTATCATTTTTATAGATCACTCCAGCAACTACTTCTATCATCTTTTCTCCTAAATTCCATTTTTTACAAATATATCACAAAATCTTGATTTTCTCAACAAAAAGCTCTTTATTTCTACAAAAAAATAGAAGTATTTCTACTTCCATTTTAAATTTTAATTAATCTTTTACTCATCTTATTCCAACTATTTTTTACTTGATCATTTATTTTTCCTAATTCTCCGTATTCTTTTTGTGCCCTATCAGCATATGTTAAGAAATTTCCTTTTTTAACATTTTTTGTTTTCATTCCTAAATAAGAATATTGTTTATATAACTTTTTTCTACCTATGTTCCTACCTGTTTTTACAGTCCATTTGTTTATTGTTTTTATTCTTGCATACATTTTCCTATAATATTTTGCTACTGTTTTTTCTCTTATTTTCACAAATTTTCCATCATATGAAAATCCAAGATAATTAATAATAGTATTTTCTTTTAAAACTTTATTTTTTACAATATCTATACTAGTAATACTATCTTTTCTTTTTATAAAACAACTTGTCTTTTCTGGGCTCATTACTAAATTAGGTATTTTGTCCTTTATACTCATAATCTTATTATATAATTCTTTTGCTTTAGCTATATTAGGAATTATTATAATAATATCATCTGAATATCTCCTATAAATTCCATTATTTGATGTTACTAAGTCATTTACTAATTTATCAAATTTTATCATATATATATTTGACATTACTGAACTAATAGCAGAACCTTGAACCATTCCATATGATTCTTTATTAACATGAACTTTTCCCTTTTTAAATTTTCTAAACTGCTCTATATCAAATAATCTTTCTTTGTGTAACTTAGTTAATTCTTTATGCTTTAGACCTAATTCATTTAATATATCGTTATATTCAATATAAGAGTATTTAGTTATACTTCTAAATACTTTATAATAATCGCTTGGTAATGTATCAACTTTTAATATTTCTTTTAATCTGTCCTTTAAATACTGATGATCTAAACTATCGAAAAAATTACTAAAATCTGATACCATAATAAATGCATTTTCTTGTTTATTTAAAAATTTAAAAACATCACTTGAAAAATGTATGTTGCTCTTATTTAAATTTATTCTATAAGCAATAGCTGCTTGATTTATTCCTAATTGTTTTGCATATTTGTTATATTTTTTTGATAATATATCATTATAATACTCATAAATATATCTATCAATATGCGAAGAATATCTTATATCTCTTGGTGATTTTGGTATTATCTTCTCACCATTAAACTTATTCCTTTCTTCTTGATAATGAATAAATGGATAAAAAGCATGCCTTCCTATCCATTCTGGATTTTTTATATTATTTATATATTTCCAATACTCTGGCTTCCTAGTGTCGAAATGAGTATATCCTTTATTTTTATATACTTTTCTTTTTTTCATATTTTCTCCTTTTCAAGGCCTACCAATCGGAACGCAGAAATCCTTTAAAGATTGGCAGACCTGAATTGTTCCTAACATATTTCTATGTTATCTGCTATTCTCCAATACCAAAGAAATAATATGGTATAATATAATGGAGGTTAGATATATGAACAAGTCAAGGTCATTAATTGACATATTCATAATCTATGCAATTGAAATACTATGTAATATCAAAGTTGACATAACTGTCAATATAAATATTAAGATAGTACTTGACATTGCAGTAATATCAATCTCCTATAACTTCTTTTATAGGACAAACTTATTATACATTAATCTTCATATTTTTACAATACCATTACAACTTTTTTACAAAAATATTACAGCATTATCTATCATGCCTTATCTTTTTCTTCTTTTTCTCTTTTATTTTTATTTTTTCTTGTTTTTTCTTCTTCATTTCTTTTATTTGCTCTTTCATTAGAAATTATGATATTATCTATCATTAATATTTGATTATCCTTAACTTCTATTTGCTGTGTAGCATTTTCTATAACTACTTTTGAAAAATTATATTTATATGTTTTGTTCGCATTATAAAACTTTATAATATAGTATTTTTCTGTTTGCTCTAACTTTTCTATTGCTTCTGTTTTATCTTTTCCGTCTATTAATACTAAATATTTTTCTTTATTCATATCAGCTACTCCATATACAAAAACTTTTACCGTATTATACCATTTATTTTCAACATTTTCCAAATATTTCTTGTACTCCGCATTTTCATATGCTACACTAATAACATAATTTAATTGGCAAGCAGTATTCATTTTCATAAGTTACACAAAAATTAGCATTCTTTAACTATACTTAAATAATCTAAACACTTGCTTACCAAAATAAAAGGAGAGTGTATAAAATGTTTAAATCTGATTCTATCAGACCTATAGCTTTAGGTATCGCAAAAAAAGACAACAAAATTTTAGTAGGCATCGGATATGACAAAGTAAAGAATCAAACCTTTTACCGTGCCTTAGGTGGAGGTATCGAATTTGGCGAAACAAGTAAAGATGCTGTAAAAAGAGAATTTCAGGAAGAAATTCATGCTGATATTAAAGTAGGAGAACTTCTTGGTGTAACAGAAAATATTTTTACCTATCAAGGAAAAACAGGACATGAAATCGTATTTCTCTATTCTATAGAAATTCCAGAGGATACTTACAAAGATGAATATGAAATTGATGATGAAGCTGATGAGTATAATGCTGTATGGGTAGATATTGATGATTTTAAATCTGGTAAAAAAATTATCTATCCAGAGGGATTTTTAAAATATATCTAGAGGTAAAGTATGAATATTGATAACAAAATAGATAAAAATATAATTGAATTTGTATTAAAACTATTAAATGCACCTTATGAAAGCCACAAGTATTTTACAGATGGTGTTTCAAGTCATGTAATTCTGCTAAACAACAAATACTTAATTAAAAGAAGTACTCCTTATGCCATAAAAGCTGAAATCAAGTTTCTAAATTTAAACCCTAGTCCTAAAATGCAAAAAATTATTTATTTTGACCCTTCATATAGATTTGCTGTTTATGAATTTATCCATGGAGATATCATGAAACAAGTTGATGATATTGATGACTTCTTAGAAAATATTCTTTTCATTACAAGTAATTATAAAACTGTAGATTATTATGGATATGGCTACCTTTATGAAGAAGTTTCAACTTGGTCTGAGTTTTTACTTGATGAAATAACTGATTCTACTAAAACCTTAGAAGCTTATATTCCAGATAATTCTATTGTACTAGATCAAGTAAATATATTAGAAAATTATAAATTTGATAAGAAATTAATTCATGGAGATTTTGGTACTCACAATTTTATAAAAGTTAATTGTAAATTTGCTGGCGTTATTGATCCGATGCCTGTGCTTGGAGATAGTTTATACGACACTTTATTTGCTATTGTTAGTAATGCAAGTGTCGTAAAAGATATTTCTCTTGATAAAATTAATAGCTTACTTTCTGAGCCTCATCAAAAGATTAAAGCTATGTTAATTGTTGTTCTATATTGTAGAATTGCTAGATGTTTAAAATATCATAAGCAAGACATAAACATATATATGGATTTTTGGAACCGTTTAACCTTATAAGTTCCAAGTATTAAGCCACCAACGAATGCAAGATGTCGTTGATGGCTTTTAACATAGTTCTAAAATAGGTATTTAAGCGCCTTCATTAATTTTAAAAATCGGGATTTAAAAACCGTCCCTAAATCCCGAAGAACGTCCCAAGTCCCTATTACTCCAATTGTCCTTCTCTTTTCTCCTTTTTCTTTTTTGGAAATTTCTTATCAAATTGTTCTACCTCTTCTTGGTCTACTGTGTAAACATCAGGATCTGTATATATTCCGTATATTGCTTTCATTTTATGCTTATCCAAAACTTTTACCATAAAAAACGGATTTTCTTCATTTTCCATTCCTTCATAAAATATATTATATTTTGAGGCAGGCTTAAATCCAAATTTTTCATAGTATTCTGGTTTTCCTGTTATTACTACTGCAGGGTATCCTAATTCCTTTGCCTTTTTTAAAGTAAATTTTATTAGTTTCTTTCCATATCCTGCTCCTTGATATTCTGGAAGTATACTTACTGGGCCAAATAGTAAAACTTCATGTACACCATTTTCATTTTGTATTTTTCCTTTTGCATAAACTATACTTCCTATTAGCCTGTTGTTTTCTTCCATTACATAACTTAATTCTTTTACATAGCATTCATCTGTTCTAATTTTATAAAGAATATAATGCTCATAACAACCTGGTCTATATACATTCCAAAATGCTTCTCTTGTTAAATTTTCATTCATAAAATAGTCTTTTTCTTCTTCTAAACGTATTTTCATATTAACTTCCTTTTTTATTTTATTATATTTAACCCTCAAAAGGATTCATCCTTCAAATATATCAAAAAATCAAAGCAATCTCTTTTAATTTTGATTCCATTCCATAAGTATTTCTACTTCATTATTTGCTGCTTCAATATCTTCTTTTATTAGTTTAAATTGTTCTCTTTCGTAAAATTTTATCGCTTTAGTATTTTTCTTATATACTTCTAGTGTTAGCTTATTATATTTGTTTTTACAATAAGCTATTAATTCTTTTCCAATTCCCTGATTTCTATATTTTTCTTCTACAAATATTCCTTCTATATGCCCTTTATTTATTCCAATAAATCCTATTATTTCTTTGTTATCTTCGTACACATATACTTCTGCTTCTTGTATTGCTTCTTTAACATATTTTGCATTACTAGTCCAATATTCTTGTGGAATATACTTATGTACCGAAATATTTGTATCTAGCCATATTTGCATAATTCTTTCTATATCGTTATTAGTACTTATCCTAATCATTTTTTACATTCCTTAAATATTATCTTCTATGTATTTTTTCGCACATTTTCTTATATCTTCCATTCTTGCTTTTGTTTCTTCATTTTTATATTCTATTTTATCAATTAAAACATCTATATAATTTTTGTCTTTAATATACTTTAATGAACTTTTAAAATATAAATCAAATATAAAAGCAAGTATACATACCCAATAATCTATTAAAGTTTTTCTATCTTCAAGTTTGATGCATTTATGTGCTAAAAAGTCATTATATACTACATCAGACATCGCAGAATTAGAAAGCTCCCCTGCTACATCTTTAGTTTCTGGAAAACTATCTTCAAATTTATTTTCTTCTTTTACTCTAAAATTATCTAATTTATCTGCATCTCTTATAATTTTACAGTGCAGTTCTTCTAATTCATTTAATCCATCTTCTATTTTGTATTTATTATGAGTATATATTGCTTTTTTTATTATCTCGTCATATTTATTTGTTTGAATAAATTTTCTTATTAAATTTTCTTCAAACAGAATCTTCACTCCATAATCTGCATGATCAAATCCTTTATCAGAAAAGTTTCTAAGTAATGTAACTTGTTTAAATCTTCCTATATCATGTAATAATGCTATTAATTTAGCTAAAGTTACATTTTCTTCATCTAACCCTTGTTCTTTTGCTATATATTCACTTAAATCTACAACATGGTATGTATGTGTTATTTTTAATAAAATGCTTCCATCTTCTTTGTCAAATTGTTTTACATAGTCATTAAAAACTTGTTTTGCCATTGTAAAGTTTATTTCGCTACTTGTATTTGTTCTTATTATGTAGCGTTTTATCTTTTTACCAGAATATTCTGATGTCAACACTCCTGTAGGAATTGCTCCTGCACTTTCTAAAACTCTTTTTGATGCATCATTTTCTATATAATGACATGCAACAATTTCATTCATTCCTAATTCTCTGCATTTATTTACTAGCATATTTGCAACAGCTTTTGCATATCCTTTTCTTCTTTCTGATGGACGTATTCCGTATGCAATATTTCCTAATGTATCTTTTCCTAATTGTGTTAAATTGCTTCTTACTGCAGTTATTCCAATTAATTTGTCTTGATCATTTACAACTAAGTAATAGTTGCATTTTTCATACCAGTCTCTATCTTCGTGTATTCCAATAGCTGCATTTTTTGCTATGCTAACTATATTTCTATATTCTATTTCATTATTACAAGGTATTTCTAAAATATCTGGTGTTAAAGATGTATTGCTCGCTTTCCATTCTTGTAACATCTCTATATATTGGTTGCAATATTTGTCATCTATTTCTTCAAATCTTAGCATATGTCTTTCCCCCTATATTATTTGTTCTATATTTCCTCCATTTTTCCTTGTAATTTTATATTATATTCTTCTAATAATTTTAGAACATCTTCACTATCATTTGGAAGTACTCTTCTTCCATTTATACCTAACGCATTTGCTGTCTTAAAACTTCTTCCTGTATCGTCATCATCTATAAATAAACATTCTTCCGGAACTAGTTTATATCTATTTAATAATCTTTTAAATATTTCTTCATCCGGTTTCTTTATGTGCTCATATGCTGAAATTACTATTCCGTCACATAACTTAAAAAATTCGTTATCTTTAAAATATTCATACGTAAATGTTGACATATTTGATAATACATATATTTTATATCCATTATTTTTTAATTGCTTTGCAATCTCTATTGTACTTTCATTCAACTTTAAATATTTTGCTCTGTTATCCATAACTTCTTTTATTAAAGGTTTATATTCGTCTGACACTCTTTCTTGTATTCTTGATATAGCTTCTTCTTTACTTATATTTCCTAAATCTAGTAATTTCCATTCTTCTGATTTAAATATATATGTTATTAGATTTTTAGCCCTTTCTTCACTAGCTGTAAAATTATACATCGTCTCTATTGTTGAACATTGTAATATTACATTTCCTAAATCAAATATTATATTTTTAATCATATTTTCTCCTCGTACACATTTATTATTTTACTATTTTTATACTCTTTTAGCTATACTTTTTATAAAAATAGAACTACAAAAAGTGGAATTAGCTTATCTCACTAATCCCACCTCTTGCATTTGTCAGATACTATGCGTAATTTCCCGGTATGTGAATTTTGTGTTCAGGAACATACTTCTTTACTGCTTCGTTAACCTTTTTGTAATCTTCCGGACTTATATTTATGCCCGTATAACTACCAAGTTTGCAGTATTCAACATTTCCATTAACTTTTTCTTCTACATACATAGGCGCAGTTACACTAATTTCCGTGCAACCTCCTGCCGGATAGCAATCAAAAAATGTAAAATCTCCCAGGTCCCTTTCACAGATTACACCTGCTTCTTCCAGACTTGCCATTTCTTCTTTTGACAAGTCGCGTACCATTGGGAAACTTAACATCTTGTTATCTGCATCTCCTAGAAAATATCTTATTTCTTTGTTCCGACAAATAAACACCCAATGTAATTCTTTTGTATTATTTTTTTTCATATTTTCCTCCTGTCCTCCTTAAATTGGGCTAATCTTACTAAAAGTGTCTATTATTATTATATCATATTTGGTTAGTTAGTCAAATTATGTTAATTTTTTCAATCCAAATTTACATTATTATTATTATTATTTATATTTCTGTCCAATAATAATTAACTTAATATATATTTATTTATATTGTAACTATTTTATAATCAAGTACTTTAGCATTTTCATCTAAAATAAATTTTCCTTCGAACATACCGTCTTCTAATATATATTTAGTAAATTTACTGTTCATATCAAATTGCTTTATATTGTCTAACTCGCTAATGTCTATCCATTCTAGTCTTCCTTCTTCAGATTCTTGTAAATCTCCATCAACTTTTTCGGCAGTATATATAAATATTATACCCTCTGTGCTATCTTTCCAAAATGAAATTCCCTTAAGTTTTGGATCTTTTAATTCTAGACCTGTTTCTTCTTTAAATTCTCTTAATAAACATTCTGTAGGTGTTTCTCCTGCTTCTATTTTTCCACCTATTGGAGCATATACTTGTCCCCATTTTTTATTAAATTTTATAAATAATATTTTGTTGTCTTTCTTTAAATAACATGCTGTACTTCCAAAAAAATTAGCTCTCATAATATACTCCTTTATTCGCCAGTATATGTGATTTTATAATAGTTTCATAATCACATATTAAACTTCCTACTCCTATTTTATAAAGAACTATATCATAAAAGCTTCTCTTTTACTACTTTTTATCTAAATATTTATATTAAAACTATTGCCAGTATATTTATTGTCCCTTCGTGTATGTATTTTAGTATGCCAAATTTTAAACTCTATAATTAATTTGCTTTATTTTCTAAATATCAATTTGCGAATATTTTCATTGCATCTTTACTTTCATACTTTTTCCTTGTAGCTCGTTCCTCTTTTGTCATTTGTGCTAATGTTTTTTCATATCCGCTAGGTATATAAATATACCATAAATCTGACCATTTTTCGTTTGTATCGTTTCCTAATATTTCTTTTGCTATTTTTCCTTTATTATGTGTTACAAATACTATTTCCTCCATAACTTTCCATTCCTTTCTTTACAATAATTTTTACTTTACTATATTTATGTAATTTCAAACTAATCTACACATATATTAAATCTCCCTTTTTATAATATATTTTTTAATTCTTCTAACTTATGTATTTCATATGTTGGCTTATAAATATTAGAATTCTCATTACGCATATTGAACCAACATGTATCCATTCCTACTTCGCTTCCACCTTTAATATCTTTTTCTAATTCATCTCCTATAAATAGCATTTCTTTAGTATTATGATTATTTATTTTGTTAAATAGTGCTTCATAAAAATATGTGTGTGGCTTCATACTTCCACATTCATCTGCTGCAAATATTTCGTCTATATATTCATTTATTCCTAACCCTTTTAATTTTGCAGGTATTGCTGTGCTTGGTCCATTACTTGCAATTATGAGCTTATACTTTTTGGCTTTTAAATATTTTATAATTTCCTTAGCTCCTTCTATTGCTTGTACTTTTAATTTTAGTCCTTCTGTGTATATGTCATTTATTTTTACTGCTTCTTCATATGAAATTTCCTCAAAATATCTTAAAAATCTTTGCGCTCTATTCCACTCTGCTTTTTCTGCTTTGGACATTCCTTCTCTAGGATCTTTAACAATTCCTGCTGCTCTATCTCTCCAATAATTCTTATCTATTGTTTGAAATTTTTTAAATTCTTCATCACTATATTTATCTTTTACTATCAATTTAAATGCTTCTTGCATATTTTTTGTATCGTCATTTAAGGTATCATCTAGATCAAATATTATTGTTTTATACATTAAAAATCCTCCTTTTGTGATTATTTTATCACAAAAAGAGGAAGTATAATTGTCAGTTTAATTTTTTGACCAGATTTTTAGATTGACTTCTTTTTCGTATTTTTCATCTAATATTTTATATGAGATTATGTCATTTAATTTGAATAGTCTAATTTCATTCCTTAATTCGCAAAATGCTGCAACATACCAATTATTTAAATATGTAAATAGTTCTGCCGGATGTATTATTCTTTTGGTTATCCCTGAATTGACAGATTTAAACTCAATATAGATTTTATTTCTGTTATTGATAGCTAGCCTAAAATCTTTATATATTTCTGTAAATTCTGGCATTAACTGTTCACTTTTAGTACTATCTTTTCTATGTTCATTAGTAATATATGCTTTAATAATCTTTTCTATTATAGCTTCGTCTAATTCATTCTTTTTCATATTTTTTAGCTGATATATTTCTTCTCCTGTTAGCCCAATATCAATAGTATTTTTCATATTATCTAAAATATACCCACCATTTATTCCTTGCTTGCCTTGAATATATATTCCTGCTTGTTCTAATTCTTGCTTATATATTCTTATAATTCTTGTAGATACTTCTAATTCATCTGCCAAGTCTTGTATTGTATGTATTTTACCATCTTCCAGAATTTTTACCATATTTAACATATTTGCAACTTTGCTCATTAATTACTCCTTAATTTTAGTCTTTAAACATATTTTTCCTATTATATTTTTTACAATTTAATTCTTCTTTTAAATATATACATTCTTCTAAGTCTATTCCATAAATATTTGCTAAGCATGTTACATAATATAACACATCTTGTACTTCTTCTTCTATTGTTCCTTTAATTTCTTTATCTTTCATTCGTACATCTTCATTTACAACCTTTGCAAGCTCGCCAACTTCTTCCATAAGTTTTAACATGTATTTTTCTTTTGAATTATTTTTATGGTCTATCTTAGATATACTTTCTTGTAATTTTTTTATCGTTAAATCTGGTATTTTTACTGTTCTCTTTTCTTTTGTTTCTTCTTTCTTATTTTCAATAGGCTGTGTATTTGTAACTGGAAGTTTCGCTTTTTCTGTTTTTACTGGCTCATTCTTTTTTACTCCATATGCAATAGCTAGTTCTTCTTCAGCAAGAATTGTTTTGAATTTTTGTTTATATTCATCAATTTTCTCTTCTAACAATTCTTGATTTGCTATGTATTCTATACTATCTTCTGAAAGTTCCATAAATTCTTGGGCTGTATAAAATATTTCTATTAATGCAATTACATTTTGTGCAAATTTTTTCTTTTTATAATTTATTAATTTTTTATCAAATAATATAATTTTATTTTTTACATCCAAATAATCTTCCAAAGAATAATTTTCTAAATTGTATTTTGCCCATACTTTTAGGTTTAAAGTTCCATTTTTATTTTCTTCAAATATTGGGAATAACACAACATCCTTGTCATTTTCTTTTGTACATTTCGGAAAGAATATATGATACTTTCCTTTGTTTTCATTTGCCCAATTTTGTAATATTCCATCCATTAAAGCTATTCCATTTTCTAATTCTTCTTCCATACTTTTTCCCCCTTGTATATTATCTTTCGTCTATTTCTGATTTAATAAATCCAGATATATCTGGTCCTATATTTCCTTGATAATCATCTTTTTTCATATCATTAAAAAAATTAAATGTTCCATATTCTCTTATTTTTTAATAGTATCTGGCGTTAATAGATTTTTGTCTTGTAAAATTCCGCTATTTATAATAATTTGTAATTCTTCTTTTGTTGTTGCTTCATTAGGATCTGGTGAATGAATAATATTCATATCGCTTATTCTTATATTACCCATTCCATTTAGAATTCTTGGCTTTTTTAAATTTCCTTTTTGGTCTACATATCTTATATAGTTAACTCTTTCATCTCCTAAATTTGTAATTATACCAACATTATTATTAATATATTTTTGTCTTATTAATGTTTTCTCTGCAAAAATATCATTAGATAATTCTTCATATGTTTTTTCTCTATCACCTACTAATACTAACAATGCTTTATTACCAAAAATTTCTCTAATTCCATATAAATATGAAGCATACGCTTTTGCAAAATTACTACCTTTTTGTTCATAATGTCTATGATATAATTTTTTAATTAAACTTTCGAAATCATCTACTGCATAATATTTTATTTCTTGAAATTTTCCCTCTAAATCATTTAATATTTCATCTAAATATCTTATCCCATCTGGTTTTACTATAAAATAACTATAACTTCTTTTCATTTTTTTATTGCCTTATATCTTTCTACTAGTATGTCTTTAATAGCTTCTGGTACTAAATTCACATTTTTTAGTTCTTCATATTTTACAACTACTGGCTCGAAGATACCTTTATATTCATTTTTATTAGTCATTTCTGGGCCATTTCCTGTTCCTATTATTCCGTCTTTATGTGTACATATGTAAAATATTTGAATGCTATCATTATAAGCTTTGTCATTATATTCTATTAATTTTTCTTTTACATCCACTGTAATGCCTATCTCTTCTTCTATTTCTCTATTTAGTGTTTCTAAATTGCTTTCCCCTTCTTCTTGCTTTCCGCCAGGTACAACAAAATAATCTCTTAATGTACCATCTTCTCTTGGTTTTATTCTATGTATTAAGATGATTCCATTATCTTTTTCTACTATTCCCCTAACACTTATATGCATATTATACTCCTTTGTTTATTAAATTTCTTGCCATTTGCACGCCAGATGCTGATGCCATCATTAATCCTCTTGTCATTCCTCCACCGTCTCCTATAGAATATAATCCTTTTACACTAGTTTCAAAATTATGATCTATTACTACTTTATTACTATAGAATTTTATCTCTGGTGCATATAATAGATTTTCTGGATTTGCAAATCCTTCTACTATTTTGTCCATGCTTCTTATAAATTGAAGAATATCTGTCATAGTTCTATATCCAAGTGCAAATGTTATATCTCCTGCAACTGCTGATTTTAATGTTGGCTTAATTTTATTATTTTGTAATTCTTCATCCCAAGTTCTTTTTCCTCTGTAAATATCTCCTAATCTTTGAACTACTATATTTCCATTTCCTAATTCATTTATATTTTTAGCTATATTTCTTCCATATTCTATTGGTTTATCAAATGGATAATTAAAATGATGTGATACTAGTATTGCTAAATTTGTATGTGTGCTTTTTTTGTCTTTATATGAATGTCCATTAACTAAGTTTATTCCTTCATCATATACTTCTGATGAAACGAACCCGCTTGGATTTTGACAAAATGTTCTTACTTTATCTTTAAATGGTCCTGGATAACCTATGAATTTTCCTTCATACATATATGTATTTATATCCTTCATTACCTCATCTGAAAGTTCATATCTTACACCTATATCTACTACTCCAGCTTCTGTTTTGATGTTATGAGTATTACACATGTCTACTAGCCAATTTGCACCTTTTCTTCCTACTGCTATTATTATGTTTTTTCCATATATTTTTTCTTCTATATTTTCTTTTACATTATGTGCAATAATTCCTTTTGCTTCATTGTTTTCTATCATTAAATCTTTTACTTCTGTTTCGAACATTAAATCTATATTATGTTCTTCTAAATATTTTTCTAATTTTTTATATAACTCATGTGCTTTTTCTGTTCCTAGATGTCTTATTGGAATATCTATTAATGTTATTTCTTCTTTTTTGGCTTTTTTCTTTATCTCATTTATTTCGTTTTTATACTTTGTTCCTTCTAGTTTTGGATCTGCTCCAAAATCTAAGTATATTTGATCTGTATAGTCTATTAATTTCTTTGTTTCTTCTACTCCAACATACTTATGCAGTTCTCCTCCAACATAAAAATCATCGTCTTCTATATTATATAAAGATAATTTTCCATCTGAAAAAGCTCCTGCTCCAGAAAATCCGCTTGTAATATTACAAAATGGTTTGCATTTTACACATTTTCCTATTGTTTCTATAGGGCAATTTCTATCTTCTACTCGTTTTCCTTGTTCTACTAACAATATTTTTTTATTTTGATTTTTTTGAATCATCTCATATGCAAAAAATATTGCTCCTGGTCCCATTCCTATAACAATTGTATCATAACTAGGTGTCATTCATATCACATCCTTTTCCGTTTTTCTTCGGTTTTATTCTATACCAAAATTTTGTATATGACAATAGGCATTGGGGGATTAAGAGACTTTCCTTAATTAAGGATTATGTACTGTTCCTTTTTTCCCTCTTTATAATAAATTAATCTTTTTTTAGTCTTAATTTTACATATACTATCTATCAAGATTAGTATGCATATTTTTATAAACAGACAAATCCCAGTAAAAAGATACTATCCTTTTACTGGGATTTAAGTTCAGTTATTATTTACTTATTGCCACGCCAATTTTAAAATTTGGCGCTTAAAAAACTCCTGTGTCCTTCCATCTATAAAGGAGATTTTAACTGCGGTATCATCATTGGCAACTATTTCACCGGTTAGTTCTGCGATTATTTCATGTGCCCATTTTTCTGTAGTTCCAAAATATTCTTGTACATTTTCAAGAAGTTCGTTGCTTTCTTTTACGCAAAGAAGCTTATGTCCCATTTCATGTCCAAAAATCTGAGCTCCAGAACCTACGATACTTATGTCCAGCATACTATCATTATCCATAGAAATCTTTCCACTGAATACTGAATACATTCCAACTCGCTCTATCATAGGAAAGATATCAATCTCCTGCCCTATAATATAACGTAATGGCATCTCACTTCTTTCGTAGACATCTATTATGCGTTTGACAGCTCTAAAATACTGTGGAAACCACATTTCTTCTGCAAACTTCATAATATTTTCGTCTCTTTCCATCGGTGAATTTCCCATTGCTGGAGCTTCCAATTTGTCAATACTACCTGGAACTGGTAGATAGACTTTTACATGAATCTTGTTCCGCAACCAAGATTCTGAGCAAATTAACCTTTTTGACATATTCATGCCTCCTATTTTATTAGTGCACAGTTGTTAGTAAACATAATAATTATACCACTGCTTTGCTATTTTTTCAATCTAAATTACCAAACTAGTGCTTCTACTTGGCTATAATTTTCTACATATAATAAAAACACCTCTAAGAATAGCTTATACTAATTCTTAGAAGTGCGATATTTTTATCAAAATAGTAAACCAGATCCCTATTTTCCAAATTCTTTTTCTATAAATGATGTATCATAATCATTAGCTTTAAATTTCTCATTGTCTAATATTTTTAATATGAAGTCTGTGTTTGTTTCTATCCCTGAAATTACAAGTTCTGATAATGCACTTTTCATTTTAGCAATTGATTCTTTTCTGTCTTTTCCATGAACAATTACTTTTGCAATCATAGAATCATAATTTTGAGGAACTTTATATCCTGCATATACAGCTGTATCAACTCTTACACCATTTCCACCTGGAAGATGTAATTCCTCTATTAATCCTGGACATGGCATAAAGTTTTTAGCTGGATTTTCTGCATTTATTCTAGCTTCTAAACTATGTCCTGTAAATATAATATCTTTTTGTTTATATGTCATTTTTTCACCTGAAGCTATACGAATTTGCTCTTTTATTAAGTCTAATCCTGTTACCATCTCTGTTACTGGATGTTCTACTTGGATTCTTGTATTCATTTCCATAAAATAGAAATCTTTATTTTTATCTACTAAAAATTCTATTGTTCCAACATTTGTGTATCCAACTTCTTTAACAGCTTTAACAGCTACAGCACCCATTTTTTCTCTTAATTTGCTATCTATTATTCCTGATGGTGTTTCTTCTAGCATTTTTTGGTTTCTTCGTTGTACAGTACAATCTCTTTCTCCTAAATGTACTGCATTACCATGTTCATCAGCCATTACTTGAATTTCTATATGTCTTGGATTTTCTATAAATTTCTCTATGTAAATGCTATCATCATTAAAAGATATAGCTGCTTCTTGCTTTACGACTTCATATGCTTTTTTTAGTTCATCCTCGTTGTATGCAACTCGTATGCCTTTTCCGCCTCCACCAGCAGACGCTTTAAGCATTACTGGATATCCTATTTGGTTTGATATATTTATTGCTTCTTGCATAGTATATATTAGTCCATCTGAACCAGGAACAACTGGAACTCCAGCATTTTTCATAGTTTCTTTCGCTTTTGATTTATTTCCCATAAGTTCGATTATTTCTGGTTTTGGTCCGATAAATTTTAAACCTATTTCGTCACACATTTTTGCAAAGCTACTATTTTCTGATAAAAATCCGAAACCTGGATGAATACTATCTGCACCAGTTAAGCAAGCTGCTTCTATTATTGCTTTTACATTTAAATAACTTTTTACAGAAGGCGCAGGTCCTATACATATTGCTTCATCTGCAAGTTTTGTATGTAATGCTGTTTTATCAGCTTCTGAATATACTGCAACTGTTTTTATTCCCATTTCTCTACATGCTCTTATAATTCTTACAGCTATTTCTCCTCTGTTTGCAATTAATATCTTTTTTAACATATCAATTTCAAATCCTTTCTTGCTTCATTCTTAAGCGCAATTATACTATTGCAAATGTAAGTTCACCTTTTACAGCAACTTCTCCATTTACTGTTGCTATTGCTTCTCCAACCCCTATTGGACCTTTTCTTTTTATAATTTTAACTTCTAGTTTTAATACATCTCCTGGTATTACTTGTCTTTTAAATCTTAATTTATCTACACCACCAAAAAGCGCATTTTTACCTTTGTTTTCTGGCATAGAAAGAATTGCAACCGCACCTGTTTGTGCTAAAGCTTCTATTGTAAGAACTCCAGGCATTATTGGGTTACCAGGGAAATGTCCTTGGAAGTGTGGTTCATTTATACATACATTTTTATATGCCACACAACTTTCTCCTGGCACAAACTCTTCTACTCTGTCTATCATTAAAAATGGTGGTCTTTGTGGAATTATTTCCATTATTTCATTAATATTTAGCATAATTTTTTCTCCTTTATATTTTTGTTTGCTAAGCTCTATGTTGGCTTCGCAGTATGGTTTCCTACGTTTTTGAACTTTAGGGACGGTCCTTAAAGTTCATCAAAAGTCCTATTTTATTTTAAATAATGTAGTTCCATATTCTACCATATCTTCATTTTTAACGCAGATTTCTACTATTTCTCCGTCAAATTCTGATTCTATTTCATTCATTAGTTTCATGGCTTCTACTACGCAAAGTACATCACCTTTTTTTACTTTGTCACCAACTTTTACATATGGTTCGTCTTTTGGTGATGGTGCACTATAAAATGTTCCTACCATTGGTGATTTTACTTCTTTGTAATTTTCTGTTGCTACTACTGCTCTTGTCTCTTCTTTTGACTCAGTTGGTAAAGTAACTTCTTTTACAGCTGGTACTGGTCTTGGTTCTATAGCTTCTATAATTTTAGCTTCGTTTTTCTTCATTTTAATTTTTGTTCCATCTGGGAACTCGATATCTAAACTATCAACTTTAGAATTTCCCATATCATCTAATAATCTTTTAATATCTGAATATTCCATTTTTATTCCCCCTAGTCTTCATATTTCTTAAATATTATTGATCCGTTATGTCCACCAAATCCTAATGAATTTGACATCGCATATTTTACTTCAACATTTCTTCCTTCGTTTGGAACTATATCTAAATCACATTCAGGGTCTTCTACTTTATAGTTTATTGTTGCTGGTACAAAGCCTTCCTCTATTGCTTTAACGCAAACAATAGCTTCAACACCTCCAGCTGCTCCTAATAAATGTCCAGTGTTACTCTTTGTAGAACTTACTAAAACTTTTTTGCTTGCTCCTTCTCCTAATGCTTTTTTTATCGCCATAGTCTCGCCAGCATCGTTTAAATGTGTTGATGTACCATGTGCATTTATATATGTAACATCTTCTGGTTTTATTTTAGCATCTTCCATTGCAGTTACCATCGCTCTTGCTGCGCCTTCACCATCTGGTGATGGTGATGTAATATGATATGCATCTGATGATGCTCCATATCCTACTATTTCTGCGTATATATGTGCTCCTCTTTTTTTAGCATGTTCTAACTCTTCTAGAACTATAACTGCAGCACCCTCACCCATAACAAATCCGCTTCTCTCGGCGTCGAAAGGTATACTTGCTCTGTTTTTGTCTGTAGCTTGTGTTAATGCTTTTATGTTTTGGAAACCTGCTATCCCTGTTTTTGTAATTGGTGCTTCTGTTCCTCCTGCAAGTATTGCATCTTGATAACCATGTTTAATCATTCTATAGCTTTCTCCTATTGAATGTGTTCCAGTTGCACATGCAGTTACCATTGCAACAGATTCTCCTTTTAGTCCTAAGTCTATTGTTACATTTCCTGCTGCCATATTTGGTATTCCCATTGGAATAAACATTGGTGATACTCTATCTGGTCCTTTTAATGCACATGCTCCAATATCTTTTTCCATAGTATTTAATCCACCAATTCCAGAACCTATAACAGTTCCTACTCTTGTCATATCTGTATTTTCTTCTGTAATTCCACTATCTTTTAGTGCTTCTCTTGATGCTACCACAGCATATTGTGTATATAAATCCATCCTTCTAGCTGTTCTTCTGTCAAAATAATCTTCTGGATTAAAATCTTTTACTTCTGCTGCTAATTTTACTTTTAAATCACTTGTATCAACTTTTGTTATTTCGTCAATACCACATTTTCCAGCTTTAATTCCTTCCCAAAATTCTTTTGCTGTATTTCCTATTGGTGTAACTGCTCCTATACCTGTAACAACAACTCTTCTTTCCATTCTAAATCATACCCCCATCTATATTTAATGTTTGACCTGTTATATATGTATTTTCTTCTCCTCCTAAGAAGTATACTGCATTTGCTATTTCTTCTGCTGTTCCCATTCTTTTTAGAGGAATTTGTGCATTAATGCTTTCTTTTACCTTGTCATTTAATACTGCTGTCATATCTGTAGCTATAAATCCAGGTGCTACACAGTTTGCTAATATGTTTCTTGATGCAAGTTCTTTTGCAACACTTTTTGTAAATCCTATAATTCCTGCTTTTGATGCTGCGTAATTTGATTGTCCAGCATTTCCCATAACTCCAACTACAGATGAAATACTTACTATTCTTCCTTCTCTTCTTTTCATCATATATGGTGTTACTAATTTTGTTAAATTAAATGTTCCTTTTAAGTTTATAGAAATTACTTTATCGAAGTCTTCTTCTTTCATTCTCATTAATAAATTATCTCTTGTAACTCCAGCATTGTTTACTAATACATCTATTCTTCCAAATTTTTCTATTGCTGATGTTACCATTTTTTCGCATTCTTCATAATTACTTACATCTGCTTTTTCCATTAATACTTCTGAACCATATTGTTTAAATTCTTCTTTAATTGCATCTAAGTCTGTATTGTCTGAAACATAATTTATTACTAAATCGTATCCATTTTTAGCAAATTTCTCTGCAATTGCCTTTCCGATTCCTCTTGAACCTCCTGTAATTAAAGCTACTTTCTTTTCCATTTTTTTCTCTCCTTTATTTGAATTTTTACTTAAAAAAATTATTTTAAACTATCTAAAAAAGCTTCTAGTGTTTCCACACTATTAATGTTAACTACATTTGCTTCTTTGTTTTCTTTTCTAACAAAACCTGTTAGTGTTTTTCCTGGTCCTATTTCTACATATGTATCTATTCCATAATCTTGCATTGTTTTTATTGCTTTATCAAATCTTACAGAACTTACAATATGTCTTGATAAAACATCTACCATATCATCATTTTCGTTATAAAATGTTCCGTCTAGATTTTTTATTACTTTTGCTTTTGGAGCTTCTGTATTAAATTTTACTTCTTTTAATTTTTCTGTATATAGTTCTTTTGCTTCATTTAACTTTGTTGTATGGAAAGGACCTCCTGTTGCTAATTTTAAAGCTCTTTTTGCTCCTTTTTCTTTTAAGGTTTCTATTGCTAAATTAATAGCTTCTTCGTCTCCAGAAATTACTGTTTGACCAGAATAATTATAATTTGCAGGTGAAATAAATATTCCTTTTGCTGCAATTTCTGAGCATACTTCTTCTATGATTTTGCTATCTAAACCTATTATTGCAGCCATACTATAATTTCCTGGTTCTACTTTATTTCCCATTAAATATCCACGATGCTTTAATAACGTGATTCCATCCTCAAAACTTAAGTATCCTCCACTTATTAATGCTGGATATTCTCCTAAGCTTAATCCTACTGTTATTTCTGGGTTTATTCCATTATTTTCTAATACTTTTAAAATACCTAAACTCATTGTTGCTATTGCAAGTTGTGTATTTTCTGTTTTACTTAATTCTTCCATTGTAGAATTAAATGTTAATTCTGCTATATCTTTTCCAGATATTTCTGAAGCTTTTTTATATACTTCTCTTATTTCTTCATATTTATCATATAAATCTTTTCCCATTCCTACAGTTTGGGCCCCTTGGCCTGGAAACATAAAAGCTATTTTCATTACAATCTTCCTTCCTTTGTTTTATAGTTCTAATAAGATACTTCCTGTGTTTAATCCACCACCATATCCTATTAAAATTACTTTATCATTTTCTTTTAATTTATTTTGTTTAAACATGTCATCTAGTGCTATTGGAATACTTGCACAAAATGTATTTCCGTATTCTTCTACATTTGAATACATTTTGTCACTTGGAAGATTTAATTTGTTTGCCATTGATGATAAAATTCTTCTATTTGATTGATGTGGAATTACATAAGTTATATCTTCCATAGTTATCTCATTTTTATCTAAAAGTTTATTTATATTTTTTACTGTATCAGTTACAGCATATTTATATACTTCTTTACCATCCATATATATTTTTTCATTATTTACACATGTTAATATTTCGCCTTTTTGTCCTTTACTCTCTATATATGAATCATATAATTTTTCTTTATTACATCTTTTTATAACAATTGCTCCTGCACCATCTGCAAGTAATATCTCTGTATTTATATCATTCTTATCTAGATGTGTTGATAGTTTTTCTACTCCCACAACCAATGCTGTACATGCTCTTCCACTATCTATATATAATTTTGCTATATCTAGAGCATTTATAAAACCTGCACAGCCTGCTAGAATATCCATACACATACAATTCTTTATATCGAAATATTTTTGTACCTCGTAAGATATACTTGGCATTTGGCATCTTCCTGATATTGATGCTACTATTATTAAATCTATCTTTTCTTTTGTGTATTGTAATGCTTCTTTTGAAGCTTTAATCGCTAATTGCTCTATTTCTTCATTAGCATAAAATCTCTGTTTTATTCCTGTTCTTTTAAGAATATAATTGTCTTCTACTTGATATTTTTTTTCTAATTCTTCATTCGTTATTTTTATTTCAGGAATATATTTTCCACTTGAAATTATTTGTATATTGCTCATATCTACTCCCTATATAAAGTCTATATAATATTTTACTGTTTTTTAGCTTATTTTTAATTAGTCCGACCGGTCAGATTTTTCATCGAGATGGAGAAACCAACAACGTTTCTTTCTTGTTACTTACTCCATCCCTATGATTAAAATCTGTTTGTTTTACAGTTAGCATTACTCACTCTCTAACTGTGGTTCTTTTTCTCTGCCCTTAAAGTACCCTGCTGAGTTATACTGTGTTATCACACAGTTTTCGATGTTCAAATACCGAGCATCATAAAAGTGAAAAAATGGCCAGAAATAGTCTTTCTCTTCGGGTTCTCCTACAAAGCAAATTTCATTATATCTTGCATAGCTCCATACTTTGATTTCTGCTCTAGGAATGGTAATAGCATCCCCAAAATCCTTTGAGCATCTTATAAGTGTCCTGTCATGTACTCCTTTTCCCAGTAATTTGTCGTCTGGTATTACTTTTCGTTGGAGAACTATTCGTACATTTCCCTTCCGTTCTCCTACATACCTACCACAAATGCATCTTTCAGCTTTTGTAAACACATATACAATAGCATCCTTTTTTAGTCCATCCATAAAGAACCTCCTTTTACTTACATATTTTTGTAAGTCCTCTCTGCCTTTTTGTTACCATGGTAATTATAGCATATTATTTTATTTTTGTATATTGGCTATTTAACCATAACATGTTATAATCTACGTTAACTAAACTTAAATAAGGAGTACTAATTATGATAAAAAATATTATATTTGATTTAGGAGGAGTTTTAATAGCTTTTACATCCATCTTGAAATTTTAAAAAACGATACTAGCAATATTTTAAACTAGCATATATTTAGTAAAAAATAATGACCACAGTGCATGTGCGTACACTATGGTCATTATTTTACATGTCAAGCCCATCGTCGAGTTCTTCTTCTGGATCTTCCTCCAATTCAACTTTTGGCTCCAGATTTAATTCCTCGCTAATTGGATTGACCGGTCCCTCGTCATATTGAGTAATTCCTGGTTCAAGCTGGCCGGCAGATAAATGCTCACTAAAACCTAACCAGAAAGACCACTCTTTCTCGGGTTCACCAACAAATTCCATCTCATCATATGAGACTTCCTCTATTTCTTCCACCTGATTCCTGTCAATGACGATTTTCTCGCCGATGTCTTTTGAACAACGGATATGAGAAATTCTCATCTCTGGAATCAGCTCCCGCTGTGCTACAAGTATTATGGAAGATGAATTCTCTTCTATAAGTCTTCCATATACAGTGTATCCGTTTTTAAGTGCCACTTTTATCATTATGGCAACTCCTTTCTCTACCTTATGGTAGTTAAAACTCAACATTGTTTTGCGACTTGTATATTCTATCATACTTTACATAATCTTTCAAGAGTTATCTTACATTTCGTAAAAATTATCTGACATAGTAAAAGAGCCACTCTCATGGCTCCTTTACTGTTACTTCTTGTGTTCCGTCAATGATGTAGACTTCATCAAACCCAATAAAGTATTTACTTGGCTGATAAAGTTGAGGCTGCAAATACATATCTGTACTTAAGATTAGATTGGTTCTATTCTGCGTGTCACCTCGAGCAATCGACCGGATAATAGCCTGCAATTTATCACAATTCATTATTATCAGTATTGCAGAATAATATTTATCTTTCAGTCTAGTTAGCACCTCTGCTCTTTCTGTTGGGAATATTCCCAAATTATCCCATATTACATTCTTTTCCTTTGATAAAGCATCTTCTGCATTTCGATATGCTTTATCAAAGGCCTCTTTTCCAATAAAGTCAATATCCTCTGCAGATAAATACTGAGCATTTGGATAAAGAGTTTTTGTTGCACAATCAAACAAATAGTCAATATCAACGTGGATTGAATCTTTCAATTGACTACAAATTTTTCGCGCAATAGTGGTCTTTCCAGCTCCAGGCGTACCACACATCATAACCAAAGATTTTTTTGGTATCTTTATTTCATTCTTATAAAAATACCGACTACGTTTATTTGGTAATTTAGTTGTAGCCTTTAACAAATCTTCTTCCAATAACTTACATGATATATTCATCTTGTTGTCCTCCCATCTTTTAAACAAGTATTTGCTAAATTCAAAAAACTTCATCTTATATTTTATCAAATTATGTTACCTTAGTCAACTTTTCTTACTCCAACATAAAATTACAATTTCATTGGTTGAATTAAATTCTAAATGCACATTTAATATTTTTATATCCATATATAAGAT